>Ga0307516_10009753_pt1 | contig 10653 bp, 13 predicted proteins | sample 19_EM_MG_FD_203310 | JGI IMG/M metagenome (GOLD analysis project Ga0307516, IMG submission 203310) | Populus trichocarpa ectomycorrhiza microbial communities from riparian zone in the Pacific Northwest, United States - 19_EM | ecosystem: Host-associated > Plants > Roots > Unclassified | place...
CGCCCCCCCCCGCCCGCCGGCCCCCCGCCCCGCCCCCCCGCCCGCCCCGCCCCCCCCCCCCCCCCCCCCCCCCCCCCCCCCCCCCCCCCCCCCCCCCCCCCCCCGCCGCAGCAGGAGGAGGCTGCGGTGTCCGTTCGTTAGTTTGTCGACGGAAGCAGACGTCCCCATGTCCACGCCCGCGACATAGATATCTGCTTACTCTACGTCTCTACACAGATACGGCTTCCGTTGCTCGGCGGCCCGGGCAGGCCGGTGCTATCTACGTACGACAGTACGTGTACCTATCATATCTAAGGGCGGGTATCTGGCTGGGCGGCGGGCGGCGGGCGGCGGGCTGCGAACCGCGAGCCGCGAGCCGCAGACCGCGAACCGCGGACCGCAGGCTGCACTTCCGGCGAGAGTCAGCGGACGAGGCGAGCGTCGGGCTGCGCACGAAACCCGGCCGCCCGCAAGCCGCGCGAATCGAAGCAACCGAACCGGAACCACCCGGTGACAACAACTTCAGCCTCGCCTCGCCCCGCGCCCGACTACGGGGGGTGGGGAGAGGAAAGAGTGTTCGTCCTCGCACTCCGCGACACCGCTCTCGCTCCCGCTCTCCCTTCCGCTCTCCCTCCCGCTCTCCCTTCCGCTCTCCCTTCCGGCTCGGAGACGGCCCTCTCTGGCATGTCTCTGATCTATTCTCGACCCACACGGAGCGCTATTTGTTTGAGACATTCCTCGGGGGCTTCGACACGCGTATAATAAGCAGTACCAAACGACAATCCCCCCCCGTCTGATCGGAGGAACCCACGGCGGACCAGGAAGTATATCGCATTCTGCAGATATGTGCATAGATACTCGACGTGCATCGCTCGCAGCTAAAAGCATTAGGCTCTCCTCCGTCCTCCCTCTGCCTGGCGGCACGACGCGCGCGGTCAGCTGGACTCGGGTTCCGCGGGGACCCGGGTCACCGAGCCGGACCCGCGCCTGCCCCTGGCCCTTCGCTGCTGGTTCCCGACAATCTGGACAACACTTCGCGTGCGAATGACTGCAGCGGAAGCATGTCTCCTCGCCGTGCAACGGATGCGGTGGAGGGCGACGTCGACGGCAAAGGGGAGAGAGGGAAATGCGTGAGCGAGAAGAGCAGCACCCTCGCGGCTTGGGACGTCGCGAGGCTCGCCTTCGCCGTTGTCCCGCGCGCCCCTGCCAGCCTCGTACGATTCGCAACCGGACGGGCTGGCGGGCGGGAACGGCGGGCGGACGGACAGAAAGACGCTCCAGAAACAGCCACGGAAAAAGCAAAAGGTCCGTGTCTAGCGCGTCTCCCCAGAGTCGATGCCTAGATACATATCTATTCTGACTGACGTGTTGGCCCCCGACGAAACAGGAGAGTCCCAAAGGGAGCCCGCGTTTGCCTGCTCGTGCCAAGGCGATCTGGCCCCCCCTTTCCGCCTGCTTCCTTTGACTTGCCTCGATACGGCATGTCCAAGCCGCCCGCCGCCGCCGGCTTGCAAACAAATCACAAAGGGAACATGAAACCCTAGGCAGTGGAGGCTGTCGTGCATCGCGGGTTCATGAATCATCTCACTAGGGCTCGGCTACTAACCGTGACAGGCTGGTACCTGAAACGTTCCCAACAAAGGCCACGGAAATGCGTCATCCCATTTTCAGATACGTCACGCCTGTGGGGGGAGGGTTTTTTTTCCCCCCCTCCGAGGAGCAGGGAGCCGACGAGCCGAAACATCCTGCCGGATTCGAAAGGCAATCATCGTTCATCGTACGCTCACCCCACCCATCGCCGTCGTCCGGAGAGAGCCAACTGGCCGAGAGCGGAGGCGAGCCCTACAGTTCGCAGTGTGCAGGCATTCTGCGGACGTCAACTATGGAGACTTCGCGGACTCAACTTCACCGTCCTGCTCAACAGGGGAACACCAACCGAATAGGCCATTGCGCCCGTGCGCCAGAAAAAAAAAACCTGTGGCTGCCACGTTTTTCAGGACGCGATGACGCCCAGACCGACCATTCCTCGTCCCCCCCTTCTCCAGCTGGTTTCATATGTATGTATGTATGGACGAAGCATCGAGAAGGAAGGAACGCCACAATCTCCCACTGTTCTGGATGTTTGAGATTGTGTATGTATGTATATGTGCATATATAATGAATTCTTCACGACCTGCATGAGGTGCTAGCTGGAGGCCTAGTGCTCGCAGTCCTGTCATCTGTGGCGACACGCAGTCGGCGTGACAGACGCCCGCTAGCGATCCACTGCAGCTGCATTTGCTCTCAGCCTCGTCTGGGCACCAAGTGGAGCCGCCGGAAGCAGGCGCCGGGCCCAGGGTGATATCGCGTCAACTCTTGAAAAGGGGGGATGCAAACGAGCCGTGCGTGTGTGTGGATATGGCTCCAGCGGTGGGATCCGGCGGACAGAATCCGAACAAGGCTCCCGTGCCCGGTTTGTTGTATGTAACCGCCGCCCGCCACAGACTGATGCTCCGGACGAACTTGCACGCCTTCCTCGGTCCCTGGGCTGGGCGACAAGCATGCATACATAGATAGTCTATGCCCAGAATCGCGGATGCATATCTGGATTAGGCATCTGCACAGATAGACCGGAAGAATAGACCGGAAGACCCGGCGCTTCCTCGGCGCAACGAAAACGAGATTGGTCAGCGGTGTCCACGTGCGATTCCGTGTAGATACGGGCATGCATAGCTGCTAGATATCTACATATCCATGCCGTTTCGCGCCGAACAGAATCGGTTGTATATGTATATATGCACCAAATAACGCCGGCCGATCGATCTCCACGAAAAGCAGCTCACTGCAGGCACTTTGCCGCCGCCCGCCGTGCCGAACTCCCGCGGCGAACGCGATGCAACTGGACAGATAGTACATACACCAAGGTACTAGGTACCGCAACTGCGCCTCACTGCATGCCTCTCGGGCGGTACCGTGTACATTCCAGCACTGTACGTATGTTACTCCGCTTCGACCACCACCGCGGGCTGGCAGGCACACAGCAGCTGTGGACGGCGTCTCGAATGCAATCCAATCGACAGCCCGTGTCCCCTACTCGAGGCCGTTCGATGCGGGTGGCAAATGAGCTGTCATGTGCATGCACAATCGGCACTGCGGGCACGACAACCACAGCCGGACACTCTCCAGCCGCGGGAAGAAGGCAGCAGCAGCACGTTTCGCCCCATACATACATACATGCGTACATACATATGATACTTGGCGGACCCGGGCTGTGGGTACGATCTGACGCGGCAGCATCTGGAGGAGACGTGCTTCATGCACGGCCGTGCGGCTGGCCACGACTTCTGTGTCGGTTCCTCGGGTCGCGGCAAGGCAAAGAAGGATGAGCAGAAGAAGAAGAAAAAAAAAGCAAAAAAAAAGAAAGGGGGGGGGGGGGGAAGGGAAGCAGACAAAGCTGAAAGTGCTGCAGCAAGCGAAAAAAAAGGTTGGTCGCCACGCGACAGCAAAAAAAAAAAAAAAAAAAAAAAAATGAGAAGTGAAGTTTCGTCCGCACGTATCTATCTACATAGGAATCCTCGTTTAGTGCGGACCGACCACGGAGCACCGATGGGGTTCAAAACAAGCGCCCAGGAACTCCGTGCCTTCTAGGTACGGTCTCTATCAGGTATGTAGCTCCGCAATTTTGCGACGATGGGACGAACTGCCGTATGTATGTATGTATGCAGGAACCACACTGCACTGAGGACTCCGAGATACTTACACATGTATGATGTATGTATGTAGACGGCAGCTTCTGCATATATTTTTTTTATTCTTGCGCGGAGACCGTCACCTAGGTACCTAGATAGGGGACTTTTTTCTTCAATTGCGGCACACACTCTACATAGATGGCTAGGCATCGCCAATTTCTCCTCTTTCTGTGGCGCCCGACGACCCGTTCATTTTATGGTGCCGGGACGACGACCACCGTACATATGTACGAAGTGAACAGCAAACATGCAGCGGGCCTGGCCCTTCCGCGGAAACACCTTTGCCTCCGAGTCTCAAGAAAGCTCTAGTATGTATCATGGAGCGAGCCTCAGCTTGGGCTGATGGGGCCGATACACACTTGCTTATGAAGCCCTTCTTCCCGCGCCGAAAATAAAAATAAAAATAAATCGATAAATGCATACATATCATATGGAGGTAGGTATGTAGCGCAACGATGTGGGAACACCATGCGGTGGGGCCATCATGCAAACACACATTTTTTTTTCTTTTCTTTTTCTTTTCTTTTTCTTTTCTTTTCTTTGCCTACATACATACATATCTATACATACATAAGTAGATATATATATACACATACTTATGTACTTACCTGGTTCGGCGGGCCACGTTATTTTTGCACCACCGTGAGAAAGGTTATGTGGTTATGTATACATATGTACAACCAACAAGTCCATGTTTTCTTTTCTTTCCCTCGTCCGGGGTGGGGCGCGAGTTGCGCGCGTGGTACGTATTTCGGTTCGTCGTGGCCCTTTCTTTTTCCATCCCCTTTACCTATGTACATGCATAGATACATACATATCTACGGTGCATACTGTCGCTCGCTGGGAAACGTTTCGACGCCCTCGAATTCTAGGGAAGCCACCGTGGAAGAGGGCAGAGCGCCACGTACCAGTGTTGGCGGATAGTTATGGTCTATATGCAGCGTAAGATGCAGCACGGGCTGGCGAGGACTTGAAAACATATTTTGGTATGGGGGGGGGGGGGCGCGGAATACATCAGATAGGTATCTAACTGTGTATATATACGGCCATGGTCGGAATGCACCCGGAGGGCTTCACACGGTGGTCTACGTACTCTACATAGACACATATCTACTGAGGAAGCCTGCGAGGATTGGTCGGGCTGGATGTGGCTGGTGAGCGATCGGCGGCCGCCAAGTGGGGGCTGAATTCGCCTTCAATTACATAGATATATATGTATCCTACATATCCGCGGTGTTAGTGGCGTAGGGGGTGGTGAGCTCCCCGTATGTATGTAGATAATGCAGAAGCTTTTTCGACGCATGTTGGGCATTCCCGCGGCGAGGGAGATGATGGCGATATGCTGCTTACGTCGACGTCGACCAGAGATAGGTACATGCACACACGTATTATTGATGTGGTGAGTGGCGAACCGACTCTCTCCTGCTGGCTTCGTCTTTTTTTTCTTTTCTTTTTCTTCCCCCCCCCCTCCTTTACTCGGTGCAGGGGTCACACGTGGCCGTGTCTGGCGAATCTGTGGAGAATATGTATGTATGTATGTATTGCTGCTCTCCAGGCTTTCCCACTTGCCGGCTGAATCGGAACCCTGACTTCCATCCATCCGTTGCATCCGTCCGCTGCATCCATCCGGCGCTTGGCAATCCTCCATCCATCGTTACATATCCCAACGTCTCCACAATGCCTACGCACACACATACATACATACATACATGCATAGGGGGAAAGTACTTCATACATACATTCACACACACATACATGCCCGGGCCAACGCGAGATGGATGCGCGCGGCAGTGGAGCAAACGTCCTAGCTTTTTCCGGCTCACGGAGGGGGGCCAACCTCTACTCTACATGCATTGTGTGTGCGTGTGCATGTGCTTGGAGGAAAGACACGGAAGTCAATGCCTGTCTGCAACGAACGGCACGGTGAATCCCATGTTGCCGGCTGCCTTCTTTTCGCGTTGAGGATCCAATAATCGTCGCATGTAACCCCCGGGAGGACGGAGCCGACAGACTCGCCTCCCGTCAGCCGCCACCACTAACTGTGTGCATATGCCACCACCCAACCCCCAGAGCAGAGTGGAGACCAGGTGGAGGCGAATGTGGAGACCGTGTCGGACCCCACTACGGCCGTCGTAGCGGCTCGCACGCACCCGACACCCGGGCGGCTATGGACATATGTGGGGGGCACTGGGGGCTCGGTAGCACGGGTCTGGTGCTCTGCAGCGTCCGGTGATGGCCGAGCCGGACTTGCTCTCGAGAGTTACATCCGGGCGGACCGAGCGGGGAGGAAGGAGCACGGGAGGTACATGAGGTGAGGCTCAACGGAACCGGGAAGTCGGTGCCGTCCGTCGAGCGGCTCTGCATGCGCTTGGCCAGACCGGCCGACCAACCGGCCGACCGGCCGATGGTGTGGAGGTATGGATGTCGCCGGAGAGGAGAGGAGGAGGAGGAGGAGGAGGAGCGGAATCGACGGATGTCCGTTCTCGGACAGCCGCAAGCCACCCGTCCCCCCGCCGCCCTCCAGATATCTATCTATGTATCTATCTCGCGTTGTGGTCGGGTCGGTTGCTGTTGCACGCAGTCCGTGCGTGGTGCTGAAACTCTCGGCTCCTGACGATCCTCTGCATCTAGCGTGTGAATATGAACACGAACGAACCGAACACAGCCCTCCTCCTCATCCCCAGCGAAATTCGCGGCCGTGCGCATGATACATACCGGCGCGCTCTGTGGTGGGTCGGCTGGGCGGCTGGTTGGCTGGTTGGCTGGTGTCTGTTTCACCACCCCCTCTCTCCGCCCCCGTCGCGGGTAACCCGGCATGTAGGTATGTAGATACCGCGAATTGTCTTCGAAGGCGAGATTTTCCACAGAGAGGAATGGCCCGACGGAGCTCGCTTCCGTGCGCATCGGGGTAACTAGACAAGTGCATGTGTAGGTGGTGTCTATATGTCAGCACAACCCCCCCCTCCACAACGCTGACGGGATGCTGGCGATGTACCCCGCGTGAGCACGACTCCACTCCACTCCACTCCACTCCACTCCACTCCACTCCACTCCACTCCGATTGGAAATCATGTGCAAATGTAGGCGGGGTGGGTGGGACAGGCGTGTGCTCCGATCACACGAGACGACGACTTCGCAGGGCAGATGGATATGTATCATATCTACACATCATACACAGCTCCGCTCGGTCCCTCTAGCCCTGCAGCAGATAATGCCCCTTCTTTTTGATCAGCAATAAATCTTAAACGGACTTCTTTGTTGTCCTGAGTTCCGTGTCCCCAGCATGTCGGCAACAGAATATAATAAATAGATATATAAAAAAAAAAATACAGACAACAGAAGGAAAGGAGAAAATGGATGACTGGTTCAATCTGTAACGTCGACCGATATATCTATCGACTCCAGTGTGGGGTGATGCTTCTTCTTTCTTCTTCTTTTTTCTTCTTTTTTTTTCTTCTTCGTACACACGGCTACGGGTGAACCGGCTCTGCGATTCGGCTTCGAGGAGGGGAGAGGAGTCATTGCCGTGTGACGAACCCCCCCCCCCCCCCCACGCTTGCGCTCCCACCATCTACATATGCGGGATGTAGATATCTATAGCTCACTCTCGAGATTGATAGATAGATCATACATACATAGATAGCTTGCCCGCTGACAGGGCCTCCGTGTACGGTACTCTACAGCACTCTACAGTATGGTTTGATACTGCTAGTAACTGAATGCGGCTCCGCACACCGACGCGGCAACAACCACATTCCGTCCACGCTATCGACACACATAGTTACCTTCACCTACATGTCTACTTAGTTATAGCGCAGACCAAAATAAAATCAACACCAGCAGCCGAGACACATTCCTATCTCCCTCCTAGGAATCGAGAGCAAGCGGCTGGCCCAACACACGTGCACGATGCCAATCCTACGCCGATATATCCGCGTCTCCAAGTACACGTATGTAGCCCACCGCCAAGAGGTCGGATCTGTGGACGCAGGGCGGGCGGGCGACGAGCTGACCTCCACGACTTGACAACTGCAGAGTGCTGGAAGCTCGCATCTTCGTTCCCACCGCCGCCGACGCGCTGTGGCTCACGCGCACCGACGCAATCGGCCGCGTCTTTGCGGAGATTAAGCACTTGGTATTGCCGATGCTGGCGGAGGCGCGCAATCTGCGCGGCGCCGCGAGAGTAAGGGCGAGGGAGAAGCAGGTCGTCGTCGGAGGTATGTACCATACGCGAAACCTTTCCCCTCACTGGTCGATCGTTTTTTTTTCTCTGACCAAAGGACACGAGTGTATGTATGTGTAGGGGACTTTGAGGCGGCACTGTACCTTACTGGGGCGGGATCGCTGCATGCCGTGCTCCGCAAGGACCGGAGCGTTGAGGCCACCAAGCCCATAACGTCGAATTCGACGAGGCTTACCGACGCGTCGAGGTCCTCGCCCGTGGTCGAGATCCGTCAGGAGGAGGACGAGGACGATGGGGAGTGCGAATTCGCGATGATGGACATTCCCGAGGCTCCGGCAGTTGCGGACGACGGAAGCCAGGATGGTCCGCTGTTCCTCCCTGGACCTGCCGATGTCGACTCGGATGACGATTTCGTTCCGCTTCCTCCGTCGCAACGTCGAGCAGCCGGAACAGCAGCGGGACAGACTGCGGCGGAGGACAAGAAGGAAAAGGTCAAGTTCCGGACCGAATATGAGGGATTTACCATCTACGACAAGGTGCTCTGCCTGGTCGTCACACGGAAGGAAAAGAGAAAGGAAAAGGGAAGGAAAGGGGACAAGGCTGGCGGGGACTCGGTTGACCTGATCGACCGTTGGATCGCCGTGAGTCAGGCTGTACGCGATGGGGACGAGGCTGATGGCAACGAATGAACGGATGATGTGGGACCCGACGGCACGTTTGACGGTAATTCTGTGACCAAGTCGCGCTGAGTTCATTCCTTCGTTGTTTCGAGAAACATGGGGTATCTGCCGGGTCTGATATGTAGATAGCACACGGAGTGTGGAAGACCGGCGTATGATGGTGATGACGATGGCGATAACGATGACGGCGACGCACGCAAGCAATCCAGAGTCCACACATGTGCCCAACGATACAGTAGCCTGCGCACTCGACAGCTTATCGTCGAGCACTCATCACATGGGACTCGCGACGAGCGCGCTAGGAAGTGGACGACCGAAGGCCACTAGGGGAGGATTCCAGATGGATTCGGGAAGGCGATGCAGCGGGTTCTGCCTATCTGCCGATGTTCTCGAACACGAGGGAGCGCGGTATCTAGATACGATTGTTTGGCGCACGGCGTCGCGGATCGAAACCCGGGTTCACGATTTGAACCAATTTCTGCCTTGAGGTTCTAGCCTTCCTTCCACGCCAACGGCCGCTTGCCGGATGCGGCAGGTACACGCTTATTCTGGCAGATGAGGCAACAGCAAAGAAGAAAAGTAGAGGATTTCGATCGATCGATCTCGCGTACCGGAAAACCCCCGGCCAAGAGTTCGGAGGGGATGATGCGTTAGACTCCACTGGGACAGAGCATTCTATCTATCCCTTCCGGAGAGAGGCAACAACTTCCGTGCTGATTTTTCCGGCCGCTGCTCGAGCGCCACAAGCCGGAAACTCCTGAATATCACGGTTAGCTCACCTGCTTGGAGCTTCGCTCTGGATAAGCCCGGACACTGGGCCTGGCGCGTCTCCGTCGATGGTTGGCAGCCGGCTTCGGAAGGTTCTGGAACCGTCGTCGATCGAGAGTGCACATCCATCAGGAGGTGCGTTGACTTCCTGCACCGCACGGACTGCCCCGCGGTGGTGGTCGTCGCGGCTCCGAATACGGCGGCGACCCCCTCACGGGCCTTGCCAGTACTGTACGCCGGCACACAGAGTGTTTTTTTTTTTTTGTGTGTGTGTGTGTGTGTGCATGGCTCTCTATCTCGAAAAATGCCGCTGCATCCTGCGGGAGCGCGCGTTGTTGGATCGCGATCCCTCGCAGATGTGGGCCGTGACTTGCAGAAAAGGCGATGCTAGGGGTGCCAAACGACTGCCGTCCTCGCCGAACAAGCAACTACCGCCGTCTTGCACTTTGTTCCCTTCCCTCAGGTAGAGTGGAGTGGAGTCTGAACGGCCTGCGTGACCCCCGACGTTCCGCAGGGCATCCGGCGCAAGCGTCGAACGTGGGGATGCAATGTCTGGGTGGGGGTCAACGACACGCCATATCTACATCCAAACATACGACCAAACCAATCACTATCACCGAGGGGAAACTATGTGCGTACCTGGATAACTCTCCCTCACGCCATCGGGAGTAGGGTGTACGATGTCGAACGCGCCCTGTCGCAGCTCCGTCTGCCCTCCCCGGGTTCGGGTTGTGCGTGGGAGTGGGATCGAATCATCCGGCCAGTGGCGAGATGGAGAGTTGCCCGCCACTTAGTTTGACTAGCGCGAAAGGGGTTTGAGCGTCGACGATAACCCTTCGCTGGCAAAACCGCAAAAAAGAATTGATTACAGACCTACGGATGATAGCGAAACGGAACACTCGTTGATTCGTAGGTCTCGAATTTTAGATTAATTCATTTTTTTGGTGGTGCTATCGAGGCTCCAAAATCATGCTCTTTTTGTGTGGGGCGCCAGATTTTAGGACAACTTAGATATATACATATAGGTGTCACTGAGCCTCAGAAATTACCGGATTGGGAAATTCGAGTGATCAACGGTGGGCATGACTTGGGCTATCCACACGAATATCTGTTACCTCACGCCGACGGAACTTATACTGCTTCTCAGCATATGTCCTTTGCTCCTCCGACAAGCCGTTCATATGTAACTATATGCCATCATCCGCCTCTTACTCCTCATCGCAAACTTGTCTCGTCGCGCCCTGCCCTCCCCCTTTCAATCCAGCAAAGTAAAGGACGGCCTGGGGGGGGGGGGGGGGGGGGGGGGGGGTTTTAG
>Ga0307516_10009755_pt1 | contig 10652 bp, 9 predicted proteins | sample 19_EM_MG_FD_203310 | JGI IMG/M metagenome (GOLD analysis project Ga0307516, IMG submission 203310) | Populus trichocarpa ectomycorrhiza microbial communities from riparian zone in the Pacific Northwest, United States - 19_EM | ecosystem: Host-associated > Plants > Roots > Unclassified | place...
TGCCGGCCTCGCATCCGATAGCGGAGTCCCTGGCGGACGTGGCGGACATGGGGACATGGCGAACAGGGGGGACAGGGGGGATGTGGCGGAAGTGGTGGAAAGGGGACGCCGGGCGGTCCCTCCCTCGCGGGAGCGGACCGCCCGGAGCCCTGACATTCGGTGTCGTCAGAGACAGAGCAGAACGCTCGCCGCACTGACGCAGGACAGCAGGCTGACCGTGCTGTTGCCGCCGCCGTCGGTGTGCTCTTCGGACTCCATCGTCTGCAGGTCGAGAAGTGCCATGTCGTTTCTCCTTCTGTGTCGTCCGTGGGGACGGGGTTGAATCACGACTCCGACAGGTCTGCGGAACCGTGCAGTGGGGGCCGCCGGAGCGGCGGCAGGAACGGCAGGTGAGCGGATTCCCGGGCGTCGAGGGCCGCGCCGAGCGCGAGCAGGCACCCTGCCGTTCCGGTGCCCAGGTCCATCGACAGCCGCATCATCTGATGCCCGGGGAAGGCCAGTTGGCCCTGGTAGGACATCGCGAACCAGCCGAGACCGGCGATCTGTTCGCCGAGCCGTTCGGTGACGGTGACGGTGCCGGTGTCTGTGCCGGCACCGGGCGTGCCGGTCCGGGCGAGGTGCAGGATCATCCCGGCGCGGCCCTGGAAGAGGCCGGGCTGCGCGTAGAAGCGGGAGGTGGCCGCCGTCAGCACGCCCGCGCGGGCCCGCTCGAACTCGTCGACGACGTAGGCGAACTCGGCGTCGGTGTCGGCGAACTCGGCGTCGGTGTCGGCTGACTCGCCGCCGGCTTCGGAGGCTTGGGTGAGCCAGTCGTCCAGCACCATCCCGATGCCCACGCTGCCGTCGCCGAGGTAGGGCAGGGTCCGCCAGCCCTCGTCGACCTCCAGCGCGCCGCCCTCGCGGGTCGCGCAACACTCCAGGTCCCGGCTCAGCGCCACCCGTGCCGCTGTCAACAGCCGCCGTTCGCCGGTGAGTTCGTACTGCCGCAGCAGGAACAGCGCGGGCCCGCTAGCCCCCCGCAGCAGCCCCGCCCGGCGTCGCCGGGGAGTGTCCGGCAGCGGCTCCGCGAGTCGTCGTACGAGGATGTCGGCGGCCTGAGCGGCACGCTCCCGCAGCTCCGGTTCACCCGTGGTGCGGGCCAGTTCACCGAGGACCAGACCGAGACCCGCGAGTCCGCCGTGCAGGTCGGAGGACAGGTTCTGCCACCGCTCCTTCAGGATCCCGTCGACCAGGTCGAGGGCCCGCTGCCGGTGGCCGAGCCGGTCCAGGACGTGGGCGACGCCCGCGAGACCGTCGTACAGACCGAGCGGCGTGCCCGCGGGCGGCGGCGCGGTGCGGGCGAGGAGCCAGCGCTCGCCCTCCTCGTACCGCTCGGCGCCGACCGCGTCCAGCGTGTACAGCACGCCGGCCGCGCCGTGCGCGAGGCCGAGGCCACCGCCGTCGGAGAACTGGGCGATGTCGCCGGGGAAGAGCCGGTCGTCGCGTTCCGGGGTGGCCGAGGCGAGGAGCGCCTTGACCATCGAGTCACGGCTGTAGGGCCAGTCCCGCGGGTCCACGAAGGAGGTGGCGCCCACGGAGGAGACGGGCTCCACGGACGAGACGGCTGACTCCACGGACGAGGCCGACGGTGACGACGGGCGCACGCCCACGTCCCGCGTGATCTCCGCGACCGCCTCGTCGAGGAACTCCCGTGGTACGTCCGGGAACTGACGGGCGATCACCTCCGCCAGATGGGCCGCCTTGCCGCGGTCGACCACGAACAGCGTGGTGACGGGCAGGAACAGGGCCAGCCGCAGACAGGCCAGCGCGTACCGGTCGACATCGACGCCCGTGCGGTCCGGCGGGGCGAAGAAACCGGGGTGCGCGACCACCTGGCGGCCCTGTTCGGAGAGGGGGGCCGCGGCCTCGAAGTCGAGCAGGGACACCGACTCCTCGTCGGGCGCCACCATGATGTTGAAGACATGCAGGTCGTTGAAGACGATCCCGCGCGCGTGCACCGCCCGCACCGCCCGTTCCACCGCCCCGTGGATCCGCACCGCCCATGCCGCGTAGGCGGCCACCGCCCCCGGATCGGGATCCGGGGTCAGCAGCGGGTGCCGCTCGGCGAAGAACGAGTTGAGCGGACGGCCCTCCAGGAAGTCCATGACCAGGAAACGGTGGTCGCCGAGGGTGAACCAGTCCCGCACCTGTGGCACCACACCGGTCCCCGACAGCTGCTCCAGGGCGTACTTCTCCCGCTCCAGACGGGCGATCGCGTCGGCCCCGTCCGAGGCGAGCCCCGCGTGCGGGCGTCCCTCCTTCAGGACGACCTTGCGTCCGTCCCGGGTGTCGGTGCCCGCGTAGACCCCGCCGCCGTTGGAGAAGTGCAGCGCCTTCTCGATCCGGTACGGCAGCTCGCCCACCGTCGTGGTGTTGCGCGCCGCCAGATGCGGCTCCAGGAAGGCCGGCAGGGTCACCCACTGAGGCACCTGGAACGACGGCGCCCGCCGGTCCGGCACCAGACGGCCCCCACCGTCCCGCACCGCCGGCACCAGTGAACCGCGCTCGTCGATGACGAAGGTGCGCGCGAACGCGCCGTGGCGGACGTACAGCGGACCGTCGTACCAGCGCAGATCGGTGAGGATGTACGGCCCCTCGTAGCCCTTCAGCAGATCGCCCAGCTCACGCAGGACGAGGTGCAGCCGCTCCTCGTCGGCCGGGTACACGGTGACGAACTTGCCGCTGGTGTCGCGGCCCGCGTACTTGGTGTTGCGCAGGTGCAACAGGTGCGGGCCCGGCACGAACTTGAACGGGATGCGCCGGGGCACGCAGTAGTCCCACACGATCGCGGCGATCTCCTCGGCGTTCGCCCGGGTGGCAGAGGCGTGGATCTTCCAGCCCTGCGCCGGGCCGGCCACCGGCGAGCCGTCGGCGTCGAGGGGCGTCAGCGTGAGCCAGTCGCCGATCCGCGCCGCGTCCCACCCCTCGGGCACCGGGCGCCGCGCCGTCTCGTATCCGGGCGCCGCCTCCTGACCTCCCACGGACAGCCGGTCCGGCGTCTCGTAGAAGAATCTGTCGGCGAGCGCGTACACCTCGTACCGCTTGTCCATACGTCCCCCTCCGTGGCGACGGGGACGAGCCTTCCAGTGATCCGGTGGCCACGGACAGTCACGCCTGTCACGAGCTCGCCGTGCGGAACGCATGCGTCAAGTCATGTTCGGACGGTTTCGAGCGCCGGTTCCCCGTGCGCTCCACGGAACGCCCACAGGGGCTGCGCGGCTGCCGCATACGCGCTGTAATGGCGAATGTGGTCAGTGAGGGCACGGCGGATGGCGGAAGGCGAACGCCGCGTGCTGAAGTTGCCCTGAAAACGCTCACGACCGATCCCGACTCACCCGACCGGCTGCGCCGCGTCCTGGAACTGGCGCTCGTCTTCGCCGGGGCGACGTCCGCCACCGTGTACGCCTCCGAAGAGGGCGAGGACGTACTGCGCCTCGTGGAGTCGGTGGGCGTGCCGAGGAACCTGTACGGGCTGCGCGACACCTATCCGCGCTCCGGCCGGTCCCCGGCGGCCGAGGCCCTGCGCGCCGGGCAGCCGGTGTGGCTGGGCCCCGACGAACTCGCCGACTGCCCGGAGTCCCGGCGGGCGCCGTCCCGCGAGTTCTTCCTCGCCGCACTGCCCGCGCGGGGCGACGGCGGTGGGGCCTGTCTGCTCGCCGTGAGCGAGGAGCCGGCCGGCTTCGAACCCGACGAGCGAGCCTGCCTCGAACTGTTCGCCGACGCCGTCTCCCACCCCACCCTCGCCCGGCCCGCCGAGGGCGCCGAGCTGCCCGCGGGCGCCTTCAGCCTCGCCATGGACAGCGGCCGGGTGGCGGTGGGGGAGGAGGTCCTGGAGTTGTTCGGGCTCGGTGCGGCGGACGACGCCGAGGACTTCGACGGCAAGGTCGAGACGCTGCTCGCCCTGACCGTGCCGGAGGACCTGCCCTCGCTGATGTCCGTCGTCGAGGCCGGCCACATGTCCATCGGCGACCGCGAGCTGGAGTTCAGGGTGCTCCAGCCCGCCGGCCCGCCCAGGTGGCTGCGGCTGCGCGGACGACTCCTGCCGGCCGGCGAGGGCCGGCCCGCACGCCTGGTGGGCACCGTCGGTGACGCCTCCAAGCTGCGCTCCGACGTCACCGATGTGGCCCGGGTGCAGCGCCTGGCCGCGGCCCTCGCCATCGCCGGCACGGTCCGCGACGTCAGCCAGGCGGTCGTCTCCGCGCTGCGGGGCCCGCTGCGTGCCGACCGGATCGCGCTCGCCGAGCTGGAGAACGACCGGCTCGTCGTCACCGTCCTCGACCCGCCCGAACAGGAGGCCTGGCCCGACCTGTGGCGCCAGGAGTGGCGCAGCGAGTGGCCCGACGCCCCGGTGCGGACGATGCCCACCCTCGCCGCCGCCCTGCGCGAGGGCCGCGCGCAGATCTGGCCCGCGGGCACCGTCCTGGAGCCCGCTCTCGCCGGCGTCGGTCCCGGCGGCCTGGCCGTACTGCCGCTGCCCGCCGTGGGCCGCATAGCCGGCGCCTGCCTGATCGGCTGGGACGCCCCGCACGACTTCGGCCCCGACGAACGCGCCCTGCTCACCGCCTCCGCCGGTCTCGCCGGCCAGGCCCTGATGCGAGCCCACGCCTTCGACGCCGAGCACGAACTCGTCGGCATGCTCCAGCGCCAGCTGCTGCCCCGCCGGCTGCCCGAGCTGCCCGGCGCCATCGCCGTCGCCCGCTACCTGCCGAGCACGGCCGGTCTGGAGCTCGGCGGCGACTGGTACGACGTCATCCCGCTGCCCGACAACCATGTCGCCCTCGTCATCGGCGACGTCCAGGGCCACAGCGCCGGCGCCGCCACCCTCATGGGCCAGATGCGTACCGCGCTGCGCGCCTACGCCGTCGAGGGCCACCCGCCCGACGTGGTGGTCTCGCGCGCCAACCGGCTTCTCGCGGACCTGGAGACCGACCTCTTCGCCACCTGCGCCTATGTCGACGTCGACCTGGAGGAGGGCTCCGCCTGGTGCGTGCGGGCCGGGCACCTGCCGCCGGTGCTGCGTCACCCGGACGGCGGTACGGAGATCGCCGAGGCGGAGGGCGGCCCGCCGCTCGGCGTGCTGACACAGGCCGACTTCCCGATGAGCCCCCTCAGGCTGCAGCCCGGTACGGTCCTCGCGCTGACCACGGACGGCCTGGTCGAGTCCGTGGAGACCGACATCGACGCGGGCATGGACCGCCTCGCCCGCGAACTGGCCGCCGCCGACCCCGCTGATCTCGGACTCGTCGCCGACGCCCTCCTCGGCAACGCGCGCCGCAGCGACGACGTCGCCCTGCTCCTCGTGCGCTACGACGGCATGGCCGCCCGCCCGCGACGCGAGAGCTGGACGGTGTGGCGCGTCCCCCAGGCCGTCGGACACACCCGCCGGTTCACCCGCCGCACCCTGCGTTCCTGGGGCGTCCCGGACGACGCCGTGGACACCGTCCTCCTCGTCGTCTCGGAACTGGTGACCAACGCCCTGGTGCACACCGACGGCCGGGTCCGCCTCGACCTCACCCACGTCAACCACCTGCTGCGCGTCGCCGTCGCCGACTCCTCCCCGCGCACCCCCGTCAAGCCGACCAGCGTCAGCTGGGAGGCCACCGGCGGCCGCGGCATCCTCCTCGTCGAGGCCATGTCGGCGGCCTGGGGGGCCATGCCCGTAAGCGGCGGCAAACAGGTGTGGAGCGAGATCGCACTGAACGGATGACGACGTCCGGCCTGGACGGGTACCCGGCGCCACATCCCGAGCAGCGAGGCACGTCATGACCCAGCACGTCAGCGACATCATGACCAGCGCCCCGGTCACGGTGGAACCGTGGAACCGCGGACCTCCGTGTCCGCCGTCGCCCGGATCACGCGCGACCGGGACATCGGTGCCGTCCTGGTCGCGGACGGCTTCACCCGGCGCGCCCTGGCCACCGAACCGTGACCTGGTGGTGCGCGCGCTCGCCGAGGGCGGCGCCCCCGAGCGGGACCACCGTCGCCGGCGCCCGCGGCGACGACCTGGTCACCGTGACTCCCGAGGACGGCCCGGACCACGCGATCGAGATCATGCGCGAGCACGCCGTACGCCATGTCCCGGTCGTCGAGAGCGGCCACCCCACCGGGATGGTGGCCCTCGCCGGCCTGGCCAGGGAACGCGACCCGGAGTCCGCCCCGGGTGACATCAGCGCGGCCCGGCCCACCACCTGAGCGCCCGAACGGGTACATCCGGACCCCGGTCTGCTGTTCGACACTCGCCGCCCCGGTCGATGCGGCGTCGACCGGGGCGGCGGGTTTGCCCGGACCGTCGGTGGGGACCCGGATGCACGGCACGGAAGAACGAAGCCACCCCGGCCCGCAGCGGGCGGGTCGGAGGCAGGACGGGACACAGAAGGAAGATGAAGCGCCGTGACCGCGCAGATCAGTGAGCAACCAGTAGTCCGCAGGCCCGAGACGGGGTGGTCAAGGGCCCGCCGTCTGCGTGGCGTCCGCGCCCTGCGCACCTGCCTCCCGGCGGTCGAGGAGACGAACGCGCCCCGCGCTGCGCGGACCGGCTCCGAGGGGAACATCTTCCGCGGCGAGGACTGAACCCTCCCGCTCCTCCCGTCGTCCTCTTAACCGACGAGCCGCCCGATCGTCATGGTCCGTTCCCCGTTTGTCGGGCAACGCACTATGGTGAAGCAGATGAAGGCACTCGTCCTGTCCGGGGGCGCCGGCACCCGGTTGCGACCGATCACGCACACCTCCGCCAAACAACTGGTTCCCGTGGCGAACAAGGCCGTCCTCTTCTACGGCCTGGAGTCCATCGCGGCCGCCGGGATCACCGAGGTGGGCATGATCGTCGGGGACACCGCCGCGGAGATCCAGGAAGCGGTCGGGGACGGCTCGAAGTTCGGCCTGGAGATCACCTACATTCCCCAGGAACGGCCGCTGGGACTCGCCCACGCGGTGCTGATCGCCCGGGACTTCCTCGGCGACGACGACTTCGTGATGTACCTCGGCGACAACTTCATCGTCGGCGGCATCAGCGACCTCGTCGACGAGTTCCGCGGCAACCGGCCCGACGCCCAGATCCTGCTCACCCAGGTGGTCGACCCGCGGTCCTTCGGCGTCGCCGAACTCGACCCGGACGGACAGGTCATCGGCCTGGAGGAGAAACCGGAGCACCCCCGCAGCGACCTCGCCCTGGTCGGCGTGTACCTGTTCACGCCGCTGATCCACGAGGCGGTTGCCGCGATCGAGCCGTCCTGGCGGGGCGAGTTGGAGATCACCCACGCCATCCAGCACCTCATCGACAACCACTCCGACGTCCGCTCCACGGTCATCAACGGCTACTGGAAGGACACCGGGAACGTCGGCGACATGCTGGAGGTGAACCGGCGGGTCCTGGAGACCCTGGACCGCCGCATCGACGGCGAGGTCGACGAGCGGTCCGAGACCATCGGGCGGGTGGTGCTGGAGGAGGGGGCACGCATCGAGAACTCGCGTGTCGTCGGGCCCGTCATCATCGGCTCCGGCACCGTGGTCAGTGACTCCTACGTCGGTCCCTTCACCTCCGTCGCGGAGAACTGCCGGATCATCGACAGCGAGTTGGAGTTCTCCATCGTGCTACGGGACTCCTCGATCCGCGGCGTGGGCAGGATCGAGGCCTCACTGATCGGCCGTCATGTCGAGGTGACCCCGGCGCCCAGCGTGCCCAGTGCCCACCGTCTCGTCCTCGGAGATCACAGCAAGGTGCAGATCCATTCATGAACCTTCTCGTCACCGGCGCCGCCGGGTTCATCGGCTCCACCTACGTGCGTACGCTCCTCGCGTCCGACGAACCCGACGCCCCCCGCATCACCGTGCTGGACAAGCTCACCTACGCCGGCACCCTCGACAACCTCGAACTCGACCATCCCCGGCTGGAGTTCGTGCAGGGCGACATCCGTGACGCCGAACTCGTCGACAAGCTGACGGCGGACGCCGACCAGGTCGTGCACTTCGCCGCCGAGTCGCACGTGGACCGCTCGATCAGCGGTGCGGACGACTTCGTCCTCACCAACGTGGTGGGCACCCAGGTCCTCCTGGACGCGGCCCTGCGCCAGGGCGTGCGGACCTTCGTGCACATCTCCACCGACGAGGTCTACGGCTCCATCGAGCAGGGCTCCTGGCCCGAGGAGCACCCGCTGCGGCCCAGCTCCCCGTACTCCGCCTCCAAGGCCTCATCCGACCTGCTGGCCCTGGCCTACCACCACACCCACGGGCTGGACGTCCGCGTCACCCGCTGCTCCAACAACTACGGGCCGCACCAGTTCCCCGAGAAGGTCATCCCGCTGTTCGTCACCAACCTCCTCGACGGGAAGAACGTCCCGCTCTACGGGGAGGGACTCAACGTCCGCGACTGGCTGCACGTCGAGGACCACGTCCAGGGCGTCGACCTGGTGCGTACCCGGGGACGCGCGGGCGAGGTGTACAACATCGGCGGCGGCACCGAGCTCAGCAACAAGGAGCTGACCGGTCTGCTTCTCGACGCCTGCGGCGCGGACTGGGACCGCGTGGACCGCGTCACCGACCGCAAGGGGCACGACCTGCGCTACTCCGTCGACTGGACGAAGATCCGCGACGAGCTGGGCTACCGGCCCCGGCACGACTTCGCGGCCGGCCTCGCCGACACCGTCGCCTGGTACCGGGACAACCGCGCCTGGTGGGAGCCGTTGAAGCGACGCGCGCAGGGCCTGTCATGAGGTGGCTGGTCACCGGTGCCGGCGGCATGCTCGGCCGCGATGTCGTCGAGGAACTGCGCGGCCGTGACGAAGAGGTGATCGGCCTCGACCGGGCCGCCCTCGACATCACCCGGCCCGGCGCCGTCGAGGATGCCTTCGCCGAGCACCGGCCCGACATCGTGGTCAACTGCGCGGCCTACACCGCCGTCGACGACGCCGAGACCGACGAGGAACGCGCCCTCGCGATCAACGGCGACGGACCGCGCCTGCTGGCCCGTGCCGCCGCCGGACAGCGCGCACGGCTGGTCCACGTCTCCACCGACTACGTCTTCTCCGGCGAGGCCCGCACCACCCCGTACCCGGAGGAGCACGAACCCGCGCCCCGTACCGCCTACGGCCGCACCAAGCTCGCCGGGGAACGCGCCGTGCTGCGGGAGCTCCCCGGCGCGGGCGTCGTCCTGCGCACCGCGTGGCTGTACGGCGTGCACGGCCGCAGCTTCGTCCGTACGATGACCGAACTCGAAGCCCGCCGCGACACCGTGGACGTCGTCGACGACCAGCGCGGGCAGCCCACCTGGAGCGCGGACGTCGCCGAGCGTGTCGCCGACCTCGGCCCCCGGATCGGCCGGGACGCGAGCGGTATCCTGCACGCCACCAACTCCGGCGAGACCACCTGGTACGACCTGGCCCGCGAGGTGTTCCGCCTCCTCGGGGCCGACCCGGACCGGGTGCGCCCCGTCGGCAGCGCGGCCTTCGTCCGGCCCGCACCCCGACCCGCCTACAGCGCCCTGGCGCACGGCCGCTGGCAGCACCTTGGCCTGCCGCCGCTGCGTGACTGGCGTTCCGCCCTGCCCGAAGCCCTTCCCCGGATCCGCAAGGAGTCCCCCGCGTGAAACGCCATGAGTTCCTCCGGGAGCTGCACAAGGTCAGCGCCAACCGCAACTACCTGGAGATCGGTGTCAACGACGGCCGCAGCCTGACGTTGTCCCGCGTCCCCAGCATCGCCGTCGACCCCGCTTTCAAGGTGGTCAGCGAGATCCGTGCGGACGTCCACCTGGTGAAGGCCACCAGCGACGACTTCTTCGCCCGCGAGAACCCCCTCGCGCACCTCAAGGGCGGCCGGCACCCGGTGCGCAACCTGCGCCGCGGCCGGAGCCCGATCGGCTACTGGCGGGGCACCACCCTCGACCTGTCGTTCATCGACGGCATGCACCTGTTCGAGTACGCGCTGCGCGACTTCATGAACGTGGAGAAGCACTCCGACTGGGGAAGCGTGATCGTCCTCGACGACATGCTGCCGCGAAACATCGACGAGGCCGCCCGCGACCGGCACACCGGCGCCTGGACCGGCGACGTCTACAAGGTCGTGGAGATCCTCAACCGCTACCGCCCCGACCTGGTCACCGTCCTGGTCGACACGCAGCCCACGGGTCAGCTCGTCGTCTTCGGCGCCGACCCGAACAACACCGTGCTGGACGACAAGTACAACGAGATCATCGCCGAGTTCGAGGTGCCCGACCCGCAGAAGGTGCCCGAGTCGATCCTGGAGCGGGTGCAGGCGGTGACGCCCGAGGCGCTGGTCCAGGCGCCCTTCTGGCGTCCGCTGGTGCGGGCGCGCAACCTCGGCATCCGGCGCTCCCGGGGCTGGGAGCCGCTGCGCAAGGCGCTGGACCAGGTCGCCGCCGGCCGCTGAACCCCGTGCCGGGCAGGCCCTCGTAGCAGGCGGAGCGGGTCCGGTACGACAGCGGACCGGACCGCTCCGCCTCGGCGAGCGACACCTCGGCGAGAGGCCTGGGTGGGAGACGCCCGGCGGGAGACGGCGCAGTCGGCAGTGAGGCCACCGGTCCTACCCGGTGGCCTCGCGGCATTCCGTGCCCCGAGGCCGCTTGTGGAACGCCTGGGGCCTCAGCACCCAGAGGCTCCCCG
>Ga0307516_10009756_pt1 | contig 10652 bp, 7 predicted proteins | sample 19_EM_MG_FD_203310 | JGI IMG/M metagenome (GOLD analysis project Ga0307516, IMG submission 203310) | Populus trichocarpa ectomycorrhiza microbial communities from riparian zone in the Pacific Northwest, United States - 19_EM | ecosystem: Host-associated > Plants > Roots > Unclassified | place...
ACTTCGGGTACGAAGTACTCTAAGTCACTTCGGGTACGAAGTGACTTTCGAGACGCGCGGAGGGCCCCAAGCCACACGAGTTTCTTCCGAGATCAGAAGGACAGAAGGCGAGCGATTGGGGTTCGCGCTGCCGCCGGCCAGCCCCAGTTCTCGATTGCGCGCCGCGGGGCCTCGCCACGAGCTGTCAGGCCGGAGGCAGCCCCAGGCGTGCCGTTCAGTGCGACCGGGGGACGACACGCAAGCTTCTGCATACGTGCTGCGGATGGGCAGCAAGCAGGTTTGACGAATCCTTCGTTCTCGTGGGGGCGTGGTAGCTTGAGCCATAGGCTCGTGCTGCACCTGGACTTCACGTGGACGGCTCCGGACACTTGCCCCACGCAGGCGCAAGTCGTCGCGGAGCTCGACCGCGCGGTCGATGCCGGCGGCAAAGAATTGCCGCAGCTCACGGCGCGCGCCGTCGTCGAGCGCGACGGCAGCACCTGGCGACTCGAGCTTTCGACGGACATGGACGGCGTGCTGGGCACACGCCAGCTCCAGGCCGATAGCTGCGACGGCTTGGCGCGCGCCGCCACCCTGGTGCTCGCGTTAACGCTCGGTGAGGGCCTGGCGCGGCGACAACAAGCCGAAGCCGAAGCGAAGGCCGCGCCACCGCCGCCACCGAAGGCGCCGCCGCCACCGCCACCGCGGCCGCCGCCACCGCCGCGCGAGACGGCGCATACATTGCTCTGGGCCGCCGTCACGCTGGGCTCGGATCCTCTGCGCAGCGCCGGGCCCGGCCTCACGCTCGGCGCCGCCTACGAGCCGAGCTTGCTCCGGATCGGTATCGTCGCTGGCGCGACGGCGCCGCGCTCGACGTCATTCGTCGGCTCCGGCGGCGACTTACGCAGCTTCACTTTCAACGGCGCGCTCGAAGCTTGCTTGGCTCCGACGTTGCCGCCATTCCGCGTAGCCACTTGCGCCAACGGCGGCGTGACGCTGCTCGAGGTCGAAGGGCGCGGCACGGCGCGCGACAGACATGCAAGCGTGCCGCTCTACGGTCTGGGCCCGAGCCTGGCCGCGGAGTGGGTGCTCAGCAAAAATGCCTTCTTGCGGCTGGCGCTCGTGTCGCGGTTCTTCTTGCGGCAACCGGAGCTCGTCGTCGAAGGCTTGCCGCAGCAAAAGCGCGTCGCCCCCGCACAAGCGAACGGCGAGCTGGGAGCCGGGGTGCGCTGGTGAAGGGCTTGCGTTTGCTGCTGGTCCTGCCGCTATTTTTAGCCGGCAACGGCTGCACCAATGATTCGTACGTGGTCGGAGCGCTGTGCTCGGCAGTCGGCTCGTGCGCGCCAGCGGGCGGAACCGGCACGGGCGGCACAGCCGCGGGCGCCGCCGGCGGCGGGACAGGTGCCAGCGCGGGCGGCGGCAGCGCGGGCACCGCGAGCGTGGTTGGTCTGGCGCTCGACTTGACGGGCTCGGGCGTTGAACGCTTGCCGCAGCAATTGCAGGGCATAGCTGCCGATCATTTTTTGATCGCCGGCGACGCGACGCCCGCAAGCTGGACCGCGCGCGTCGGCGCCAATTTCGAGATCGCAGCCAAGGCCGCGCTGGCGCTCGGAGAGCCGTCACCATTCGCCGATCCGGGCAATGTGCTGTCGCACGCGGGCGCAGTGACGTTCACGTCGGACAGCGTCTGGGCCGACACCAGCCTTGGCGCACTGGCTCTCGAAGCCGTCTTCCGTGGCGAGCCGGGCGCCGTGCTGCTTTCGCAAAGCGACGCACAAGGCGGGCTCGAGTGGTCGCTCGATGGCAGCGGCCGCGCGGTGCTGCGCTTCGACTCCGGCACGAGCGAGGTCGTGGCGACGTCGCCGGTGCTCGTGGCAGACGCCTGGCACCACTGCCTGGCGTTGTTCGACGCCGGCCAAGGCGTCGCGCAAATGTTCTGCAACGGGCAAGCCGGTGACACAGTCAGTGTGCCGAACGGCTTCCGCGTCGCGCCCAGCCGAGCACCAGCCAGCCTCGGTAGCGCCGCAGCCGCTCGCCTGTCGTGGGCACAGCTGGCTAGCTGGCGCGCCGCGAGCTTCAGCGCCTACGGCGCGTGGACGGGTGTCGCGCGCGAACGCTTCGCGCGCCTGGTCGGCACCTACGCCGAGGGCGCGAAAGACCCGCTGCCCTTCGCAGAAATGCGCGCCAGCGGCGCCTACATCGACATGTCGCCGAGCGACGCTCCGGAGCGGCGACGTCTGCACCCGGTGGGCCAACATTGGCCGCGCATCGTGTGCCGCCCCACGGCTGACTCGCCGCGCGCGTGCGGCTTGCTGGTCGAGGCCGCGAGCTCGCAACAGATCGCTCCCGCAGCCTTCACGCTCGACAACTGGGCAGGCGCCGAGGTCACGCTCGCCGCCGCGGCCGCCGCGGGCCCGACCGGTGCCGCCACGCTGTTCGCGCTCACCCCCAGCACGCGCGCGGCCCCGCATTCACTCGAGCTCGCCGTACCTTTCGCCGCCGGACCGGCGGTGTTCGCGTTCTTCGCGCGGGCCGGCAGCGCACACCTGCTGCGCGCCGAGGTCGTGGGCGGCGCGAGCGCGACCTTCGACTTGTCGGGGCCGAGCGTGGTCGACTCGACTTCTGCACTGGTCAGCGCCGCGGAGCCGTGGGGCGACGGCCTGGTACGGCTCAGCTACTCGTTCAAAGTCGACCCCGGCCCCGGAAGCTTGCGCCTCACGCTCCTGAGTGACGCCTCGACCACCGCGTTCGCCGGCGACGGCAGCGTCGCGGCCCAAGTGGGTGACGCTGCGTTGAGCTTTCGTTCTTACTCCACGCCACTGCCGACCTTCGGCACCATCGAGCAGCCAGATCATCTGATGTACCCGGCGAGCAGCGGCAACTTGCCGCAGGGTTCGGACTTGAGCTTCAGCGCAGAAGTTTGGCTGCCCGCGGCGCCTCTGCTGACAGACGCCGCGGTCCTCAACGTCAATTTTGCGGCCGGGAACAACCAACAGATCAGCCTGTTCCTGCCCGCCCCAACCAGAGTGGCGCGCTTCTCGGCCACGCAAGGCACGACCTCGTCCTGGCTGGTGTCGGGCGCCGAGAGCTTGACCGATGGCAAACTGCACGCGCTCGTCGCCAAAGTCGGCGCGAAGAAGGCGAGCCTCACCGTCGACGCCGCCACGGTCACCGGCGAAGCCAAAGCCTTCGACACGAGCGTGCTCGATCGCATCGAGATTGGCGCATCGTTAGCCGGCGGCGGGCCATTGACCGGCCTCGTGCGCCACGTGCGCATCGCGCCTCCGTAAAGCTGAAAAAAGAAGAAGTAGCGGGGGGCTTGGCGGTTGATGTAATCTGGTGGGAGCGCCCGGAGCTCGCCCGAGCGACTTCGAGGCTCGCAGGGCTACATGGACGCTCCCGTCACAGAAGGTGAAATCTTAGCCGGCAAGTACCGGGTCGAGCGGGTGCTCGGCGTGGGGGGCATGGGCGTCGTGGTGGCGGCTCACCACCTGCAGCTCGACAAGCGCGTCGCGCTCAAATTCCTGCTGCCCGAGGCCGCGACCAACGCCGAGGTCGTGGCGCGCTTTGCCAGAGAGGCGCGCGCCGCGGTCAAGATCGAGAGCGAGCACGTGGCGCGGGTCATCGACGTCGGTTCGCTCGAGTCGGGCGCGCCGTACATGGTGATGGAATACCTGGTCGGCAGCGATCTCGCGCAGCGGCTGGCCGAGCACGGCGCGATTCCGATCGAAGACGCGATCGACTATTTGCTGCAGGCCTGCGAGGCGATCGCGGAAGCGCACGCGGCCGGTATCGTGCATCGCGACTTGAAGCCCGCGAATCTGTTTCTGACCCGCCGCGCCGACGGCTCGAGCCTGGTCAAGGTGCTCGACTTCGGCATTTCCAAGGCCACGCAGCCCGCGGGCTCGCAGCCGGACATGTCGCTGACCAAGACGGCCTCGGTGATGGGCTCGCCGCTGTACATGGCCCCTGAGCAAATGCGCTCGACGCGCAGTGTCGATGCGCGCGCGGACATTTGGGCGCTAGGCGTGATTTTGTACGAGCTGCTCAGCGGCAAGGTGCCGTTCGAAGCCACCACGATGCCCGAGCTCTGCGCCATGGTGCTCACCGAAACGCCGCCGGCGCTGCGCGACACCCGCCCCGGCACGCCTGCCGGCCTGTCGGCGATCATCGAACGCTGCTTGAAGAAGGATCCCGCGGAGCGCTTCGGCAACGTGTCGGAGCTGGCCAACGCGCTGTCGAGCTTCGCGCCCCCGCGCTCGCGACTGAGTGTGGAGCGCATCTCACGCGTGCTACGCGCGGCCGGCGTGGCTACCGAGTCGCTCGCACCTGCGGCCGAAAGCGCAGGCGCCCCGCGCATGGGAGATTCGACGAGCGCCGCGTGGAGCCCGGCGTCGACGTCGAGCTCACGCCGCTCTGGCAAATTGCCGTGGCTGCTCGGGCTCGGAGGCGTGCTCGGCGCCGCGGCCTTGGGCCTCGTCGCGCTGCGAACCGGTCATAGCGACCCGCCCGCGTCGTCGCAGCCGCCGGCCCCCGCCGCGGAGCCACAAGCTGCGGCGGCCGCCGCGCAGATCCAACTCGCGCCGGCACCTTCCGCGGTCGAAACCGCCGCCCCACCCGCGCCGAGCGGCGCGCCCAGCGCGGCGCCGTCACTCGCCAGTGCGGCGCCCCAGCTGCCTCGTCCCGCGCAGCATCGGCCCAAAGATCTGCCCGCCAAACCCGCGGCGGCAGCGCCTGCTGCAGAGCCCGTCGCGCCACCCGCAGCCACACCTGCACCCAAAAAGAGCCCGCTCAACGTGGGGCTCAAGTAGCCGATCCATGCGCGCCAGGATTTCGTGGTTGGTCGCGCTGCTGGCGCTCACGCTGAGCAGCGAGCCAGCGTTCGCCCAAAAACCCAAGCGCGCCCTCAAGGCAGCAGAGCCGCCGCCGCCGCCCCCCGCCGTCGTGCCGAAAGGCCCCGCGTCACTCGCCGACACTCTGACCGGCGACGCCAAGGCCGACTACGAGAGCGGCAAGCTACTGTACGGCGACGGAGACTTCGCCGGCGCTGGCGTGAAATTCCAAGCCGCCTACGAGCTCGCGCAAGATCCGCGGCTGCTTTGGAACATCGCCGTCTGCGAAAAGGGCCAGCGCCACTACGCGAAGGTCGTCGGCCTCACGCAAAAATACTTGGCGACCGGCGGCGATCTGCTCAGCGCGGACGACCGCACCGAAGCCAAGGATCTGTTAGGCGCCATCGAGTCGTTCACGGTAGAGCTGACGCTGAGCGTCAATGAGGCCGGCGCGGAAGTGTTCATCGACGGCGAGCGCATCGGGACTTCGCCGCTCTCGGGGCCAAGCGTCGTCGACATTGGTACGCGCGAAATCAGGGCCGAAAAGCCGGGATTTAAGCCATTTCGGAGCAGCGTTCCGGTGGGCGGGCAAAAGCAGGCCGCGCTGGAAGTAAAGCTCGTGGCCGAGCTGCACCAGGGAGAGCTCAACGTGACCGTGAAGCAAGGCGGCAGCATCACGCTCGACGGCAAAGTGGTCGGGCAGGGCCACTTCGCCGGCAAGCTCAAAAGCGGCGGTCATACGCTGCGCGTCGAAGCCCCGGGCATGCTGGCGTACCAAAGCGAGGTCGTCGTGCAAGACGACGAAAAGCGCGGCATCGACGTGGTGCTCGAGCCAATTCCGCGCGCCGCCCCGCCGCCGGAAAAGCACGGCCCGCTCTACGACATGGAGCTCGGTTTTCGCACCGGCTACGGCAGCGAGCGCACTTACGGCAACGGTCCGCACGGCGAGATCGACTATGGGCGCTCGGTTGGTTTCGTCCCGCTCTGGCTCGACATCGGCTATCGGCTGGGGCGCCCCACGTATTTGGGCCTCTACCTACAAGCGGGCTGGCTCGACAAGAGCGAGACTTGTGGCGTCGGGCGGCACGGTCCCGACCCGACAGGCCCTGCCGATTCCGAGCCACGTTTTGGTTACAGCAGCTGCACGCTGCTCAAAGCCGGTGTCGATCTGGTGTTTCATCTCATGCCGCGCACCATCGTCGATCCGTATTTCGGCTTCGATGTGGGGATACAGGGCACCTTCACCAAGTACCAAGCATACAATCCTGTGACGCGCGTTTCGGGCACCGGCAACGACAACAACGCCTCGATTCAGCCCGGGCTGCAGCTCGGTGTCGACGTACATCCCGCGCCCGCTTGGGGGCTCGGCGTCTTCGCGCATACGGCTGGCCACTTCGGCAGCGACGGCAAGGCCCACGACAACGGCGACAATAGCGGCAACTGCGCAACCGGCACCAGCGGCGGCTGCCAAAGCACGAACCAGTGTCAGGGCAACAGCTGCGACGGCAGCAGTAAGCCCGGCTCACATTTTCTTTTGGGGACGCGCGTCGCGTACACGTTTCAATGACCTGCGCGCGCCGCCCCCGCCCCGAGCTCTGGTTGCCGCTACTTGGCATGGTCGCGGCGTGCAGCGACTTTTTCGGTCCTGGCCCGGACCCGAGCCGCGCTGGGCCATTTCTCGGCGCCAGCGCCTCGGGCGGAGACGGCGCCGTCGGCTCGGGCGGAGACGCCACCGCCGGCAGCAACCCTGCTTGCTCGAGCCAGCCGCTCAACGTACTGCTCGCGCAAGCCAGCGCCGATTGCGCCGATGTCCGCGCGTGCGCCAAAACATCTTGCGACGGCCAATTGCAGCAGTGCTTGGGTCCCGGCTATGCGCGCGGCAACTTGAGCGGGCCCTGCCAGGGTTACGTAGCTTGCGCTGCCGCGTGCAACTGCAACCAGAATTGTATCGAGGGCTGCAGCACAGCGGGCGACGCGTGCCGCAATTGCGTCACGCAGGTCCAAGATTGCATGCAAAGCGCGTGTTCGGCGGCGCTCGGAGCTTGTCAGACAGCGAACGGCAAGGCCGCGCTTTTGGTGTCGAACCTGACGAGCAATGTCGGTTCCCTCGCCGTCGACGGCGACTCGCTGTATTTCACCACCAACCAGGGCGTCGCCAAGATTCCGAAAGCCGGCGGCAAAGCACAGGCGCTGGGCGGCTTCGCCAACCTGAGCGGCTTGGCGGTAGGCGGCGGCTTCATCTACGTCGTCGTCGACAGCGGCGCCGTGTCGCGCATGAAGCTCGACGGCTCCCAGCCGACCACGATCGTGCCCCCGACCATGTTCGGCAGCGGCTCGGGCCCGATCGCGCTCGACGACGCCAAGCTGTTCTTTCTCGTCGGCGCAGACGTGCGCCGCGCGCCGCTCGCGGGCGGCTCGCCCGAGGTGCTGGCCAACGACGTTTGGCAACAAGGGCCCAATTCCGCGCAGCGGCTCGCGCTCGGCGCGGCGGCGGTTTACTACGTCGGCGGTGGGCCCAATCCCGGCACGAGCTCGCAGATCAGCATGGTCCAGAAGGACGCGCCGGCAACCAGTGGCAACGGCGCGCCAGGCATGCAACCCGGCTCGCCCATCGCGGCAGCCCACGGCGAAATCCGCGGCTTGGTGTCGGACAGCAACTTCGCCTACTTTGCAGATCTCACCTCGGACGGCTTGAAGCTCGTGCTCGAAATCCGCAAGGTCGACCCCGACACCAAACAGACTAGCTTGCTCGCGACCGTAACGCCGATGAACAACGGCGGCGCTAGCGCGGCGCTGGCGACGGACGGCGAAAACGTCTTCTTCGGTGGCTCGACGGGCCTGTTCGAGGTCGCGCCGAGCGGAGGCAAGGTCACGACGCTCGACGCCTCCGCCCAGCCAAGCTCCATCGTGCTCGACGACAACTACATCTATTGGGCCGAGCAGCAGGGTAACGGCGCGATCAAGCGGCTACCCAAGTCGGCCATGCCGTGAACCAACACAAGCGCTACCGCACGAGCTTGTCGATATGGACAAGTGCCGCACGCTGACCTGCCCCGACGACTTGCTCGCCAATTGCCCCGCTATCGGCCAAGAGAAAGACGCAGCCGGCAAGGTCATCTCTTGCTTCAACCCGACTCGTGACGACAAAAACAGCGTCGTGGCGCAGTATTTCGAAGCCGGTTGCGCCGACGCCTATTCGTGGAGCGGAGACGACCAAGGCTCCGTCGTGGCCTGCGCGGGCGAAGACTACGACGTCGTTTTTTGTCCGTAGCGCGACTGCCAGTTATTTTCTGGCGTAAGGCTCGCGCGATTGCGGCTCGCTTGCCGCGAGGCGTGGGCCAAAGGCAAGATAGCGCAGGTGAGCAACGGCCGCCTCAGCTTGATCGCCGCATGTGGGCTAGCGCTGCTTACTGGCTGCAGCGGCGACTACTGGCTCGGCGGCCTGCCGAACGCCTCGGCCGGCGCTTCGAGCAGCGGCGGCGCCGCCGCGACACCCTCGCTCACGCTCACCGCCGATGTGGTGCTGACCGGCGACGATAGCTTCGAGCCCGTGGGCGAGCCGTGCGTGATCGACGGACAGGGTCACTCCATTCGCTCGGTCGAGCCGTGGAACGGCCATCTTTGGCTGCACGACTGCCGGCTCGTCGGCTTGGGCAGCGAAGCGAAGCCCAGCCTCGACTTGACGATGGACGAGAGCGCCTGGACGAAAGTCGAGCGCTGCGCGTTCGACGGCAGCGGGCGCGTGCGCCTGAACAACGCCGCCGATTCGACCTCACTTTTCTCCGAAAACACGCTGCTCGACAACGCCCTGCTGGCGGAGCCCGAGCTGCGCGACGAAGCGCTGCCAATCTTTCTGGCCGAAGGCGGGGACGGCACCGGCAACAAGGTCTTCCGCGGCAACAAGATTTTCAAAGGCTTCGTGCAGTTCGGCAAGGCCTCGCACTGGCTGATCGGTGGCGACACGGCAGCCGATTCGAACATCTTGGTCGGCCACCGCGCAGGCATCACGCTGTGGGGCTCCGACTTCACGTTGCGCGGCAACTACGTGCACGACGTATACGTCACCTCGCCAAACGAGCCGCTCGGCAACCAAGAGTCGTCGCTGGCCGTCGAGTACGAAACCACGCCCGACGTGCTGGTCGAGCACAACGTGTTCCGCAAAGGGCACTGGGTGGTCCGCGGCATCACGGGCGAGTTTCGCTACAACGCCGTGCTCGATCCGGGCAGCTCGGGTTGGCTGCAGCAGCCGTTCGAAGGCACGAAGGTGCACCACAACTTGTTCTTGACCTACGCCTACTCGGGCGAAGAGCAGGGCGCGCTGCCGGGCTCGACGCCGATCGAGGGCGGGCTGACGCTGGTGAATTTCAGGAAAACCGGCATCCAAGTGTTCAACAACACCTTCGATGGCGGCGGCCCCGTACGCAATTTCGTGGGGCCGGCCGTCAGCGTCGACAGCTCCTGCTTTCTCGACAGCCTGCGCAGCAACGTCTTCATGCGCTTTCCGTTCAGCGTGCCGGACGGCTCGCAGGCCGCCGTGCGCCCGCCCTACGGCGACGGCATCACTCCGATGCCCGAGCGGCTGGGCTACGCCGACTACAACCTGTTTTACGCGCCAGATGCGCAGCCGCCGCGCAACTACGCGCTCGGAGTCGCAGGACTTCACCTGCGCGCCGACGCCGGTTTCGGACTGAACGACGCCCATCCGCTCGGCCCAGTCGACGAGCAGGTCGACCCGCAATTTCAAATGCCGCCGCCGCTCGAGCTGCCCTACGACGAGCGGGACGTCGTGTCTGGAAAGCTCAGCGTCTGGCAAGTCTTGAGCAGTCTGCGCGACCTGTACACCCCCGCTGCGAAGAGCCCGCTCACCGACGCTGGAGATCCGGCAGACGGCAGCGGCGTCGATATCGGTGCGATCGGCGGCGGCCTCGCCCATACTGACGATCGCTTTGGCGGCAATCAGCCTTGAAACGACTAGCCTTGGCCGCTGGCCTGCCGTGCGCGCTCTGGGCGGGGGGTTTGGCCGCGCAAACGGCGCCACTCGTAGCGGTCTCGCTCGACTACAGCGCTCCCGCGAGCTGCCCTGACGCGCAAGCCTTCCGCCAGCAGGTGTTGGGCAGAACGAAACGCGTCAGTTTTGCGGAGCCAGCCGCCACGGGCCCGCTCGCCTGGAGCATCAAGATCGCCGAAACCAGCGGCGGCAGCCGCGGCACCCTGCGCGTCAGCGGCGAGGTACCGAGCAAGCTCGAGCGCAGCGTCAAGGCGGCGAGCTGCGAGCAGGTCGTGGACGCGCTGGCGCTCGTGGCCGCGCTGTCGGTCGACCCCGATGCCTCGCTCACGCCCCGCGAGAAGCCGAGACCTCCCGCGCCGCCGCCGCCTGCTGCGCCGCCGCCCGCGCCAGCGCCCGGGCCGCCGAACACGGCCCAGCGCGCGCCCGCCGATACGCACGCCACGAAACTTTTGGTCGGCCTCACGCTCACGGGTCGGAGCGGCATCGCGCCGCGCCTGGCTTGGGCTCCGCGACCCTTCGTTGGCGTCAGCTTCCGTTCGCCGAGCGGCTACACCTGGGGCCTTTTGCTGTCGGCGATGCAAGTGCGCGGCAGCGCCTCGGTCGACGTCGGGCGCGCCGACTTCACCTGGACCCTGGGACGGCTCGAAGTATTTCCGGTGCGAGCCAGCTTCGGCAATTGGTGCCTCGAGCCGGCGCTGTTCTTCGAGGCGGGGCAACTGCGAGCGCGCGGCGTCGCGGTTACGGCCGCCCAAGAGCTGAGGCGACCGCTGTTTTCGGCCGGCGCACTAAGCCGGCTGTCGCTCTTGGCTTTCGACCGCTTGCTGCTCGAAGTC
>Ga0307516_10009757_pt1 | contig 10650 bp, 8 predicted proteins | sample 19_EM_MG_FD_203310 | JGI IMG/M metagenome (GOLD analysis project Ga0307516, IMG submission 203310) | Populus trichocarpa ectomycorrhiza microbial communities from riparian zone in the Pacific Northwest, United States - 19_EM | ecosystem: Host-associated > Plants > Roots > Unclassified | place...
GCCGACAGCCATGTCGACGTGCCGGTCGACAAGCGCAGCCTGAAAGCGATTCTGTCGGACGACGCCAAACCCTACGAGTGGCTCAGCACCAGCCTGGCCAGCGTGATGCCGGCGCACGTGGTCTATCCGAAGGTCGACGCGTTGCCGGCCGGTTTCTCGGCACGCTGGCTCAAAGACATCCTGCGCATGCAGCTCGGCTTCACCGGCGCGATCTTCAGCGATGACCTGAGCATGGAAGGTGCGCGCCACATCAACGGCGGGCAGATGAGTTACGCCGAAGCCGCGGCCGTGGCGCTGAGCGCCGGCTGCGACATGGTGCTCTTGTGCAACCAGTCGATCGACGGCGGTGCGGCGGTCGATGCCTTGCTCGACGGCCTGCACGATGCGCAGTCCCAAGGGCTCTGGCAAGCCGACCCCGACAGCGAGACGCGCCGCCTCGACCTGCTGCCCCAGACCTCACCGTTCACCTGGGACGAACTGATGCACTCGCCGGCCTACCAGCGCTCGCTGGAGCGCCTGCCCTGACGGCATCGCGGCCCTTTCGTGCCGCCCAAGAAAAACGCCGCCGGGCGCAAGCCACGGCGGCGTTTCTTTTGGGGCTCGATCAGCCTTGAGGCTGCTGCGACCCTTGCGCCGTTTCGAACGGCAGTTTGATCTGCGACAGGTCCTTGCGGGTTTCGACCAGCACCAGCGGGCCGGTGTCGAGGTTCACGACCGGTTTGCGCTCGCGTGGCACGTGCACCGGCGCCGGCTCGGCGGCCATCGCCGATTGCACCGCGCGGATCTTCTCGGCATCGGAGTTCACCCACTGCAGGCCAGCGGCTTCGGCCACCGCTTGCAGCGAGTTCATCGGCAGCACGAAGGGCTCGGCACGCGTCGCAGCCTGTGGCACGGCGACGGGCGCGGCCACCGCCGCGACGATCGCGGCTGCGACAGGCGCAGGCACCACGACCTGAACCGGCGGCGCTGCGATCGGCGCTTCCGCGACCGCCGCTTCGATCGGTGCTTCTGCCACCACTTCCGGCTCGGCCAAAGGCGCAGCCACGAAAGGCGCCACGTATTCCGGCGCTTCGTAGGACGCGGCCACCGGCTCGGTGCTGGCGGTCGTCACGCCTTCGGCGGCAACGCCGGTCTCGGTGCCACCTTCTTCGCCCCGCTCGCGGCGGTTGCGGTCGCGCCCACGGCCACGCCGGCGGCCTTCGCCGGCTTCGCCGCCTTCGGTGCGCGGTGCAGCAGTGTCGGTCTCGCCAGTTTCGGCACCGTTGAGCATGGCTTCTTGTGGAGCGGTCTGGCCTTCAGCGTTCGGGGCCAGGTTCGGTTCCGTCGACGCGCCATCGACACCGGCTTCGTCACGGTCACGGCCGCCACGGCCACCGCGGCGGTTGCGGCGGCGACCACCTTGACGTTCAGCTTGGGCTTCAGCCGTTTCGGGCGTCTCTGCAGCGGGCAGGGTGTCGACGAAGGCTTGCGGCGACACGGCTTCATCGGACGCGCCAGCAGCGGGTACCGGATTCGGCTTGCGCGGCTCGCGCTCGGGCCGTGGGCCACGGCGGCCTTCGCCCCGGCCTTCACTGCGGTTCTCGTCGCGGTTGCCTTGGCGGCCGCCGCGCTCTTCGCCGCGGTTCGTTTCCAGCCCCTCGGTGCGGACCGCTTCTTCACCGGCAGGGCGCTCGGTGCGCTCGGGACGTTTGCCACGGCCTTCACCGCGACCCTCACCGCGACCTTCGCCACGGCCCTCGTTGCGGCCGCCTTCGCCGCGGCTTTCACCGCGCTCGCCACCGCCACGTTTGCCGTCACGACCACCGCGCCCGCCACGGCCGCCGCGGTCACCACGATCGCTTCGGCCTTCGCGTGATTCGGCGCTCTTCGCCACCACCGGTGCAGCCACCGGCGTGGCCACGGCCGGCTGCGCCGGCTCGCCACCGAACAGGCTCTTGACCCAGCTGAAGAATCCACCGCCGGCCGGTGCTGCGGCCGCCACCGGTGCAGCGGCGACCACGGGCGGCGCCACCACGATCGGCTCGGGCTTCGGCGCGGCGACCGGGGCCGGTGTTTCGGGCAGGATGCCCTTGATGACGGGTTCCTGCTTGGCCTTGGTCTTCTCGCGCCGCGTGATGCCGACTTCTTCCTCGGCCTCGTCGATCATCGTGTAGCTGGCTTGCAGGTTCTCGAGACGCGGGTCGTCGTGGCGCAGGCGCTCCAGGCGATAGTTCGGCGTGTCGAGGTTCTTGTTCGGCACCAGCAGCACGGTCACGCGCTGCTTCAGTTCGATCTTGGTGATCTCGGTGCGCTTCTCGTTCAGCAGGAACGAGGTCACCTCCACCGGCACCTGCACGTGCACGGCGGCGGTGTTGTCCTTCATCGACTCTTCCTGAACCATGCGCAGGATCTGCAGCGCTGAAGATTCGGTGTCGCGGATGTGGCCGGTGCCGTTGCAGCGCGGGCAAGTGATGTGCGAGCCTTCGCTCAGCGCCGGGCGCAGGCGCTGGCGGCTGAGTTCAAGCAGGCCGAACTTGCTGATCGAGCTGAACTGCACGCGGGCCCGGTCTTGCCGCAGCGCGTCGCGCAAACGGGTCTCGACCTCGCGACGGTTCTTCGACTCTTCCATGTCGATGAAGTCGACAACGATCAGGCCGCCCAGGTCGCGCAGCCGCATCTGGCGCGCGATTTCATCCGCGGCTTCGAGGTTGGTGCGGGTCGCGGTTTCTTCGATGTCGGACCCGCGCGTCGAACGCGCCGAGTTCACGTCGACCGAGACCAGCGCCTCGGTGTGGTCGATCACGATCGCGCCGCCGGACGGCAGGTTCACCGTGCGCGAGAACGCGGTTTCGATCTGGTGCTCGATCTGGAAGCGGCTGAACAGCGGCGCGTCGTCGCGGTAGCGCTTGACCTTGTGGGCCGTCTCCGGCATCACGTGGGCCATGAACTGCTGCGCCTGGTCGTAGATGTCGTCGGTGTCGATCAGGATCTCGCCGACATCGGCGGTGAAGTAGTCGCGGATCGCGCGGATCACCAGCGATGATTCCTGGTAGATCAGGAACGCGCCTTTGCCGGCCTTGGACGCGCCATCGATGGCCGTCCAGAGCTTGAGCATGTAGTTCAGGTCCCACTGCAGCTCGGGCGCGGTACGGCCGATGCCGGCAGTGCGCGCGATCAGGCTCATGCCCTTCGGGTACTCGAGCTGGTCGAGGTTTTCCTTCAGCTCTTCGCGGTCTTCGCCTTCGATGCGGCGGCTCACGCCGCCGCCGCGCGGGTTGTTCGGCATCAGCACCAGGTAGCGGCCGGCGAGCGAGACGAAGGTCGTCAGCGCCGCGCCCTTGTTGCCACGCTCTTCCTTTTCGACCTGAACCAGCAGTTCCTGGCCGTTCGAGATGCAGTCCTGGATGCGCGCATCGCGGACGCTCGCGCCTTCGCGGAAGTAGTTCTTCGAGATTTCCTTGAACGGCAGGAAGCCGTGGCGGTCTTCGCCGTAGTCGACGAAACAGGCTTCGAGCGAAGGCTCGACGCGTGTCACGACGGCCTTGTAGATGTTGCCCTTGCGTTGTTCGCGGCCTTCGATTTCGGTTTCGAAGTCCATCAGTTTCTGGCCATCGACGATGGCCAGGCGGCGCTCTTCAGGCTGCGTCGCGTTGATCAGCATGCGTTTCATGTGCACTCCTTCGCACCGCTTCGCTTGTTGATTCAGCAAGAGCGGCGCATCACCCACAGTCACCGCCGGCAAAAGCCGGTCGGCGACGACTCGATGCACGAGAAACGCGAATGAACCGGAAGGGTGTCGCCCTGGACTGCGGGTGAACGGGGGCGGTCAGTGGACCGGCCGAACAGGCAGCGTTGGCGCGTGCGTGGCAGTGAACCCCGAGCATGCCGGCCACCGGCAAACCACGCCGGCTGCGCTCGGCTCGACGCAGGCTGTTGGCCTGGGAGCTGAGCGCACGAAGCGCCGTGGTTCGGGGGTGGGGATCGACATCAGGGGTGTCCGCTGGACGCAGGCAGGAGCGTGGAATCTCCTGCCTTGAAACCTTTGATTGGTTCGTTCTTTGTTTGCTCTGCCGCTTCGGGCTGTCGGCCGCGCCGTCACTTGGGGACGGTGCCCGCCGCACGCTTCGAAGCGTTGCATCACCTTGTGGCCGCACCCCGAGGGTGTGGCCGCCACGCTGTTGCCTTCAGTGCGGTTCAGCGACGCTAAACTCTGATAAATCAGTCACTTACAGCAGCTACGTGGTGCAACGCATTATAGGGGCCAAACCCAGGGCCCCATCCGGCAACGAAGTCGGGGTTCACCCGGCTGTTGCGAGCGCTGCAGCCCCGGCCGTGCACCGTGTCGTCATCGACGAAGCCTCCGAGGGTCAGCGGCTCGACAACTTCCTCGTCAAGCTGCTCAAGGGCGTGCCCAAGACCCATGTCTACCGGGTGATCCGCTCAGGTGAGGTGCGGGTGAACAAGGGCCGGGCCGGCGCCGACACGCGATTGGTGATCGGTGACGAAGTGCGCATCCCGCCCGTTCGTGTGGCCGACCGCGGCGAGGTGCCGGCCGCGCCGGCGCGCGAGTTCCCGGTGGTGTTTGAGGACGACTTCCTGATCGCGATCGACAAACCCGCCGGTGTGGCGGTGCACGGCGGCAGCGGCGTCAGCTCGGGCGTGATCGAACAGCTGCGCCAGGCGCGGCCAACGGCAAAGTTCCTCGAACTCGTGCACCGGCTCGACAAGGAAACCTCGGGCCTGCTGCTGATTGCCAAGAAGCGCTCGGCGCTGGTCGCTCTGCAAGACCAGCTGCGCCAGCGTGAGACTGGCAAAACCTATGCGGCGCTCGTGATCGGCGCTTGGCCGGCTCGGCGCAAGGTCATCGACGTGGCCTTGCACAAGACGCTGACGGCCGGCGGCGAGCGGCGCGTGCACGCGGTCGAAGAAGACCATGAAGACGGGCGGCGCTCGATCACACTGGTGAAGATTGCGCAGCAGTTTGCCGCGTTCACCCTGCTCGACGTGACCATCAAGACCGGCCGCACGCACCAGATCCGTGTGCACCTCACGCACGAGGGCCATGCGATCGTCGGCGACGAAAAATACGGCGATTTCGCGCTCAACAAGGCGCTGGCGCGCGGCTCCGCCGTGCCGGGCTGCCGTTTCGATCGCATGTTCCTGCACGCCAAGTACCTGCGCTTCACGCACCCCGGCAGCAACGAGGTGATCGAGCTCGTTGCACCATTGCCGGCAGAATGCGAGGCATTGATCCACGCGCTCGCGCTGCAGGCTCGCCCATGACTTCCCCCCGCAATTTCGACCTGATCGTCTTCGATTGGGACGGCACACTGTTCGATTCCACCGCGCTGATCTCGCGCTGCATCCAGGCCGCGTGCGCCGACCTCGGCACGACCGTGCCGACCGACACGCAAGCCAGCTACGTGATCGGCATGGGCTTGAAAGAAGCGCTGCAACATGCTGCGCCCGAGCTGCCTGAAGAACGCTACCGCGAACTCGCCGAACGCTACCGCCACCACTACTTCACGCGCCAGCACGAGCTGGTTCTGTTCGAAGGCACGCCGGCCATGCTGCACGCACTGAAGGCGCGCAACCACCTGCTCGGCGTGGCAACCGGCAAGTCGCGCCGCGGCCTCGACGACGTGTTAAACACCTCGCTGCTCAAGGGCTTGTTCGACGCCACCCGCACTGCGGACGAGACCGCGTCCAAGCCCGACCCGCTGATGCTGCACGAGCTGATGAACGAACTCGGTGTCGAGCCGGCACGCACCTTGATGATCGGCGACACGACGCACGACTTGCAACTCGCCGCCAACGCCCGCACCGCGAGCATCGGTGTGAGCTACGGCGCGCACCACCACGATTCCTTCGCTGGCTTCGAGACGCTGATGGTCGCGCATTCCACCGCCGAACTGAACGACTGGTTGCAGCGCCATGGATGAACGCAGCCAAGCCGCCGTTGCGCTGTGCCCGTCGGCCGAGCTGGTCGAAAAAGGCGACGCCCATGTGTTCGACGTGCTGCACTTTCGTGAGCCGGCGCGTGTTTTCGTGTTGCGATTCGACGGCCGGCTCGTGGCCTACCTGAACCGCTGCCTGCACGTGCCGACCGAGATGGATTGGCAGTACGGCCAGTTTCTCGATGGCGACAAGGAATTCATCCTGTGTTCGACCCACGGCGCGTCCTACGAGCCGCTCACCGGCCGCTGTGCGGGTGGCCCCTGCGGGCGCGGCAAGCTGACGGCCATGGACGTGGAAGAACGTGACGGGCAGGTGTATTGGTATCCTTCCCGCGACACGCGGCCCGCGTTCGAAGAATGATCCCATGAGCCAAACCGACGACAACTTCTCGTTCCCGCCACCTCCGGCAGCGCCGCCGGCCCCATCGCCCGCGCGTCCTGCGTGGGACGGCGTGGCCGAGCAATTCGCACGCGACTACCTGCGCGACCGCCGCAGCGAGCGCCGCTGGCGCCTGTTCTTCCGCTGGACCTGGTTGCTGGTGGTGGTGGTGCTGGGTTGGGCGATTGTCGCGTCGCGCCACGCCGGCACCGCGCCGACCGGCCCGCACACCGCGCTGATCGAAGTGCACGGCGAGATCGCCGACGGCGCCGAAGCCAGCGCCGAAAACCTCATGCCCGGCATCAAGAGTGCGTTCGAAGACGCCGGCGCACAGGCCGTGGTGCTGCGCATCAACTCGCCCGGCGGCAGCCCGGTGCAGGCCGGCATCCTCTACGACGAGATCCGGCGCCTGAAGGCCTTGCACAAGAAGAAGGTCTACGCAGTTGTCTCCGAAACCTGCGCCTCGGGCGCCTACTACATCGCCGTGGCGGCCGACGAGATCTACGCCGACAAGGCCTCGGTCGTCGGTTCGATTGGCGTGCTGATGGACAGCTTCGGCGCGACCGGCCTGATGGAAAAACTCGGTGTCGAACGCCGCCTGATCACGGCCGGCGACAACAAGGGCATCGGCGACCCGTTCTCGCCCTTGGCGCCGAAGCAGCGCGCCTACATCCAGACCACGATCGACCAGATCCACCAGCAGTTCATCGCCGTGGTGCGCGAAGGGCGCGGCAAGCGCCTGAAGGAAACGCCCGAGATGTTCAGCGGCCTGTTCTGGAACGGCGAGCAGGCGCTGAAGATGGGCCTGATCGACCACCTCGGCAGCCTCGACTACGTGGCGCGCGAAATCGTCAAGGCCGAAGAGGTGATCGACTACACGCCGAAAGAAAACGTGGCCGAGCGTCTGGCCAAACGCTTCGGCGCGTCGATCGGGGCGGGCGCGGTCAAGGCGCTGCGCGGGTTCGGCGAGATTCGCTGAGCGGCGCGGCTCAGGCTTCGCGTCGCCGGCTGCTCAGGCCTTCAGCAGGCCTTTGGTCTCGATGAACGTGATCACCTCGGCCAGGCCCTGGTTCGTCTTCAGGTTGCTCATCACGAACGGCCGCGCGCCGCGCATGCGTTTGGTGTCGGCCGCCATCACATCGAGGTTCGCGCCCACATAGGGTGCGAGGTCGGTCTTGTTGATCACGAACAGGTCGCTCTTCGTGATGCCCGGCCCGCCCTTGCGCGGGATCTTCTCGCCGGCCGCGACGTCAATCACGTAGAGCGTCAGGTCGCTGAGTTCGGGGCTGAAGGTCGCGGCCAGGTTGTCGCCGCCACTTTCGATGAAGACGATGTCGGCGTTCGGAAACTTGGCGAGCATGCGGTCGACCGCTTCCAGGTTGATCGACGCGTCTTCGCGGATCGCCGTGTGCGGGCAGCCGCCGGTTTCCACACCCATGATGCGCTCGGCTTCGAGAGCACCGGCCACCGTGAGCAGGCGCTGGTCTTCCTTGGTGTAGATGTCGTTGGTGACGACGACCAGGTCGTACTGGTCGCGCATCGCCTTGCACAGCATCTCGACCAGCGTGGTCTTGCCCGACCCCACCGGGCCGCCGACGCCGACGCGCAGCGGGGGGAGTTTGCGGGTGCGGTTCGGGATCGAATGAAGGCTGCTCATGGCGCCGATTATGGCGGCGCCACTTCGAAGCTGCCGTGCCCTCGGGAGACGATCAGGCCGAGATGCCCACCGTCAGGCTCGCGGTGTAACCGGCCGCGACGCTGCCGCTCACGGTCGCCATCTCGAGCGTGGTGCCGTCGCTGAACACGTTGTCGGTGGCGAAGCTGATCTGCGCGAGATTGCTCACGCTCGCGCTGTAGCCGCTGGTCGCGTACACGGTCTGGCAGTCGGCGATTGGGAAGGCGATCTGCGAGGTCTTGATCTTGCTCGTCGAGGCCGTCGCGGTCGCCAGACTGCGATAGACCTCGAGGTGCATGTGCGGCATGCGGCCCGCGTAGCAGGCAGGGAAGATCGTCGTGAACGTGACCTGGCCGTTGGCGTCGGTGGCCTGCACGCCGCGCAGGTAGTTCTGGTCGGTCACGCCGCTGGAATACATCGAGTACTTGCCCTCGCGGTCGCAATGCCACAGGTAGATCGCGTAACCGGCCAGGCTGGCGCAGCTGGCGTTGGTGTTGACGAGCGTGAGCGTGACCGTCATCAACACACCGGCCGCGGTGCCGCTGGCGCCGGCGACGCTGCTGCGGATGTCGCTGCGCACGATGCCGCTGAGCGCCAACGCGTTGGCGATGCTGCCGTTGGCGGTGTTCGAGCCGTCGCCGGGGTAGGGGCCGGCGGTTTCTTCGGGGATGACCGAGCAGGTCGTGGTGCCCGTTGTCGTCGTGGTGCCGCCGATGGTGGCCGTGGTGACGGAGTCTGAGTCGCCGCCTCCGCCGCCGCAGGCGAGCAAGGGCGCAACTCCGGCGCCGGCCAGCCAGAGCAGCGCGCGGCGGCGTTGCAGCAGGCTCTTGCCGAGTTGTTCGAGGTCATGGGCCAAGCCCAGGTCGTGCGCGTGATCGTGGTTGTCGTTGTGCATGGGGGGTGGTGGAACTTGCAAGGAAACAGCGATCAGTCTGCCGGCTGCATGTGTCGCCGATTTCGCCCGAGTGTGTCGGCGCCGACACACTCGCAACCGCGTCAGGCCAGGCCCAGCACCACCGTCGCGCGCAGCCCGCCTTCGGGCCGGTTGGCGAGCATGAGCTGCCCGTCTTCGGCCTGCACCAGGTCGCGCGCGATGTACAGGCCCAGGCCCGAGCCGGCCACTCCCCCCGCGCCCCGCGACGGGTCAGCGCGGTAGAAGGGCTGGAACACCGCTTCGAGCTGCGCGGCGGCGATGCCGGGACCATCGTCTTCGATCAGCAAGTGCACTTCGCGTTCGTGCACCCGCACCGCCACTTGCGCCGAGCCGCCGTGGCGCAGCGCGTTGCCCAGCAGGTTGCCGATGACACGCCGCAGCGCGGTCGGCCGCACCAGCACGACCGGCGCGGCCGCGCCGCCTTCCAGCGGCAGCACGCTCACCGGCTCGCCCTGCTCGTGGAGATCGTCGGCCAGCGATTGCAGCAGCGCGTGGGCGTCGATGCGCATGCGCGCCTCGGTGGCATGGCGGTCGCGCATCATGCCGAGCACGCTGCCGATCAGGGCGTCCATCTCCTGCACGTCTTCGATGCAGCGCGCGGCCTGCGGCTGGCCTTCGAACTGTTCGAGCCGCAGGCGCATGCGCGTCAGCGGCGTGCGCAGGTCGTGCGAGATCGCGGCCATCAGCAGGCCCTGCGCGTCAAATTGCGCGCGCAGGCTTTGCGCCATGGTGTTGAAGACCTGCGCGGTCTGGCGCACTTCGAGGGTGCCGCGGTGTTCGTCGAGCGGTGCCGGTTCCTTGTGGCGGGCCAGGTCGCGGCCGAGTGTCTCCGAGGCTTGCGTGAGCCGGCGCATCGGCGCCGACAGCCAGCGCGCGCCGAACCACGCGGCCACGCCGATCACGACGAAGCGAACGAAGTAGTCGAGCCACAGAACTTCGGTCGGTCGATCGCCCGGGCCGGGGCCGCCGCGGGGCGGTGGCTCCGGCGGCCGACTGGAGCCATCGGCGCGTGGCCATTCGCCCGGCGGCGGGCCGCCCGGGCCGGGGCCACGCATCCTGGCGTCGGGAACGAGGCCGCCGGGCGGCAGGGCAGACAACACCGGCAGCCCGCCGGGGCCGCTGCCCGGCATGCCGGGCAGCGTGCCGAAGCGGCTCACGACCACCAGCGCGCAGAGGTGGCTCAGTACCAGCGCCAGCCACATCAAAACGAACAAGCGCTTGAAGAGCGTGTCGGCCCACCAGCGCTTCTTGAACGCTTCAGGCTTTGGGGTCGGCATCGAAGACATAACCTTCACCCCGCACGGTACGAATGATCGCGGCCGCGTCGCCGAGCTTTTGCCGCAATCGCGACACCGCCAGGTCGACGGCGCGGTCGGTCACGTCGACCCCCGGGCTGTGCGACAGGTCGAGCAGGCGCTCGCGGCTGAGCACGCGGCGCGGGTTGTCGGCAAAGGCCGAGAGCAGCCTGAACTCGGCGCTCGACAAGGCCACCATCACGTTCTTCGGCGACGTGAGCTGGCGCCCGAGGCGGTCGAAGACCCAACCCTCGAAGCGCTGCACTGGCGCCTTCTCGGCCGGCGATGCTGCACGCGCCGCGCCGCTGCGCCGCAGCACCGCGTTGATGCGCGCCACGAGTTCGCGCGGCTCGAAAGGTTTGGGCAGGTAGTCGTCGGCACCGAGTTCGAGCCCGACGATGCGGCTCGCCGGGTCGCCCTGGGCGGTGAGC
>Ga0307516_10009758_pt1 | contig 10649 bp, 11 predicted proteins | sample 19_EM_MG_FD_203310 | JGI IMG/M metagenome (GOLD analysis project Ga0307516, IMG submission 203310) | Populus trichocarpa ectomycorrhiza microbial communities from riparian zone in the Pacific Northwest, United States - 19_EM | ecosystem: Host-associated > Plants > Roots > Unclassified | place...
TCCATCTAAAGTGCATGTCGCATGAGTAGTGGGGTCGATCCCGTGACCGAAGTCACTGAAGCAGGACTCACTCGTTGATCGGCTCGGTCGGGTCGGGGCGGGCCGGTCGTGGCAACTTCCTCCGGAGAACAGAACGAAAATGCATATTTCTAGCGCTACAGATGGCCACCTACAAGGGACACGGTCCTTCCTGATATTATGTTCAAGTTCTGCTTCCCGGCACTCGCGTGGTGGTGGTAAAACATTTCTCTTTACACAGTTGTGGCTTGAACAAGCTCGTTCCGTGCATACCAAGGAGTGGATTTCAACCTTGCCTCGGCCGAAACCAGACGCCATGGAGACGCGACTGGCCCCTGCGTCTCGAAAAAGAAACGGACTGGGAAGATCCACTAGTCCGCTTTTTCCCCCTAAACGCACTACTCCTGGGCTGGGCCGGCGCCTGAGCGATCGGAGCGTTTGCTGCCGCAACTTCTTCCCGCCGAGTCTGAGGGTCGAGTGCCCCGATCCCGAGATGAGAAAATGAGCTCAGTGATTGGCATTCGCTTCGAAGGTCGCCAGCAATTGGCGACCCCCAGCCTTGGTGGCAATCGTGATGTCGACGGAGGATATCAAGAATTCCGCACGGCACGACTAAGTCCAATGCGGTCTGTTCCGCGAAAGCTCCCCTGTAAGGATCCATGGGTAAACTCGCCCCTGACTCACGCTGCCACTCAACGTCGCGTATAGGACCTCTTGACTTGACGTACAGCTGTCAACCCTAGCTCGGCGCACGGCGCTCTCAACCCTAGCCCGGCGCACGGCGCTCTCAAAGACTTTCGAAGTCCGGAGGCTCGGGTGAGCGGAATCAAATGGTTCCTCCGTATTGGTGGCTCCAACTTAGCTTGCCTCCAACTCAACTCAAACACGGGATTCGCGCGAGGCACGTGGTACTCAAGAGTCTTAGTTAAAGACGTTGTCTCGCGTTGCCAGATGAGGTGAGGCCCTCTCTCCCGCACCCCGTATGGATTCCATCCCGTTGGATCAGCTCATTGGAATCGGCCACAAACTGTGAGTTTCCTCTCACTATCTCACGAGTAGCCTTTCCTAACCTTCGGTCCCAAACCTCCTCAGAATCGCAGTAAAGGTGGGTATCAGCCTCCGTTATCCGCGGGACTCAGATTGAGGAATTGCGTCCAGCTTTATACGTATGCGATCGTCACCATCTTTTTCTACGACTACCTATTGACCTTTGGGGATGAGGTAAGCCACGCCGTTAGTGTCGCCCAGTCGCTAGACTAATCTCTGTGAAAGGTCGAGTACGCTTGGACTGGGAAGAAAACATGGGGTACGCAGGGAGCGGACCCCCATTACGGAATCTGCTGACGATGGGATAGTTTTTGTGCTTTTCGTTATGGTAAGTCCCCTGCGGCGAATTTGTTCCCCTCTGAACGGGAGGTGCAGAACAGGTATTTGCCGATGCTGTACCAGATCTGGCTGGTGATAGGTGGGTGGGACCATCGTCTCCCCTGACATACGAAAATGACCTCTGCCGACTGTATCACAGAGGGTTTTCATCCACCACGAACACAACATGTAAGCAACGTTCCCAATCGAAGTTGTATTTGGCAAACTTATCAGTGAAATGTATCCTAGGCGTACGACCAGATTCCGTTAACCCCGAACCTCCAAGTTTCTCACATGCCCCATACAGATGCGATACATCCGCGTTTCTCCCTTTCCTCACTTTTACAATATGCACCCTACTTGCTCAAATAATCATAACCCTGAGGTCCGTTCTTCCTAGCATAGTACGGTCTCATGCTGACCGAGGCTGAGCGAAACAGGATATATGCCGTTTCGGGGAAGAATCGTATAATGGCTACGTGCCTTGGTGTCATAACAGCAGCGCAGTTCGCTGTTGGAATGCATATAACTGTCAAGGGGGGAATGGAAAAAGGTGAGTCTCGACCAAGTTGCGCTCGTAACTTGTACCCACTCGTTCTCCAGCGCAACCGATGATCGAAATCCCATCCGAGGCCTTTAGGAATTGCGTTTTCCAGCAACATTATCCCTTGGACATCGCCTTTACCAGCATCGCTCTGGTATACGGTATGAAAAGCCTTCATTGCGTTTCCTCTGGCGGGAGAGACCGACACTGACCATCACACAGACTTTTCAGCCTTCACGCTGATCATCTATCTCGCGTTAAAGGCGCACAGGTACCAATCCAAGTTGCCCAGCCTACTCAAAGTCATGGCGGAAGACGCGACGCTCTATTTCATGGTTATATTCACTTCACACCTCCTGTTCGAGATGACTCTGATCTTCGGAAGCGTGAGGGACATTATCACCTCGCTCCGTTTTCTCTTCCCGCTCATTGAGACCTTTGCAGCCTTGGATCAAACTACTCCCCGGACTGTGAGTGATAGTGTACGACCCGTTCCTATGCTTGTTTACCGAGTTATTCTCCACGGAACAGCGGAAACCTCGTGTAAGCCAAACCCGTTTCTTCGTCCTGAAGCAGTCGGATTCTAAACCACGTGCTAGGTTTCTCCCGGTAATGGCCACGCGGATAATGCTCTCGCTAAAGAAAGCCGCTGCTGTGCCAGATGACATTTGGAGCCTTGGAGACCGAACTGGGGTAAGATTTGTTGGGTCCTCCGACGCTTCTGGAGATGAGATAGGTCTGGACTCAGCTCGGCCCCAAGACCGTCAAGGGGCTCTAGGTTTGGCATGATGTCGCGAGGGATGACACACCTGGAAGTGGTGGGACGAGCCATGCAGCAGGGGGGGGATCAAACATAAAAACGGTTTGTCAGCGCGGACTTGTTGACACCCGAGTGAGCCGGCAGTCGGTCACATTCTGGGACAGGTATTGCATCAAGCAATTCGTGGTATCATGTGTAGTATTATGTGTACGTACATCCGAGTGTGATACAAGCGGCGGCGGCAGGCGTATGGGACACACCCGTACTCCCAATACCGATTTTTCATGAAACGGGTTACTCGTAAGACACTCGTCATCGCCCCAACCTGGATGCGAGGAATGAATTCATTCCCAGGGAAGGGTGGCATGCAATGGGGGCCTAACCCCGCATTGGTGCGTGGTGCATGGTCTCCTCTTCTGTTTTCCTTGGGGTCGAAAGTCGAGTATTGGTATATCAACTGGGAGTCCGAGGAGAACGGACACATATGCAACAGCAATCTGCCAGCGCGGACTTGTTGATATCCGGTGTTGGACAAGTGGAGGTGCGATGCCCAAAGTAAGCAGACTGAATCGCCCACTACAACACGTACAGGTGATTCACAAACGACAAAAATACATCTCACCACAGTCGCTACGACCCTTCTCCAAGGATCAAAGTATGAAAGTTCGGAAACACCAACTCCTCGACGATGCTCTTCCTGATCACGTCCTGGATGAACCTCTCGACCCTCGTCACGTTCTTCAACACGTGTTTATCCACCTGCCCAATCTCACTCTCTATGTAGATGTTCGGAAGGAGCCTTTGTCCTATCGGGAGCGGTTTCTCGTTCTTCTCACCGTCTTCTCGCGTGGTCGAATCTTCCGACAGTTGATATGAGAGGGGAGCCGTCCGTGGCTGTGGGTTCAGCGGCGATGATGCCGCAGGCGCAGGGATCGAAGTCAAGTCCTCCTGACTTTGAGGGGAAGACATCCCGACGGGAGAATTGAGATTCGATTTATCCCTCAAAACTCCAGAGTCCCTATTCCGATGTGGTGCGCTGGGAACGTACGGATCGAGTTCATCAAGAATGCAAAGATGAACCCGCCTCTTCTCGCCTTGGTAAGCTACCGCCAGTTGACCGTCAAATACTAGCCCGGTGATGGAAAGCTTGATTGGAAGGGTCATGAACATCGGTGAAGGGTAATTGATCAGCAAGGAAGTGGTCAGCGTGAGTCGTAGATTCGATTCCCACGAAATGTGGAGGTGGAGTTGCAGATTCGGGTGTTCGCGTTTCAGAAGATGGGAGTTGGAATTTGTGGCGTCTTGCCCATGGTTAGGATGGTTCTGGGTATCCGGCGTCGGCAGGTGAGGAGATCCACTTCGTGGGGAAGGTTTTCGTGAACCGAGACGCGAATCCGGCATGCTTCCACCATACACCGACCCCCTTAGGCCTTGTGCCATTGAGGGAGGATAGTACGACATCGCACGCAGATCAAGCAAGTTCGACATGGCAGGACTCCAGGGCGACCCAGGATATACACCGTGATGGAGCGAAGGTGTAGGTCCAAACATATCCATTACGCCTGTCCGAGGAGATGCCCTGCCTACACCTCCAGGAAGGTGGGAAAGAGGGTGCGGAGGGTGGAAGCTTTCTTCAAGACCTTTTCCACGGAGAGGCTTCCGTGGTACCCATTCAAAGTTGTCCTCAATCTCGATAGACTCTCCCTCGACAGGTTCTGGTGGGTGGGTGGCATAGCCGTGTTCAGGTTGGTGTGGCTGGTCTTGGTGAGTCGGAGGGGCGGGTCGATCGCCAGGAACGGGATCATCATCCCCATCTTGCTCTTCGTCGTCTTCTAGGAAGTCCGGGTGGATGTTTCGGATGTCTATGACCTCTACGTCTGGCGGGACGTTCCCGAACTCGAACGAGAGGACTTCTACTGGACCGATGAACGAAGGACGCGTGACTGAGCTGAGTTGCCGGTTGAGGATCTCGACCAACGTGTTTGCGAGTTCCGAAGTGAGGTTATCCCAGTCCAAGTCGACGCTCATGGTTCCTGTCAAGTAACAGCTGCTTAATCAGAGGTAGGTTCAGATAGAAAGCAGAGTGAACCCACTGGACGTTCGTGGTTACACCGGAAGGTTGTTTGGCTTCTAATTCCCACATTCACTCATCTTTTCTTTTCTTTTTCGCCACAACCGATCACGATGTCGTATGGACGAGGAGAAGCCGACGTTATCGCTGGGGTAAACCTTTCACCTCAGTTTCCGAATCCCACCTCGCGCTAATTCTGGTGCCCTACTCCCAGTTCGCGGACGGCCATTCGTATTCTAAAAACAAGATGGACGAGATCGTGAGAAGTGGGGCTCTCGACAAGCTCCCTCCCAAACAGAAAGAGAGCCACCCACACGTAAAGCGCGAGGACGTGGAATTGATTGTGAGTCGCGAGACGACTGCCATTGGGAATGGGGAACTGATGGTTATCGGCGAATCCAGGTGCACGAGTTGGAGATACCAAAATCGCAGGCGGAAAAAGCGCTGCACGAAGCTGGAGGAGACATGTCGAAAGCTGTGAGAGCACTCGTAACCCCCAAAAAGGGTTTTGGAAGTAGCAAACCTTCGCGATCGTAGCAGATAGGGGACAAATAGTTGAATAGTAATGATACTAGGATAACAAAACCTAAGCGTATCCGTCTCCACCTTTTGAGGGCCCTTGCTGCTGCTTCTCCAACAGCACGTAGAGCGACTCCAACAACCTCTGACTCTCCGCTTCTTGATTCTTCGCAGGCTCTGCCAACTCATACCGTGACTTCCTCCTCATGGGTGGGGGGTTGGTCATACCGGGCCTCGTGCCGGTAATTGGCGCATCGGAGACGTGGGAGACGTATTCTCTCGTCCAAGGCAGGTTAGGATTCGCCGCGACCATATCCAACCGACCATGACTCGCAACCCACATCCTGACGTCCATGCCAGCTGAACCCTCCGGTTTGTGACCCACGACTTGCGGAGGTTTGAAGATCTCCGTCTGAGAGACTCGGAATTTGGAAACACCCTTTCCGGTATCGGCACCACGCTCGACGAGGGGCTTCCAGTCGAGAGGTTGGATGCCTTCCGATTTGCGGAGGGGTAGAGAGGCATTGACGCCAGCGAAGGAGACGACGAGGTTCCGGGTCTTCCCAACGGCGCGACCAGGGAGAGGTTTCCTCCAGAAATAGTGTTCGAGGTCGGTGAGGTGGGTGTACATCAGGGCACCGTTGGGGTGAACGTCTTGCTCGAGGATATAGGACTCTGGGTCATTGATCGTCTGCGCCATGTTTTTGGAGAGGAACGTCTTGTGGATGTCGGTTTCATAGCGGGATTGCTCGAGGAGGTTCGATGACCGGACTTTGTTCTTCCAGGGGGAGGTAGCGCGACCTTTGGTACCCTTGGTCCGAGCGTTCTTCGCCTCTTCAGCTTCGAGAAATTCGCGGAACGCGGGTCGGAGGTCACGAAGCTTCTCGAGGTAACGTTGGAACTGTTTGGGTGTCATAGCGTCGACGTTGGGAGTGCTTCCTTGGCCATGGCCTTGAGACTCCTTATTGGCCTCCAGCGCAGCATCCGCATCCGTAGTACCAAGGGCGAAATCCGAGTCGACCCTCCACTGGAATCTCCCATTGGGTCCGGACTTCTTCCACAAGTCACCACCGTGGACGACCTCTGGCGTCCTAGAGACCTCAGCAACCTTGCGTATCCACCTTGCTTCCTTCTCGCCGTAGGACCATTCGGTTTGTTGTTGGAGAGAGTCGACGGAAGCGATGGTAATGAAGGGTTCGCGGGCCCGGAGCGCAAGGGGACGTTTTAAGCCGTAGTTTCCGCGATGGGAGTCGCCGCCAAACGTGGTGTAGATTTGGCCGATCTTTGGGTCATAAGACGCGAATTTTGACCGTCGCAGGAGAGTTGCGAATGGTGAGGGAGAGGTTACGCCTTTGGCTGCTGTTGCGGCCGTGGCCATCGTGAGGACGGAGGGTGCAGTTCCGGGTGTTGCCGCGCTGGGCCGAATCGTCAGTTTCCGTCGCCTTTTTTTTCTTTCTCAAACCTTTACGACGTCAAATTGCGATCCCGTCTGAACCGCGATTTTTCGCGTGTTTCGTCCGAGGGTGGGATGGTCCAGACAAACGTCGGAGATGGATTGTCGGAAGCTCAAAAACAATCTTTGCTGAACTCCTCCCTCTGGTTGAGGGGTAGGGAAGCTGGATCACCTGGAGCCTTCCAACATTTCTTGCTCGTGAGTTTCGTTCTATTCTTTCTCCTGCCTGGTCGCGAGGAAGAAAACCCTGGTAAAAGCACGCACCCGTACACAAAGACCAGACCGTTGTCGTCCGTCTTCTGGGTGCGAATGCAGAGGTAAAGGCGAGTCTGACGTGTCCACCATTTTGTTTCTGCTGTGTTTTCCGTACCCACGTCTCGATGCTGACCCTCTGGCTCTCTCCAGGAACTACAGCTGTAGCATCTCAGACGCGTAGAATTTTTTTTGTAAATTTTATGTATTTGAAATGACGAACGTGTGGGCTAAAATTGGCGCGCGCAGTCCGGTGACGGGATTCTTGGAATTCTTTCGCCCGACGACTCTCAACCTCAGTCCACTTCCCCCCCTGCGAGGATATCCCGACGACGGCAACGACGACGACGACGACGAAGGCCCCGACAGCGACCACCTCTGCTGCCAACGTCTGCCATAGACTCTCCCTCCCCTCACCTTAGGTTCGCCCTTAATATCTTCATCGTCCTCAAAACCCGCGCCCTGTTGGCCAGTCACACCGGAGCCGTCTTCACCATGTACCAACGTCCGAACCTTAACGGGACGATATCCCGACGAGACAAGAGGGCCATGTCCCAGTCGCTCCCCCTCCCGACCTCAATAAACGTAGAGGGTCCAACGCTGTTCGGCATGCCCCTCAAGTACATCTCGTGAGTCCGCATATATCTGCGAAAATTTCGCTCTTTATCCCGTCCAACCTCTCTTCACCGCGTCTGACACGTTTTCCGTTCCCCAGGCTGATTACTTTGGCCGTACAAAATGCTGCGCTGTCCATAGTGATGCACTATTCGCGGGTGTCGACCCCCCCTTCACAAGCTTACTCTCCCGCCTCAGCAGTCCTGCTGAACGAGATTCTGAAAGGGCTCATATCGTTCTCCGTTGCCGTCGTCCGTGTCTTCAACTCCCAGGATTCACCTTACCGCAAGTCGATAACCTTGTCAACGCGACACGTTTGTCACGAAATCTTCTCCACCGACTCATGGAAGCTCTCGATTCCGGCCATCCTCTACGTTATCCAGAACTCCCTCCAATTCGTCGCCATTAGCAACCTCCCCGTCGCCACGTTCCAGGTCTCCTACCAGATGAAGATTCTCACGACCGCCGCTTTTTCGGTTGTCCTCCTGCGCAAGTCCCTATCCCCCACCAAGTGGATGGCCCTTTGTTTCCTCGCCCTTGGGGTCGGAATCGTCCAAATCCAGTCCACCTCTTCGACTCCACATAAGCCAGTCAATGTTCCCGTTGGCAGTGCGCATGATGCTGCGCCGGTGCATATCCACATCATGAGCCCGCTGAAGGGCTTTGGCGCGGTCACCGCCGCGTGTTTCACGTCCGGACTCGCCGGTGTCTACTTCGAGATGGTCCTCAAGGGCTCCAAGGCCGATCTCTGGGTTAGGAACGTCCAGCTTTCTCTGTTTTCCCTGGTTCCCGCCTTACTCCCCATCCTCTTCTCCAACCACCGAAATCCCCAAGGCTTCCCCAGAGACTTATTCAGGAACTTCGGCGGATGGGCATGGGGAACAGTCGCCATTCAGACCTTCGGAGGATTAATCACGGCGGTCGTTATCAAATACTCGGACAACATCCTCAAGGGCTTTGCCACCAGCCTTGCCATCATTTTGTCCTTCCTTGCGTCAGTGGCTTTGTTCGATTTCAAATTGACGCCGTCATTTGTAGTCGGCAGTACCACTGTCTTGGCGGCCACGTGGATGTACAACCAACCCGCTGGAAAGGAAACCATCACGATTCCCATCCCGAGCAGGTCCTCAACTCCGTTCAATGGCACGCCTACCGGCAGTCCGAAGATCGTCTCGAGCGCGCTGGGAGAGAAGTCGGATTATTTGGACCCTGCCCATTTCGGGGATATGAAGGATACCAGTCGGTATTTGGACGCGCCATATGGATCACCGTGGCATTCCCAGTCGCCTTCACCGGCGTTATCGACTCTCTCACTGCCGAGGACGCCCCCATTGAACGGGGAGGGGCGACCCTCACAGCAGTGATGGATTCCGCATCAGATCCACCACCGTTCCCGCCATCAGAAGCAAGGATCACGGCTACGACCCTTCTTTCGCCATCCCCTTCCCGTTTTGTGGTCGGGTCCTTCATGCCAATTTGTTCGCTTGGATTGCTCTGTTCTCTCGTCTTCAACCTCCGGTTTTCGCTCCTCAATGTCGTCAATTTGCTGCGTGTCCCCCAACACGATACCCCTCCCCCCTTTCACCATCCAAACCCAACTCGAGCGCATTCACCACCCAATCTTCTGGTCATCTTTCATTCGTAGCACGCCCGATGGCTGAACGATTTTCCTCGTCGCAATATCCACTACCATACTACCACTGCATTGGTTTGCGAAGATAAAACCTCCACCTTTTTATGCTTTATAACAGTAACGAACGGACCCTTCTCCTTCCGTACCCTCCCCCCTTTATTCCGCACCCGACCGTTTGGCGTTTCTTCATACAGTAGCTTCATTTCCTTCTTGCACTCAAATTATTGTTGCACCCGCTAAACTACAGTATTCAAAGGATCCACAGAAACCGCCCTCTTGGTTCTCTCTCCTCACGACCCCACGTTACACCATACCTCCGTAGAATCTTTTTCCTCGTCAGTGATGTCAGTTTTCCCCTTCCCTTTCGGCTGTTTTTTCGTGAGTCTGCGTTTGTTCCCGTTCCGTGAATAGTTTATAGCGTAAGGACGGGGGGTTAGGACGGACCTGATCGTTTGGGTTCCCTGGCTCTCTTATTCACACGCTCCCTCTGATGCTCGGCTGCTTGGGGGGGAGAGGATTGTTAAATAAATGAAAAATGTAACTGCGAACGATTGACGACGAGGTGTGGTTTCGGCCTTTGTGAGGTGAGCGGGTGTGAGAAGGCGTGAGCGCGCCCGCCACCCCCAGTCTTATGATTTACGGGCGGTCGGGTTGTAAATCCACTCGGCGAAAAAATGGAAAGGAAACATAAAGTACTGTACCGATCCGACCAACCCGGCGGGGGGTTGGTTGATTACAAAAAAAGTCACTGACAGCGGCGGAGGGCCGGATGGTGATGACAACCGAGCCCAGACACCTTCGCTGGATCGGAGCCTCCCCGCCTTAGGTGGTGGTTTTTCGTTCTGGCTTGGATCACTGTCTTTGAACTTCCCTCGTGTTCGAGTCTCCCCTTCCACCTGTTAAGAGGCAGCGGTGGCACAAGAAAAACTGTATTTGAGTTCATATCCAGCGCGGGGAGAGGTCTAGCATCAATGGGCATAATGGAAATCGCCCTCGGTCGGGCCCCCACCCGCAGCCTGCCTTGTGATCCCTCTCGACACCGAATCTGCTCTTCCGAGAGGGTACCTCCAGGTTGGTTTCGGTCATGACGACTGCCGCAGTCCAGCACGGGCCTTGGGGTCATACGGTTCGCAACCTCCTCTTGGACTCGGTGGGATGGTACTACCTACGATTGCATGTTTAAAACCACTAGAAACAAAATTTTGGCCTGGCCCGGATGACCTCCGAAAATTGATGACAAGTCGAGCCTGGCGGACACCAGACCAAAAATCCGGCCGGTGGGCCCCCCGATGACGATGACCAACTGGATTGGTCGGATTGGTTCAGTACTCGTGGGCTCATCATTCAAGGCCATTTAATCCGACATGCCTTTTAGATGGAGGTGAAACTTATCACTGAATTCGTAGGTTTGTTGGGTGG
>Ga0307516_10009759_pt1 | contig 10649 bp, 11 predicted proteins | sample 19_EM_MG_FD_203310 | JGI IMG/M metagenome (GOLD analysis project Ga0307516, IMG submission 203310) | Populus trichocarpa ectomycorrhiza microbial communities from riparian zone in the Pacific Northwest, United States - 19_EM | ecosystem: Host-associated > Plants > Roots > Unclassified | place...
CACTGAGAACCTTACTTCCTTTACTGTTCGCAATTGAGCAGATACCCGATTTGAAGGTTGATGTGTATCCGTGTGAGTCGAGTTGCCCGACGGATAGGAGTGATATTCGGAATTCTGGAACGAAGAATGCCTCGATTTCGACTTCTCCTAGACGTATCGCTCCCTTTTTCTTTGCTTGTACTTGGTGCTTATCTGCTAATTTAATTAACATATTGGTTTCCATAACTGAGTCTTTCTGGAAGTCTCGAAGGTTGTTGCCATAGTTGTGTGAGGCTCCGAAATCAATAACCCAGGTTCTATGTGACATTGCCGATCGATTTGAGGCTACCATTACTTCCGCGCTGAGCGAGATAGACCCTGCGAGTCATTCTCGGTTGACAGTGGGGTTAGGAGCAGGTCCGTTTCCTCGTCCGCGTCCGTTTCCTTCATGCTCTTGAGCCGTCCTATTATTTCGTGCAGCATGCGCCTTTTTCCTGATAGGACAGTCAATCCTAGTGTGCCCTTCGTCTCCGCAGTGGTAGCAGGTGTTCGTGTGTTCTCGTGGCCGCTTGTTGTTCTCACTGTTCCAGCAGTCGGCAGTGTTGTGGGTTCCAGTCCTGCACGAGTCGCACCATTTCTACAAGCATTCTCTTCCTTTACCGCTCCGGCCGCCTCGTCCTCCTCTTCCACGTTGGTTTCCACTTCTTCCGGCTTGGTGAGTATAAAGCGCATCTGAAACTGCATCGGGCTTGACAAGCATCGCCTGGTTCTGTTCATGTTCTTTTAGGGCATCCTGCACTTCTTGGAGTGAGGCATCAGCCCGAGTCTGGAGGATGATTACGATAATGTCAAACATGGTTGGTAGTGTGGTGAAGACATGAGTCTTAAACTCAGCGTCAGGTATCACTTCCGCGGTTCCGTCAAGTTGGTTTTTAACTTCCTTCAGACGAGAAAAGTAGGTGCCAATCGGTTCTCCTTCGATTGGACGAAGAGCGTGGAACTTCCGAAGGAGAGTCATGCATCCCACAACCGTACTAGTTGCATCCATCTTCCTTGCGATCGCCGTCCACATTTCGGCGGGATCATCAATTTCTTCAATCTGAATTTGGACCTCGTTACAGCAAGATCCGCTGATGATCGCACTGGCTTGATCACGGTGGGTGGTGTAGCTGTCGTAGACTGCGCGTTCCGCGACGGCAGCGGCAGCGAATCCAGCTGGATTGTTCGGCACTGGTTCCTCTCCCAGCACAATCTTCCACGCTTTGATGCCTTTCAGGATGCGGCCACACTGTCTCTTCCAGGTGGCATAGTTGGCACCTTCAAGGATCTCGATGGTTTCCAGTGCGTGCTGGTAGGGCTTCGAGGTCATGGTGTCGGTAGACTTTTCGTTTTCTTACTTCGTGTGTGTTAGTGAAGTTCGTGAAGAGTGAAACGGGAGAACGTAGGGAACAGGGACTCGATATGGCCGGCCCCCGCGCTTATCGCTTGGCTCTTCTTGAGCCTAGGTTTGACGCGAGAACGAGTGAGTGGTTGGGAGGAGCGACACGAGCGAACGGTTGGGAGGAGTGACGCGAGAGGTTTTGTAGAGGTTTTTCGTAGGGGTTACGGCAGAGGGCTCATAACCTATGACAAGATATCGTATCGCGGTCGCAGTCTTGAGTAGAAGGCCCAGGGCGAGCGGGGTGAGCGAGGACAGCACGAGAGAAAGATCACGAAAGAGTAGGAGAGAGATGAACGCAATTCTACTTATCGTTAGGTATATAGAAGTATGTAAGAGTAAAGAAGAGAGAAAGTGAAAGACGCTGCTATGGAGAAATGCCAAGTCACCGTGACCAGGGTCCCTTGCCATTGCCATAGCTCCCGATGACGTCGCTCCCGTCGGCGTCGCTCTCGTCGGTGTCGCTCCCGTTGATGTTGCTCCGGTATGAGCCCCACGCCAGAGTGCTCGAGAAGCATTTCCAACATGCTCAAATAATGCTCGAAGACCACCTGACCAAGCACTTCTCGAGACGTATCCAAGCACAGACTGCTTGTGTAACAGCTGCAGGAGCCGGATCGGAAACGCAATCTTCGGTTTTTTTGGTGCACATGGGAAGTAGCCCTCCTTGAGGAGACAGCTGGAGGATCGGGGGCAATTGCAGTATTGGAATTCGTTGTGTGTATACGAATTGAGATCGATTATACGCACAGTAACAATATCATCTCGGGTGCAACTGCATGGGTCCGGAAGTCTGTCCTTCAGCATCATATCGTCAAGTATTGCTTCGGTTCGTTGCCAGTTTTCCGCTTACCGCGTACGCTGATTCACTGACAATCTGGTTCTTCGGCTAATGATCAACTCCGGCTTCCCATCAACCTCGTAGTCCAAATCTGCATTATTGGAATTCCCGCCGGGTCTGCCAGCATCTGCGGCTCCGTACTGCCCCATACCACTTCCCCCCTCACCATTTCCGTGGGTGCCACTAGCAGGTGGCAGATTTCGTGGAAATACCAGCTGCGCAGCACCATCACAAACATATTCGGTAACTTTCCCCACAGAAACGAATGCTGACTTTGCACCTATTCCCCCCATCCCCGGGAATCCCAAGAAATGGACACGAACCTTTGGCTTTCTTCTGCTGGGTGGCATTTGGACACTCGATTGTGTTTTGTAGAAGATATAGATAAAGAATGGAATAACGAGTGCCAGGTGACGGGTGATGGGTGACGGGTGACAATTGGCGAGTGACACGGTCAGTCGAGAGGGACGGGAACGTAGAGCAACAGTGAGCGGGCCTGCGAAATTTTTATTACCCTGCATGTCGTCAGATCACATGTTGCTAGATCACGTGTTGCCAGATCACTGGTCACCTGGATCACATGATGTTAGATCACATGTCGCCAGATCACATGTCACCAGATCACATGTCGCCAGATCACATGTCACCAGATCACATGTCGCCAGATCACATATGTCATATCACATGTCACCAGATCACATGTCGGATCACATGTCGGATCGCATGTCGGATCGCATGTCGGATCGCATGATGTGGTGCGAGTTCACCAGTGTCACGCAACAGCTTTTTGAGCCCATTACCTCTACTCTTACCTCGCCTCGCCTCTCTTCACCTCACCGGGTCCTATCCCGATCCTGCTCCTGTCCTGATCTTGCTGCCATTCGCGACCCGCGACCCGTGGACCGCGTTGCTCATTGTTTGCCACTTGCCCGCCCGCTGATTGTGTCGCAGGCCACTTGCCCGCCCGCTGTCTGGGTCGCCCGCCAATTGCCCGCCCGCCACTTGCCCAAATGCGGACTATGTCGCTCACGGCACGCCGCTCACCCATGCGGTGCAGGCCTCGACATCTGGAAGGTTCTGGCGAGAAGGTTTGGAATCGTGACCTGTCTTTTTTTTGGTTTACTCATACTCGCATACAGCCTATCTAGACTATAGTGGCGTACATGTTTTAAACACTCGTTCAGTGTTCGCTTGCCTGTTTCCCTCCGTCCATCGCCCGTCGCCCGCCGCCCGCCACCGGCCTGCCTGCTTAGACTGTCGCTCCTTGCCCGCCAGCCACTACAGTCGTCTTCGTTCGGTCTCGTGGGCCGTTCATGCCGATGCTGACCGCCACTGAGCTCGGCTCTCCAGCGGGTGCTGGTTGTCGGTTTTCCAGTTACTCTGGGCTCCGCCCACGTCTGCCCAGTGTGCGAGGGAGCTTACAGTGACTATGATGCAGCGCATACGCCATGTCAACTTGGTGATTGACAAAGCCAATATGAAGCATAGTCTTGACTGATCCTGTAGTGCTCCGTAGCGCCGGACTCAATAGTGGCTCATGCCTGGGAAGAGTGAGCGCCGCTACAGGAACAGGCGCTACTAGAGCAATTCGAGTCTGCATGGCAGAGGTGTGGCTACATGGCAGATGTGTGGCGGAACTATGTCTTGAAGCAGTCCAGTATGCAGTCGGGCATTTTTGTTTTTTTTCTGTTTAATCGTACTCTGTACCCTCCATCCAGGCCAGTCCCAATAAGATATATCACGCAATAAGGAAATAACAAACGAAAGTACAGAGGAAATCGAGCCCCCCCCCTCTACTCCTCGTCTGCATGTGGTCAGGAACAGCGGTAGAGCCCCCCGGCACCCGGCTGCTCCTCAGCACCCAACTCCTTTGCCTCCGCCCTCCTCTTCTCGCTCCCTCCACCATGTGGTTGGGCATGCTGTCGCTCAGCCGAGCGGGAAACTGCGAGCAATCCGTCATGCAAGTAGTTGTGCAAGCTATGCTTCCAACCGAACACCGATCAGAATACCGTTTGGAGTGCTCAGCTGAATATCGAATTGAAACCCTCAAGATTATCTGTTGTAACGGTGGGCAGTGGGAACGCGAGCAGGAAACACAAGGTACCCGAATCAGTTCGAGGACAGGAGCGGGCAGACGCCCGACAGAGGACAGGCGGATGCCGGACAGAGGACGGGCAGGTGCCAGGCGGAGGACAGGGTGGGCCAGGGCAGAGGACTGGGTGTACGCCGGACAGAGAAAAGGCAGGCGCCGGACAGAGGACAGCGTGGGCCAGGGCGGAGGACAGGGCGGAGGCCGGATAGAGGACGGCGGGCGCTGGGCGGAGGACAGGGTGGGCCAGGGTGGAGGACAGGGCGGACGCCGGACAGAGGACGGGCGGGCGCCGGGCAGAGGACAGGGCGGACACCGGAAAGAGGATTGGCAGGCGTCGGGCGGAGAACAGATGGTACAAAACTCATAACAATCAAAGAAAAAAGGCACCCACCACGCATAAAGATGAAAGGAAAGCTGAAAAAAAAAATTGTAACACTGTGCTCCCCAAACCCTAACCAAAGAAGCGAGTTAAGAACAAGGCCACACCAGAAGGTAAAGAAAGAAAAGAAAAAACCAGATAAGAAGTAGAACCCAAACTGCTTTCCACTTAGCGTTTCACAACGGCCAACCCTCCACAGAGCAGAGCTTTGTATGTCAGCTCCAAGTCCTTAAGCTTCTTTGAAAAGATTGTCATGAGGACTCTGCCCTCGTTACCCCTGTTGGCCAAGGGCCAGTCATTAGGGGCTTGAATCGTTTGTTCTCGGGCCGTGAGAACATCAATAATTTTGTTTCGTTGTAGTCTAGGTAATTTGGGGTGGGTCCCACGAGAATTGTCTAGCAAGATCAGTTTGTTACATTCAGTAACCGGACAGCTCGGTACTAAACTTACTGAGTAGCTTGAGAAGTTACATGTTCACCGTCTTGCGTATCACATCCCGGCGTACGGTCCCGCTGCAGTCCGCCGGAACCTCCTCCGGGTCATTCACTAGACTCTGGAGTTGGGCGCCCTCGCTATAGCTACGGAACTCATCGATCGTTCGGCCGGTACCAGCAATGAGTGAATAGCAACTGTGGGCAACACCATTGCTAAGGAGCAGCAAATGACGTGACTTGGATGGGACCACAAAGGCGATCGTCGTGACACCCATACCGGAGAGTTCATAGATCTGTATGAGTAAATGTCAGCACTGCCTACACTCAGTGGTGGTGAGCTCCGCCTTGACATACCAGCTCTGTTAGCTTCTTGACCGCTCGCTTCTGGTGTAGCCCGAGGGGGACCTTGGTTAGTGTGTTACCGGCTTTGTTAATCATGTTGGCCTTTTCCATATACTTGTGCCTATGATCTGGCCACTGTTCCGCAACCATTTTGGCGTACTCTCCGGTAAACTTGGACCGATGCCCATCTGATTGCGTTGGACAACAGATGTCATCTGGGATAGCTGCCTTCATATCTGACTAGAATATGGTCCATGCTGACACCTTGGAGCTTTTCATCCTTGCCGATTTGAATTCTGCCGACAGAAGGATACTGGACATCTTCAGGATTTGCTGTGCGGTGTATTTGTTTGTCATAGCAGCCCGCTCTTGGGCCGCCTCCCGGATTGTCTCCACGAAAGACTGGAATAATAGCATGTCCTCTGGGGGACCACCGTGTTCCTCAAAGTTGAATTCGCTCTCTTGCTGTTGTTGTACCTACGATGATCGTCAGTACGTGGCAGGGCTAACCAGTAGGATACGGTAACAACCTGCTGCTGACGCGTACAAACATCTGCATCGGAGTTGACATTCATCGGGGGCACTGGCTGGGTTTGTAGTGGGATGTAAAGTCGAAGTCTGGTGGGTTTACGGTGGAATAGCGGGCAGGCTTCCGAGTAACAGAAGGCAGGTGTGAGGCGGGTGAAGGTGGGTAAACGGGAGGTTGTGAAGAGAGGCAGGCTGGCAATTTCTCGTCACCCCCCTTGGGCCATTGCGTCTGCCCCATTGGCTCTCTCTAATCCTCACCGCAGGTCGCAGGTTGCAGCTGCGGCGCTTAAAGTTGTAATAGCTTGGAAGTCATAAGGTATGCCATCCACGTGACTGCGGATAATGAGTGTAGAGGTACAGAGCGGGTGGGTTGAGCAGACTCCTCAAGGTATGGGGAAAGTAAGAACTCTATACATTGACACAAATAGCTATCGGCACCACCACCCGCCATGCCACCGCTGCCAGCCATGCCGCGCCAGCCATAAAAACAAAACTGCCAGACTACTACTTATATGGCTAATCCAGAACAAAGGGAATGCGAAGAGTCCAGTCGCCAGACCAGATAGGACATGGCCACCAAGCCGCTGCCGGCCGCACTGCCGCCGCCAGCCACGACAGCCATAAAAACAAAACTGCTAGACTACTACTTGTATGGCTAATCCAGCAAAAGGATTGTGAATAGTGAACATCCAGTCGCCGGACCGGACGGCACACAGCCACCAACGGCGCCGCCGGTGCCCACTGCCGGGCCCGCCACTGCCAGCCCCGCCGCTGCCAGCCATGACAGCCATAAAATCAAAATTCCAGAGTGGGTGCTACTTAGATGGATAATCCAACGCAAAGTTAAGATAAAGAGTGAACAGCCAGTCGCTGCACCAGATGGGACACAGTGCACCAGCCACACTGCTGCCGCTGCCAACCACACTGCCGCCGCTGCTGGCCATAACAGCTATAAAAATAAAACTGCCAGAGAACTACTTGGATGGCTAATCCAGCGCAAAGGGAATGTGAAGAGTGAACAGCCAGTCACCGGACCAAAAGGGACACGGCCACCTGCGGCGCCGCCGCTGCCAGCCACAACAGCTACAAAACAAAAACTGCCATACTAAAAAGATGGCGAAACCAGTGTAAAGAGAATCAATCGAGGGAGAGAGTAACCCGGTATACGGCTTTCTCATTGGACTGTGTTGCGGGGTTCAGACATTGGAGGTACGTCAATGCGTGCAGAATTGATTATTCCGGGCATTGCAAGCGAATGTCTTGCAGATCTTCAGCAATCTATGCCGCCAACAGCCTAGGCCCATGCAAGTGTTGGGATAACAGTGACCGAACCCCATGCAAGTTTTAGTACCACCTGAGATTCTCCTCACCGATGACAGACGAGAGGGTTGACCTTCCGCTGGTGCTGGGCAGCACGAGTGTGAAAGTGTGCCTGATGACCGATATAATCCATTCTGCCTCTACAATCACATCGTATCTAGAGCCCGCATTTGCAGAAGAGCCAGTCCTCGATGGGTCAATCGCACATTTTAAGTAAGAGCACGATAAGTCAAGATTTGAGTTGACGATGACTATTTGATGTTAAAACTGGTCACTAGAGGCAGAATGGATTACATCGGTCACCGGGCACCCTTTCTCACTCGGCCTGCCCAGCACCAGCGGGAGATCAACCCTCTCATCTGTCATCGGTGAGGAGAATCTCAGGTGGTACTAAAACTTGCATGGGGTTCGGTCGCTGTTATCCCAACACTTGCATGGGCCGAGGCTGTTGGCAGTATAGATTGCTGAAGATCTGCAACACATTCGCTTGCAATGCCCGGAATAATCAATTCTGTGCGCATTGACGTATCTCCGATGTCTCAACCCCGCAACGCGGTCCAATGAGAAAGCCGTATACCGGGTTACTCGCTCCCTCGATTGATTCTCTTTACACTGGTTTCGCTATCTTTTTAGTATCAGTTTTTGTTTTGTAGCTGTTGTGGCTGGCAGCGGCGGCGCCGCAGGTGGCCGTGTCCCTTTTGGTCCGGTGACTGGCCGTTCACTCTTCACATTCCCTTTGCGCTGGATTAGCAATCTAAGTAGTTCTCAGGCAGTTTTATTTTTATGGCTGTCATGGCCAGCAGTGGCGGCAGCGTGGTTGGCAGCGGCGGCAGCGTGGCTGGTGCACCGTGTCCTGTCTGGTGCAGCGACTGGCTGTTCACTCTTTACATTAACTTTGCGTTGGATTATCCATCTAAGTAGCACCCACTCTGGAATTTTGATTTTATGGCTGTAATGGGTTGCGGCGGCAGGGCTGACAGTGGCGGAGCCAGCAGTGGGCACCAGCGGTGCCGTTGGTGGCCGTGTGCCATCCGGTCTGGCGACTGGACGTTCACTATTCACAGTCCTTTTGCTGGATTAGCCATACAAGTAGTAGTCTAGCAGTTTTATTTTTATGGCTGTCATGGCTGGCGGTGCCGTTGGTGCCCGTGTTCCTTCTGGTCCGGCGACTGGACGTTCACTCTTCACATTCCCTTTGCGCTGGATTGGCCATATAAGTAGTAGTCTAGCAGTTTTGTTTTATGGCTGTCGTGGCTGGTGGTGGCAGCGCGGCCAGCAGCCGCTTGGTGGCCATGTCCTGCCTGGCCTGGTGACCGGACTCTTCACATTCCCTTTGTGCTGGATTAGCCATATAAGTAGTAGTCTGGCAGTTTTGTTTTTATGGCTGGCGCGGCGTGGCTGGCAGTGGTGGCATGGCGGGTGGTGGTTCCGATAGCTATTTGAGTCAATGTATAGAGTCCTTACTTTCCCCATACCTTGAGGAGTCTGCTGAACCCACCCGCTCTGTACCTCTACAGTCATTATCCGCAGTCACGTGGATGGCATGCCGTATGACTGCCAAGCTATTACAACTTCACGCGCCGCAGCTGCAACCTGCGACCTGCGGTGAGGATTAGAGAGAGCCAATGGGGCGGACATAATGGCCCAAGGGGGGTGACGAGAAATTGCCAGCCTGCATCTCTTCACAACCTCCCGTTTACCCACCTTCACCCGCCTCACACCTGCCTTCTGTTACTCGGAAGCCTGCCCGCTATTCCATCGTAAACCCACCAGACTTCGACTTTACATCCCACTGCACACCCAGCCAGTGCCCCCGATGAATGTCAACTCCGATGCAGATATTTGTACGCGTCAGCAGCAGGTTGTTACCATATCCGACTGGTTAGCCCTGCCACGTACTGACGATCATCGTAGGTACAAGAGGAGCAAGAGAGCGAATTCAACTTCGAGGAACACGGTTGTCCCCCAGAGGACATGCTATTTTTCCAGTCTTTCGTGGAGACAGTCCGGGAGGCGGCCCAAGAGCGGGCCGCTATGACAAACAAATACACCGCACAGCAAATCCTAAACATGTCTGGTATTCTTCTGTCGGCAGAATTCAAATCAGCAAGGATGAAAAGCTCCAAGGTGTCGGGATGGACCATGTTCCAGTCAGATATGAAGGCAGCTATCCCAGATGACATCTGTTGTCCAACGCAATCAGATGGGCATCGGCCCAAGTTTACCAGAGAGTACGCTAAAATGGTTGTGGAACAGTGGCCAGATCATAGGGATGAGTATATGGAAAAGGCCAACATGATTAACAAAGCCGGTAACACACTAACCAAGGTCCCCCTCGGGCTACACCAGAAGCAAGCGGTCAAGAAGGTGACAGAGCTGGTATGTCAAGGCGGAGCCCACCACCACTGAGTGTAGGCAGTGCTGACATTTACTCATACAGATCTATGAACTCTCCGGTATGGGTGTCACGACGATCGCCTTTGTGGTCCCATCCAAGTCGCATCATTTGCTGCTCCTTAGCAATGGTGTTGCCCGCAGTTACTATTCACTCATTGCTGGTACTGGCCGAACGATCGATGAGTTCCGTAGCTATAGCAAGGGCGCCCGTCTCCAGAGTCTGGTGAATGACGAGGAGGAGGTTCCGGCGGACTGCAGTGGGACCGTACGCCGGGATGTGATATGCAAGAAGGTGAACATGAAACTTCTCGAGCTACTCAGTAAGTTTAGTACCGAGCTGTCCGGTTACAGAATGTAACAAACTGATCTTGCTAGACAATTCTCGTGGGACCCACCCCAAATTAACTAGACTACAACGAAACAAAATTATTGATGTTCTCACGGCCCGAGAACAAACGATTAAAGCCCCTAATGACTGGCCCTTGGCCAACAGTGGTAGCGAGGGCAGAGTCCTTATGACAATCTTTTCAAAGAAGCTTAAGGACTTGGAGCTGACATACAAAGCTCTGCTCTGTGGAGGGTTGGCCATTGTGAAATGCTAAGTGAAAAGCAGTTTGGGTTATACTTCTTATCTGGTTTTTTCTTTTCTTTCTTTACCTTCTGGTGTGGCCTTGTTCTTAACTCGCTTCTTTGGCTAGGGTTTGGGGAGCACAGTGTTACAATTTTTTTTTTCAGCTTTCCTTTCATCTTTATGCGTGGTGGGTGCCTTTTTTTGTTGGAAATGCTTCTCGCGCCGAGACGGTCTTTAGCTTTGGCGCTTCTGCTTTACAGTTTTGTTGAGGACACGTTTACGCAAGAGCGGGGAAGTAAGAAGGGATATCTGCTGTTCTTGTACTTCT
>Ga0307516_10009760_pt1 | contig 10649 bp, 7 predicted proteins | sample 19_EM_MG_FD_203310 | JGI IMG/M metagenome (GOLD analysis project Ga0307516, IMG submission 203310) | Populus trichocarpa ectomycorrhiza microbial communities from riparian zone in the Pacific Northwest, United States - 19_EM | ecosystem: Host-associated > Plants > Roots > Unclassified | place...
ACGCTGCAGTATGGCAGCATGGCGGAGGATGTCAATACGCCACCGTATGGTGCAAGTCTGGCATGATGCCGCACAGTCCATCACCGCGCGCCAAGGCGCGCCAGAGCGAACCGCATGTCCGTCGTGCAACCCCTGACAGGCAAGAACGACAAGTCCCGGCTGTCGGCCGGCGACTGGGAACAGGCCGCGCTCGACCTGCTGGCAGAGCAGGGCGTCAACGGCGTTGCGGTCGAGCCCCTGGCACGGCGCCTCGGTGTCACTAAGGGAAGCTTCTACTGGCATTTTCCTTCGCGCGAAGCCCTGCTCAAATCCGCGCTGGAGCATTGGGAAAAGCAGGACCAGGAGGCGGTGTTCGACCAGATCGATGCGATCAGCGATCCGCGCCAGCGACTGCATGAACTGTTCCGCCGCACCAGTCGCGAGATCCGCTCGCATGTCATCTACAGCCATCTGCTCAAGGCCATGGACCACGCCGTGGTCCAGCCCTTGATGGAACGCGTGTCCACCCGCCGCGTGAACTATCTGCTGACCGGCTATCGCGCGCTCGGCATGTCGCGCCGCGATGCGATGAATCGCGCACGCCTGGCCTATGCCGCCTACGTCGGCATCCTGCAGATGATGCTGCAGCTCAAGACGATGCGGATGACCCACGAAGAATACGAAGCCTACGTCGAGCACATCGCGGCCACGCTGATTCCCGGCTGAGGCCGCGCTGGTCAGCGATCGGCCGTCGCCTCGATCCAGTCGTTGTCGTCGAGCCAGTCGAAGATCGAGTCCACCGTCACCACCTGGTAGTGCCCGCTCAGTCGCGCGGCGAGCGGGTGATCGGTGAAATGCATGTTCCCGGCAAACAATCCGCCCGCGATGCGCTTGCGGTACGGGATGTCGATCGAGAACGGCCGATAGGCAAGCGCGTGCAGCTGGGCCTGCGCCATCGCGCGATCGACCGATGGCCGGCCGGTCGCACTGGCGCCGAGTACCTCCAGTGCCCAGGAGGTGCTGTTCTGGAAATGCCGGCTGTCGGGATGAGCGATCAGGTTGTAGTGCGGTTCGTGCAATGCGTGCAGCCGTGACGGGCCGAGTGCGTCGCGGAGTGCCCGGGCGCGCGCCGGTCGCAACCACACGATGCGCGTGTCCTGGCTGATGCGCGCATCGGCATAGAAATCGATCAGGCCTTCGGCGTGCAGCGCGCTGTCGTCGGTGCCGCAGCGGTTGAGCAGGTGGACGACGGTCCAGCGCCCGTCGGGGTGATCGCGCACGACGAATCCGACGTGACTGAACCTGATCCCGTGCTTGCGCAGATCGGTGCCCGAGCGCGCCACCAGCGCCACCGGCGCGTCATGGCGATCGAGCTCGGCGACCACAGCCATCGCGGTGCGCGTCGCCTGAGCCCAGTCTCCGGGCGACAATTCGCGCGTCCGGCATTGCGTGCCGGCCTGCGCGATCTGTGTCGCAGCCAGGCCGACCACGGCGATCCACGCCCACCTCATCGATGCAGCTCACGTCGATGCAGGTGCGCGCGTGCATCGGCATCGGGCACGAAGCAGATCGCCTCGCCGGAAAGCATCAGCAGCCATCCGCCGGTCACCGCGACGCGTTCGACGACGCTGCCGATCAATGCCGCGGCGGAAGCCGCCGTTTCGACCGACACGCGGACGCCGATACTTGCGCCGTCGCTGGCCGTGGTGATCAACAGCGAGCCGGTCTGGCCCGCTGTCGAGGCCGCGCTCAGTACGAGGACGCCGGTACCGGCAGCCAGCTCGACCGAGGCCTCGCCGATGGCGGATACGCCGAGCACGCTCGCCTCGGACAGCGCGCTCGACGAAGGCGCCGACGGCAGCGGCGCGGCGATGGCGATCCCGAGCAGGATCAGGCAGCTTGAACAGGACATGATCGACTCCGGCAAGGGTGTCGATGCAGCGTGCGCCGGCGTCGTGCAACGCGCGCGAAAACGCTACGATGACGCATCTCCCCGTACCGCTGGTAGCGAAAGACAGCACCATGGCGCTCCGTTATGAACTGATCGATGCGATCAAGCGCCTGCTCAAGGCGCAACGCATGACCTATGCCCAGCTGGCGCCGCATCTGGAACTGAGCGAGGCATCGGTCAAGCGGATGTTCTCGCAGCAGACGATGAACCTCGCGCGATTGGAAAAGATCTGCGACGTACTGAAGGTGGGGCTCAACGAACTGGTCGCCCATGCGCGCGCCGACACCGAGCCGATGTCCGAGCTCAGCGAAGAGCAGGAAGTAGAACTCGTCGGCGATCCGCGGCTGTTCCTTGCCCTGTATCTGGCGCTCAACCGCTGGCGCGAAGAGGAAGTGCTGCGCCGCTACACGTTCGACAAGGCCGAGTGGGTGGGCCTGCTGGTACGCCTCGACCGCATGGGCATCATCGAACTGCAGCCGGACAATCGCGCGAAACTGCGCACTGCGCGCAACTTCCGCTGGCGCGAGAACGGCCCCATCATGCGGCTGTTCGCCAAGAAGCTGATTCCGGAATTCTTCCAGCGCCGTTTCGAAGGCGAGCACGAGCAGGTCCTGCTGCTCGCCGGCATGGTCTCGCGTCCGACCGCAGCCCTGCTCAAGCAACGCCTCAATGAACTTGCGCGGGAATTCGACACGCTCATGGCGCACGACAGCAGCCTGCCGGTCTCCGAGCGCATCGGACTGAGCATGGTGCTCGGTGTACGGCCCTGGGGCCTGCCGGACTTCGAGAAATGGCGGCGACGCGGCCCGGAAACGGCCCCCGCCTCGTGATCGACACGATCGATACGCACGCAGCGGCGCAGGCACTGGGCGCCGATGGCGCGCTGGCCAGGGCCATCGACGGTTTCGCGCCACGCGACGTCCAGCAACGCATGGCCAATGCCGTGGAGCAGGCGATCGTCGACGAGGCCGAACTGGTCGTCGAAGCCGGCACCGGTACGGGCAAGACCTATGCCTACCTCGTGCCGGCGATCCTCTCGGGCAAGCGGGTGATCGTGTCCACCGGCACCAAGGCGCTGCAGGACCAGCTGTTCCATCGCGACCTGCCGCGCGTGAAGGCGGCGCTCGGGCGCGGTATCAAGACCGCCCTGCTGAAAGGACGATCGAACTATCTGTGCTGGTACCGGCTCGACAAGACGCGCCGCGACGGCCTGCTCAATTCGCGCCAGCAGATCGACCAGCTGATGCGCATTTCCGCCTGGGCCAATCGCAGCAAGGCCGGCGACGTCAGTGAACTCGACGTGGTACCGGAAGACGCGCCGATCTGGCCGCGGGTGACGTCGAACGCCGAGAACTGCCTCGGCAGCGAGTGCCCCTTCTTCGGCGACTGCTTCGTGGTCAAGGCGCGGCGTGCCGCCCAGGAAGCCGACCTCGTCGTCGTCAATCATCACCTGCTGTTCGCCGACCTCGCCATCCGCCGCGAGGGCTTCGGCGAGATCCTGCCCGGTGCCCATGTGTTCGTGATGGACGAGGCGCACCAGATCCCCGAACTCGCCGGCCAGTTCTTCGGCGAGACGATCTCCACGCGACAACTGCAGGAGCTCGCCAGCGATGCACTGCGCGAGGCTGCCGAGGCGAGCGGCACGCGGGCGGCCCTGCAGCACATCGGTCCGGGCGTCGAGAACCTGGTGCGCGAGCTTCGCCTCGCAGTCAATGACGCGCCCAAGCGCGGCGCCTGGCCGCCGCTGCGCGACCAGGAGCGCGTCACCCTGGTGCTCAGAAGCCTCGGTGGCGCGGTGCAAGCATTGTTCGCTGCACTGGAGAGCATCGCCGAGGCCAGTGAAGGATTGCGTGCGTGCACCGATCGCGCCGAGATCCTGCTCAAGCGTTTCGGGCTGTTCATGGTCGAGCCGCCGGACGACCACGTGCTCTGGTACGAGGTCGGCGAACGCAGCCTCAGCGTGACCGCCACGCCGCTGGATGTCGCCGGTCCGCTGCGTGAATTCCGGCAGCGCATGCGCGCGGCGTGGATCTTCACTTCGGCGACGCTGTCGGTCGGTGGGCGATTCGAACACTTCACCCGCCAGATGGGCCTGGACGAGGCGGCCACCCTGTCCTTGCCCAGTCCGTTCGATTTCGAGCGGCAGTCGCTGTGCTACCTGCCGCGGCAACTGCCCCTGCCCAATGCGCAGGATTACACCGAGCGATTGATCGAGGCGGTGCGGCCGGTCCTGGTTGCCTCGAAAGGTCGTGCCTTCCTGTTGTTCACCTCGCATCGCGCGCTCAAGCTTGCCGCGCAGATGCTCGGCGATGGTCCGTGGCCGCTGTTCGTGCAAGGCACTGCGCCACGCACCGCCCTGCTCGAGGGATTCCGCGCGTCGGGCAATGGCGTCCTGCTTGGCGCTGCCAGTTTCTGGGAAGGCGTCGATGTGCGTGGCGACGCGCTCTCGGTCGTCGTGATCGACAAGCTGCCGTTTGCGTCGCCCGATGATCCGGTTCTCGAGGCGCGCATCCGCGTGATGCGCGAAGACGGCGGCAATCCGTTTGCCGAGATCCAGATCCCGACGGCGGCGATCGCCCTGAAGCAGGGCGTCGGCCGGCTGATCCGCGACGTCAGCGACCGCGGCGTGCTGGTGCTCGGCGATCCGCGCCTGACCCAGGCGAGCTACGGCCGCATCTTCCTGAAGAGCCTGCCGGCGATGCCGTTGACACGCGAGATCGCGGATGTCGAGGCGTTCTTCGGAGTCTGAGCCGTCCGACCCGCTCCGATCGCGTCGGCCCTAGGGACCGATCAGCGACAGAAGGCGCTCTGCTTCAACGCGCAGATCTTCGGCGAGCGGGGTTTCCGCGGTACCCGCGGCGAGCACAGCCTCGACGTCGGCGCGCGCGGCCTCCTTCGCGCCGGGATCGGCGAGCGCGAGCCGTGACGCGGCGCGCGCGAGCCGGCCGCCGAACACGTCCGGATGCCGGCCAGCCTCATAGATGACGTTGCCGATCGCGATGGCCTCGTCGAACAAGGGCTGCGCCTCGCCATGGCGACCCTGTTCGGCCCGCCACTCGGCGAGCGACATGTTCGCGAGCATCACTTCGTAGGAGTCGTGTCCGGCGACGCGACGCATCGTCGCGACCGCTTCCAGCAGCATCGGTTCGGCGCGAGCGCCGTGCCCCGCCAGCCGCTCGGTGAGCGCATACTGCAGGGCAGAATTCCACGCATAGATCGAATCCTTGCCGGCCGCGGCGCGGAACATCTCGTACGATCGCAGGAAACCGGCCGCGGCGCCGGCGAGATCACCGCGCGCTCGGGCCAACGCGGCACGCATCATCTCGATGCTGGCTCGCTCGGGACTGCCGTCCGGCAGCAGTTCGAACGCTTCGGCGAAGTGTGCTTCGGCCTCGTCCTGGCGCTGCATCCTGCGCAGCAGGTCGCCGCGACGCAGCAGCAGCTTGGCGACCATCGGACCGTTGCCGAACTTCCGCGCGATCGCGATGCTGCGCAGATAGACGACATCGGATTGCGGGTAGGTCTGCTTGCGGCGCAGCAGATCGCCGAGCAGGCCGAGCGGGCGCACGAGCATCAGGTGCTCGTTGCCATAAAGGCGTTCGATGCGCTGGATCAGTGCGCGCGCGGTCGCTTCCGCGTCGGCCAGAGCGTCGCGCTGCTCCAGCAGGTTCGCAAGATCGGCGAGCAGGGTCAGCGTTTCGAGTGCATCGGTGCCGTACACGCGTTCGTAGATAGGCAGCAGTTCTCGCGCGAGCGCCAGGGCCTGGTCGGGGCGCTCGCTGATCTGCAGGCCCATGACCAGACGGCCGCGCGCCTTCAGTGTCGACGGCGCCTCGGCACCGAGTGTTGCTGACAGGTTGCGTGCACTGCGCTCGCTCAGGGCAACGCCGCCCACGACATCGCCGAGACGCTGCTTGACGACGGCAAGATTGGATTCGACCTCGGCCGCTTGCGCGCTGTCGGCACCGAAGCTCGCCACGCGTATGGCCAGCGCCTCCTCGAGCACTGGCACGGCGGCCTGGAATTCGCCGAGGCTGACCTGGATTTCGCCGAGATCGTTGAGCAGCTGGCTGCGCTGTGCGGCGTCGTCGGAGAACTGTGCGCGGGCGCGCTCGATACCGGTGGCAATCAGTTCACTGGCCGAACGCGGCTCGGGCTTGCCGCGCGCGAGCGGATCCTGCTCGCGGAACAGGGACAGCGAGAACTCCTTGATCGATTCGGCGCGGCGCAGTTCCGCTTCGGCTCGGGCCGCCTGCGTACGGGCGACGCCGGCTTGCCACAGCGCGACGCCGAGGCCGGCGAGCACCGCGACCGCCGCCAGGGCCGCCGCGGTGACGCCGCCGCGGTGGCGCCCGACGAACTTGCGCAGCCGGTACGACATCGTGTCGGTCTGCGCACGCACCGGATGGCCATGCAGGTGCCGGCGGATGTCATCGGCGAATTCGGCCGCGCCCTGGTAGCGACGCTCGGGTTCGCGTTTCAGCGCGTGCAGCACGATGGTGTCGAGGTCGCCGTCGAGCCGCTTCGACAGGCGCTGGTGCTGCGTGTCCGCGCCGGCGGCGAGCACGGCGGCGCTCGGCCTGATCAGGCTTTCCTGCGCCAGTTCATGGGTGACGCGATCGATGTCCTTGCCGTGTCGCTGATGCGGCGCCCGGCCGGTCAGCAGCTCGTAGAGGATGATGCCAAGCGCGTAGACATCGGTGGCGGTGCTGATCGGCTGGCCGAGGATCTGCTCGGGTGCGGCATAGTTCGGCGTCAGGATGCGCATGCCGGTGCCGGTGAGCTGATCCTCGTCGGTTTCATCGAGCAGCTTGGCGATGCCGAAGTCGAGCAGTTTGGGCTCTCCTTCGAGCGTGAGCAGGACGTTCGAGGGCTTGAGGTCGCGGTGCACGATCAGGCGGCGGTGCGCGTAGGCGACCGCATCGCAGATCTGCATGAACAGTTCGAGCCGCGCATCGATGTCCAGTCCGCGCGCGTTCGCCGCTTCGATCAAGGTGCTGCCGTCGACGAATTCCATCACCAGGTAGGGCAGGCCGTCGTCGCTGACGCCGCCGTCGATCAGCCGGGCGATGCCCGGATGCTCGAGCTGCGCGAGGATGCGACGTTCGCGTACGAAGCGCCGCACGATGTCCTCGCTGTCGAGGCCGCGGCGCAACAGCTTGACCGCGACCTTCTGTTCGAAATCCGCGCCCGGTCTGGCGGCTTCGTAGACCTCGCCCATGCCGCCACGGCCGACCCGGCGCTGCAGCAGATAGGCGCCGATGCGCTGGCCGCTGCGATCGCCCTGTGCGTCGGCAGGGGGCGTGTGCGCCGCGGCGGCGCGTTCGGTCAAGGCATCGAGTGGCCCCAGCGATTGCTCGTCTTGCGCCAGCCAGCGCGCAAGCTCGGCAGCGACCTCGGGCGATTCCGCGCGCAGCGCGGCGAGCCGTGTCGCGCGATCGGCCGGTGCCAGATCATGCAGCTCGTCGAACAGGGCCGACACGCCGCGCAGCAATTCAGTCGCGTTCATCGTTCCCCGCGGATGCTCTTCAGGTTTTTTCGTACGCGTTCGAGTTCCGGGTGGTCGGTGCCGAACTGCTTGATGTAGATCGCCAGGGCTTCGGTCTGTGCCGCGATGGCTTCGTCGCGCCGTCCCAGGGCTTTGAGCGCATGCGCCCTGGATTCCATCGCCTGCGCGATCTCCGTGCTGCCCGCCGCACCCAAGGCCACGAAATCGGCGATCGCCGCCTCGGCCTCGGGCAGGGCCTCGGCAGCGCGGCCCATGCGCGACATCATGCCGGCGCGGTTGCCGCGCAGCAGCGCGCACATGATGTGCTTGACCTCGTGGTCTCGACAGTACTGCCAGCCTTCGTCGAACACCGCCAGTGCACCGGCGAGGTCGCCTTCATTGCGCAGCGCCAGCGCGAGATAGCGCATGGGCATCAGCGCGCGGTGGCTGCCGAGCTTCGTGTACATCGCGATCGCTTCGCGCAGCATGGCCGTGCCTTCGCCGTGCTTGCCGCTGGCGACCAGCTGTTCGCCGACGTCGGTGAGTGCGCTGGCCGTCCAGGGATGCGCGCCGCTGAAGTGCTTGCGCGCCATGGCCAGCCGGCGCTCGTTGATCGCGATTGCCGCGTCCACGTCACCCTTGCGATAGAGCACGACCGCGAGGTTGTCCAGTGTCGGATCGAGTGCCGGGCTATCGGGACCAAGTTTTTTCTCCTGTAGCGCCAGCGCTTCGCGGATCAGCGGCTCGGCCTCGGCGAAGCGGTCCATGTTGAGCAGGGCGGTGGCGTAGTTATGCAGCGCCACGTTGATCTGGGCGTCGCCGAGCTCGGCATGGGCGCGGGCGACCTCCAGGGCGCGTCCGATCAGCGCCAGTGATTCCTCGCGCCGGCCCTGTGTCTCGAGCGCGGCGCCGAGGTTGCCCACGGCGTTGGACAAGGCCAGGGGCTCGGTCTGCGCATAGGGTTCGAGGATCGCGATCGCGCGTTCGAGCAACGGCACCGATGCGGCGACATCGCCTTCAAAGCTGGCGACGACGCCGAGGTTGGTCAGCGACTCGGCCACTGCAGGATGATTGCGGCCATAGGTCTTCTCGGCCAAGGCCAGCGCGCGCTCGAACAGCGCGCGTGCCTCGGCGAAGCGCCCCTGGCCGACGCGGATCTCACCGAAATCATCGAGCAGATCGATCTGCAGCTTGACGTCGTCGGCGAGCTCGCTGTCGACGCGCTTGAGGGCCGCGTCGACCGCTTCGGTCACCGTCTGCGGTGCGCCCGTCGGACTGCGCAGCGGATCGGCGGCGACGAAGGTCTCCATCATGAAGTCCTTGACACGGCGGGTACGCGAGGCCGACTCCACCGCACCGGCTGCTTCGCGCTCTGCGCGCGCCGCCTCGGCCTCGGCACGCGCCGCGCTCGTGCGCGCCAGATCGGCCTGCCACAGCGCCACGATCAAACCGGCCAGCACACCGAAGATCGCCAGTGCCGCTGCCGTCACGCCGCCGCGATGGCGGCCGACGAATTTGCGCAGGCGATAGTTCAGCGTATCGGCCTCGGCACGTACCGGATGCCCGTCGAGATGGCGGCGGATATCGTCGGCGAGTTCGGCGGCGCCCTGATAGCGCCGCTCGGGTTCGCGTTTGAGCGCATGCAGCACGATGGTGTCGATGTCGCCGATCAGGCGCCGCGCCCAGCGCTGCCGCTCATTGGCGGTGGCGTCCGGTTCGCTGGCCTTGGCGAGCACCGAGCTCGGTCGGATCACGCTCTCCTGGTCGAGGTCATGGGTGACGCGTTCGAGGTCCTTGCCCTGGCGCTGGTGCGGTGGACGGCCGGTCAGCAGCTCATAGAGGATGATGCCGAGTGCATAGACATCGGTGGCCGTGCTGATCGGCTGGCCGAGGATCTGCTCGGGGGCGGCATAGCCCGGCGTGAGCACGCGCATGCCAGTGCCGGTGAGATGCTCGTCCTCGACCTCGTCGAGCAGCTTGGCGATGCCGAAGTCGAGCAGCTTCGGCTGTCCGTCATCGGTGAGCATCACATTGGAGGGCTTGATGTCGCGGTGCACGATCAGTCGCCGGTGCGCATACGCGACGGCGTCGCAGATCGACGCGAACAGACGCAGGCGTGCATCGAGGTCCAGTCCGCGCCGGTTCACCGCATCGATCAGCGCACTGCCTTCGACGAATTCCATGACCAGGAAGGGCAGGCCGTCTTCGCTCATCCCGCCATCGACGAGGCGCGCGATGCCGGGATGTTCCAGCTGGGCGAGGATGCGCCGCTCGCGCAGGAAACGGCGCACGATGTCCTCGCTGTCCAGGCCGCGACGCAGCAGCTTGACCGCGACCTTCTGATCGAAATCCGCATCGGCGCGGCTGGCTTCGTACACCTCGCCCATGCCGCCGCGACCGACCCGGCGCAGCAGGCGGTACGCGCCGATCTGCTGGCCGCTGCGGTCGGTCTGGTCCTGCGTTGCCGACGCACCGGAACGATGCGTGAGCCGGTCGAGCGGTCCGTCGCGGTCCTCGTCCTGCGCGAGCCAACGGGCGAGCTCGGCGGCGGCCTCCGGCTCGTCCTCGCGCAGGCGTGCGATCCGCGCCGCGCGCTCGGCGGCGTCGAGGGTTTCGTACGCGTCGAACAGCTCGGCCACGCGCTTCAGCAGCGCCGTGTCAGGACCCGTCGCCATCGTTGCCTTCCAGTTGCGCGTGCAGGAAGGCACGCGCCTTGCGCCAGTCGCGCTTGAGCGTGCGTTCGGACATGCCGAGCTTCTCGCCGGCTTCCTCGAGCCCCATGCCGGCGAAGAAGCGCAGCTCCACCAGGCTCGACAGCCGCGGGTCGAAGGATTCCAGGCGCGACAGTGCCTGGTCGAGGGCGAGCAGGTCGATCTGCCCGAGCTCGTCGCCGACGGACACTTCCTCGACACCATCCAGCGCGGTGATGTCGGCCTGGCCGCCGCGTTTTTCAGCGGCGAGATTGCGCAGGCGGTCGATCGCGATCTGGCGCATCGCGCGCGCGGCGGTCGCGAAGAAATGCGCGCGGCCTTCGCTGCCGAGCGACAGCCCGCGGATCAGGCGCAGGTAACTCTCATGAACGAGCGAGGTGGCGCCCATGCCGGAGCCCTCCACGCGCTGGCGCTGGCGTCCGGCGATTGCCCGTAGCTCGGCGTAGACCACCGCGAACAGGCGATCGGCCGCCGCGCGGTCGCCGCCCTGCGCGCGTCCGATCAGGTCGGTCACTTCGTG
>Ga0307516_10009761_pt1 | contig 10648 bp, 7 predicted proteins | sample 19_EM_MG_FD_203310 | JGI IMG/M metagenome (GOLD analysis project Ga0307516, IMG submission 203310) | Populus trichocarpa ectomycorrhiza microbial communities from riparian zone in the Pacific Northwest, United States - 19_EM | ecosystem: Host-associated > Plants > Roots > Unclassified | place...
TTCATGTCTTGCCCTCACATTCATTGGGCCACAAATGCCTGAATGAATAAGCTGTAATGGACTACTAGCTTTTCTAGCTTTGCCAAATGGTAATCTAGTTGCTTTTCCAGCAAGGCAATGCTCACAAACGGGCAATTCCTCTTTGGTAAGTGATCCTAAAAGACCAGCTCTTACTAATCTATGTAATCGATCTTGCCTAATGTATCCTAATCTAGCATGCCAAGTTATGATATTACTATCATTAATAATGCTGGAATTTTGAACAACATAAATTGAAGCATCATAATTAATAGATACATTAACGGTGTCTAACACCATAAAACCATTTAATACAAAACCAAAACCATAAAAAATATTATCCAGATGTATTTTTACACAACAACCAACAAACACAATATTAAAGCCTAATTGGAGTAAAGCAAGAACAGACACAAGATTCCATCAAACTTCATAGCGTAGAGTACATCATGAAGATAAAGTGTGCGACCGCCCCGCAAATCTAGTTTGCAAGTACCGATCCCAAGCACAGCAGCGGAAGCATTATTCCCCATGTATATGTATCTACTTCCTTTTGGAATTTGACAAAATTTCATAAAGGTTGTTCGATCCCTTGCTATGTGGTCGGTTGCTCCTGAGTCTACAGTCCGAAAGGGAACAGATTCAGCAAACATTAAACAACTGCTAACGTATAAGTTAGAGGGATGATTATAGTTAAACATTACCTTTGGCTCAGTGTAATTACGAGCAAAGTGACTAGGTTTACCACAATTGAAACAATTCATATTCTTGTCTTTCTTATCGCCACGTTTCCCACGCTTGCGCTTATGTCCACTACTACTTGCTTCTTTTCCTCTCTTGCTATATTTAGGACCCTTAGCCTTACCCTTTTTATATTTAGAGTTTTATGCTCCACGCATCTTAGTCTTAGATATAAAAGCCTCGTTTATAGGCTTTTCAGCGTGAAGTCGATCTTCTTCAAGCTCGACATGATGAGCACCATCATCAAATGTCTTGATGTTTTCATTGTGAGTAAGGTTAACACGCATGTGTTCTCAATTGCTTGGCAAAAAGTGAATAACTGCTTGGACTTGTTGTTCATCAATCATCTTATGCCCAACACCCCTTAATTCACTGATCATGTTAGACATGACTGTAAGATGCTGCCTCATCGTTTGATTTTGGTGCTTCTTATAACCATCGAATTTGAGGGTTAACTGATGAAGTTTAGTAGTAAAGGTTCCTTCATACTGAATCTTTACTACATCCCAAACAGATTGAGCTGAACGATGCCTTTCAAAATGCAGCAATATATCATTTCTCATGCTGCTCAACATCAAAATACGAGCTACACGATCCTTGTGTTTATAGGTTTGATATGCTTCCATATCAAGCCTGTGTTGAGCAGTGTTTCCTTGCTCGGGTTCAGCCATTGGTTGTGTGATTGTTTCCAGTATTTCTTGCTCTTCCAAGAGATACTCAATCTTACGATGCCAAACATCGTAATTTTTTTCATTTAGTTTGTCTCCATGGTTCAAATCAGCAATAATACTCTTAGATGCAGTCATATTAAGCGTTATTGACAACAATTACAAATATTAGTATCTATTACAATTTGATTGACATATTTTGCCACTCCATTCTAAATTAAACAAATAATAATCTAACACATACAATAGAAATGAAAATAATGTTAAACACTTGATCAATTTCTATTTGTATGGTCTAATTATTATTGGAAATTTAAATGAGTGTAAAATTATAGTTATTAGTATCAACAAATAACTCCCACTAATCAGGTTGCAGATATTATCATATATATGCATATAATGTAATTAAAACTTAAATTACATAAAATATGCAGTTCACAATAAACAACCAATTACAAAAAAATACAATATTAAGAATAATAAATTTCAGAATTATTTTATATTGTAGGCACATAAGTAGGGTCTCTAGTTAGGTCATCCACTTCATCAAAGTCATCTCCTCCAAGTTCATTCTGCTCAAACCATGGAATGAATTTAGCAGCAGCATGCAAACGACCTGCTCTTCTTCCAGTGCGTCGTATACCCTTTTCAGCATACTGACGTTCCCTCTCAAGCAGCATTTCATCTGTGAGATTGTTGAAATCTAAGGATTCCAGCCTATATTCCAACGATAGTCGCACCAACATCCATTCCTCAGGCAAAGAATTGAGAACGATTAACATTTGATGTTCCATGTAGAATTAGTAAACACCACTCATAGCTAGTCTACTCATCCAATGATACATATAATCAATGTGCTCTTGAATTTAATTGACATATTTTGCCACTCCATTCTAAATTAAACAAATAATAATCTAACACATACAATAAAAATGAAAAAAATGTTAAACACTTAATCAATTTCTATTTATATGGTCTAATTATTATTGGAAATTTAAATGAGTGCAAAATTATAGTTATTAGTTTCAACTTACAAGTCCCACTAATCAAGTTGCAGAATATAATGTAATTAAACTTAAATTACATAAAATATGCAATTCATAATAAACAACCAATCATCTTAAAAAAAATACAATATTAAGAATAATAAATTTCAGAATTATTTTATATTGTAGGCACATAAATAGGGTCCCCAATTACCTCATCCACTTCATCAAAGTCATCTTCTCCAAGTTCATTATGCTCAAATCATGGAATGAATTTAGCAGCAACATCCAAATGACCTGTACTTCTTCCAGTGCGTTGTATACCATTTTTGACATACTGATGTTCCCTCTTAAGCAGCATTTCATCAGCGAAATTGTTAAAATATAAGGATTCCAACCTATATTCCAACGATAGTCGCACCGACATCCATTCCTTAGGCAGAGAAGAACGATTAACATTTGACGTTCCATGAAGAATTTGTAAACACCACTCATAGTCAGTCTACTCATCCAATGATACATGTAATTAATATGCTCTTGAATTTTGTGAACAGGATTAAAGGCATAACACAATAAATGATCAATTTATTGTTGCCTATCCATTACAATAAAATATTCCAAAAACACATAAATATTATACTTAATATTTAATTAAGGCATGTATCATCATATATGTTAAAAAAAACACACATGAAAATTAAGCAATTTATTTTAAAAATGAATAAATTGGCACCACAATTAAACAATTTATATTAAGAATACATTAATATTAATTGCTTTATTATTATTGTTTTTATTTTATTTTTAAACTGCCAAATGGCAATTACACATCTCTTAAAGATGTGTTCTTTCATTTTTGTTTTCAACTGCCAAATGGCAGTTACAATGTGTGGTCATGTCTTTTTTTTATATATTGTTCTCTCAACTGCCAAAAGGCAGTTATATTTCTCAACTGCCAAATGGCAGTTTCTAATTAACTACGAAATTGTAGTCAAATGGAAATGGTAGTTTCCATTACCAATTCATACAAAATTGGTGGTTTTTTTTTTTTTTTGTCAACTGCCATATGACAGTTATTTAACCGCCAAATGACAGTTCTAATTGACTACTGTAATTATAGTCAATTGGAAATGGAAATGGAAATGGAAATGGCAGTTTCCAATCTTCATTTTTCATTCAATTCACACGATGAATTGAATTATGCAACTAGCACGTAGAAAGTCTTTTCTAATTAATTATAGAAAAGACAAAATCATAACTAAATTACTTCATAAAATTTTGTAAATTCAAAATTCTTAATAGAAGTATTCTTTTAACATAAAATTTACATTTAACATTCATGTAATAACAAATATACTGCATAAAAACAATATTAAAAACCATGGCTCTGATACCAATGTAGATTGGAAATGAAAACTTACTTGTGAGAATTCATTTTCTTATTCCTAGATCAATTACTTCAGTGTCACTTCAATTACTAGAATCAAAGTGATATTTCACAGTACGAATGTCTTTGTAAATCTTATCAAAGTAATGCAGAGAATCCAAGATGAGAGAGAAGAAAGAAATAATGATTATTCAGCAAATGAAAAACTATTTTTCATATGGGTTATGTCCCTTTATATATGATTAGAGGAGGTGGTTACTTCCTTTAGTAACTCCTATAATAACTTGGACCAGACCCATCTATCATGGGTGGACCAGGCCTAACCTAATAACCAACAAGACGTCTTGGGGGTGGCTGGAAAAAAAAAGGAAGATTACAATGAGTTTGCCTTGTTAAAAATGGAGAAGAAACCAGAATGGAAAGTGTGGCTTAGGCTTCAGGTGAATGATGGGAGGCTGATAATTATTGTGTTTGTTGCAGCTATGATGGTTAGGATGATTTGTTATGACTTTGGGTGTATGGGTTGTTGCTAGTATAATGAGTGGCAACTGGTGAAAAAGATGAAGGGGATGGCAGTGACAATGAGAAAAAAGGGTTCTGATGTAATAGCCCAGCCCAACCTGTCAGATATTGTTCGTTTTGGGTCTTATTGTCCTCACGGATTTGTTCTTGATGACCACACATGGCTTCAAAACACGTCTAACAAGTCAACAATCAGCACTATTAATAAGGTCAACTACTAAATCCTCACCCGCCAATGTGAGATATTACAATCCACCCCCTTTAAGGAGCCCGATGATCCCATCAGCACAACCGGATAGCTAGTGAGGTTGGGTCTGATACCAAATATAACAGCTCGGGCTAGCATGCCAGATATTGTCCACTTTAGGCCTTACAGCTCTCACAGATTTGTTCTTGGTGAGCACACATGGCCCCAAAATGCGCTTGATAAGTCAACAATCAGCACTACAAAAAAGGCTAATTACCAAATCCTTACCCATCGATGTGGGATATTACATGTGATGACCTTCCGTTTTTTAAAAAGGAAAGCTTTGTATATGTGCAAGGTGAGAAGAGAAAAATGGTTAGTAGAGAGGGAAAATGGGGAAGGCTGAAATTGTTGAGTGGTTTTGGGACTCGAGTCTTGTTTGGTGCAATGGTGCAACTACTGTTTTTGCTAAATTTTGAATTTTTCTTGTTTCAATTTTTTTTTGTGTTTGGGGATTATTTTGGTGTATTATTGTCAAGAAATAAATTTTATAAAATAAAAAAATTATTTTAATATATTTCCAAACAAAAAATACTTTACAAAACAAGTTCTACCACAAATCTCAAACACCTTAAATGTTAATGTTTTTTCTATATCAAGGCAGCGACAAACTTCAGTCTCTTTAAAAAGTTATTATTTTTAGGTCCCCATTTTTTATTTTATGAGATATGTATTTATAATAAAGAGTTTCAAAGTCTTAAATAAACATAATCTCCTTCTTTTTTTTCAAATTTAAATTTGATTCAAATTTTAAAAATAAAATATGAAAATAGATTTATCTAATATTTTATTTAAAAAAAAAAAAAAAACCTTGTAGCGGTGGTGAGATTCTCCTTCACCTGCTAAACAAAGAAAAACCCACAAACACACAATCGATTATTTCTTCCTTTTTTTTATTTGCTTATTTCTTCCTCATGGTTTGTCGGTTGACGGTTAAACCACAGTGGTCGATCTGGTGGTTGGTGATTGTGAGGAGGCTACTAGTCATGGGGAGAATAGTTGTGGGTTATGAGGAAATGAAAGTGAGAAAGAGTTTCGGTCATTTGTGAGTTAGTGGTGTGGAGATGATTACAGCTACTGGTTATGTGGCTACGGTGGCTGGTTTCAGTGTGGAGATCACGATTAATGGTCTTCAATTATATGAGGGAGAATGGGTTGGTGTTCACGGTGGAGATGTTATGTGTGAATTAAAGGGGAGGATAAAAACGCCATAGGGGTGGTTGGATATAATGAGTTTGGCCTATAAAAAATAGAGAAGAAACAAGAATGGAAAGTGTGGTCCGGGCTTCAGGTGAATGATGGGAGGCAGATAACTATTGTGCTTTTTACGATTATGGTGGTTAGGATGATTTGTTACGACTTTAGGTGGATGAGTTGTTGCTAGTATAATGGGTCGTAGCCGATGAAGAAGATGAAGGGGATGGCAATGACAATGAGAATAAGGGTTGTGATGACCGTTTGTTTTTTAAGAAGGAAAGCTTTGTTTATGTGCGAAGTGAGAAGAGAAAAATTGTCAGTGAAGAGGGGAAAAGGGGAAGACTGGAATTGCTGAGTGGTTTTGGGACTTGGGCATCGTTTAGCCCAGCGGTGCAATCTTTGTTTTGCTAAAAAAATTTTTTCCTTATTTTTTAGTGTTTTAAAATTGTCTTGATGTATTGATGTTAAAAATAAATATTATAAAATAAAAAAATTATTATTATAATGCATTTTCAAATAATAAGTACTTTGCAAAGTAACCTTTACCACTATCTTAAACACCATCTAGATGCTAGTGTTTTTTCTATCTCAAAGCGGATGCAAACTTGAGATATGTATTTATAATAAAGAGTTTCAAAGTTTTAAACAAACACAATCTATATATTTTCTTTAAATTAAATTAAATTTTAAAAATCAAAACTGAAAAAAATATATCTAATAGTTTGTTTAGAAAAAACAAACTATTAACTAATATTCTAAAACATACGGGGAAAGTACTATAGCTTTCCCCACATGTTTTTTTTTTCATTTGTTTTTGTTTTTTTGTGTTTTGTCTTTCTTTCTTTTTTGTTTTTTCCTTTTTGTTTTGTTTTTCCCCACATTTGTTTTTGTTTTTTTCTCCTTTTGTTTTTGGGTTTTGCATGCTTTTTTCTTTCTTTTTTTTCCAAGACTATCTTCTTCTTTTCTTTTTTTTTATTCTTTTTTGTTTTTGTGTTTTTTTAAAATTATCTTTGTCGATTTTTTTTAATATTGAACTAGTTGAGAATTTAGTTCTGTATTTTTTTTCTTTAAAACATTATGGATTATTACAATATTTCCCTGCATGATTTTTTTTCTTTTTTTAATGAATTTTTTTTCTTTTTTTTTTTCAAAATGGTCTTTGTTGATTTTATTTTTTTCATATTGAGCTGGTTGAGAATTTTGCTTCGTAGTTTTTTCTTTAAAACACTGTGGATTATTACAATATTTCCCCACATGGTTTTTGGTTTGCTATAGTATTTCCCCACATGTTTTTTTTTAAATTATCTTTTTTGAATTTTTTTTTAATATTGAACTGGTGGAGAATTTAGCTTTAACTTTTCCCACATGTTTTTTTTTCTATTTTTTTATTTTTTTTTCAGAATTGTTTTTGATGATTTTATTTTTTAATATGGAACTGATTGAGAATTTAGCTTTGTAGTTTTTTTTTAAACACTGTGGATTGCTACAGTGTTTCCCCACATGGTTCTTTTTATTTTTTTATGATTTTTTTTATTTTTTTTTCTAGAATTGTCTGTCGATTTTTTTTTCATATTGTGCTGGTTGAGAATTTAGCTTTGTAGTTTTTTTTAAAAAAAACACTGTGGATTGCTACAGTGTTCCACACATGATTTTTTTTATGATTTTTTTAAAATTATCTTTATCGATTTTATTATTTTTAATATTGAGCTGGTTGAGAATTACAATTGTAGATTTTCTCATGAAACACTATAAATTGCTACAGTGTTTTCCTGTATGGTTTTTTTTCCTTTTGTTTTTTTTGTTATGATTTTTTCCAAAATTTTCTTTGTTAATTTAATTTTTTTAATATTAAGCTGGTTAAAAATTTAGTTTTGTAACTTTTTCCTTGAAAAAATTATGGATAAAAATAGTTTTTCTTCATATATTTTTTATTTTATTTTTTTTATTAAACCACGACAACATATAAACATATTATAAACTCACATCATCACGCGTACATGACATTTAATATTAAATGGGGCTAAAATTAGGTTATAGCGTAGGTTGAATTTCTTCATTCGCGCCCTATGGCAGTCGTCATATGCCTAGGTCTTTCTCTGAGCTGTCAGATATCAATTATCTTACTCTGATTTTGAAGCAGGCTCTTTTCTTTGATTGTATTTTTGTTTGCAGGAGCGTATACTGCGCGTGCAAAGCAAAAAAATACCACGAGAGCTGAAGGAAAAATGGTCCAAGTGCATATCATCAGCATTTTTAGCGTGATGGTCGGCATCGGACGAGTGATGCATCTTTAAAGGACCAGAGGACTAGCTTCAGGAGAAATCCGAGAGACAATGGAGGCTATCCATTATCACATCATTACTACTCTGTTTTGGGATTTGACAGGTGTAGAACAACACCACATACTCTGTTTTTTTATAATTTGTCTCTCCCTCCTAAGAAAAACAGGGGATTTTGTATTTGTGATGAACATTGCTTTTACCATTGCCACTCTATGATTTTTCTATACACAAACATGCTTTGTGGCTTTGTTTGGCTTAGCAATTGTGATATCTCCATGCTAACTTTTGCTCTTTTTCTTAGAAGCTGTCTAAGATCTTAGTGCATAAATTATGAGCTCTTTTAGATTGCTTTGTCACTCTAAATACATTTGTTTTTTGCAGTAATTCTTGTTAAATACTTATGCAATAATTTCTTGGCCAACTACCCAGACAAAACTTCATTTACACGATGAAATTTGGCCCACGGGTAACCTACCTAGTCTTTAATGGTTAGCAGTAACTTGTGTCTCAGAAATCTGGGCTGCCTATTAATTATTTCTGCCATGGAAGGATTTTTTGCGTCTAGGAATGGTAAAAGTACTTGCTCTCCATAAAGGTGAACATGAGAGGCATGTTTTCAATTGAGAACGGAAATGGAGAAGTCGAATATAATTATAAACATTCATATATATTGCTTTTTTATATTTTATATTTTATATTTATTTCTTACAAAATTGAATTTTTAAAATAAATTTATTGTTGAATTTATATTTTAATTATATATATTTAACTATATATGAGAAATATGTAAAATTGAAGATTTATATGGATTTAATATTTATCTTTTAATTAGATATTTATTAAAGATACTGCAGATATTCTACCATTATATCATTGTCTAATATAATTTATTTGTTACCTAGATTAGATATGATTGTGTTTTTATTATTAGTATATAATCTTAACAAAAATCATGGGAGAAGTTATGTGCAAGATTATTTTTCATTGCTGCATAATTTCTCTGCTATATATACATGTTTGCAGCCGAAGAATGAATCAAGAATTCTGTTTTCGCAAATAGCTATATCTCAAAAAATTTAATGGTATTAGAGCATTGGTCTCTAAATTCTTAAACTGTAGGCAGAATCAATTGTGCTAACATAGAAGATCACTTGAAGGATGTCATTGATATTTGCTCAAAGATCTCCATACTAGCAAATTGTTCTGATGATACAAACACCTCTCAAAGATTAAGCTATGTGTTATTGAATGAATTCAATTATCTTTCTTGGTCAAAGGTTGTCATTATTTCTCTTGGTGGAAGATCTAAGTTGGGATTTATAAATGGTTCTACCATTTCCCTAGAAGTTAATGATCGAGAATATGAAGCATGGTTGTCCAAAGACCAACTGGTTGTGTCCTAAATTCTCAACTCCGTGGAGAGGAACCTTGCTGAGAATTTTAGTTTCTTATAATCATCATTGGACCTATGGGATGCCATTCGTGACATGTATGAAAAAAAAAAAAACTCTACCATAATTTTCTAGATTCATCGCGAGGTTGCCAACCTCACTAGGAAGGAAAACCTTGTGTTCAGCTATTGGGAAGCTTTAAAAGCTTGTGGAATGAATTGGAAAAGTATCGCCCTCACACTATAGATGCTACCACATTATGGAAAAGAATTGAGGAGGATAAAATTTTTCAATTGTTGACAAGTCTCAGCCTAGATTTTGAAGACCTACGAAGCCACATTCTGATGAATCCAGAATTGTCATCCTTGAAATTAGTTTGCGCTACCATTTAACGTGAAGAAATACGCAGAAAAGTAATGACACGTGAAGTTGGGGCATCTAATACTTGTGCTTATCAAACCAAATTGATGTTCCAGAACATGAATTTTAGATTCTCTGATCATGGTCAGTACAGACCACTATCTAATTCTAAATCCTACAAAGGAAAACATATTGATTTGAAGTGTCAATACTGTCACAATCTTGGTCATAATGCAGATTGTTGTTGGCTTCTTCATCCCAAAATTTACAAAGGATATGAGAAGATAGCCAAAACATGCAAATAATCATAAGTTATATCTTGCAAATAACGATGCAAATTCTACCGAGAGCTTCTCTGTCAATTATGCAACTTTGATATCTGATTTTGTAAATTATTTGCAAGACAAACATGGCCAAGAAAAGTCATATGATGAATTAACAAGTCAAGGCCAGAAGCAACTAACTGCTCTTCTCAGATATTTTATTGATTTTTTAGCAGAAACAAGCCCAAAAATAGCCAAGGTAATTTGATTGCTTTCATGACTACATTAGAACTTGTAAATTTACATGATCTTTGGATAATTGATTATGGTGCCACCGATCACATGTCAAACAAATTAAATAACATTCATGACTTTAAGTCATTTGTCCATCCCACGTTTGTGTCTGTAGTTGATGGGAAAAGTGCTTATGTTAATGGGAAGGGAAAAATCAACCTACTCTGTAATAAGATAGTGTCAGATGTTCTTTTTGTACCATCATTTCCATTTCAGTTGCTTTTTATCAGTAAGATTGCATCTACTCTAAATTATGAAGTTCCAAAGTTATGTTTCAGGATCTTGTCTCCAA
>Ga0307516_10009762_pt1 | contig 10648 bp, 13 predicted proteins | sample 19_EM_MG_FD_203310 | JGI IMG/M metagenome (GOLD analysis project Ga0307516, IMG submission 203310) | Populus trichocarpa ectomycorrhiza microbial communities from riparian zone in the Pacific Northwest, United States - 19_EM | ecosystem: Host-associated > Plants > Roots > Unclassified | place...
CGGCACTCGGACGGTCTGCCTGACCACCACTTTCTCGTAGTAGCGCTCCCTGACCAGCAGGAAGCTGGCGATGGCGACCGCCACCATCACCGCCCCCAGGATCGTGGTGTAGGCACGCGCGCCGAGCAGGAGATCGGGCTTGCCGTCGGCGCCGCGGAAGATCGCCAGGGTGGTGAACTGGGCCGCCACGAACATCCCCAGCTCGGGAATCTTCTGGATGGCGTTCTTGAGCTGCATGATGCTGGTGCGCTCGTGGTAGTCGGGCGTCATCTCCGAGCCCAGGCTCACCCACGGCATGTTGAAGCAGCTCATCGCCGGTACGTAGAGCAGCAGGGAGCCCAGCATGAACATGACGTACTGCGAATCGGTCCATCCCCGCCCGACCGCGAACATCAGCGGCAACCCGGCGCCCGCCAGCACGCCGCCCACCAGCATGAAGGGGCGGCGCCGTCCGAAGCGGGTGCGGGCGTTGTCCGACAGCCAGCCGAACAACGCGTCGGACGCGGCGTCGATGAAGGTCTTCAGTGCCAGTACCGTGGAGATCAGGCCCGGCGCCACGCCGAGGCCGATGTTGAAGACCTGGAAGGCCAGCGAGGGGTACAGCCAGTGGCCCCACATGTCCAGGAAGGATCCCAGCCCGTAGCCGACCTTCTGGCGCATCGGAACGCGGTCGGAAATGGCGGCAGGGGCGGTCACGGGCGCGGCGGGCAGCATCAGGAGGCGACCTTCAGGCGACGGTGAGCGCCGCGGAGCGCGGTGCGGCGAGGGTCTGGCCGAGCACCATCTCGGTGGGCAGCACGATGCTGCGCTGCGTCCCGGCAGTCGTCTTCGACCGATGCGCGCCGATGCGCTCCGTCAGCACCTCCACGGCGCGCCGCCCCAGCTGGCCCAGCGGCTGGCGAACGGTGGCCATGTGCGACGAGCGGGCCAGCAACGTGTCGTCGAATCCGACGAGGGAGATGTCGGCCGGCACGCGCAGGCCGCGCGCGCTCAGCCGCTCCATGCAGCCGAGCGCGATGGCATCGCTGGCGGCGAACACCGCGTCGGGCAGCGGTGCGCCCCGGTGCCGGCCCAGCCACGCCTCGATCGCGCGGCTGCCGCCTTCCGCACTGAACGCATCGCGCAACACGTGGTCGGGCGGCGGCGCGAGACCCGCGTCGGCGTGCGCGCGCAGATAGCCTTGTACGCGCCGATCCGCGCCCAGGGCTCCCGTCGGCCCCCCCACATGCAGGATGCGCCGGTGGCCCAGGCCGAGCATGTGGCTGACCATGCGGAAGGCCCCGACCTCGTCGTCGGATTCCAGGTTCGCGATACCCGCGATCTCCTGGTTCGAATGCACCGAGACCACCGGCGTGTGCTCGGGCAACCAGTCGACGGCGTCAACCGGAAGTTCCGGCGCGAGCAGGATGAGGCCGTCGATGCGCCCGTCGCAGAAACTGGGGATGCGCTGCTGCGCCTGCGCCCAGTTGTCCAGCGTAAAGACGGTGACGGTCTGGCCGGCAGCGGCCGCACCCTTGATGACCCCGTTGAAGACCTCCAGGAAGTACAGATTGGGCTCGTCGCCGCCCAGGAGGGCGGCCAGGCCGAGCGTGTTCATGCGGCGGTCGGCCAGGCCGCGCGCCGTGGCATTGGGCCGGTATCGCAGGCGTTGCGCGGCCGCCAGCACGCGCGCCCGCGTGTCGTCCGAGACACGCGAAGAGGTGGTGGCGCCATTGAGGGCGACCGAGGCAGCCATCGCGGAGACGCCGGCTTCGCGGCCGACATCGGCCAGCGTGGCGGCGCGGCGGCTGCGCTGGGCTTTGGAGCTCGGCATCACGGGTTCCCAGGCCGGCTGCCGGCCGGCGCGGCCAGCAATCGATGCAGCGTCGAGGCCATGCTCGCGGCCCACAGGCAATGGCCGCTCAGCCAGGGGCGCACGCAGGCATCCGCTGCCTGCGGCATTTCGCTGCGCCGCAGCGGCCCTCTCGTGACTTGTCTCATGTCGTCTCCATCATTTTTTTCGGGCGGCGCGAAGAGGAGTTCGCCCGGTGCCGCCTGGATTGCGGCGTCAGTCAGCAGCGTCCGCCAGCGCCTCGATGTGGCGAGGGGTCCGCGGCCGGGTCACCTCGAGGGCGCAGTCGCGATGCCGACGACCGTCGCTGCGGCGTCGTGGAGCAGCACCTTGACTTCCGAAGAATCGACAGCGGTTCCCTGAGGCGATCGAGCCGGCCATGCCACCCTGCCATCGACGGTCATCGAAGCTTCCCGATCATCAGCGGATTCGACATGATCGGTTGGCAAGCCAGTCTCTTGTGACTCGATTTATCACGAAATCACACTTATGATAGTTTGGGCGATGCACGAATAAAGCTGGGGCAAACACCTATGATCGCCGCCGCGGAAATCGAGCTGCCCGGACACAAGGACGGCGCACCGAGCGGCATGGGCACCCGGATATGCGGCCGACCAGCCACGTCCACTGCTGCGCGATGAGCTGCAGCTGAGCAAGCCCGTGCGCGCGGCCCGGCTCTACGCGACCGCCCGGGGCGTGTACCAGATGTGGATCAACGGCAGGCCGGTGGGCGACCAACACCTGGCGCCCGGCTGGACCGACTACAACCAACGGCTCCAGGTGCAGACCTACGACGTCACCGACCTGTTGCGCGCCGGCCCCAATGCCATCGGTGCGGCGCCCGCGGACGGCTGGTTCCGCGGCAAGGTCGGAATGGGGTGGCGCGCGGCCTGCGGCGAGCAACTCGCACTCAAGGCCAAGTTGCGTGTCACCTATGCCGACGGAAGCACCGAGGACTTCGGCACCAGCGCGCAGTGGCGCAGCGCGCCCGGGCCCTACGTGCAGGCCGACCTGCAGGACGGGGAGCACTACGACGCCGGCCGCCTGCCCTGCACGGGTGTCGTAGAGCTTCACCAGGATCTCGTCCGCCGCCTTCTTGAACAGCTCGCCGGATCGCGTGAGCGTGGGCGGACAGCCGCTGCGATCCACGAGATCCGCGTCTGCGCGGGCAATTGTCGAGGGCCGGGCGAATCACCTTCGACCGTGCGCACTCGTCATGGATTCATCATGACTCGAGAAGCGGCTGGCCGTACATTCATGCGGATGCATACCCACGACGAAACCGGCCTCGATGATCGCTCCGGCGACCGCTCAACTGGAGTTGGTCCGCGTGATTGAAATCCTGTCTCCCTTGCTGACAGGGAGCGTGGCGACGATCGCCTTCTTTGCAGGCTGGTTCGCGCATCGTCAACGGCGTCTCCGTCAGATGAGGCGACTGCTCGCCGCCCATGAACGGGGGAATGCCCTGGCCAGTACCCGCCTTGCCGACGTTCGACGGCAGGCCGCCTTGCTGGCGAACGAAAATTCGATGCTGCGCAAGGAGATCGTTTACCAGGAGACCCGATCGCGCCGAGCGCACTCCCCCCGGGCGCCCACGGTGGAACCCGTCATTCTCCGCACGCCCATCGAGACGACCCCGGATGGGCTGCGCCCCGTGGACGACGCTGGGTTTCCGGATACGCAGCCGTGGGAATCCGGATCGGCTTGACCCGGAGTTCGCACCGCGCGTCGGATTCGCGCTGATCCCGGGAGCGCTAGGAATCCCCCCGTGATGCTTCCCGTTCGGCCAGCAGGTCGACGAAAGCACGCACCTTGGCCGGCCGGAAGCGGGAGGTCGGATAGACGGCATGAATGCCTCCGGAGGGCAGGCTCCAGTCGGGCAGTACCCGGATGAGCCGGCCCGCGGCCAGGTCGTTCGCGACGGCATAGTCCGGGAGCACCGACAGCCCCGCACCTTCCAGCACGGCCTCGCGCACGGCCAGCGTGGCATCCAGGAAGATGGCGGGGTGCACCGTCACGCGGCGCCGCTCGATCTCGTTGCGCGAGAAGCTCCAGCGCGAGTGATCGCGCAGCGCGGTGTTCGCGACGAAGGGCTGGGTGCCGATTTCGGCCGGATCCGCGATACGCCGCAGCCGCGCGCGCCAATTGGCGGGCGCCACCAGCAATTGCCGGAAGGAGCCGATCTGCCGCGCCTGCAGATGCAGTTCGGTCAGCCAGCCGACGCGTATCGCCAGCTCCACCTGGCCCGCCATCAGGTCCAGCGACTGGTCGGTGAAGACGGCGTCCACCCTGCACTTCGGGAATCGCTGCGTGAAGGCCGCAATCGCCGGCACGACCGCACTGATTCCGTAGTCCAGCGTCGCGGTCAGCCGCAAGGTGCCGGCGGGTTCGTCGGCCGTCTCGGCCAGTTCGTCGAAGGCGTCCCCGGCCTCGCGGAGGATGAGCGCGCAACGCTGGTAGAAGGTCTTGCCCGCATCGGTGGGCAGCACCTTGCGCGTGGTGCGCGTGAGCAGCGTCGTGCGGAAATCGCTCTCCAGGCGCGCGACCTGCTGGCTGACAACGGCCTTGGTGATCCCCAGTCGCTCGGCGGCCGCCGTGAATGACCCCGTCTCGACCACGGCGGCGAAGTACGCGAGCCGCTTGAGGTTGGCGAAGTGGCCCAGGGGCGGCTCATCCTGATTGTTTGCTTTTGGCATACGGTGCTTCCATTTTATGAGTATTTATCTGTCAATGCATCTTGCCTACGATGACGTCACTGACTCATCGAAGCCTCTTCATGACTGCAACCCTCCACTACGTGTTCGATCCGCTGTGCGGCTGGTGCTACGGCGCCAGCGCCACGATTTCCAGGCTGTCCGACAACCCCGGCGTCCAGCTGAAGCTCGTGCCCAGCGGTCTTTTCTCCGGCTCGGGCGCGCGTCCGATGGACGACGAATTCGCCGCCTACGCGTGGAGCAATGACCAGCGCATCGAGCGCCTGACGGGGCAACGTTTCAGCGATCGATACCGCAGCGAGGTGCTGGCCGATCGTCGACAGATGCTCGACAGCGGACCAGCCACGGTGGCCCTGACCGCCGTGGCACTGACCGCGCCGGAAAGGGAGCTGGAAGCGCTCGTCGCCATGCAGCGTGCTCGCTATGTGGACGGCCTCGACGTCACGCAAGCGGACACCTTGCTCGGCGTGCTGCGTACGCTGGGCCTGGAACCGGCGGCCGCACTGCTGCAGAAACCCGATGCAACCTTGCTGGAAGCCACGCGCGGGCGCATGGCCCACGCGCAATCGCTTCTGAAGACGTTCGGCGCGCGCGGCGTGCCCACCTTCATCCTGGATCAGGGCGGCGATCGCCGGTTGCTGGACGCCAGCTCGATCTACTCGAATCCCCAGGCCTTCGTGGGCCAGTTCGCCGAAGCCTGATGTCGGCCCTGCTGGCCACACACGGGTTCCCTTCACCTCGATCGTTCCATTTCACCCAAGGAAAATCATGATGACTCGCAGAGACTTCGTCCAGACAACCGCCGCAGCCGGCGCTGCCACCCTGCTCGCCAGCGGCGATGCAACCGCCGCCTCGAGCCCGCTGCAGTGGAAGCACTTCCCCGCGGGCGAGAACGGATTCTTCCGCGCCCCGGTCCTGCTCTCCGGCGCCAAGGAAGCCATCCTGATCGATGGCGGCTTCTCCCTGCCCGACGGCCGCGCCGTGGCCGAGGCGATCAAGGCCTCGGGCAAGACGCTCACCACGATCTACACCAGCCAGAGCGACCCGGACTACTACTTCAGCCTGGGCCCCATCAAGGCCGCGTTCCCGGCGGCCAAGGTGATCGCAGCGTCCGCCACGATCGCGGCCATCAGGGCCAGCGTGGAGAAGAAGCTCGCCGTCTGGGGCCCGCAGCTCAAGGAAAACGGTCCGCAACAGCTTTCGGACATCGTGTTCCCCGAAGCCTTCGACGGCGCCTCGCTGAGCCTGGAAGGTCATCGCATCGAGATCGTGCCCGCCACAGGCCTGGAGAACCGCCGCTATCTGTGGGTGCCGTCGCTCAACGCCGTGTTCGGTGGCGTGCTGGTGTTCTCGGGCCTGCACGTCTGGACGGCCGACACGTCGACCGCGCAGGGGCGCGCCGCCTGGATCAAGACGCTGGACGCCATCGCGGCGCGCAAGCCGACCGTTGTCGTGCCGGGCCACATGGCGGTCAACGCGGCACCCGACGCCTCCGCCGTCGCCTACACCCGTGACTACCTCGTGGCCTTCGAAGAGGAACTCGCGAAGGCTCCGGACGCTGCCGCCCTGATCGCAGCGATGACCAAGCGTTACCCGGACGCCGGCCTGGCCGTGGCGCTGCAGATCGGCGCCAAGGTGGCCAAGGGCGAGATGAAGTGGGGCTGATGGCGATGCCGACCAACCTCGACATCATCCGCGCGACCTATGAAGGTCCGTCGGAAGAGAACGGCAGGAACCTGGTGGCGGCACTGGCCAAGGACGCCAGCTGGACGGAAGCCGCAGGCTTTCCCTATGCCGGGACCTACATCGGGGCCGAGCAGATCGTCGCCAACGTCTTCCGGCGGCTGGCGACGGAATGGGTCGGCTACCAGGCCAAGGTCCATACCTACCTGTCCGAGGGCGATCGGGTGGCGGCTTTCGGCGTCTACTCGGGGACCTACCGCGCGACGGGCAAGGCCATGACGGCGAGCTTCGCGCATCTGTACCGTCTCCAGGACGGCAAGATCGCCACCATGGAGCAATACGTCGACAGCCACCAGGTGCAGTTGGCGGTGCAAGGGATCTGAGAGAGCGTCATGTGGCAATTCCTCGCCACATGACGCACTTCATCCTGCCAGAGCTACCCCTATGGCGGCGATCCATGGGCCACAGAAGGAGCTACCGATGACCGCTCCCCCTCATATCGTGGACCTGTTGCGTCAGGGACGATGGAAAGAGGCACACGACCTCGTGCAACTCGACGGATCGACGCAGGCTGCCTGGCTGCACGGCATCCTTCACCTTCAAGAGCGCGATCTCGAGGATGCCGAATATTGGTACGGCAACGCCAACCGGAACTTTCGCGGCCGCGGGACATTGGAAGAGGAGCTTGCGCTGTTAGAGGCGGATCTGTAAATCAAATTCTCAACATCGCACCAATGCAGTCAATGCAGTCTTGCGGACGCCCGCACATACCGCTCGGCCTCGATACCCCCGCCGACTTTGAGTAGATCGGACAATGATGCTGTCGGCTCAGGCATGTGGTGCTGGCGCACCGGCCGTCTCGCAGCTCTCTACGAGCTCGGTACCGGGGGTGACACCTCCAACGCGCTCAGCTTCTCAATTACAAGATCTATAAATGCCGATACCGCCAACGGTAGTTGCCGGCGGCTTGGGTAAAGTACGTTCAGGCCATAGCCCTTGCATCGGAATTGAGGCAGCACCGGCACGAGCCGGCCAGCCTGAAGGTCCAGGCGTGTGATCGTGCGGGGTAGATGGGCGATGCCAAGTCCGGCCAAAGTTGCCTTGCGCAGTGCCCGGGCGGTGCTGCCGCTGAAGCGCGTTGAAACCTCTACTTCCTGCTCGGTGCCATCTGGCCCAATGAAGCGCCACGTGGTGCGATCCCCGGGGTGAGAAAAGCTCACGCAGTCGTGGTTCGCCAGATCCTGCAACGTATTGGGCGCACCGCGCGCAGCGATGTAGCTGGGGCTGGCTACCAAGCCGTCGCCTCCATCTCGCAAGACTCGGCGGCCGATATAGCCAGAATCCTGCAACGATCCCCCGCGAAAGGCCACATCAATCCGCTCAGCTATCAAATCGGAACTCGCGTCACTCAGCGCGAAGTCAAGCCTCACCCGTGGATACTTGGCCAGAAAGTCGACCACCCACTCCATAAGGAAGACATCGAAGAAGTCAGCCGGTGCTGCGATTCGCACCAGACCGCCGGGCTCCAGACTGCCGGTCGTCAATTCCTGTCCGGCTTCGACCAGTCCGTCGACCGCGCCGGCACAACGCTCGTGAAACCTCTCGCCCGCACTGGTCAGTGTGAGCTTGCGGGTGGAGCGTTGCAGCAGCCGAGCTCCGAGTTGCTCCTCCAGTTGCTGGACTCGCCGGCTCAACGTGTTCGGCGGCATGCCCAGCCGCCGCGCCGCTTCGGCAAAACTGCCACTGCGAACGACCTGCACAAACAACGCGACATCGTTCAGGTCGAGCATTGATTCCCGCCATAGATGGATGAGTTCAATCCAACTATACCGTCTTGTCGATCAATCAACCGCGCCATAAGCTGTCGTGAACCGTGCGACGCGCGTTTCCCGTCGCACCCAGCTCAGCCAGGAGCTTTCGCGTGAACACACAGCAGCCCCGTATCGGAATCCTCATAGGTTCGACCCGCGAAGATCGTTTCGCGGAGAAGCCCGCACGTTGGATCCATGAGATCGCCAAGCAGCGCACCGATCTCACATTCGAAATGATCGATTTGCGCGATCATCCACTTCCGTTCTTTGACGAGCCGATGTCGCCAGCCTGGGCTCCGGTGAAGAACAAGGAGGCTCAGCACTGGGGAGATACGCTGGCAAGTCTCGATGGGCTGATCGTGGTCACACCGGAATACAACCACGGCCCGACCGCGGTGCTGAAGAACGCGTTCGACTACGCCTACAGGGAGTTCATCCGCAAGCCGATCGGTTTCGTCGGCTATGGCGGAGTGGGCGCGGCTCGAGCTGTCGAGCAACTTCGACTGGTGGCCGTCGAACTGCAGATGGCGCCTGTGCGTAGCGCCGTTCACATCGGGATGGTGGAATTCCTTGGCATTCGGCAGCAAGGCAAGACCTTCGAGGCCTTTCCGCACCTCGCGCACGCTGCCAACGGAGTGCTCGACGACATTGCCTGGTGGAGCAAGGCACTCAAGACCGCGCGGCAGGCCGCATGACCAACATCGCCGCGCCGCACCCACGCGCCATCGTCCGTCGAACGCGAGGCAGCATACATGGGCCGATAACCCGTCTCATGAGCCCGGGCGACCTGGGCGAGCTCCTGAAGCCCTTTGTGTTTCTGGACCTCTTCAGCTCCAGGCCTACCCTGGAACGTCGGGGTTTCGGCATGCATCCGCATTCGGGTATCGCTACGTTGACCTTCATGATCGAGGGCGACGTGAACTATGAGGACAGCACAGGAAAAGTAGGTGTTCTACGCGCCGGTGGCGTGGAATGGATGCGCGCGGGCAATGGCGTATGGCACTCCGGGGCGCCTGTCGACAACTCAAATATGTTGGGGTTTCAACTTTGGGTTGCTTTGCCGGCTTCGGAAGAGAATGCGCCCGCGGAGAGTCTCTATCTGGCACCGTCTCAGGTTCCGCTGGAAGGTCCAGCGCGCGTGTTGCTAGGTCGCTATGGCGCGGCACGCAGTGAAATCCCGGCCCCCGCAGACATGACCTACCTCGCAGTGCATCTGATCAACGGGGAGCGCTGGAGCTACATGCCACCACCAGGCCACACCGTGGCATGGCTGGCCGTCAATGCTGGGCGATTGGAAGCGGTCGACCCTATCGATGCCGGTGAGCTAGCGGTGTTCGAAGAGTCGAATCAAGCAATCAACCTGGTGGCTCGACGCGAGACGTCCTTTGTGTTGGGTTCGGCCGTGAAGCATCCCCACGACCTGACGACTGGCTACTACTCCGTGCACACGAACATCGAGGCCCTCGCCAAGGGGGAAGCAGAGATTCAACGTATTGGTGCCGCGTTACGACTCGCGGGACGGCTGAGCTAGTGCAACTTGGCAGCAGGCCGCCCAGCCATCGGGGGGGCTGGCGCTTCTCGCTCTTCCAAACCTCTTAGATAACAGGAGAATATTTTGACCATAGGAATTATCGGTTCTGGCGCTCTCGGCTCCAACGTTGCGCGAGCTCTCGCCAGGAAGGGGATCGCAGCAACAATTTCGAACAGCCGCGGCCCGGAATCTCTGACTTCGCTGGTTCAAGAACTTGGTGCCTCCATCAGAGCGGGCACCGTCGCAGAGGCAGCAAGCGCTGACATCGTCTTTGCTGCAGTACGCTGGGTCGATGTCGAGAAGGTATTTTTCGCCTTGCCAGCATGGAATGGGCGCATCGTCATCGACGGCACCAACCCCGTGGAGTTCCTCGATCCCAACTCGCCTGATGCGAAAGACCCCGACAATCCGCTGGCAGCCTACGGCATCAAGGCGGTCGATCTTGGCGGCAAGTACTCAAGCGAAGTGTTCAAGACGTTCGTTCCGGGCGCGCGCGTCGTGAAGGCGTTCAACCACCTCGATGTCAACGTCCTCCATCAGCCAGAAGCGGCGGGCGGCCAACGCGTGTTGTTCTATTCGGGCGATGACGCCGCTGCAAAAGCCCAGGTTCGGAAACTCATCGAGGACACTGGCTTCTTCCCCATTGACCTAGGATCGCTTGACGTCGGCGGACGGCTGGCGTCACTGCCATTCGGCCCCCTGGCAGCGCAGAACTTCATCAAGATCTAACCGCGGGGTCGGTGCAGAGAACTTCATCCAAGGGACACTGCGCTGGCGAATGTCCCCGTCGCGGGGACACCGCACTCTCGGTGAGTGCAATCGACGCCTTGGTCTGATTGCACCGATTTTTGGACGGGTGCAATCCGATCCTGTCTCTAGTGGATCGGTGCCGAAATGTCTACATTCCAACTATGTTGGCGCAATCGCTCTTGTTACCGACGAATCTCAATGTTCTGCCCGAGCGCGTGATCGTCAAACTCGCCGCCAACAGGCAGCCTTGCAAGAATCGATGAAGAAGGTATGGGCATACATCAAGAGACACCACGAAGAGTACGGCGTGGCCCTCTTTGTCGTTCCG
>Ga0307516_10009763_pt1 | contig 10647 bp, 7 predicted proteins | sample 19_EM_MG_FD_203310 | JGI IMG/M metagenome (GOLD analysis project Ga0307516, IMG submission 203310) | Populus trichocarpa ectomycorrhiza microbial communities from riparian zone in the Pacific Northwest, United States - 19_EM | ecosystem: Host-associated > Plants > Roots > Unclassified | place...
TCCCGCGACGGCATCGCCATCGTCCATAACGGGATCATCGAGAATCACGAGGCGTTGCGCGCCGGGCTCATCGATTTGGGCTATAGCTTCGATTCAGAGACCGATACCGAGGTGATCGCGCACCGCATACATCACCATCTGGCCGAATCGGCCGATCTGTATGCGGCCGTGCGCAGGACCGTCGCCGAGCTGCAAGGCGCCTATGCTCTTGCGGTGATATCTGAAGGCGATCCGGACTGTGTGGTGCTCGCCCGGGCCGGATGTCCCGTCGTCATCGGACTCGGCATCGATGAAAATTTCGTGGCCTCCGACGTGGCGGCGCTGCTGCCCGTGACCCGGCGCTTCATGTTCCTCGAGGAGGGCGATGTCGCCGAGGTGCGCCGCAAGTCCGTCAAGATCGTGGACGCGCACGGCGCGGCCGCCGTGCGCGCGGTCCGCGAAAGCGATCTGCCCGCCGACGCCGTCGAGCGCGGCCAATATCGTCACTTCATGCTCAAGGAGATCCACGAGCAGCCCCGGGCCATCGCGCAAACCCTCGAGGAACGGGTGGCAGGCGCGAGACTGCTCGATGCGGCCTTCGGTCCCGGAGCGCAGGATGTCTTTGCCGGCGTCCAGGCCGTTCATATCGCGGCCTGCGGTACCAGCTATCACGCCGGCCTGGTGGCAAGCTACTTCATCGAACAAATCTGCCGGCTGCCGGCGCGGGTCGAAATCGCCAGCGAGTATCGGTATCGGGATCCGGTGGTGACCCCGGATACGCTGTTCGTGACCCTGTCGCAATCCGGAGAGACGGCCGACACTCTCGCCGCGCTGCGCAATGCCAAGCGTGCGGGGTACCGATCGACGCTCACCATCTGCAATGTGGCCGAAAGCTCCATGGTGCGCGAATCGGAACTGGTGCTGCTCACCCGGGCGGGCCCGGAAATAGGGGTAGCGTCGACGAAGGCCTTCACCACCCAGCTGACCGCTCTCGGCATGCTGGTGGTTGCACTCGCGAAGCATCGGGTGCGCGATGCCGCCCACGAGCGCGATCTGGTGATGCAGCTGTTGCAATTGCCGGGACTGGTCGAGAGAACCTTGAAGCTGGACGAGACCATCCGCACGCTCGCCGAAACCTTTGCCGACAAGGCGCATGCGTTGTTCGTGGGCCGCGGGCCGCTGCACGCGATCGCCATGGAGGGCGCATTGAAGCTCAAGGAAATTTCATACATCCACGCCGAAGCCTATGCGGCCGCCGAGCTCAAGCATGGCCCGTTGGCCCTGGTCGACGAGGACATGCCCGTGGTGGCCGTCGCGCCGAACAACGATCTTCTCGAGAAGCTGAAGTCCAATCTGCAGGAAGTGCGCGCCCGCGGCGGAAAACTCGTGGTGTTCGCCGACCCCGAAACGGGCATGGAGAGCTCCGAGGGAGTGACCGTCATCCGCATGCCGGTGAAAGTCACCGCCCTGCAGGCCCCCGTGATTTTTGCGCTGCCCATGCAGCTGCTCGCGTACCACGTGGCGGTGCTCAAGGGTACCGACGTCGACCAGCCGCGGAATCTGGCGAAGAGTCTGACGGTCGAGTAGCTCGTCCCTAAAATGGCGACCTCTCTCTCATGAGCGTTCGCACCGCGCCGACGGACTATCGCACATGGACCGCGTTGTCTGTGCGCCAGCGCACATAGGCTCCCCCTTTGGCGACAGTCGCAGCTTCGTTGATTATGCGCCGAATCGTTTGTGAGAATCTGCCTACGCCGTCTTACAGGTAAGCGGCGGTGCCCTCATGTGCCAAGCGGCGCTAGACTTTCAGCTCAGATGTACTCCACCCCCGTCATGGACGCAGTGTCGACGGCTCCGTCCGTGAGAGTCTTACTCGTGGAGGACTCGAAAGTATTGACCGAGCGGCTCACTGAAGCCATCGAGCAGATCGCGGACATTCGCTTGATCGGAACCGCGGAAACAGAAGCTGCGGCGGTTGCTTTCGTCAGGCGCGAATCCGTGGACGTGATCATTCTGGATTTACATTTGAGGCAGGGCACCGGCTTCGGTGTGATGCGAGCACTGGCTGCCACGCAGTTCAAGCCGCGAATCGTCGTGTTGACGAACTACGACCTGCCCGAATACAAGAGCGCTGCGTTTGCTCTTGGCGCGACGCATTTTCTGGACAAGGTGCGCGACTACGGTCGACTCCCGGACGTTTTGCACGAGATTTGCGAAGCCCATCACTCGAAGCATTGAGCGGGTGCTCGAGTCCTCCGGCTCGAGCCCCGCTGATTTCGCCACGACATGAGGAGGTAGATCACAGTGGATAATTCAATTGTTCGAATTCCCGCGACCTGCCCGATGTGCGGCCAGGAGTATCTCGTGGGACTGGAGCTGGAGACGATTTCGGACCGTCTCGCGACCGGCCGCTCGATAAAGCTATATTGCAATTGCGAGCGCCACAGCGTGACCTGGGTTGCGAATGAGGTCGAGCGGAGCCAGATCCGGGAATACACGGCGGCAGTGCAGTTCTTTGCGGCCGAGAAAGGGCAACGCACCCGCCGTTGGTGGTCGACTACCTCACACCCATGAGCCATTCATAGCGGCGCGACACAGCACCCGCAGCGCTCATTGCCGATGCAACCGCAACGCGTTCGAAATCACCGACACGGAACTCAAGCTCATCGCCAAAGCGGCGATCATCGGCGATAGCAGCCAGCCGGTAAACGGGTAAAGAACACCCGCTGCCAACGGCACGCCCAGCGCGTTGTAGATGAACGCGAAGCCCAGGTTCTGTTTCATATTGGCGATCGTCTCATTGGAGATCACCCTCGCCAGGGCAATGCCGCGCAGGTCGCCCTTGACGAGGGTCACCTGCGCGCTGTTCATCGCGACATCCGTCCCTGTGCCCATCGCCACGCCGACGTCGGCCTTTGCGAGAGCCGGCGCGTCATTGATGCCGTCTCCCGCCATCGCCACGATGCGCCCCTCGCTCTGCAGGCGGTCCACCAGTGCGAGTTTGCCGGCGGGAGTGACCTCTCCGTAGAACTCACCGATCCCGAGGGACGTCGCGACAGCCTTCGCCGTCGTGGAAGCATCGCCGGTGGCCATGATGACGCGCAGCCCGGAGGCGCGCAGTGCTCGCAGCGCCTCCGGCGTACTTGCCTTGATGGGGTCCGACACGGCCAAGAGACCCGCGAGGTGCGCGTCGGCCGCAAGGTACATGACGCTGGCCCCTTGCGCCCGAAAAGCTTCGGCTTCGGTCCCGAGGCCATCCACCGCAACACCCACCTGCGCCATCAAGGCCGCGTTTCCCATTGCCACGCGCCTGCCATCTACGACGCCGCGAACCCCGGCGCCGGCGATCGATTCGAATTGCCCAGGCTTGGAGAGCCTCATACCCCGCTCTCGGGCTGCGGTCACGATGGTCGCGGCCAGCGGATGCTCGCTGGCCTGATCGAGACTCGCCGCCGTTCTCAGGACGTCCTCTTCCGTGTTCCCGGGGCTCGCGACGCAGCGATTGAACCGCGGCCTACCCTCGGTAAGCGTTCCCGTTTTATCGACGATCAGGGTGTCGACTCTGCGGAGATTTTCGATCGCCGCTGCATCCCGGAACAACACACCTTGGGTCGCCGCCCGACCCGTGGCGACCATGATGGACATGGGCGTCGCAAGACCGAGCGCGCACGGGCAGGCAATGATGAGCACCGCAACCGCGTTGATGAGCCCGTGCGCCCAACTGGGACTCGGCCCGAAAAAGCCCCAACCGAGGAGGGTCAGCAGTGCGACGCCTGCCACGCTCACGACGAAATAACCTGCAAATTGGTCCGCCATGCGCTGCATCGGCGCCTTCGAGCGTTGGGCCTGCATCACCATGAGCACGATGCCTGCCAATACGGTCTGAGAGCCCACCCGCAGGGAGCGCATCACTAATGCGCCTGAGGTATTCAACGTGGCGCCGATCAACTTGTCGCCGTCGCGCTTCATCACCGGCAACGGTTCGCCGGTCAGCATGGACTCGTCGACCGCACTACTGCCCTCGAGCACAACGCCGTCCACCGGTATTTTCTCGCCCGGCCGGACGCGCAACGAGTCACCCACATGCACGTGGGTCAGCGGTATGTCCTCCTCCGTTTTATCTTGATTGATCCTCCGGGCCGTTTTCGGCGTAAGACCCAACAGCGATTTGATGGCCGCCGAGGTTTTCGAACGCGCCCGAAGCTCCAAAATCTGACCGAGTAAGGTGAGCGAAATGATCACGGCGGCAGCTTCGAAATACACGGGTACGCGACCCATCACCAGGAATGAAGCGGGGAACACGCCCGGCGCGAGGGTAGCCATTACGCTGTAGAGAAAAGCAGCCGACGTACCCGACCCGATGAGAGTCCACATGTTGGGGCTTCGATGCAACACAGACTGCACGGCGCGTTCGAAAAACGGCCATCCCGCCCAAAGTACGATCGGCAGCGACAGGGCAAGTTCAATCCACCCCTCCACCGCGGGATCGGGCCAGCGAATGCGGTGACCGGCCATCGCGAGGGCGGCGACGATGACGGTGAGCGGGAGAGTCCGGAAAAAGCGCCGTCGAAAGTCCTCGAGTTCCGGATTCTCATCATCGAGCGACGGCAATTCGGGTTCCAACGCCATGCCGCACTTGGGGCACGATCCCGGATGGTCCTGGCGCACTTCCGGGTGCATGGGGCAGGTGTACACCGCGCCCCCGATCGATGCCGGGCCCATGCCCCCGGCGGGTGAATCGGACGGCGTGGCGGTTGGGTATCTCTCGGGGGTCGCGTATCTCCCGGGGTCTGCCGCGAATTTGGCCCTGCAGCCGGGACCGCAAAAATAGACCGTGTGACCGTCATGTTGGAAGGCATGCGGGGATTTCTCGCTCACGCTCATTCCGCAAACGGGATCTTTCATAGCAGGATTATCATGGCGTTCTCCCGCCACGCCAAGTTGGCGTCACACTTGCTGCTTCACTCAACAAGGAAAGCCCCGCATTCATGCCGCCCGCCACCGTCTTCGGTCCCGAGTATTTCAAAAAGTTCTACCTGAGCGCCGCCACGCGCGTCGTCACGCCCGGCGAAATGCGGGTGCGGGCGCGCCTGATCGCGGCCATCCTGGCGCAGACCGGCACCCCGGTCCGCAGCATCATGGATGCCGGTTGCGGCATCGGCCTGTTGCGCGAGCCATTCAAGGAGGTGCTGCCGCGAGCCCGCTACGTAGGCCTCGAAGCGAGCGACTATCTGTGCGCCCGCTATGGATGGACCAAGGGCTCGGTGGTCGACTACTCGCCGCAGAGGCCATGCGATCTCGTGGTTTGCTACGACGTGCTGCAGTACCTGGACGATCGGGATGCGGCACGGGCACTCGCAAACCTCGCGCGGCTGACGCGAGCTGCGCTGTACATATCGGCATTGACGCGCGAGGATTGGCGCGAGAATTGCGACAAGACGCGAACCGATCGCGCGGTGCATCTTCGCCCCGGCGATTGGTATCGTCGGCGGCTGAAGCGAAATTTCCGCTATCTGGGCTTCGGCGTGTGGCTGCGCAAGGACGTGACCGCGATCCTTTGGGACTTGGAACGGGCCTAGTTCATTGGAAAAAGTCGCCTGCGGCTGCCTCGCGACGTGCCTTATGCCGGTGAATGAATACTTAGACTGGGTTCTGGACCACCGGGCCCTCGATGGCCTTGAGAAATGCGGCGTCCAATGTGTCGGCGCCGGTGCGCGCGCAGAGCTCTTTTGCGCCGCCGATGTACCTGATCTCGCCCTGATGCAAGAGGGTGAAGGAATCACAAAGCTCCTCGATATCGGCGAGCGAATGCGAGCTGAAGAGTACGGTGGCGCCGCGCTCGTGCGCGAGCTTCATTTCGGTCTTGAGGAAGGCGCGCGCGCGCGGATCGAGGCCGCTCATCGGTTCATCGAGCACCAATAAGTCGCGGTTGGACAGCAAGACGGCGGCGATACCGAGCTTTTGGCCCGATCCCTTGGAATAGGAGCTGACTCGTTTGGACAGGTACTTCGGGTCGAGATCGATGGCCGCGACCGCCGCCTCGATGCGCGCAGGCTGCGGCGCCGCTCCGTAAAGCCGCGACATCATTTGCAGGTACTCGAGGCCGGTCAAATAGGCCGGTGGGATGAAGCGCTCCGGCAGATAGGCGAGCGGTCCGCGTGCTCGCGACTCGGTGGCGGGCACCCTGAATATTCGGATATCGCCGGAATCGGGGAACGTGAAGTCCAGCAAACACTTGATGAGGGTGGTCTTTCCGGCGCCATTCAGGCCTATCAGACCGTAGATACAGCCGGCCGGCACCCCGAAACTGACCGAGCAGAGTGCCGACGTAGTGCCGAAGCGCTTGCTGACCCGATTGAAATCGATAGCGTCCGACATGGTCACCCTGCTGAATTGCCGACCCGTGCCGATACTGCCTGAATCAGGGGGCGTGCTGGAAGCGATCCGCACGGGTGAAAAGTGACGGTGTTCTCGCTCTGTCCGTCAAGACGGCCCGGCTTCGGCCGACAACTACCGATAGATTATGTTTGGAGACAGTATATGGTCGAGCAGCTGCACGGATTGGCGGCGCATGGGCGAACGAAGTACCGGACATCGGAGACCCGCAGACCGGAGGCGGTGAATGGGTCCGATGACGGAAGGGCCTGCCGGCGCATTGCGTTGGCCCTGATGATACTCGGACTCGCAGGCTGCGCGGCGACGCCGCATCGAGGAAAAGCGCCCGATTCCACCCCATTGACCGCTAAAGAGGCGCCGGACGCGCCCTTGCAGCCGAACTCGGCACCTCTGATGCCGCCGCCGCCGCGGCAGACCGGAAAGACCGACACGTTCACCATTACCGTCAACAATGTCTCAGTCGCCGATGTCCTGTTTGAACTGGCGCGCGACGCCAAACTCAGCCTCGACATCAGCCCGCGGGTCCAGGGCGAAGTCACCCTCATCGCGGTCGATCAGACGCTGCACCAGATCCTCGGGCGCATCGCCGAGCAGGTCGACATGCGCTACGAATTCAAGGATTCGACCCTCGTCGTCAGGCCCGATACGCCCTTCGAGCGCCAATACAAGATCGATTACGTGAACATAGAGCGCGAATCGAAGTCGGCCAGCAACATCGCCACGCAAATCCAGGCCTCCAGCGGTGCGGTGGCGGGCACCAGCGGCGCTTCGGGCGGCGAGTCCGCGAACAACAATTCGACCTCCGAGTTGACCGGTGTCTCCCGCAATCAATTCTGGAGTTCACTGATCCGCAACGTCAAAGCGCTGGTCGGCGATACGACGGTCCTGCAGAGCAACGGCCAGAACTCGGCCGGGTCGACCGCCCAGCCGCCGCCTGCGGCAGCCGCTCCCGCGTCCCCGACCTCGGCTGCAGCCGCGGCAGCCGCCGCCGCGTCCAACGCGGCCGCCGGTTTCGGGGCCGCCGCGATCACGCCGGCAGCCAAGGAGCCCAGCTTGGTGATCGCAAATGTCGAGACCGGGCTTTTGGTCGTCCGAGCCACGGCCCGCCAGCAAGACCGCGTGCAGGAGTTCCTGGACGTGGTGCTGCGCTCGGCACACCGCCAGGTCATGATCGAGGCCACGATCGCCGAAGTGCAGCTCTCCGATCAATACCAGCAGGGCATCAACTGGCAGAAATTCAATAACGGCGGGTTTTCCGTGACCCAGCAGCCGCAGGGCCCGGCGCCCCTCCCCGGCGGCAGTATTCCCGGCAGCGGCCCCGGCGGTGTGACCTACCCGCCGAGCAGCTCGCCCCTACCCAACCCCGCGATGGCCGTTCTGCAGTACGTGGGATCCCCGACCAGCTTGCTCGCCAACGTGTCCGTTGCCGTCTCATTGCTCGAATCCTTCGGCACGGTGAAAGTGCTTTCGAGCCCGAAACTCAGCGTGCTCAACAATCAAACCGCCTTCCTCAAGGTGGTCGACAACCGGATCTATTTCAACATCGGAGTGCAGATCACGCCGGGCACTCTGGGCGTTCCGCCCGTAGTTACCTACACCTCGACGCCCGCCACCGTGCCCGTGGGCTTCGTTATGAGCGTAACACCCTCGATCGACGAAGCGGGGATGGTCATGATGGACGTACGCCCCACGATTTCGCGCATCATCGACTACGTCAACGATCCGAATCCGGCCCTCGCCCAGGCGAAGGTGGTCAGTCAGATCCCGGAAATCCAGACGCGTGAAATCGAGTCCCTGATGCGCGTCAAGAGCGGCGACATCGCCGTGATGGGCGGTCTGATGCAAGACGCCACCAACAATACCTCGGACGAAGTTCCCGGACTTGGGCGAATACCCTGGGTGGGAAATCTGTTCAAGTACAAGAACAACAATCACAACAAGAGCGAGCTGGTGATCTTTCTCCGGCCAGTGGTGATCCGGGACGCAAGCCTGGACGGCGACTTCAACGCCTATAAGCCGATGGCGCAACGCAACGGCGTGGTACCGAGCAGAGCGAGAGCGGCCAACGCCGCGCCGTCGGCGGCCACCCCATGAGCCTGCTGCTGGATGCGCTGAAACGGACGGAATCGGACTCGGACGCAGGCGTCGGCCCCGAGACCTCCGAGCCCCAGGAAGAACCGCTCGACGGTCCCGCCACCCTGGCGCTGCTCGTTTCAAAGCCGGCCGCGCAGACCACCTTGTCGCTGGTGCCGACTTCCGGCATGGCAGCCCTTCCCCTGGCCTCCGCCGCCGAGCAATTTAGTCCCGGTCTCGTGGAACCGGAACCCACCTTTCCTGAAGCCAGCCTCGCTGCATCGGTCCCCGCCGGAGTCGCGGCGCCCGAGCCGGTCGTCGAGATGGCGCGTACCGCCGCGACCCCGGAGCGCACGGCGCCAGTCACTGCCGCTCGAACCGCGGAGGCGGTTCCCACCCCGAGGCCTGTGCCTGCCGCGGCCGCAAACCCGCGCGCAAGCGTGACTGCACCGTCGACGAAGCCGCGCGCCAGGACCTACGCATTGGCGTGCGCGGCGTTGGCCGCACTTGCGGGGATCGGGATAGTCGGCAAGTCGCTGTGGTGGCCGAGCACGAATGCCTTCACCTATCCCTCGGTCAGCGAGGTTCAACAGACCCCGCCGGACGCCGTCCAGCCAACAACGCCTTCCATCGCCGCGGTTCAAGTACCTTCGGCGCGCCCGCCCGATCAATTCGCAGATGCCGGGTACGCCCCGGAAATCGACCTGCGCACCGATCCGCCGGCGGACGCCAAGGTGCCGCCGCACGCGGCGTCTCCGGAGAACGCAATACCGCCGGCGAGCGCGACGTTCGTCGCGCGACGCGGCACCAAGGCCCGTGCCTCGACCGCGACGTTGTCAGTCGCGCGATCGGAGGGCCCATCGCCGGTCGATCGGCACGTGCAGGCGGGATACCAGGCGCTTGGCGCAGGCGATGTCGCCAACGCACGGACCGAATACCTTGCCGCGCTCGAGCTCGACCCGAACAATGTCGACGCCTTGATGGGTGCCGCGACCGTGGCGGCCCGCAGCGGCCGCTCGAAGGATGCCGCCGCAGCGTACGCGAAAGTGCTCAAGCTCGAACCCGGCAATCCCGATGCCACCGCCGCGATGGCATCGCTGGGCGCCAATGGATCGACCGGCGAGAATGAGGAGAGCCGGCTCAAGATCCTCATCGCGAGCGGCGATGGCGGCCGCCCGGCGCTGCATGCAGCATTGGGGGGCGTCTATGCGGCCGACTTGCGCTGGAGCGAGGCCGCCCAAGAATACTTCACCGCCCTGGCCAAAGATCCCGGCAATCCCGACCTGGCTTTCAACGTCGCAGCGAGTCTCGATCAAAACCGTAATCCCGGCATGGCGCTCGCCTACTACGGCCAGGCGCTCATCTTCGCCCGCCAACGCCCGACCCAGATCGATCTGGATGCGATTGAACAGCGCATGTCCCAGCTGCAGGCGCATGTGGGGCGTTCGCCCGCCCCGGAGACGCCGTGAGCGCCAATCCCGCCGCCGCGGCGCCCGCAGCGGCCGCGCCGCGTCGTCAGCTCGGCAAGATCCTGCGCGAACGCGGAATCCTCTCCGAGGATCAACTTCGAATCGCCCTCATCGAGCAGAAGCGCAACGGTGAGCCGCTCGGCAAGAACCTCGTCAAGCTCGGATTCGTCAGTGAAGCCACGCTGCGCGAAGCGTTATCGGAGAACCTCGGCCAAAGCGATATCGACGTCTCGCGAGTCGTTGCGGATCCTGCCGCGCTCGCCTTGGTGCCCAAGAGCTTCGCCACGCGCTTCAGCGTGCTGCCGGTGGCTCTCGATCGCACCCGCCGCGTGCTCACGGTCGCGGTCGGCAACCCGAACAACGTCGTCGTGCTGGATCAGCTCAATGAACTGCTGGGGGGCGAGGTTACGGCCGAGGCGAAGATTTCCTCCGAAGCGGAAGTCACGCGTGCCATCGATCGATTCTACGGCCATGAGCTGTCCATCGACGGCATTCTCAACGAAATCGAAACCGGTGAAGTCGACTACGAGAGCTTGAGCACCGCCGACGGCGGCTACACCCAGCCCATCGTGCGCCTGATCGATGCGCTGGTCGGCGATGCAGTGTCGCGCCGCGCCAGCGATATTCATTTCGAGCCGGAACAGGGTTTTGTCCGCATCCGCTACAGAATCGACGGCGTATTGCGGCAGATTCGCGCCCTGCACTCGAAATATTGGTCAGCCATGCTGGT
>Ga0307516_10009764_pt1 | contig 10647 bp, 10 predicted proteins | sample 19_EM_MG_FD_203310 | JGI IMG/M metagenome (GOLD analysis project Ga0307516, IMG submission 203310) | Populus trichocarpa ectomycorrhiza microbial communities from riparian zone in the Pacific Northwest, United States - 19_EM | ecosystem: Host-associated > Plants > Roots > Unclassified | place...
CAGGTCAAGGTCGATCATCCCTTCGAGCACGCGCTGTCGCTGATCCGCAACCCCATCACCTTCTCCGGTACGCCGGTGAAGGATTATCGCGCGCCGCCGTTGCTTGGCGCCGACACCAGGGAAGTGCTGGCGACGATCGGTTATGACGAGGCCAAGGTCGAGGCGCTGAAGGCGCAGAAGATCGTCTGATCCCGGGGTGAGACACTTCGATCATCTTTGAAGCATGACGGTATTGATAGGCGCTGGGTTTCGCGCCATCGATCCATCCATCGAAGGTGTGCCATGAAACGACAAGCGTTCCGCGTCGAACCGATCTCCTCGCATCTCGAACGCTGGGGCGTACCGCCCGGATCGCCGGTGACGAGGGCCGGCAACATGATCTTCGTCTCCGGCCTGCCGCCGTTCGATCCGCAGACCGGCGAAATCCTTCTCGTGCCGATCGAGTGCCAGACGGCTTCACGCTGATGCCGCACAATTTTTTCGCGACCAATCCGGCGATGACGATCCGAGATGTGAATTAGGGGGCTGCTATCTAACACTGACGGCGTTCGCTACAGGGGAAGATCGGAAGTAGACGGCCAACGACCAAAACGACGCACTGGCACTTCTCGGACTTGGAGCGCTGTCCAACTGGAGCCGAGAAACGCTGCAACGCGGACATGGATCAGGCAAGCATCAATCGATTGATGCGTACAAGGCCTGGTTCACAAATCCTGCCGGGTCAGCCGCCCATACGGCGCGCCCGATCGGGCAGGCGCCTTGCTCTGCACCGTACCGCCCGTCAGCGCCATCACCGATACCGCCACGACACGGTCGACGATTCCACCGACGTCGTTGAGGTCGCATTGGCCTTCCGACAATTTCGTCAGCCGCTCCCGTTCGCGAATCGTGTGGTGCGACATAGCGAGCGCAAAATGCAGGCCCCAATAGAGTTCGGCATCGTCGCTCCCGGGCAGCGAGCGGCGCATCGCGGCGACGAACTTCCGCAAATGATCGACCTCGCGATTCTTGATGCGGCGGATCGGCGGCACCGACTCGATTGACGCGCGGATCATGAAGCGGGCCGCGGTCGAGCCTTCGCGGTCGGGGCCGAGGCAGCCGCGCAGCGTCGGCCCGACCAGTGCGTGCAAAATGGCGTCGATCGGGGCGCGCCCGCCGCCTCTTTCTTCCGCGGCCTTCAACTCGTTGAGCCGCTCGCGGTTGGTGGCGAGGCTGCGCGTGACGAACAGCTCCGCGATCAACTCGTCCTTGGAGCCGAAATGATAATTCACCGCGGCAAGATTGACGTTCGCTTCGGCGACGATGTCGCGCAGCGTCACGTCGCCGAAGCCGTGATCGGCATAGAGCCGTTCGGCGGCTTCGAGAATGGCAGAGCGGGTCTGGTCGCTTGGCATGGCCGGCCCCCTTCCGGGGAGTTGCCTTTCAAACAGTTGTATGAAACCATCGTTTGAAGGGCCAGAAATGTCAATCCACCACCTTGAGAACGTGCCAGCAAATCTCTTGCGGCGCGGCGGGGGCGGGCAGACAGTGTGGCCCAAGACTTTGCAAGCAAGACTTCGCAAGCAAGCTTTCCAAAGCCGCAATCGATCCAAACAGGGAGCTTCCCATGGACTTCAATATGTCAGAACGCCAGACAGAATGGCTCAACCGCGTGCGTTCGTTCATGAACACGCATGTCCGGCCCGCGGTGCCGATCTACAAGAAGCAGGACGAGGAGGGTCCGCGCTGGAAAGTGATTCCGGTGCTGGAAGACCTGAAGAAGAAGGCGAAGGCCGAAGGCCTCTGGAACATGTTCATGCCGCCGAATGCGCATGAGGACGACGAGTTCCGCGGCGCGGGATTGAGCAACCTCGAATACGCCCCGCTCGCCGAAGAGATGGGCCATATCGGCTGGGCTTCCGAAGTATTCAATTGCTCCGCACCCGATACCGGCAACATGGAAGTGTTCATGCGGTATGGCACGAAAGAGCAGAAGCGGAAGTGGTTGCGACCGCTGATGGACGGCGAAATCCGTTCCGCCTTCCTGATGACGGAACCGGCGGTGGCCTCGTCGGACGCCACCAATATCGAAACCCGGATTGAAAAGGACGGCAATCATTACGTCATCAACGGCCGCAAATGGTGGTCGTCGGGCGTCGGCGATCCCCGCTGCAAGATCGCGATCCTGATGGGCAAGACCGATCCGAAGTTGGCGCGCCATCAGCAGCAATCGCAGATCCTGGTTCCGCTCGACACGTCAGGCATCAAGGTCGAGAAGATGCTGCCGGTGTTCGGCTATGACGATGCGCCGCACGGCCACGCCCAGGTGCTGCTGGAAAACGTCCGCGTTCCCGCCGAGAACATCCTGCTTGGCGAGGGCCGCGGTTTCGAGATTGCGCAGGGCCGGCTCGGTCCGGGCCGCATCCATCACTGCATGCGCACCATCGGCAAGGCCGAAGAGGCACTGGAGAAGATGGTGAAGCGGCTGTCGTCGCGCACCGCGTTCGGCAAGAAGATCGTCGAGTTTTCGATCTGGGAACAGCGCATCGCCGAAGCTCGTACCGACATCGAGATGAACCGCCTGTTGTGCCTCAAGGCCGCCGACATGATGGATAAAGTCGGCAACAAGACCGCGCAGCTCGAGATCGCCATGATCAAGGTGGCGGCGCCGAACATGGCGCTGAAGATCATCGATCAGGCGATCCAGGCCTATGGCGGCGCCGGCGTTTCCGACGACGCGGGCCTGGCGCGGGACTACGCCTCCATGCGCACCATGCGCCTGGCGGATGGTCCGGACGAGGTGCACAACCGCGCCATTGCCAGACTTGAACTTCGGAAGTATGCAAACACGTCGCACTAGAGCATGATCCGGAAAAGTGTGTAGCGGTTTTCCGAAAAGATCATGCTCGAACAAAAAGCGCATGATGGAGCGGGATGACGCCTGGATCGAGGCGTCATCCTGATCCCAAAGGAAATCAAGAAGCCTCAAAATCAAGAAGCCTCAAAATCAAGAAGCCTTAAGGGAGCGTCACCGTGGCGGACGGCGTCAGAAAAGACGAAGAGTTTTCAGGCACAAAAGAAGTCGAGGAGCGGCACCGCATCGACGTGTCGCGCCTCGACGGCTGGATGGCCGAGAACGTCGAAGGCTATCAGGGACCGTTGACCGTCCTGCAATTCAAGGGTGGCCAGTCCAACCCGACCTACCGGCTCGATACGCCCGGACGGTCCTATGTGATGCGGCGCCGGCCGTTCGGCAAATTGCTGCCGTCGGCGCATGCGGTCGATCGCGAATTCCGCGTTATCGCAGCGCTTAGCAAGCAGGGCTTTCCGGTCGCGAAGGCCTACGCGCTCTGCACCGACGACAGCGTGATCGGTTCATTCTTCTACATCATGTCGATGGAAGAGGGTCGGGTGCTGTGGGATCCCACGCTTCCGGGCCAGACGCCGGATGACCGCCGCAAGATTTTCACCAGCAAGATCGAGACGCTCGCCAAATTGCATTTGTTCGAACCGGAGAAGATCGGGCTCGGCGATTTCGGCAAGCCCGGCAATTATTTTGCACGCCAGGTCGATCGCTGGACCAAGCAGTACCGCGCCTCCGAAACCCAGCACATCCCGGAATTCGAAAAACTCGCCGAATGGCTGCCGAAGACCGTGCCGGAGCAGAAGCGCGTATCGATCGTCCACGGCGACTATCGCCTGGACAATATGATCTTCCATTTAACCGAGCCACGGGTGCAGGCGGTGCTGGATTGGGAATTGTCGACGCTCGGCGATCCCATGGCCGACTTCACCTATCTCTTGATGCAATGGACTATGCCGGGTCTCGCCAACGCCGACCTCAAGGCGCTGAACATCCCGAGCATGGAGGAGGCCGCGCAGATCTATTGCAACGTCACAGGTACCGCGGTGCCCGACCTGAACTGGTATTTTTCCTACAATCTGTTCCGCCTTGCGGGCATCACGCAGGGTATCGCCGGCCGGATTCGCGACGGCACCGCGGCCAACGCCAAGGCCATCGAGTCGGCGAAGCGCACGGTGCCGCTGTCGCAGGCTTCCTGGGAATACGCGCAGAAGGCCGGCGCGGTGTAACGAGATCGGAAAGGCGCGACCGACCAGGCCGCGCCTTTCTGCTTGAACGGCAAAGATGCCTGCGCTAAGGCCCTGTGCCAATCCGGTCGGAATGGCCTGATTTCTCTGCGAAATCTCGGGGATCGGTGGCCCGTTGCGATGACGATTTGGACGCCACTATGAATTGGCTCGAACGCCGGCTTTTTCCGCAAAGCCGTTTCTTGAATTTCATCGTGATTGTTTGCCTGTCGGGCGCCTTTTCGTATCTCTTGACCGGCAAGCAGATCGCTCTCGCCAATTGGGGCATGATCGACGACCACGAGATGTTCGTCTTTCTTGGTCCGAACCTGCATCTTGCTCCCGGCGACATCTGGAACACGCTGCTGACCAAGACCGAAGTGGGCACGCTGCAAGGGCGGTTTCGTCCGGCGTATTATTTCCTCAAGGTGGTCGAGGCCTCGGCGTTCGGCCCCAACGTTCATCTCTGGTATCTCGCCAATACCGTCTGCTTTGCGCTATTTCTCGCCTCGATCTGGTGGACGACGGTACGCTTTGCCGGGGTCTGGCTCGGCGGCGCCCTGACCGCGTCGATCGCTCTGCTCTCGTTGTGGGCCGACGTCTGGTCGCGGCTTGGTCCTTCCGAAATCTTCGGCGCCGCCGCGGTAGGCGTCATGCTGTTTGCCGCCGATCTCGTGATGTTTTCCGGCCGTCCACTGGTCAGGAATCTGGGCGCGGTGATTCTCACGCTCGCAGCGGTCACGCTTGCCGGCTTGAAGGAGACCTTCATTCCGCTCGCGGCCGGCGGCCCCGCTCTGGTCTTTATTCTTGCCGTGATCGAGCGAAGATTGTCGCTCGCACTGATCGCGATACTCTCATGCATCGTCCTGGCTAGCATCGGCGCGATCGGCTTCGTGGTTTCGAAAGAACTCCACGCAGCCGGTGTCGACTATTATGGCAGGGCGGTCGGACCCGGCGTGACGCTTGCGTACGCGTTCCTGGGTGGGCTCGACGGGCTGTTGCGCACCGCGTGGCTGTGGGCGCTTCCGCTGCTGTTCCTGTCGATGCTGAACGTCGTGCCCAAAAGGACGCTTGCGCAGTGGATTTATGACTCGCGCATAGCGGTCGGCATCTATCTGTTCCTGATCGCGATGTATGCGGCCCAGTGCGGACTCTACCGCAATTTATTCCCGCAGAATTTGCGTTATGATTTTCCGGCGATGCTGTTGATCCCGCTCACTTGCTGCGTCCTGGCCTGCGAGGTTTCCTGCCGGCTGCGTGGACGCTTCCCGCCACGCGTGATCAACTACGCGCAACTGGTGGCGGCGGTTTTTGTCATTTTCGCGCTGGTCAACGCCAATATTGCCAAGCCGCCGCCGGCGCTCGCGGTCGCCGTCAAGAGGAACATCGAATCGACGTCTGCGTTCTTCGATGAGGTGCAACGGCTGGTGCGTGCGGCAAAGGAGGAGCCCGACAGTCCGATCATCCTCGAGGCGCATGGACCGCGCGCCTTCGAGGCGGTGCATGCGGTGCCGGCCTATTTGCATGCGCTTGGCGCGACAAATCCGATCTCGGTTCGCTTTCACCGTGATGAGCAAGCCAAGGGCGCTCTCTACGATCGCCTGCAAGCTGGCCTGACCGGCATGCAGAATGTGAATTCGGATGCCCTGACCCCGCTGGCCAAAAGCCTGGCCGGCCGCTTGGCCGGATGCCTGAGCGTCGGGCTTTATGGCCCGGCGGATTCCGCCTGCAAGCCGTTTCAGATGAGCAGCAGCAATTAATTGCAGCTTGTTCGCAACACGCGATAGACTGCAATCGTGGCAGACAAGTCAATGGTTTCGTCGAGCATGGACGCATCAAACGGCCTCTCTCAGGCTGCGCCTACCTTTGTTTCGATCGTCGTGCCCTGCTTCAATGAGGAAGCCGGAATTGCGGAGCTTGTCCGGCGCTGCCGCGAGGGTGCGACTGCCGCGGTCGGCGAAAATTACGAGATCATCCTGGTGGATGATGGCTCAATCGACCGGACGTGGCCGGCGATCCTCGGTGAGCTCGACGGCAACAAGAACCTGATCGGCATCCGCCTGTCGCGAAATTTCGGGCATCAGGTGGCGCTGACCGCGGGTCTTGCCGCGGTCAGCGGTACCGTCGCCTTCGTGATCGACGCCGACTTGCAGGATCCGCCGGAACTGCTTGGCGAAATGCTGCGCGCGATGGCGCAGAATGAAGCCGACGTGGTCTATGGGCAAAGACGAAGCCGCGCGGGCGAGGGGTGGTTCAAGAAGAAATCCGCCAGCCTGTTCTATCGCCTGTTGAAGAAGGCGACCGACGTCGTAATACCGGTCGACGCCGGCGACTTCCGGCTGATGTCGCGGCGGGTTTCCGACCTCATCGCGCAGATGCCGGAGCGCGATCGCTTCATCCGCGGCATGGTGGCCTCCGTCGGCTTCAAGCAGATCCCGTTCGAATACGACAGGAAGCAACGCTTCGCCGGCGAAACCAAATATCCGTTGTCGAAAATGGTGAGTTTCGCGGCCGACGCCTTCCTCGGCTATTCGATGACCCTGTTACGATTCTCTTCGATTGCAGCCCTCGGGCTGCTCGTAGTCCTCGTCTTCGTTGCGGTCTATTCGCTGTACGCCTGGCTCTATCTCGAGGTTACGCCGGGCTGGACCAGCCTGATGATCTCGATCATCGTAGCGTCGTTTTTCCAGTTGATCTCGCTCTCCATCATCGGCGAATATGTCGGCCGGATCTATCTGAGCACGAAGTCGAGGCCGCTTTTCATCGTCGACGCGATCAAGCGCAGCCCGCAAACCGACCGGCCGGAATCACCAGATGCCAGCCGAGATCGAAGCCTCCAGTGAGCATCCCCGTGATAAGCCTGAGCCGTGAGAACCTGAGCCTTGCGAAGATGCTGGCGATGTTGCTGTGCCTCGGCATCCTCATCAGCAATCTCATCTCGATGTCGCGCTGGACCGAGGACCGCAACGTCAACGACGATGCCTGCTATCTCCGCCAGGCGCATCTGTTCCAGCGCTTCGGCGTCGACGGTCTCGATACCACGATCGCGCGCGACGACGACGGCTACATGATCGGCAAGATGCGCAAGTTTCCCAACTGGAACCCATCCTGGGAATCCAAGGAGGCGCCCTGTCACACCTTCATTCCTTCGTTGAACAAGCGGGTGCTGCAATATCCGCCCGGCACCGGCATGCTGCTGGCGCTGTTTCCGGAAGGCTACCAGGTCATTCCGCTCTATGGATTGTGCACCATCCTCATCTTCGGCTTTGCCGTCACGGCCATTTGGCTGGCACGGTCGCGAAGGGAATTGGCCATCGCTGCGATTTTCGGGTGCATGGCGATCTACATGATGATCAATCCGACCAAGGCGAGTTATTCGGTGGCACCGACCATGGTGGTCTGCGCCGCGGCGGCCTGGCTCACCGCAAGGCTGTTCTCGGCGCCGACCCGGCGTCCGCTGCTGCTGACGATGGCCATCGGCCTGCTGATGGGTCTGTCCGTCAATTTCCGGCTGCCGAACCTGTTCCTGTCGTCGGGCTACTGCCTGTATTTCCTGGTTGCATTCCTGAGGCAGCGAAGCCGGAAAAACTTCATGCAGGGAGTCGGCTTCGGCGTGGCCTTGCTGCTCGGCATGGTGCCGACGCTGGTGGCGAACGCCATCAATGCGGGAAGCCCGTTCACGACCACCTATGGCGGCGCCGACGCCGTGCCGCCGGAGCTGGATCTCGAGGTGGTGCGGTCGTATCTGGTGGACCTGCAATTCCCGCTGCTCGTGATTGCGATCGCATGGGCCGCCCTGATGTGGCGGCGCGGGCGAATTGAAATCGCCTTCGTCGTATCGGCAAACCTCGCCGTCAACATCGCTTTCTTCGTGATGCATCCGCTGTTCACGCCATATTATACGGTACCGGCTGCCGCACTCTCGCTCTGGACGTTGCTGTATGGCACGCTCATGGCGTCCGGGACGCGCGAGGCCGCCCCATCTCAGGTCGAACTGGCTGCGTCGGGACCGCGTTGAACGTCGACCACCTGGAAATCCGGGTGCCTGGAGCAAGTCTTGGCCTTGTCCTCCCAACATTCGTGGAAGCCTGCTGATGGCGGTCGCCATGGCCGCCTTCACGTCAGCGACTCCATCACCAAGGCGGTGTCGGCGGTGATCGATTTCGGCCAAATGATGCGCTGGTCATGAAACCAGTCGTGCTGCGGGTGGTCGGTGAGGTCGGCGGAACGACATCGTTCACGGCAGCGCTCACGCATCTGCCGCTGGCCAACACCTCGGCAATCTTCCAGGCGACGGGGACTTCGATCATCGTGAGTTCCGGCCTCTACACACCTTCTACCGCGAACGCGTGGGGGAGCGGCCGGCGGCGGTCACCACGTCAGGCATACCGCCCGACGGGCTGTGATGGTGGTCTGGCGAAAGGTAGCCCGGCTTGAGGCGCGTCAGCACTTCGCGGGCTCAACGATTCCCGGCAAGTCCATTGCGTTTCTATCCTAAAGACCGCAAATTGAATCGGTTTTGGCTTGGGGGTATTTTCATGCGCACCTGTTGGCGGGTGGCAGCCGTTGTGTTGATGTCCTTTTCAATGACTTCAGTCGCCGTTTTTGCCGACGAGACCGAGCGGCATGGACCTGAGATCGACATGTTCGCCTCAATGAGCGGCAAGTGCAGCACGTTGAAGGTAGCGGAGCGCGACTTCGCATGCACCATGGTGGCGTTTTCCCATAGCCCCGGCGGCCGATCGGGTTTTACTGTCCCGCTCAACGATCCGGATGACGATAGTCACATCATCACGTTTTCAGGTGAGAAGAGTAAGCGAGAGCAGGAAAATCTATACGAGCTGTCGATCGACCGGATGCTTTTGAAATCAAAGGACAGGCCCAAGGTCGATGGGTTGCCGACGCCGTCTGTCGAGCTGTCGACTGGAACGTGCAAGCAGACCGGGAATTTTGCGACACAGCAGGTCTCCAGCGTCTCTTGTAATGCCGCCGACGGAAATGGACGGAAATACGAGTTCGAGTTCGAGTCGGATGGATCGCCCATCAAGGTGAGGATGATAAGGGTCGCCGATACGGCCGTCGAGGAGCAGCGTACCAAGGCGCTCGCCACGCATATCGAGCAGCTCAAATGCCGACAGCAGGCTGTCGTTCAGGGTGTTCTGCCCAGAGACCGCACAGCCTTCATTCTCAAATGCATGGACGAATAGCCGATGCGATTATCGCCAGTTCGTTGGGCTTTGTTGGGTTTGGGCTTGGCCGTGGTCTTGTCGGCGGCCTACTTCCTCAATCGCGGGGTGTTGGTCGGATCCAGGATAGAAACCGCCCGGCTAAGCGACGCCTATCCGGTGCCGTTCTACAAGAAACATTGCCGATATCTGTTCTTCAACGGCATCCAGCAAGTTTGGACTGCTTCCGAATCCACCCGGGAAGAGGCGGAAAAAAGCTCTTGTGCCTCGCTGAAGAGCGAGCCGGTCATTCACCGGCGGCGCAAGTCCACCGAACCCTAGTGGCTGACGGCCCCGGCTGAAGTGGCGGCTTCGCCGAAGGTCGGCTTCGCGGCTCTGAACGTTTTGCCTTCGAGCGCGTTGCTCCCTTTCACAGAGGGATGCGCAATGACCGAAATCAAAGAGCATATGGAAGTAATAGGCGCTGACGGCGTGCACATCGGCACCGTCGACAAGCTTGAGGGCAACCGCATCAAGTTGACCAGGAAGGATAGCGGAGAAGGTTCCCACAAGGGACATCACCACTATATCGACCGAGGGTTGGTGGCGGGCGTTGAAGGCAACAAGGTTCGGCTCTCGGCAACCGGCGCCGTTGCCGTCACGATGGAAGAAGAAAAAGCCTAGAGGCAATTGGTCCGCGAAAATATGGAAGCCCGCCGGCTCGCGCCGGCGGGGTCAAGCTATTTTGGCGGGATTGCGTCTTGCTGTGATCAAGCGTGCAGCTCGGCACCGGGCAGTCGGACGCCAGACTACGGCAGTCGGCGCGCTCTGATAGCCGTTGCGATGTGGGAAACCGGGGCGAGATCGAGGATCGTTTGCTGCCGGCGACGGATTATTCGCCTGGGAACGGGCGGAGCTTGTTGCTGACTCCCTGAATGTTCGGCAGAGACAAAAAGTCGAGCGTAATCAACAAAACTGCTCGACGGGCAAATCACTTCTGTTTTACCGAAAATACGTCAAGCCCAAGAATCAAAAATATTTCGCTTTTCCCGAAAGGCAAACAGCGCTATATCCACGCCCATCCCGTCCCGCACAAGGGGCGTATCATGATCGCCATGAACGTGGGGCGGGGAGCGGTGGACGCTGGTAGTGCCGAAAACGAACGGTACGAGAGCGTACGGCAAAGACGTGTGGTCCTGACGCCGCGGTGCTGGCGTCAAGTTGCGTGGGTTCATTCTCGCGCAGCGACGGTGGCAAAAGAGCCGTTCACCGGGGAGAGCGCGTTATAAGCCGTAAGGCCACTGCGCAGGGAATGTCGGATGTTCTCCGCTGCCCTGTATGCTCATGCGCGCACTTTCTGTGCACACTTGCGCATGAGACCTCGGGTGCAGCGCGCATCCGGCATTCCCTGCGC
>Ga0307516_10009765_pt1 | contig 10647 bp, 11 predicted proteins | sample 19_EM_MG_FD_203310 | JGI IMG/M metagenome (GOLD analysis project Ga0307516, IMG submission 203310) | Populus trichocarpa ectomycorrhiza microbial communities from riparian zone in the Pacific Northwest, United States - 19_EM | ecosystem: Host-associated > Plants > Roots > Unclassified | place...
ACAGCCGAAGCTCATCAACAGCTTCTAGTTGATTATTATTATTTGCGAAATGGTTGTCATCGGGTAGGGAAGTGGGAGCATGGGCATTGAAAAGAAGAGAAAATGCTCACCAGGATACTGCTCAATCAAGTCTGAGAGATCTTAATCGGGGAGAGGACGGCTTGACTGCTATTCTGTGAATAGAACGGTGGTCAGTAACTATATTAGACTTGACGACGAGAAGAGGAAAGTGGTCAGATGGGGTTGCCCGATAGTTTGAGCTGTGGCGGGCCTTTTCGGCAGTGATGGTACGAAGACCGTCGTGATAAAACATCATGCAAGAGCAAGAGGACATTCTTATACTCACTATGCATCCTCAAATCATGTGAGCACCTTCATCAAGACGGAGGGTGTTGTAAGTTGTAACGCCTGTGAACGAGACGTTAGCTTCATTCACGAAGGCGCGGAGGGGAAAGTGGAATCAGAGTGTAAATACAGCCTTGGATTTATCGTCAGACTCCGGTCCGAGTAAAAGACCAGATCAGGCGGTAATTCCTTGTGTCTCATCATATATGGAAAGGCATGGGCAAATTGCGGGGTATGGGAAAATTCTCACCGATGGATGGAATGAGGTCAGGTTGGTGCTGAGCTGGTCGCATGAAGTGATTGACCGGGGACCCTGAGGATGAGAACGATGAGTAAGAGGCTCAACGACGCAAGATAGATAAGAGGGAGAGGAGATCAGTGGATTGACAGATAAAAGTTGAGAGCATTGAGCCTGTGGCTCTCAGATACTCTAGTTTGAATGGTTTTGGTTCATCCTTTGCGGGAGATGGGAGGGCGAGGAAACGAGAAAAAAAAAACTCACCACAAATTTAAAAGGCGACATCTTCGACCCTACTTGCTGAGGCGGCAGCCCCGTGTTCGTGAGTAAGAGTAGGGATGATTCGGAATAGACGTCGAATGGAGAAGCCGAATATCTGGAATGTGCAGGAGAATAGTGAGCAATTTAACCCATGAACTCTCGACAAACACAAAAAGAAACCGATCAGTGTAACTATGACAAAAAAAGACCACATCGTGTCCAAGCCTTGGTATAAGACGACAGACACTCGTTGACATTATGATATCATCCCTTCGAGAGAAAAAAAAGAGAAATAATGGGGTGCTCACCATCGCGCGATGGAAGTAAGAGTCTTGAAAGACGATGAAGATATTGAGAACGAAAATTCCAAATTTATTGGAAGTGGTTTAGGGCCGGTTACTGTCATGAGGCATGTGATCTGGACCCAACTTGACTGGCCGCGAACATGGCCATGGCATCTGCTGTAGAGAAGAACTGCCCCGTGTGACCCATTCCTTCTCAGAACGCTCCGCTAGACGCCCACAAGGCTGTAATTCTTCAACAGCACAACGTCAGCAGCGCACACCCATTTTCCGGATCAAGTGTTCTTATGCTCGATGCGGTTATGGTGAGCTGTGACTCCACTGATCTTTCGGGCCCATTGTGTTTTTAGACGCTCGTTGCTGCGCTTTGGTGCACAGCATCCTCTTCCTTCTTATAAGTAAAGATAAGGCAGGCACCGCGGCCTCGTTGCCCTAACACCCTTGACAACCTATATTATCTGCTCGAACTGATCCTGATCCCTCACCTTTCCCACTGGCGTCATGCAGCCAATGCTGTTGATATCGGACACCTCGCCAATGAATACCCAAGAAACTCGCAAGGTATCTTTCTCACCTCGTATCTTATCCAACTACTTACTCATCGACGGTTTTTTGAGATCTACGCTTTCGATAACAGACAGCTCGCACAAGAGATACGGCGTACTGTGTCCGGGAGAATGGGAGAGCTGATCGCGTCCTTCCTCTTAACCACGACCGTTTCTGGGTGGGAATTTACAGATTTCTCTGAAGATGTCCTTCAGAAGTAAGCAACGAGTTCTTGTTTCGATGGTGAATGTCACCCTGATAGGCTCGAACAGATTATCCGAAAACGACCCAACAGTTACCGAAATCCTATTGCAGCTACAAGGCAAGACCCCATCTGAACGAAGAACCTCACTCCTCAAAGTCTACCCCCATCTCGCTGGCAAAATTCGCCGGGCTAGCTCATTTATCCACGCCCAACGAGACGCTGTTGCCACATCGACACTTGGATCTCTGGCTCGTTTGTCGACAGAAATGCCAGCTCAATCAGATCCTACATCCAATAGTCCCTGGCCTCTCCTTGAGCCATTATTACCCTCGGAGGCAAGCTCCCCTACCACCCGACCCCCAACCCCACTCGAATGGCCGCCTGTCTTCGCCTCCCAGACCTCCTTCCACACTGCCGACTCGCGGGTAAACATGGAAGGGGCTGACCTAGACGAGGGGCCCTCCCCTTCCAGGTTTAATCGCGACGAGGATCAATATGACTCCGACGACGAGTCTGTCGAAGGTTTCCCTGATACCCTTCTAACTCCCTTGTATCTCGTCCCTCACCTTACGTCAGATATGGAGAACGGCCAGCGGTTCTCGCAACATTTCGGTTATGAAAACGATGTTGTCTTTAGCAAGCCTGACTCCGAAGAAGAACGATTTCATGACCGCACTCCAGCGACCGAGAGTCCCCATGATGCTGACAGCGGCTTCATGACTACCGAACCTGCTTCTCGGCCTCTTCCGCCTCCTGCTCTTCGATTAGAGCTCAACTTCCCAGTCACAGGTGGCCCCTCCATGCTCGAAGAGCTATCGAGCCTGTCACCTCACTTCGCCACCCTTCCGCTCCTTACTACGGGCCCCAGCGGAGAGCAATCCTATCTTCTCCAGCCACCAAGGGCGCCCAATACTAATAATCGAAACCCGGGGGCAGTGGCCCTTGTGTCCCCTCGCCAAGCGCGTCTCAATTTCCCAAGGACACTCTGGCCGACTGCAGCAGGACATTTCGAGCGAAGAAGTGCCAGTACTTCTCCAACGGTTACTCCGCGTTCTGAGATGCACAACACCGCAACGCCAGGATCTATGTCTGTACTGGGGGCTGATGGCGCTGAGTTGGACGATGAGCAGGCTGGATCGACTTCTGAGATGGGTTCTCCCTCTTGGTGGGGAATACCTTGGTGGTTCGGATGACCTGAAGGTTCGTTCTCTCATTGTGATTTCTTGGGACAGCCTCGTCACTTCGCTCCATGTGATGTACTTTGATTTGTCGTTACGCGTGCGAGATACTTATCTTGTATTAGTTATGTGGTCTACATACCGGACCCAGACATGAGATTTCGATGGTGCAATAGTACTACAATGGTCGATATTCAGATTTTGATAGTTCTGTTGTTCGGACCCTGTCGGAAAATGGAAATCTTCATGCATTTTTGATACAGACGCATACGCTCGATATAACACAACGCACCTATTCAAATGCTACTACCGAAGTTTGTTGAGGCTCTCCCCCTCTACTGACGTCTACCTATATAACCTATCCCGAGTCCGTTTTGGAGTTTATAGAATGATGTTTCTGCGCCTGGGGGGCTTGGAATTTCCAGGAAGGACGATTACCCTTACTAGTACTACCATTTCTGGGGCTGAAGTTCTCTTGGGAGCAGAAGCGCTAGGCTCATTCCAAACAGCGCAAATCCCGACAGGACGACATAGACCATGTTGCCACCCATCATCTCCCACTCCAGCGAGAGAGAAAACAGAGACGACGCGAGCGACGGCGCGAGTGCTCGTGTGCCCGTTCCCAAGGCTTGCGCTAAGCCATTGATAGCACCCAGAGACGTCTTCGAAGGCGCACTATTCACAATTATTATCTGAATAGAGCCTGGCGGAGTTCATTAAACGCCCTTCGTTCCAAATTTAAAGAAATGGCGTACCATATGACATGCCATTCGCCAGTCTACATATCAGCTGCACTACTATCACCGCCCAGATTTTCGCATCCACTCTTCTGGAGCCTTGGACAAAGTGCGCCAGAAGCGGATACAACGCGATGTTGACGAAGTATGTGGCGTAGCAAAATATGTGCACCGTCCTTGGGCCAAATTTCCTTATTGCACGTCCCAGTACCAATACCATCACCACGGCGTAGATAACTCCCCACACGCTTAGAATGACGCCGATGTGATAAGCATCGAAGCCGAGGCCACCCAATGGGATGGACGTGGAATACATGAGTGGGAGGAGGACTGTGCTGCTCATGTCGACCAAAGCCTGAACCATGTACACGGCGAGAGGGAAGATAACTTGATGAATGAGCAAGGATCGGAAGGTAGCTGGGGTTTCTTCGACTATATCTCTCCCCTCAGCATTCTCTCGCGAGCCATAAACCTGATGACGATTAAGCAGGGGCGTGGTAGACGTCACGGTGCCATTTCTGGCTTCCAGTGCTCTTCGTTGCCTATCTTTCTCTCGCGCGATGGCGGTTGGCGAACTCTGGAGCTTTGTAAGCAGACCTACGTATGATAACTTGCGGCCGCTGACCTCTTTTAGACTCGGAATCGCGATTGCACCTGATATGAAAGCAAGGAGACCTGCTGCAGCGCAAGGCAAAAAATAGGGATGTTCCTGGAAGAATTTGGACTTCCCAAAGAGTGCAGGCCATCTTGCGGCGGGTTCTGAAAGAATGCCGCCTATGATTGGTCTTGGTTTCAAGGGTCAGAATAAGTTGAGGACGAAACTAAGATCCTACCCAACAGTACCGCCCACGCTGAAGGCTATGGGCATAAACGCGTATGCATCAGCAACGTTCGTGGAGTCAGTAATCTGTCACAAATTTGAGACCATCGTTCTTCACGCAGCCTCATGACATACCTCCGCGATGACAGTCTTCCCCACTCCTGGATTCGTGAATAATCACGTCACATCGATGATAGTATGAAGGTCCGCACCAATATTTCCATTGAAAATTCCTTGGATACAACGGGATACGACTAGCATCCAGTATTTGTCCGACAGGCCAAAGCTTAGCATCGCGAGAGAAAGCCCGAAAGGTCCAAGCAAGAGGATACGGCGCCGGCCGAACCGATCGGAGGCAGCGCCCCAGTGGTAGACAGTAACAGCTTCTGCCAGAAAGAATGTTGAACCCTGCGAAAGGAGTCCACTTGAGAGCCAGATTTGTACCAATGAGTGGGCGGCTCACGATGATGCCCGCATAATAACCTGTTTTGCGCTCGTCGCCGTCGATGACCCCAGTATCGCGCACGAACTGGTTAACGAAAGGGTATATGACACAAGCAGTCAGAGGCTCCGTGAATTGCATCAGATAGACAATAAACAGCTGATATACGGGCAATGGCGTCGGTTTTGGGGATGTAGAGTCGACATTCTCGTGAGCTACGGCCATGATTTGCTTGAGAAAAGGGCTCTGGGTCTTAGTAGTAAGCCCCACTTTTTACGAACGAGGCGAGGCAGACCCCTGCGAACAAGGATCAAAGAAGTAGGGTCTAGCAGATATTGACAGGGAGATTGTTTACCAGTCGCCGAAACCCTTGCCGAAACCATTTATGTATGTGTGGAACCAATACGGGGTAAGTGGCGTATTCAAGGAGACACTCAGTATAGGCAAATCAAGAGATTGGTAGACATGCCATGAAATGCCTCATCGTCTAGTGTGCGAACCTGCCAGCGGTCTAGCGCAATATTTAGCAATGAATTCATCACGATGACGGATCATGATACCTCGAAATACGTTGATATACATGCCGTCAGAAGGGCTGAGACAGAAATGTTACTGCATAACCGACGCACTGAGGTCGGTCACATCATGGGGCTCGTTCAAAAGGAGTCTGCCGATGATTCAGGCGGAGATGTCAATTAATACATCCGACTCGGGGGTCATCATGATGTTAGATATTCCGTTTCCAACTGGCACCGTGGACTTCTGTGCCCCGAGGACTCCCTGGGCGGCGCTCTGGCAGTGGCCAACCAGCGACCGCAGCTACCTAATACCTTATAAGCACACTATGTTTTTTATTTTATAAATCGATCGAAACATGATATACAGTGACTACTACATAAGTAAGCTAAGTATGTAGTAAGTACAGCGCGGAGAAACTGTCCATACTAAGTTAAGCGCTTAGCGATCGAAGTTCTGAACTTCGAAGGCCCTTGATGTTTGAAGAAACCATGATCGCAATTTTTTCGAAGCATGAGCACGAGGACTACTTATCGCGTTAAACCCATTGCAACACCGTATTCTCGGAGTCATACAGATTGTTACATTACTGTGGATTCAAATTGGCGCCTCAGGAACGTGTCCAGAACGTGTATACGTACGTGAGTGATTGTTACAGTAACTTACACATAGATATACAATTGGGCAAACGTGCATCGTCCAACTTGAGTGCGTTTTAACTCTTCACCAATGCATCCACCCATCCTGATCATCATGATATGGAAGTTTCATGACCATTACTAGCGTTTTTCTCTTGGTAGCAGGAATGCCAAGCTCATCCCGACCAGCGTAAGGCCAGACAGAGCGATATAGACCATGTTACCACCCATCATCTGCGACTCCAGCGATATAGAAAATAAAGAAGACGAGAGGGACGGCGCCAATGCCCTCGTAGCTGACCCCATGGCCTGTGCTAAGCCATTTGTACCACCCAGAGCCGCCTTCGAAGGTGCACTATTCACAATTATTATCTGCATAGAGCCTGACATAGTCCATTAGACATACTTCCAGGCCCAAAGGAGAAAGCGTACCGTATGACATGCCATTCGCCAGCCGACATGCCAGCTGCACTACTATCACCGCCCAGGCTTTCGCGTCCACTCTTCCGGAGCGTTGGACATAATGAGCCAGAAGCGGATACAACGCGATGTTGCCAAAGTACGTGGCGTAGCAAAATATGTGCACTGCCCTTGGACCAAATTTCCTGATCACCCGGCCTAGGACCATGACCATGAAAATGGCGTTGATAACGCCCCACCCGCTCATGATGATGCCGATGTCATAAGCATCCAATCCGAGACCCCCTAGTTCGATTGAGGTGGAAAACATGAGGGGGAGGAGGACTTGACTGCTCATGTCGATCACGGCCTGTACCATGTAGACGACGAGAGGAAGAAGAACTTGAGGAATGAGCAAGTCCCTGAAAGTAGCTGGGGCTTCTGCGGCCTCAGTTTCTACCGCTTTGTCGGTCCCTTCAGTATCCCCTCGCGAACCATAATCCTGCGGAGCCCGATCAAGCAGAGGCGATGTGGACGTTGCTAAACCCTTGGCGGCTTCAAACGGTCTCCGCCGCCTGATCTTTTCTCTCGCGATTGCAGCTGGCGAACTCTAAAGCCTTTGTGAGAGATCTCAAGGGCAATTCCAAATATATACTGACCTCTTTCAAACTAAGAAGCGCGATTGTGCCCGATATGAAAGCAAGAAGACCTGCTGCAGCACAGGGTAGGAAATACGGATGTTGATGGAAGAATTTGTATGTTCCAAAAAGTGCAGGCCACGTTTGGGCGGGCTGTGATAGAATACCTCCGATAACCGGTCTTGATTTCGAGGGTGAGACTTGGAACATGCAAAGATACAACGCTAAAAACTCACCCAAGAGAATGGCCCACGCTGTAGGTTACGGAAACGAGAGCGTAGGCATCAGCAACGTTCGTGGAGTCAGTAATCTGCATCAGATATTCATTTTCATGTTACTCTTGGCACGACCTCATGATGTACCTCTGCGATGACAGTCTTTGACACTCCTAGACTTGTCGCATACACATAACGTCGCGTAGATGGCAGTATAAAGTTACGCACCAACATTTCCATTGAATATTCCCTGGATACAGCGAGATACGACTAGCATCCAATAATTGTTGGACAGACCAAAGATCAGCATGGCGAGAGTGAGGCCGAATGGCCCCAGCAAGAGAATAGGACGCCGCCCGAACCGATCGGAGGCAGCACCCCAGTGATAGACGGTGAGAGCCTCGGCGAAGAAAAATGCTGATCCCTAATAAAAAAAGAGTTGAGTGTCGAATTCGCACTAGTCGCACAAAGAGACTCACGATGACACCCGCATAGTACCCTGTTTTGCGCTCATCTCCGCCAATCACTCCAGTATCGCGCACGAACTGGTTGACGAAGGGGTAAATGACAGACGCAGTGATGGGTTCAGTGAGTTGCGTCAGGTAGACGATGAACAGTTGATATATGGGCAATGGCGTCGGTTTTAGTTTTTGGGGTGGAGAGTCGTCAAGATCGTCATATGCCACCGTCATAGTCGATCAAGCGGAGGCTAGCGGAGGGCAGCCTGGCCAGGGGTTCCATGCGTTGGGAAGCTTATAAACTCGCTGTGGCAATTTCCTGCCATAAACGCGTTTTTGGAAACCCCCTGAGGGTCCAAGGTCGGTTTAGAGTATTTCCTCGGCTCGTCCCCCCCACATTGTAGTCGGCGACTCGGTTGTAAACGAGGGACAGGGGGGATCCTTCATGCGAACATTGGTCCTGTCGGACAAGCTGATCAATCTTTCGGAGCGGATCGGAAGATTGATCAGTACTTATTAGGCGGTTCAGGGTGTGGCCCTGTTTGCGTACGAACTTCGAAGAGATGCAAAGGTATCCTGGATTCCTTATGTATGGACGAACGACATATGCGAAATGAAAGAATGTCGAGGCTACGAGCAGCGTGAAATCGAATTAATTAATGAACATTCAATAGGTAGAAAAGATTTAGCATGACAAGCGATTCGGCCGAAGATCCGATGCCACCGTGGTCCTGGTGCCGCAGTGGTGCGTTCCTTCAATATGACATCACCCGGCACAAGAAACACCTTAACTCTCCTTGTCAGGCTGTCACCACTTGAAGCTTGAAGCTTGGAGTTCTCGAGTGCGACTCTTGGTCTTTCCGATATCATGTACAGGCTCTAAGCACGTATCAGGTACATTTGCGCCATCAGCCACCAGGAACTGGTGGCTCTACAAGGGAGCGCAAGGGCCAACATCTGTCCCGGAGTTAGCACTACTTAGGGACCATAATCTTGACCTGTTCGACGGGGCGAAAGAAGACCCCACCGGCCCAGAGGCTCCCAAGGCGCCGTTGCGGGAGTAATGAAGGCTCGCCGAATGTCGGCTGCTGCCTGGCGTGGTTGTGAGATTGGTAAGGATGACCAGTAACGAACTCGGACCAAGTTGAGCGCTTAAGCCTCGGAGTCGGATAATTCTATTTGTGAACCCCCATGAACCCCCTTATCTGATGACAAATTCGATATTTGGCTGACAGCGTGACAGAAATCGAGTTCAAGTCCTCTCGACCACTTCAGCAAGACGAAGTGCCTCTCGCAGCGGTGTTTACCTCGTCGCTTAAAGACGCGAACTAGGCTGTCTTGTGAGGTCTCGCAGGTTTGTTTTGCCTGTCCTGGAGCTGTGAGCTCAAAGCCTGGCTTGTACCCACCCATCCACTCTTGCGCTTCCCCTTTTCGGTTGCGCCTTACAACCCAAACTACATCACTTCGGACGATCCAAGGCCATGGCACCACCGTCCAACAGCGCGATACTTCCAAGTTCCCATACCATGGATAAGGAGGGGCGTAGCATGACAAGCACTCATCTCCACTGCGAAGCGAACCTTGGCCATGGCCACCTAACGACGCGATATGTGCCTGACCTCCGATGCCCCAGTATGACCCTTGCCACAAAATGCACACCCTTGGACGTCCTCAGCTTTCTGGAAATCCCACCATGTACCGCAAGATGTGAGGAGTTGAGGATCCTGCAACAATAGGAATAAAGTTTTATATGGTGAGCATGTTAGGCTATATCATTGGTAATTTAAGGCTTACTTGAATCCTCAGAGGAAGGATGCCAGTCAAGGGAATACATTTGCCACATTGCCAACTGGCTCAACCCTGATAGGACAATGTGGGGATAATCCTTCCTCTGTTGTCTTTAAGAACAACCCTGCCCGCTGTTGAAAGACAAATGTCCAAGACACGCATATGATGTCATCACATGATGCATCATATGATTCCGGTATTGTCTTACATACCGATGACGCTGTATATAGATTAGATTACTATCATTACCATATCTAGATACCTTGGGCGTATATAAAGGCACTTGACTTGCCTCAGCAATATAACTTGCTTTCCAGTGAGTTACCCCTGTAGTCTACTACTAAGTACCCTCTACAATCAGGTAAGGTAGTCGCACCCTTCCATAGTTATCTTTCAATACCCACACCTCCCAATCCAACCCTCTCGAAAGGCGTGTCACCAGGGCAGTGCAAGCCCTGTTCACTCAGGTAACATTGCTATCCTGCTCGTCTTTAGGGGGTGATTCTCCCACTGCCGTCCACACCACATCTCGCTTGGAGAAGCTGTTCTGGACAGAATCACAATCAGCAACCAAGGACATGCCCTATCTGACAGAGTTTTGGAACTTGTCCGTTTCACTCAGCCCCCCCAATTCACGGGGGGGTTAATAGGTTTGGTCTGGGGATTTTGTTACAATTTTACTTACTCTGAACCATGACCACATCTCTTTTACTCATCGCTCCGACCCGATCGCTCTCGACTCATCTTATGTGACACACTTACTGCGCTCTCAGTCAGCTTGACTGTGGAGTTTTCCCTTTTGAACTATTTCTCCCACGATTACTCAGCTTTACTGCGGACTTACTCATTTCTGCTTACACTGCTTACTGATCGACTTGGTCTGTGCGCCAGACCCATTAGTATATAAACCCTATTGTACAA
>Ga0307516_10009767_pt1 | contig 10644 bp, 6 predicted proteins | sample 19_EM_MG_FD_203310 | JGI IMG/M metagenome (GOLD analysis project Ga0307516, IMG submission 203310) | Populus trichocarpa ectomycorrhiza microbial communities from riparian zone in the Pacific Northwest, United States - 19_EM | ecosystem: Host-associated > Plants > Roots > Unclassified | place...
CACGCAATCACGAACGACGCGATCACGCGCCCGATATCCACCCGGATAGCCAATCTCGCCCCCTGTCGCGGAACGTCAGATCAGATCAGCTTCGAGCACGCCAGCGACGCGTCCGACTTGAGCAGGTTGACCGTGGTGGTCGAGACCTGGGTGTCCGTCACGCTGGACGACGGAAACACCGTCTTGAAGTTGGCCTGCAGCTTGGCCGCCACCGCCGCCTGGTCAGCGCAGCCGCTGAGCTGGCTCAGGTTCGCGATGGTCTCGCCCTGGCCGCGCGCGACGTCCTTGGCAAAGCTCTGGCGGTTGGTCTCGACGTAGGACTTGGCCGACGCCACGCCGGCCGCCGGGCTCGCGCCACACCCGAGGGTGCCCGACGAGATGCCGAACGTCTGGTTGGCGAACAGGCCGTTGGTGGTTGCGGCAAAGATCTGCACGATCCCGGGCTTCGAGCCGATCAGCATGGCGCCGAGGCCACAGCCGGCCGTGCGCGGCGATGAACAGCATGGAAGCGGCTGCAACAGACAATACGAGTTTCATCGATTTCATCCTTATCCCCCTAAAAATAGGCGCCTAAAGCGGAGCCCGAGTCGCGCTGCAAGGTAGTGGGCGCTACCGCACGGTGTCAAGCTAACGCCTGTTGAAGTCGGTGATGGCCCGAGATGATTGGCAGGATGGCCAGCCCAATCGCCGTGGGCGTGTCGACATCCGGCAACGTCAGATCCGTCTCGCCGGAGGATCGCGCGATCGGCACGCGAGCGCTATGTTGGCGTCATGGGTCGCTATGTCTGGATTGTCGTTGCGCTGTGCGCCTGCGGTGAGCCGATCTTGCGCAATGCACCGAAGCCCGACCCCGGGGCGGTCGCCGGCATCGCCGCGGCCACCGCCGCCGCGGCCACGCTCGCCGCTCCGCAAGCGGCGGCGAAGCGGCAGGAGCAGAAACAGAAGGGCGAGCCCGACAATCGCGGGGTCGAGGTCAAGGAGACCGTCCCGCCCGATGTGTTCGATCGGCTCGACCACCACGCCGGCACTGACGCCGGCACCGACGCCGGCGTCGATGCCACTGCGCCCTAGCGAGTCCTGCAAACTGTAGCGGTGATCTGCGCGAGCCGGTGTACGCGCCGGGCGATCGACGGCGCGGCGCACGAGGTAGGCTCGGCGCATGTCGGAATACCGAGTCACGGTCGACTGGACGGGCAACGCCTCGCCGGCCGACTTCCTGAAGGGCCGCTACTCCCGCGAGCACCGCTGGGCGTTCGACGGCGGCATCGTGGTCGCGGCCTCGTCCTCGCCATCGGTGGTCCGCACGCCGTGGTCGAACCCGAGCAACGTCGATCCCGAGGAGGCGTTCGTCGCGTCGATCTCGAGCTGCCACATGCTGACGTTCCTGTACCTCGCCGCGAAGGCCGGCTTCGTGGTCGCGAGCTACCGCGACGACGCGATCGGCGTCATGACCCGGACCACCGGCGGCGTCGAGTGGGTCAGCCGCGTCACGCTGATGCCGCGGATCGACTACGCCGGTGACCAGCCGACCGCCGATCAGCTCGCCGAGCTGCACCACGCGGCGCACCACGACTGCTTCATCGCCAACTCGGTCAAGACCGAGATCGTCGTGGCGCCGCCGGCGGCGGGCTAGAGACGGCTCGCCCGGGCCGGCGCTACTTCGTCAGCACGAGGTACGCGAGCACGCTGATCGCCGCGACCAGGATCGCGATCAGCACGAACACGAGCCCGTTGGAGCGCGACGGCGCGGCGACCGGTGTGCTCGTGTTCGGAGCGCCGAACCCGAAGCCATTGCTCGGGCGCGAGCTCGGTCCGGCCGGCGCGGTCTGCGCCATCGCGTTGATCTGCCCGAGCTGGTTCATCGGGCTCGACGACGCGCTCACGTGACCCAGGGCGCCGCCTGCCGCATAGCTCGACGGGCGAGCCATCGGGCCGGACTGCGGCTTGACGCCGAGCTGGGGGCGGCTCGGCGGGCTAGCGAAGCCTCGACCGGGCTGGCTCCCCGACGAGCCAGGCGACGAGCCGGGTGATGAGCCGGGCGGTGTGAGCGACCGCTGGATCGACGGCAGCGACGGCACGCTGGGCTTGGAGCCGGTCGACAGGTTTGGCTGGCTGCTGCGCGACCGGACCTTGGTCCGGCTCGCCGCGGGCTCCGATCCGCGGCCAAGGTCGCGCATCGACGCATTGATCTTGTCGACTTCGGCGAGCTTGCGCTGGTTCGACAGGAACGCGAAGTACGAGTCCGGCATGTCGTCGAAGTCCATGACCAGATCGCACTCGTCGCAGCGACAGGTCGGCGGCTCGTGGGGCGGCGGACCCATGTCGGTCGCCTCGACGAGCAAGACTTTTTCTTCGTCGCACTCCGGGCAGAAGTACGGGACGTAGAAGCTCTTGACCACACCGTTGCCGGTGAAGTTATTGACCAGGTTGATCTGTGCGACGATCGCCGGGGAGCATTCGACCAGCACCGAGCGCGTGCCGCCGGTCTCGAGCTTGGAGAGCCAGTTCACCCAGTCGCGGACGCCGCACGAGTTGATCCGCTCGATCTCACCGAGATCGATGACGGCCGTGCCGACCGGAATCTTCTCGACGAGATCGGTGAGTTCGTTGTCCTCGTCGATCACCCCACCGAGCTTCACGTAGCTCATGTCCCCGCGGTGTTGGATCGACGACTGAAACTTTTGGCTCATCGCACCTCTCGCATTCGCATGTAGTGGCAGTGTGGGTGGTGGCACCATACCCACGACAGCCGCTGCACGCCGTTACTCTACGCTCAAAAAAATGAATGATCCAGCGCTGTAAGGTGGTTTCGAGGAGCACATGTCCTGCATCATGCACGATCGAGTGACTTGCACTCCCTAAGATTGGACTAAACGGTCAGTAGATCACGCAGCTGTTGGTAGCTGTCGCTCAAATAAAACCGGACGAGATCAGGTCCGCCAAGCACCGAGCCTAGCGCGACCGTCGCGTGGTGGCTCGAAAGCTTCTCACCCGAGAGTAGCGCGACCGTCCAGATCGCGGCGTGGAAGTCGTCACACGCGACCAATCCTGCTCGCTTCGCACATGCCAGCATGCCATCGATCCAAGCTCCCGGATCCACGTCGCGGACTCCGGCATGACGTGCGATGACCTTCTGGGCGCGCGCGTTCACCGTGCCGAGCAAGTCCGCGGCCGAGCCGGTCAGCTCCGGCTCTGCCGACAGTAGTGCACGCAACAGATCGCCGAGCTCGCGACGCTCGCGGGCACCGAGCTGGAGCAGCGGCGCGTAGCCGCCGCGGATCGCCTCGAACGCATAGCCGAACAGGAACCGCAGCGCGAGATCGGACTCGACCAGCAGCGAGCGATCGAGCACGATGACGCGGCGTGGAAACGCGGTGACCGCGGCCAGCCCGGGGACCTTCTCGCCGACGAAGATCTCGGCATCGACCTGGTACAGCATCGCGATCTCGTTCGCGATCGACAACAACCGCGGGTCGCCGGCCGTGATCGCGGGTTGCAGCCGGACGCCGAGCGAGGGAGCGCCCACGAGCATCGACAGCTCCCTGGCGAGCGCATCGAACACCTCGCCGAGCGGCTCGCGCGCGGCCGGCGTGATCAGCAGGCGGCTGCGCGCTTCGTCATCGAGCCGGTGGCGCAGCGGCGTGCCGATCCGTGCTGCCTGCAGGCGCTGCATCGTCGCGCGGTCGGCGTCCTCGGCGAACCCGAGCAGATCGAGCGCGGTCAGCACGCGGGTCGCGCGCTCGAGGTCGTTGGTGCGGCTGTAGAACGAGGCGAGCAGGCGATACGCCGGAGCATGATGGATGTCGCGCTCGAGCACCTTGCGGAGCTCGCTGATCGCGCGCGGTGGATCGTCGAGCGCGTAGATCTCGGCGAGCGCGACCCGATCGCTGGCCCCGTCGGGCTCCACGTTCAGGATGCCGCGATACGCCTCGATCGCCGCCGGGCGATCCCCGGAGGCGAGCAGGATGCGCGCCAGTCCGCGCTGCAGGGGGACCGCCGCCCGCGGGCCGCCGTGCGCCATCGCCGCGTGGGCGGCGTCGATCAACAGCGTCTCGGCCTGGCGCTGATCGCCGGCGTCGGCGGCGCGGCGGGCGAGCACCAGCGCCGGCGGCGCGTAGCCCGGGTCGTATTCGATCGCGCGGCGATACTGCGGCGCGGCGGCCCGGACGTCCCCGGCAGCGTCGAGGATCCGGCCTTTGTAGTAGTAGTAGCGCGCGAGCGCGGCGGGCAGCAGCGCCTGGCCGGGCGCGGTCGCGAGCTCGAGGACGCGATCGATCGCGGTGCGCGCGTCGCCGTAGCGCCCCGCCAGGTAGTACTGCTGCGCGAGGATGTAGTAGCCGTCCTGGTGCGACGGATCGGTCTCGATGACCTGGAGCAGCACCGCGATCGCGCGGCTGGTGTCGAGCTCGCCGTCGGCGTGGATCGCGGCCTGGCGCATCAGCGCCGAGATCCGATCGGCGGGCGACGCGGCGGGCGTGGCGACGAACGTCGAGATCGCGTCGAGCGCCTCCGGCCAGTGCCGCATGTCGGCGTGGAACGTGACGAGCGCGGACAGCACCATGAGGTCGCCTGGGGTGAGCTCGAGCGCCTGGCGGTACAGCGCCGCGGCCTGATCGAGATCGCCGTCGCGCTCGCGGATCGCGGCCTGGCCGACGTAGACCCGCGCGAGCAGGGGCGCCGCGTCGTCGCGCCGCTTGTAGACCTTCTCGAGCTCGCGGAACGTGGCGTCGAAGTCCCACACGTCGGGGCGCTCGCGGGCCAGCGCGCCGAGGTCGTCGAGCGCGTCGCCGTTGACCGGCCGGATCTCGAGCGCGACGATGAAGCTCTCGGCCGCCGCGCGCGGGTCGCCGGTCATCCGCGCGACCACGCCGCGCTTGCGGTAGAAGTCGCTGCGCGTCGTGGGGTCGCCGTCGCGCATCGCCTTCTGCGCCAGCGCGTTGGCGATCGGCTGCGCCTTGAGCCACGCGCCCAGATCGAAGAAGTGCTCGAACACCGCCTGGTTGGCCGGCATGCACTCGGGGTCGACGGCCAGCGCGCTCTCGTAGTACTGCATCGCGCGCTCGGGGTCGCCGAGCTGCTTGTCGTGGATCCGGCCGATCTGCGCGAACACCCCGGCGCGCTCCTTGTCGTCCTGCCACAGCTTGACCTCGAGCTCGAGCGTCTCGATCACGCGCGGCCACTCCTCGCGGCGGCGGTACAGATCGCGCAGCCCGTGGACCGCCGGCAGGCACGCCGCCGAGGTCTTGATCGCGGCGTCGTAGTAGCGGATCGCGTCCTGCTCGCGGCCGAACTTGGCCTCCATCACCGAGCCGCAGCGGAAGTACAGCAGCGCGCGCGTGTTGCGATCGCCGGTGACCTTGATCTGCTTGCGCGTGATGTCGATGAACTCGGCCCACTGCTCGGTCGACTCGTAGATCCGGCCGAGCGCCTCGAGCGCGTCGCGGTTCTCGGGCTGGAGCTCGAGCATCTTCTGGTAGTGCACGGTGGCGGTGACGACGTCGCGCGCGCCCTCCTCGGAGACCCGCGCGATCCGCTTCAGCAGCTCGACCGAGCCGGGCTGGCCCTCGACGTGCTTGAGCCGGACCTTCAGGATGTCGATCAGCCCGGAGGTATCCTGCGTGTCCTCGTAGAACTGCTCGAGCGCCAGGCCGGTCTCGGGATCCTCGGGCGCGAGGTCGAGCAGCTTGCGGTGGAGCCGCGCCGCGTGGTGGGCGTCGGGCGCGTGGCCATGGACCACCACGACCGCGGCGCGCAGCGCGTCGATCTTGCGCTGCGGATCGCGCTGGACCTCGGCGCGTCGCTCGTACGCGGCGATCAGCGGCTGCCAGTCGCCGCCGCGCTCGCACAGCTCCTCGAGCGTCTTGATCGCGCTGGCCGGCTGGGAGTCGACCTCGACGACGCGCTGGAACGAGGCGACCGCCTCGTCGAGCTGGTTCAGGAAGTTCAGCTGGACGTTGCCGCGCCGCGCGTACAGATCGCCGAGCCGGTAGGTCCGGGCGGCGCCGTGCTCGACGTGCGCGATCGCGTGATCGTAGAGCTGCATCGCCGCCGCCCAGGCCTCCGCCTTGTAGCAGACCCGCTCCATCGCGGTGAACACCTCGCGGTTCGCCGGATCGGCGGCGAACGCCTCGGCGTAGGCGGCGATCGAGGTGGCGGTATCGCCGCGCTGGGCGCGCAGCGCGCCGACCCGGGCGTACAGCAGGGCGCGCGGCTGGCCGGTCTGGGTCTCGGCGCGCGCCTCGAGCAGCTGCGCGAGCTCGCGGTCGCGGCCGAGCTGCTCGTACAGCGGCTCGATCGCCGCGGTGGCGGTCGGCTCGTGCGGCACGCGCTCGAGCACGCCCTCGTAGGCGATCACCGCCTCGGCCGCGCGGCTCATCCGCGTGGCGCGCAGCTCGCCGAGCTCGAGCAGGATCGCGACCTGGCGCTCGATGTCCGCCGCCCGGACGGTCGGCAGCTCGCGCTCGAGCGCGATCGCCAGCTCGCCCCACCGGCTGGCGGCGCGCAGGATGCGCAGCAGCTCGTGCTGGCGGGCGTCGTCGGGCAGCGCCTGCTGGGCGACCACGAGCATGCGGATCGCCGCGTCGATATCGCCGAGCTCGTGCTCGTAGAGCCGGGCGAGCTCGGTCGCGCGCGCGGCCTTGTCGGCGGCGGTGGTCGCCGCCTCGAGCTGCTTGCGGCGGACCTCGGTGAGCTCGGACCACTCGGCGATCTTGGCGAGCGCCTCGGCGAGCACCTCGAGGTTGCGCGCGGTCTGCGGCGCGCCGCGGAACGCGCGGGCGAGCTCGTCCCACAGCCCGAGCGCGCGGGCCGGCCGCTCGATCCCGACCAGCGCCTCGGTCTGATCGGGCTCGATGCTGAGCACGTCGAGGTACGCGGCGACCACGGCCTCGGGCTCGCGGTCCAGCTCGATCAGGAGCTGCGCGAGGTGCTTCTGGAGCTGCATGCGGCGGCCGAGCGGCGGATCGGTCGCCAGCTCGGTGCGCACGATCGCGAGCGCTGTGTCGAGCCGGCCGGCCTGGTGGTGCAGCCGGGCCTGCTCGCGCATCGCGTCGGGGTGGCCGGCCTCGCCGGCGCGCACCAGCGCCGCGAGCGCGGCGTCGTGATCGCCGCGCTGCTCCTCGCCGTGCGCGATCTCGGCCCAGATCTCGGCGCGGCGCGGGGCGCCGATCACGAGCTCGGCGGCGCGCTGGCGCAGCTCGATCGCGCGGCCCCACACGTGGTCGCGATCGCACAGCCGGGCGAGCACGAGCATGGTGTCGACGTCGTCGGGGCGGTCGCGGATCAGCTGCTCGAGCTGGGCGCGCGCGCTGGCCGGATCGCCGAGCTGGTCGTCGAGCAGATCGGCGTACTCGCGGATCGCCGCGGTCCGGCCCTCCTTGCTGACCACCTGGGTCGACAGCTCGGACAGCACGCGCGCCAGCTCGGGGTAGCGCCGGGCGCCGCGAAACAGCTGGACGAGCGCGATGCGGCACACCGGATCGCCGGGGCCGAGGTCGCGGGCCTGGAGCAGCGCCTCCTCGGCGTCGACCGCGTCGCCGCGCGCCAGATCGACGATGCCGCACGCGCACCACAGCGCGGCGACCGACCGGATGTCGAGCTCGACGCCGGCCCACGCGCGGTACGCGGCGGCCATGCCGATCGGCGGTCCGCCGCGCGACAGCCGGGCGACGTGGTCGATGGTCGTCGGCAGCGCGTCGGGCGCCGCCGCGGCGCGCTGCCCGCGCCCCCTCGCGTCGGCCGCGGCGGTGGTGCGCTGCTCGACCACCGCGGCCACCCAGCGCAGCGCGAGCCCGCCGCGCGCCTCGAACCTGGCGACCGCGGTCGGGCTCGGCGGCGTGCCGGGCGCCGCGAGGTCGAGCACGTCGAGCCAGCGCGGGGTCGGCGCCGCCATCACGTCGCCGGCCAGGTGGCTCAGGTCGGCGAGCGCCGGATCGCCGGCGAGCGCGGCGAGCTCGAGCGCGCGCCACGCGTGGGTCGCCGCGACCTCGGCGCACTCGGCGTCGGCGAGCCGGCAGTGCGCGGTGAGCTTGATCGTGCGGCTCGCGGCGTCGCTCGACGACGCCGCCGACCAGGTCGCGCGCAGGTGCGCGTAGCGGCGGAGCGCGCCGGGCGATTGCGCCGCCGCGGAGTCGGCGAGCTCGGCCCACAGCCGGGTCGCCAGGTCGGGCTCGCCGTGCGCCGCGAGCTCGGCCGCGACGGTGAGCCGGGTCGCCAGCGCCTCGAGCGCGCCGCCGGGCAGCTCGGCGACCAGCTCGCCGCGCTTGTCGAGCAGCTCGAGCCGGCGATCGTCGCCGAGCTCGGTCGCGGCGTCGAGCGCGATGTCGAAGCAGCGCAGCCAGCCCGCCGCGTTGGCGTCGCGGCCCGGGAAGTGCTCGAGCGCCGACCAGCACAGCGCGAGCGCGGCCTTGGCATCGCCGCCGCGGTCGAGCAGCAGCGCGGCGGTCGCGGCGATCTCGTCGGGCGGCGACTGGTCGGTCAGCGCCGCGGTGCGCAGCGCGACGACGCGGGGCCAGTTGGCCGCCGCGGCGTGGGCCAGCGTGGCGAGCTCGACCACGTGGGCGCGCCAGGCCGGCGCGAGCTCACCGGCGAGCAGGCGGTCGGCGAGCTCGGCGGCGCGCGCGGGCTGGTGGTGCCGCCACAGCCACGCCTCGGCGACCTCGATCGCGAGCGGGCCGGGCGGCGGGTTCGCCAGCCGGTCGAGCTGCGCCGGGTCGCCGAGCGCCGCCATGACGCGCAGCCGCGGCGCCAGCGGATGGCGCTCGGCGAGCTCGAGCAGGCGCAGCGCCTCGTCGTGGTGCCCGCGCACGTCCCACGCCGCGAGCGCGGTCCGGACGTTGAGATCGGTGAGCCGGACGTCGTGATCGTCGGTCTCGAGCAGCGCCGCGGCCTCGCTGGCGACTCGATCGAGCACGAGGTCGACGAGCTGGCCGGGTTCGATCGCGGCGGACACGCTGCTCGTATCATCGCCTACATCAGCCGCGGGGCTCGCCAGCGGGACGACGTCGGTAGTGGCGGACAGCTGGGACACGAGGGTTCGCGGGATCGGCGGCGGGACCGGCAGCGGCCGATCGAGGGGGGCATCCGCCATACGGACGCCAGCGTAGCGTGGTGCCACAAAACGCGCCAGCTATTGGGTTTTTTGCGTGCAGGAGAAATTTCAAACGGGCGTCACCCGGTCACCGCCGGGGCCGTCCGGCGGACCTGGGACGGGTACCCCTTCGGTCCTGCGCGGCCGGGACCCCGCGCAGCGCCGAGCGCGTGACCGCGGCGCGTCCAGGCGGCCGTCGCGTGAGCTGGGCCACCAGCTGCGGCGTGAGCGCGATCGGCAGGTCGCGCGGGTAGGCCTGGGGTTCGTAGACCAGCTCGCGGGCGCCGACCGCGTGATCGACGAGGTGGGTCCACGCGGGAAACCCGGCGAGCGCGCCGAGGTAGTCGGCGAGCGGGCCCGGCGGCCCGCCGTGCAGCTGTGCGAGCCGATCGCGGACGTCGTCGGGCGTGGGCAACAAGCCGAACCGCACCGCGGTGCTCGCGACGGCGTGCTCGGGCTCGCCGCCGGCGTCGCCGAGGCCGCACAACCTCGCCGACGCCGGCGAGCCGGAGATCTGGAGCCGGCCGCTCGGATCGAACTCGAACAGCGTCGCCGCGGCGTGGCGGACGTCGACCATGTACGCCGGGCAGCGCAGCTCGCGCACGAGCCGGCACAGCCGGGGCGCCGGTGCACCGCTGCGGCCGAGCTCGTGACCGGCGCCGCGATCGACGAAGAAGTTGGCCAGCACCGGGACGATCATCGTCCAGCCGCGCGACGACGCATCGGCCACGCCGATGTGCAGCCGGCGCGGCGTCGCCGGGCTCCAGGTCTCCTCGTCGAGCACGTTCGACAGCGCGCGCTGGATGAGCTCGATGCGCCGCTGCCGCAGGAACACCGCCTGACGCCATCCGGTCATCTCTCTACACTACGTCAACGCGACCACGCACTGGCAACAATCACGATCAGCGTGGCGCCGCCTGCGAGCGCGAGGCCAACCGTGGGGTCGGTTTGGCGCAGCGCAGCGAACACCGCGGGAGCCCCGGCGAAGATCAGCCACCAGCCGAGCAGCCAGGCGATCCGGGCGCGGGTCCGCGCGCTCGCCGTGAGTGGGAGTGTGGCCGACAGGCGCGCGAGCTCGATCGGCGGCCGGCGCAGCCGCCCCGCGAGCGCCACGCCGTACGCGGCGGCGCCGCCGATCGCGACGGTGAGCCACGGCGTCGGATCGTCGGGCCGCGCGAGGCCGACGATGATCAGCACCGCGAACACCAGCGCGCCGAGCGCGTACGCGATCGGAAACCGCCGCCGCATCAGCCGCGCGTCCTTGGCGTAGGGCAGCGCGGCGTCGCCGAGCAGCGCGGCGATCGCGCGCTCGATCGCGGTCGGCGGCTTGATCTCGAGCGTGGCGAGCCGCTGGCGATCGAGCGCCGAGACGTCGCGCAGGACGGCCGCCATCACGCCGGCGCCGGCGCGCGCAAAGGCCGCGGCGGCGACGCTGGCCGCGGCGAGCGCGCCCAGCACGAGCGGCGCCGAGGCCGCCGGCGCGCCGCCGGTCAGCCACGGCGCGACGAGCAGCACGGCGGCGAACACCAGGGTGGCCGCGAACCCGGGCAGCGCGC
>Ga0307516_10009768_pt1 | contig 10643 bp, 10 predicted proteins | sample 19_EM_MG_FD_203310 | JGI IMG/M metagenome (GOLD analysis project Ga0307516, IMG submission 203310) | Populus trichocarpa ectomycorrhiza microbial communities from riparian zone in the Pacific Northwest, United States - 19_EM | ecosystem: Host-associated > Plants > Roots > Unclassified | place...
AATAAAACTAATAATAACTTATATGATATTATTATTCGCAATAAAATTTCTTGAACGGTGTCTTTTAAATCAATAGCTAGGTTTGCCATGATTTAGTTAAGGTTTTTTTAAGAGATGAAAAAAAAATAAAAAACTCGGAGGAGCTCAATAGCCTTATCTTCTTTTTATCTTTTTTTTCTTTTTTTTTAAATAATTGGTTTATTATTTTAAATGACAGAAAAATATGTTCTAAACATTTGCTTCCCTTTTAATCTAAGATTTGGTTGGGAAATATGTACAATCAAATCCCATCCTTTAATTTAGATTTTAAAGCTAGAATTTAGGACATTAATAATTAGCAAATCATGGACATTAATTATTTTTGTTCAAGGAGTTTATTAATGCTAAATTATTGATTTGGATCATTAGAAACATGACTAATCATACACCAAATCCAATCATTGATTTTGAATTCGATGATTTTAATCAGGAGAAAAAATAAAACAATTACGAATTAAGTTGTTGCTATCTTAATCATGTGTTAAATCATATTCCTCTCGGGTTTCCAGGGAGCAAGATGTTCAAGTCTCACAACTGGTTTTATATTCAATAATTTAGGTTAGGTGAGAGAAATAAAATAATTAGTAGTTAAGTTATTGTAATTTTTGTCACACACTAAATTAAATTAAAGTAATTAGATTCCATGAACATAAAATACGAGAACACAAAAGTAAAGCAAATTTGGTTACACTATCCCGATTTCTCAATGTCTTTATTACAAGTCAAGGCAACTTGACCATCTCCGTTTCTATATGAAACCATACACAACACTTCACTGTACAATCATAAAGTTTTCTTTGCAGTTTTTTTATTTATTTATTAATGTACATGTATCTTGATTAATCATTTTAAAATTAATAATTATACAAGTTTCTAGTGAATTTGACGAACCCGTAATCAGTAATAATTAGTATCATTTTGTTTGCAGTTTTGAGAGAGAGAGAGTTCTCTTTGCTAATAAAAGCTCCTTACTTTATTCTGCTTTGCGACCATGGCAGGTAAAAGAGCGATGCCCTTCTCTGTTGTTGTTACTGGCTCGTTAATTGCTGCAAGGATGATCTTTCTTGCATGGCAAAACATATACTTCATGAGAGATAGATCCAAGGGTTGATCTGACTGAGTTTAAATCAGGTGAACTGGATCACTAAAAATTCCGAGATTAGCAATATCAACCTAAAATCCAGTCCAAGCCTAAATCACGAATTTACTGAATCAATGATAGCTCAACCTAAAAATTCTAACAACTATTAATTAATAGATCAGGAAACATGACAGTTCACTGGTTAGCAAAAGCTGGCAAAATCTATGAGGAAAAACAATTGTCCCCTGTATTCGATATCCACTCCATTGTGAAAGATGCTTCGGTTTCTTGATAAATTCAGATTATTGAGCGGCTAAGAAAAGGTGATGCATGGAGGATTCGCGTTAATGCTCTGAATAAGAGATAAATTAGGGTAAGATGGATGGCTGGTATAAGTGGTACAGGACAGTATAATTTTCACAAAATTTCAAGGCACCACAGAAAGTAACTTCTAAATTTACACAGACCAGAATGATAATGAAATCCTGTTTCATTGCAGATGGTTACAGTAGATAAGCAATACAATATTTGATTTTTCAAGGCGAGACCGATCTAGGGATGAGAACGTCCCCGATGTTGTTGTGCCATGGGTCAGCCAGGTGAGTTGCCAAGTTCTCCAATGGTCCAGTACCAGGATAAGCTGTTTGTTGCACACAGATCCCAACAAATGCCAACAGTGCTAGACGGCCTGCAACATCAAATGCATATTGGATTAATACTAATAATACAAGTACGTACAGAACCATATGCCAAGATTGTGAGATTACCATTCTTAATTTCCTTGACTTTGTATTCCTCGAACTTCTGAGGGTCCTTGGAGTATCCTAGAGGATCAAAAGCACCACCAGGGTACTTCTTCTTCTCTGTGTCTTTCTCCATGCTTCGTTGGTGCTCAACAAAGGCAATGGCAACGAATTCAATGGCCAGAATGATAGGGAGGGTTCCCCATGGAACTGGTTGGCCCAGATAAGTAGCTTGGCCACCTGGAGTTGCAGCCCACTCTTGAGCTTTTACCCAGTTGCCCAGACCCAGGGCCTCTGGTACCAGAATTCCAGGCTGCAAAATGAATTCAAATCAATTTAGTTAAAAGTAAACCTATACTCCACTAAGATTTGGACCGTGGTTTAGCATCTTAGCATCTGCAAAATCACTTTTTCTAACACAGATAACCACATCAGAATTAAGGATTCATTTCGTTACGTAGCTTCTTATTTCTATTTCTAGACTGTATCATGCCATATCATACAACTTCAGCAGCTAAACTGATTGATAACTTGAAACATGGAAAGTAAAAGACAACTGAAATTAATAAAAAAACTTACAACAGCAAGCATAGCCCATCTGCAGTGAATGAGTTCGGACTCCTTGTATCTCTCCAGATTCTCAGGGACCTCGCCCAGTCGAAGTGGGTCGAACCCAAAGTCACTGCAACGCACCAGCCCAACAAACCCATCAGCAAAAAATGTTCACAGAATAACACATACTGCGTAGCATTATTAAATAATAACAATAATAAACCAAAGCTTTAATCAGTAGTCCATGAAGCTATTATATAGTAGCGGTATCTACCCGGGGGCTGAGCCATCGAGGTAAGGTGGACGAGGCTGGCCTGGCATCCAGTTAGCAGACATGGTGACACGAGAGGTGCCATTGACACTGGGAAGTGGAATTGAAGAGGCGAATTTGGACTTTGAAGATGAAAGAAGTGAAGGGAAAGCGGTGGCAATGCCGCAGCTCATCAATGTATTGGTGGCCATTCTCTTAGAACCCGTGAACAAGTGTGAAGCTGCGTTTTTGAGAATGGGTGATGGAGAAATTGAGGTCAGTACAGGTAATATCGCAGGGAGGGATATAGGCAAAATCCAAATGTGGATTGTTATTGGTTAAGGAGACTTGCTTGGGATTTGTTATTGGGCCACGTTGGATATGTTAATCTGGTTAGTGGGGTACGTGTGATATCCAGTGGATATGTGGATGAGATTGAGTGCTAGCTACAAAAATCAAAGCTTCATTTCAGGTATCATGTGTGTTTCGCAATGTGGTAGTGGTTATTTTTTAAATAGCTTTTCATGCTGAAATACATGTCAATGATGTTTTTTCATTTTTTAAAAATCATTTTTGATATCAGCACATCAAAACGATCCAAATAGTACAAACCGCACTCAATTTTAGCAAAAAAAAAATTTTAAAATTTGATAAAACACAATTACAAACGCAATGCCAAACGGTCTGAAAATGAATAAAAAAACGATTGTCCTCTGCCTCGCAAGTCACAACCCGGGAACGCAGTGGTTTGGGTATATGCTTCTGTTTGAGAATGCGATTATAATTATTTTTTAAAGTATTTTTCATGTTAAAATATATTAAAATGATATTTTTTTATTTTTTAAAAATTATTTTTGAAATCAACGCATTAAAACGATTTACAAAACAAAAAAAAATTAAATTTTTAAAAAACACGGGTTGACCCACATTTCCATACGATATACAACCGGATAAATACTTCTCGACAATGTTTAGGTGATATTTGGTATTGCACCATGTTTTTTTAAAAAAATTTGAATTTTTTAAAATTAATTTTTTTATATTTTTTTAATTGTTTTGATATGTTGATATTAAAAAATAAATTTTTAAAATTAATAAAAATATTATTTTTAAAATTAATAAAAATATTATTTTAAAAAAATAAATATTCTAAACAACAATCGAAACAACAATAATAAACAATCACTAATTAGATAGAAAGACTGGAATGGGTAGAAACAAGAGTGAGTACTCGTTACATTAACAAATATTTACACCGTGTTCATAATTATTATTACGCTAAAATTATAAGCAAATATTTAATTGCAAAAACCTTTCAACGTGAAGATTATATAAAAAAATTTATTTATATTTGTGTCGGTTATTTATTATTATTTCGTGTTTTTAATTTGATCAATTAATTTTTATGCTCTTTGAATTTGTTCATTTTTTTTTTAATTTGTCTAATTAATTCGGTAATTATTTTTTATTAAGTTTCATCATTAGCTATGGAAGCAGATGTGATATATTGAATACTTTTTATTCATAAGATGTTGTTTTTTATATTCCTGTAGAATCTGTATCACTAAATAAATTGTTTTTGAAATAAATAAATCACATTAATTGCAAGGTGAATAATATAAAATCAAAATCAAAAGGGTTGGTTCCTCGAAGATTTTTAGAAATGAGGAATGGTTCAGTCCCGTTTATTTGTTAGAAAGTAATTTTCTTTTGAAAAGTGAATTCCGAGAAAATGAATTATTTTCTGATGTTTGGTAATGTAATAAAAAATAAATTAAAAAATATTTTTCAATATTTGATTATATTATGGAAAATGAGCTGAAAAATAACTTATTAATGTTTTATTATTTTCAAGTTTATTAAAATAACGAGTAACAAATCTTACAAATTAAAAAGTTGAATGAGAATGAAATTGAAAAAAAATATGATTTCATAAATTATTTCAAATAAAATAAATAATAATCAAAATAATAGAGATCAAATCTAAAAAATAAAAAAAATTGAAAGAGAAATAAATTAAAATAATAATAATAATTAATATTTTATAAATTATTTCAAATAAAATAATGTAAAAAAAAATCAAGATTTAAAAAAAAACTAAACCAAATCGGTAAACAAAAGAGAAGAAGTAATGGTTTTGTCGCAAAGTTTTTATTTTCGTGATTTTTTTGTTGAAAATCATTTTTAATGTATTTTCTAAATGAACTATTTGATGTTAATTATAGATCCTACGTAAATATAAAAAATTATCTCGCAGATGGAAGTTGTTTTAATGATACCGTGTGATTAGCATTGAGACTTGATAGTTGATAGGCATCTAAGCAATATATGAAAACGGGGTGATTTAAAATCCACATATTTTTCTCAAATAAACCAATAATTGATTGACACGTTTAAATAATATTTTAATATTCAATTATAATGTTAGGAGAGAGAAATTAATGTTTTTCTTTTCCAAGCAAAACATCTTATTAAAGATTTCTCCAGATTAATATTTTTCAAGTAAAATAATATTTTAACAATTAAAACCATGTTATTTTTATTTTTTTTACTATTCTAGACCATGGTTTGAGAATTTTTTTTTAGATTAAGGTGGGTATTCGAGTCAGCTTGTGCGTACCTCGACTAATCCTATAAACTCTAAAATTAACGACTATATAAGCAAGGGCGGAGGCATTAAAGGGCTCGGGTGGGCTCTAGCCCAGGTTAAGATTTTATCAATATTTTTTGAGTAGTTTTATGTAAACAAAATTTGTAATTCTCGATTGAGGTATCAAAAAGTTCTGAAAATTTACCTAAAGCCTTCTAATATAATGTTTTAGCTTGGGTTAAAATTTCAGAATTTTTGGAGAAATTCAAAAATTTGATAAAAAATCACAATTTGACCAGTTTTATGTTATTGGGTGTAATTTTCAATCCGACCATTAGATTGAGCTGAAATTTTACGAGGGATCTTAAAATATATTGAATAAAATCTGGTTAAAATTTTAGGATGAACAGAGTTTGGTAGTGCTAATAAAAAAAAAGACCGTCAAATAAAAGCAAAACGACTCATTAAGAGTAAAATGGTTATTTGCCATTAAAAAATAAAACAAATAAGTTATTCCATCCTTTTATATGTTGCCGATTGGGCAGAAGCAGAATAGAAAAAAAAAAAAAACGAGAGAGAAAGAAAGAAAAGTAAGTGAAAAACATAAAAAAAAAAAATCCAAAGAAAAAAAATAAAAAAAGTGAGAGAATAACAATGTCCAACTTATAAAATACTAATATAATAAAGAATAAAGTGAATGAATGAGGAGTTGAGAGAGGGAAAAAATTTAATTACTTTGTTTTTCAGTTGACATGAGTTATTATTTTATTCCGGTTGAGGGGTTGTTACAATATCGATTCAGATTCGATTATAGATAAATTATATTTCACAAAACATCAAAGGATATAACTTCAATAGTAAATTTATTTTTAATTTCACTTCAATTTTATGTATTTTTAAATTTATTTTTTAATATTTTGAGTGGTGTACTTTAATTAAAATTTTATCGTTAACTTTAAAAATCATGTACATAAATTAATAATTTATTTTTTTAAAAAAATTATATATTTATTTAATAGTTTAGGGCAGGAAAAATTCATGGCTCTGCCCTTGCATGTAAGCCTCAAGTGGCTTTGAGAAAATAAACTCGTGACAATTAAAAAATAAACCCAAGATATGATCAATTAAATTACTCCTTATAATTGCTTTGAGAGATTTTCGACAATGTAAAATCACTCATTTTCCCGTCAATAAAAACACACTCATTCTAAACCTTGAATTTTTATTTATTTAAAAAACACCAAACAAGATCAAAGGGGTTAAAAATTAAAAAAATATAGTCTCAATTAACACGTAAATTAATAAGAATATTTTTAACGTGGAATAAAAAAAAAAGTTAAATCTTTAATCTCCCTTGAAACCAAACAAAGCCCAAGGCACCGAACCGATGCATGACATGAGAAGTATTGCAAAGTTAGAGAAATGGGAATCATAAAGGTATCTTTCAAACAGAGGTCAGAATTTGGTACGCGGCATTCAACGTTTAACTAGATGGGCGACGCGTTCAATTCCTATTCGCCCATGAAGTAGAAAACCCAATCAAAGAACCAACAATCATAGTCCCAGTAAGCACTACCTCATCTGATCTGCTCTCCCCACTAACGCCACCTTTCACACTCCACAGCCACACACAGCAAATGAATACAACTCGAGAAAAACCTTCACACAGAGCTCCTCTACTAACTACCTCCCCTCTGTTACCATATCTTCCTTCCATTTCTACCTTCTCCTTTTTTTCTTTTTTCTTTCTTTTCACGCAATTAAACCCCAAAAATTATCAATATCCGAATTAAATCGCCGAAATTACCTGCACTCGCAATCTAAAATGGCGATTGTGACCGTTGCGGCGTCGCCGCCGATGCCTACTCGCGCTCTATTTAGAGAATCCAAAACGGCGACGACGAAAAAGATTTTGAAACGGCAAGGAGTTCGTGTTGTAGGAAATTTCAGTCACTTTGGAGATACGGTGGGCAAGGATTTCGAGTTTATCAAAAAAGGAATTAATAAAGGAATGGACTGGGCAAATGAAGCATTTCGAATTCCGCAAGTTTCCAAAACTCTAGACGACATTTTATGGCTTCGAAATCTTGAAGATCATAATTCTCCTCCAATTGAACCTCAATCCTGGCCTCAACCTTCATATCCAGGTCAATTCGCATTTTCTTTTATTTTATTTATAAGTTGCTGTTCTTTATTTATTTGGCTGTATTTTGATGTGAGATGCATGTGTTATGTGTTGACAGGACTTACCGGTGTGGATTTGCTGTTGGCTGATCTTAAAGCATTGGAATCATATGCTAGTTATTTTTATTGTTTGTCTAAGATTTGGTCTAAGCCATTACCTGAAGCCTATGATCCTCAAGAAGTTGCTGATTACTTCAATTGTAGGCCTCATCTTGTCGCTTTTCGACTTCTCGAGGTATAATGCTTCTCTCTCATCTGCTAAGGTTTATTCACCCGTAGCAATTGGTTTTTTTCTCATTAGATTTTATAGATTGATTAATTGATGGCCTGCCGCATCATTGGCATGGATAAGCAGCTATTTAGGTTATGAAAGAGTAATGGTGGGGATGCCAGCAATTGTTCCGACACTTATTTGCTAATTTTTGTAGTTGGTAAAGTAAATTTAGTAAAAATGTTAGTCTCTAGTAGTATTCGTTGTGAAATATGTTTTTATTATATTTTTATTTTGCGTGCTGGAAGGTGTTTACTGCATTTGCTACCGCAACTATAAGAATTCGAGCCTCAGGGATGAGAAAGTTTTTAAGATCAGGTTCCGATGAGGATGTAAATGGGAACATTTCACAGTACGATTTGGGGATGGTATTAAAAGAAACAATGCTAAATTTGGGTCCCACTTTTATCAAAGGTCAGAAATTCTTATCTGATTCCAAATGTTAGAATTCCAGGTCCTCTCTGGTAACTGTGACTCCTTACATTAATTTGTTTCTTCTTCTTGTTCATTCTTGCAATGCTCTTGAAATTATATGCTGGCCATTTATTGCTATCCTGCAGTCACAAGATTACCAATATGCTAGTTACATGCCTTTGCTTGCTGATGCAGTTGGTCAGTCTCTTTCCACAAGGCCAGATATTATTGGTACTGAAATTACCAAGGTTAGGTGGTGTACATAATTTTTCTACCTTAGTGTTTTCTAAAGTGTATCTTTTGTCTACATAAAATGCATAGACAGTTCCAAATGTTTTAATATGCATGTGTGTGTTGTCATGAATTGGTTCACGGGAATGAAATTTCTCATCTTTCCCTGTATGTTTTGTTGTATTTTTCTTTTTAGTGGTTTCTGGTCAAATGGTTATCCTTTGTATCTTCAAGACCCTTATAAATATATTTTACTGTGTCTTTGTGACAAAATTATCAAGTGGAGTCAAATGCCTAGGTTCAAAAATTAACATATACTAATTTAATCCTTGAACAAATACTTTTAGACTTGTGTATTTATGCTGTTTGTAATGTGTGTCCTGGATGAATATTTCATACTGTGTTTGTATGGAAAAATTATCAAGTGGAGTCAAAAGCTTAGTGAAAAGATTTCCTGACAAGCTTTTAGGTTTGAGTATTTATGTTTTCCAGAGTGTGTTTGTGCCAGCTGTTACCTTTTTGTGTGTTGGCACTGGTGATGTCAAGTGTATATTGGGTGAAAAAGTTTCTTGTATGAATTCTTGCATCTGTATAATGGGGACCTCCTTGTAGATTGCCATCATCACGATTGCACTGTGAAGTTCTATTATTGGATGTGTGTAATTAATAAGATCTTTGTGTTTTGAGTTACGAATGCAGGCACTTTCTGGACTGCATGATCAAATACCTCCTTTTCCCAGGACCTTGGCTATGAAAATCTTTGAGGAAGAATTGGGTTCTCCTGTTGAATCATTCTTTAGCTATGTATCCGAGGAACCTGTGGCTGCAGCATCATTTGGTCAGGTGGATCTTTGCCTAGTTATTCTTCCACATGGACAGAGATGTTGCTTATTATACAATAGATAAATATGTTTGCAGGCTTGTATTTTCAACATCTTATCATGTTTCTTTCTATTACTGGCTACACATTTAGGTATATCGTGGAAGCACCCTTGATGGTCGTACCGTTGCTCTGAAGGTTCAGCGTCCTAATCTACATCATGTTGTAGTTCGTGATATCTATATAATTCGGCTTGGGGTTTGTACTAATCTAAATTGACCTCTCTCTCTCTCTCTCTGTATATATAGTTCACAAATAATTTAGTTTTGAATGTTTTCAGCTGGGCCTGTTGCAAAAGATAGCAAAGAGAAAAAGTGACCTTCGCCTCTATGCTGATGAGCTTGGGAAAGGCTTAGTTGGGGAGCTGGATTATTCTATAGAGGCTGCCAATGCCTCCAAGTTTCTGGTACTCACAGGTTTTCCTTTCAAGTTAAACTGCTCTCAGTTTAGTTATATTGCAGAGAAGAAAAATAGTAGAGGTTCCATGAATGCTGCACCTTTTGCCACTGTGCAGGTGGCATTAATCAAATTTTGCAGTGGAACAAATTTATTTGGTGGTCATGTCCTGTCTGTATTGTTTTGGGGATGGGAGTCTATGTGCTGATGACCGACTCAATAGGAAATTGATCCAAATTGTAAATTTAGATTTTTGATGATAGGGTGTAGTCTTACCACTCTGTCCAGACTGGTATCTTTGTGTATAACAGTAGAACATGGCCTCAACTCTTTTTTTTTTCTTGTTACTTCTTCAGGAGGGGTATTAATACAAAGTGGGATATCCTTCTAATAAAATCATTCTAAATACCCATTCAAACTCAGAGAAAGGCAACCTTTCTATGCTGAGACATGGAACAGCAGCTTCTCTGACAGATTTAATGAGGGAAAAGTAGAGAGTGGTTTCAAGTTTGAAAAGAAATCTGTTTCTAGTTTCACTTGGTAAAATGACTGACTTTGTCGAGTGAGACATAAATGTGATTAACATAAAGAATTAGCTGTGTTTAAGTCACATGGTTATAGTGGGTGATATGCCTCACATATTTAGCCATGGAAATTGTGATTCCAGCTAATATCTAGGAAAAAATGCTCATGCTTATTACTACATTTATTTTCTCTGCAGGATGCTCATTCCTCATTCTCATTCATATATGCTCCAAAAATATTTCCAGATTTAAGCCGAAAGAGAGTTCTGACAATGGAGTGGGTTGTTGGTGAGCGTCCAACTGATTTACTATCTCTATCTACTAGTTCCGCATATTCAGAAAGACAGAAACTTGAAGCAAAAAGGCGTCTCCTTGATTTGGTGTGTGATAATAATGATTTTATCTTCGCCTCTTTCATTTGTCCATTATTCTGTGCTTTGTAATCTGCCAGAACTCCCTTTTTTACAATGTTAAAATATAGGGAAACT
>Ga0307516_10009769_pt1 | contig 10643 bp, 9 predicted proteins | sample 19_EM_MG_FD_203310 | JGI IMG/M metagenome (GOLD analysis project Ga0307516, IMG submission 203310) | Populus trichocarpa ectomycorrhiza microbial communities from riparian zone in the Pacific Northwest, United States - 19_EM | ecosystem: Host-associated > Plants > Roots > Unclassified | place...
GACGTTGTAGACGCCCATGTTGGGCATGTTGACGAGGCCCGCCATCGACGCGGTGTTGACGATATGGCCCGAGAACGCCGGGTCGGCCTTCTCGGCGGCCAGCATCATCGGCGTGAACACGCGCACGCCGTGCGCGACGCCCATCACGTTGACGCCCATCACCCAGTCCCAGTCGCGCGCGGTGTGCTCCCAGATCAGGCCGCCGGCGCCCACGCCCGCGTTGTTGAACACCAGGTGCGGTGCGCCGAAGCGGGCCAGCGTCGCGGCGCCCATCGCCTCCACCTCGGCAGCGTGGCGCACGTCGCACTTGAAGCTCAGCACCTGCGCGCCCAGCGCCTGGACCTGCGCGACCGCGGCGGCCAGCGGCTCCTCCAGCACGTCGGCCATCACCACGTTCATGCCCTTTTGCGCGGCCAGGCGCGAGGTCTCGAGGCCGAAGCCGGAGGCGGCGCCGGTGATGACGGCCGTGCGGCCTTGCCAGGAAGTCGTGCTCATGGGTTGTCTCTCGCGTCGTTGTCGTTGAATTCAGTGCAATCAGTGCGGCAAGGCGCGGCGCAGGATCGAATCGAAATCGGTCGTCGCGCCCAGTTGGCCGAACGCGTCGGGCGCGCCATCGAGGCGGCTTTCGCAGAACGCGGCGAAGACCGGCGTGGGCGAGGTCTGCGCGAGCAGCGCGGCCTGCGTGACGAGCGCGAGGTCGCGCGCGAAGCGCCGGGCCTCGATCTCGTCGACGCCGTTCTCGACGCGCGCCAGCAGCCGCTCGATCGCGCGATCGAGCAGCGGGTGGGCGCCCTTGGCGGCGCGGGTCTCGTGCGCGATCGCGGCGCCGATCGGGCCGCTGCGCAGCGCGCGCAGCAGGTCCAGTGCCATGATGTTGCCGGCGCCCTCCCAGATCGAGTTCAGCGGCATCTCGCGGTAGATGCGCGCCATCACGCCCTCGCCCTCCCCTTCGACGTAGCCGTTGCCGCCCAGGCACTCCATCGCCTCCTGCGCGAAGTGGCTGCCGCGCTTGCAGATCCAGTACTTGGCGGCCGGCGTCAGCAGGCGCCGCATCAGCGCTTCGTGCTCGCGCTCGGCGGCCGGCGTGCCCGCGTCCTCGCTGCGGTCGACGGCGCGCGCCAGGCGCAGCGCCAGCGCCGTCGACGCTTCGCTCTCGAGCGCCAGGTCGGCCAGCACGTTGCGCATCAGCGCGTGATCGACGAGCCGCTTGCCGAAGGCCATCCGATGGGTCGCGTGGTGCAGCGCCAGCGACAACGCGCCACGCATCAGGCCCGCGGTGCCAAGTGCGCAATCGAGGCGCGTCAGCGCGCCCATCGCGAGGATCTGCGGCAGGCCGCGGCCTTCGTCGCCGACGCGCCAGGCCAGCGCGTCCGCGAACTCGACCTCGGAACTCGCGTTGGCCTGGTTGCCGAGCTTGTCCTTCAGGCGCTGGATGCGCACGGCATTCAGCGACCCGTCGGGCAGCCAGCGCGGCAGGAAGAAGCACGTGGGGCCCGCGGGGGTCTGTGCGACGACCAGGAACGCGTCGCTCATCGGCGCGGACATGAACCACTTGTGGCCCACCAGGCGATAGCGTTCACCCCACGCATCCCGGCCGTCGAGCTCCGCACGCGTGGTGTTGGCGCGCACGTCGGAGCCGCCCTGCTTCTCCGTCATGCCCATGCCCATCGTCATCGCGGTCTTCGCGCTGGCGAGCTGGAAACGGGCGTCGTAGCGCGGGCTGGCGAGCAGGCCCGCGAAGGTCTGCTGCAGCGCCGCGTTCGCGCGCAGCGCGGGCGCGACGGCGTAGGTCATCGACACCGGGCACAAGACCGAGGGCTCCAGCTCGGTGAACAGCATGAAGCCGGCCGCGCGCTCGACGTGGCTCGGGCCGTCCGCCGCCCAGGGCGAGCCGTGCAGCCGGTGTTGCAGCGCCGCGCCGAGCAGCACGTGGTAGCTGGGATGGAACTCGACTTCGTCGATGCGGTGGCCGAAGCGGTCGTGCGAATGCAGCGTCGGCCCATGCAGGTTGGCCAGGCGGGCGTGACGCTGCATCTCGGCGCTGCCGGCCATCCGACCGAGCGTCGACAACGAGTCGGCGGCGAGCGCCGGCTGGTTGAACTTCACCGCGTCGCGGAGCGCGGCGTTGGTCCCGAACAGGTTGATGCCCTCGAACGGCGGCACCTGGTTGAGGACGGCGTGCGTGGCGCCATGCGCAGAGGCTGAAGTCATGATCCGGCGCGCTCCATGTCGATGTGGACGATGCCGTCCTCGAGATAGGTCTCGCCGACGGGGATGTAGCCGTGGCGCCCGTAGAACGCCTGCAGGTGCGCCTGCGCGCCGATGCGGTTCGGCTCGCCGGGCCAGGTCGCGTCACAGCATTTCAGGGCCTCCGCGATCAGTACATGGCCCAGGCCGCTGCCGCGCTGCGACGGGTTGACCACGACGCGGCCGATCGACGGCGGCGCGAATTTCACGCCGGGGTCGCAAACGCGCACGTAGGCCAGCAGCACGCCGCCGGCGTCACGCCCCAGCAGGTGCCACGACTGGCGGTCGAGGCCGTCCGGGTCGAGATAGACGCAATCCTGTTCCACGACGAAGATCGTCGAGCGCAGCGCCAGCATGTCGTACACGTCGTCGCCGCTCAAGCCCGCGAAGCGGGTCCATTGCCAGGTCAGCATCTGATCTCTTCCGGTGGGTTGCGCTCAGACGAGTTTTACCAGTTGCTTGCCCTGGTTCTTGCCCTTCAGGAGTCCGAAGAAGGCGTCGGGCGCGTTGGCGATGCCTTGCGCGATGGTTTCCCGGTACTTCAGCTTGCCCGTGGCCACCATCGTGCCGAGTTCCTTCAGCGCTTCGGGCCATGCTTCCATGTGCTCGCTGACGATGAAGCCCTCGATCTTCATGCGGTTCGTGAGGATCAGCTGCGGCAGCGTCATCGGGATCGGCTCACCGTTGTAGCCGGCGATCATGCCGCACATCGCGATGCGCGCGAACGCATTGGCGCGCAGCATCACGGCGTCCAGCAGCAGGCCGCCGACGTTCTCGAAGTAGCCGTCGATGCCGCTCGGGCAGGCGGCCTTCAAGGCGCCGCTCATGGATTTCAGGTCGGGGAACCGGCGGTAGTCGATGCATTCGTCGAAACCGAGTTCCTCCACCACCGAGCGGCACTTGTCCGGCCCGCCGGCGATGCCCACCACGCGGGCGCCGCGCGCCTTCGCGAGCTGGCCCACCGCGCCACCCACCGCGCCGGCCGCGGAGCTGACCACCACGGTCTCGCCGGCCTTCGGGTTGATGATCTTCACGAGGCCGTACCAGCCGGTCACGCCGGGCATGCCCACCGCGCCGAGGTAGGCCGACAGCGGCACGTGCGTCGTGTCCACCTTCTGCAGCACGCCGCGCTGGTCGGCGTCGACGACGGCGTATTCCTGCCAGCCGCCCATGCCCACGACCTTGTCGCCGGCCTTGAAGTGCGGGTTCCTCGACTCCACCACCTCGCCGGCCGTGCCACCGATCATCACCTGGTCCAGCGGCTGCGGCGCGGCGTAGCTCTTGGCGTCGCTCATGCGGCCGCGCATGTACGGGTCGAGGCTGAGGAAGTGATGGCGTACCAGCACCTGGCCGTCGGCAAGCGGCGCCACGGGGGTCTCGACGAGCTTGAAGTTCTCGGCGCTCGGCTCGCCCTTGGGGCGCGAGGCGAGGAGGATCTGGCGATTGAGGGTGGACATGGAGGGTCTCCGTTCTTCGTGGGATGGCAACGCGGGTCGGCGTCGTCGGGGGGTATTCAGGATGCGGTGTCGAACTCGGCGCCGCGCTTCAAGGCGCGCAGGAACTTGAACGTGCCCGTGGCGTGTGCGCAAAGCGCACCGTTCGCGTCGCGCACGCTGCCGTCGCAGAACGCCAGGTTCTTCGTGCCGTGCAACAGATGGCCTGTTGCCACCAGCCGGCCCATGGCCGGCCGCATGAAGGTGGTCTTCATCTCGATGGTGACGATGCCGGGAGCGCCGCGGTCCATGTCGTCGCGCACGCTGCGCGCCGCGTGCGCCATCGCCACGTCCAGCAGCGTCATCACGACGCCGCCGTGCGCGACGGCCCACGAGTTGTGCATCTCGGGCCGCAGGTCGAGGCTCACCTCGGCGACGCCGCCGTCGAAGCGCCACAGCTGCATGCCCAGCGCCTCGACGAAGGGGATGTCGAGCGCGAACGGCAGCGGCATGCGTCCGGCCATGCTGCTCAGCCGCCGTGGATGGCGCTGACGCCGCCGTCGACGGCGATCAGCTGGCCGGTGATGTGCTTGCCCGCGTCGCTGGCCAGCAGCAGCGCGGCGCCCTTCAGGTCCTCGTCGTCACCGAGACGACGCAGCGGCACGTGGGCGCGCATGTTGTCGATGCCCACGTGAGCCAGCAGGCCCGCGGTCATCCTGCTCGGGAAGAAGCCCGGCGCGAGCGCGTTGACGTTGATGCCGTGCACGCCCCATTCGCCGGCCAGCGCGCGCGTGAAGTTGATCACCGCGGCCTTGCTGGTGTTGTAGGCCACCGAGGTCATCGCACTCGAGTTGCCCGACAGGCCCGCGATCGACGCCACGTTGATGATGCGGCCGCGCTTGCGCGGGATCATGCTGGCCTTGCCGACGGCCTGCGACAACAGGAAGATGGAGCGCACGTTGAGGTTCATCACCTTGTCCCATGCCTCGATCGGATGATCCTCGGCGGGCGCGCCCCAGGTCGCGCCGGCGTTGTTGACGAGGATGTCCACGTGGCCCAGTTTCTCGATGGCCGCGTCGGCGAGTCGCTGCACCTCGGCGGGCTGGCTCGAGTCGGCGGCGATCCAGTCGGCCTGCACGCCCCGCACTCTCAGCGCCTCGACGGCGGCCTCCAGCTCGCCCGCCTTGCGCGCGCTGAGCACCACGCGGGCGCCGGCCTCGCCGAGCGCCTCGGCGATCTGCAGGCCCAGGCCGCGCGAGCCGCCGGTGACGAGCGCGGTGCGGCCGCCGAGATCGAACAGCGACTGGATGCTGCGGCGGTCGGCGTGGGCGGTGGTGGGGATGGCGGAAGCGGTCATGTCTCGTCTCGGGTCGTCGATGATTGTCAGAAGGCGTCTTCGGGCACGTCGCGGCAGGTGTTGTCGCGCGATTCGACGACGCGCAGCCAGGCGTCGGCCTTCGGCAGCTCATAGCGCATGAAGTAGTCGAGTGCCGCGAGCCGGCCGACATTGGCGCTGGATGCGGCGTCGCCCGACTCCAGGATCGTGGCGCCGACGTCCAGCCACAGCCAGGCCAGGATCGTGTGGCCGAAGGCCTGCAGGTAGGGCGTGGCGTTGGCCAGCGCGTCCTCCGGATTTGCAGTGGCCCAGGCCGATCGCGTGGCCGCGCCCAGGCGCTGCAGCGCCTGCGCGAGCGCGTTCGCGTGCGTCGCGAGATGCGCCTGCGGCAGCGCGCGCGCGATGGTCGCGTCGATGCGGCGAGCCAGCAGCTTCAGGCCGGCGCCGCCCTGCATCACCGCCTTGCGACCGAGCAGGTCGAGCGCCTGGATGCCGTGGGTGCCCTCGTGGATCATGTTCAGGCGGTTGTCGCGCCAGTACTGCTCCACCGGGAAGTCGCGCGTGTAGCCGTAGCCGCCGTGGATCTGGATCGCGAGACTGTTGGCCTCCAGCGCCCATTCGCTGGGCCAGCTCTTGGCGATCGGCGTGAGCATCTCCAGCAGCGTGCCGGCCTCGGCGCGCGCGTCGGGGGTGCCGGTGTGCTGCTCGTCGACGAGGCGCGCGCAGTACAGCGCCAGCGCCAGGCCGCCTTCGACGTAGGACTTCTGCGCAAGCAGCATGCGCCGGATGTCCGCGTGGTCGATGAGGTGCACCGGCGGCACCGAGGCGTCCTTGCCTCCCGCGCCGATCGGCCGGCCCTGCGTGCGCTGCCTGGCGTACGCGAGGCTGGCGTCGTAGCCCGCCACGCCCAGCATCGTCGCGCCCAGGCCGACGCCGATGCGCGCCTCGTTCATCATGTGGAACATGCAGCGCAGCCCCTCGCCCGGCTGGCCGACCAGGTAGCCGGCCGCCCCGCCCTTCTCGCCGAAGTTCAGCAAGGTGTTGGTGGTGCCGCGAAAGCCCAGCTTGTGGTTCAGGCCGGCCAGGTTCACGTCGTTGCGGATGCCGGTGAGCTGGCCGTCGGCATCGACCAGGTTCTTGGGCACGATGAACAGCGAGATCCCCTTCACGCCGGCCGGCAGCTTGCCATCCGGGCCGGGGATCTTGGCCAGCACCAGGTGCACGATGTTGGGCGTGATCTCGTGATCGCCGGCCGAGATCCACATCTTGTTGCCCACCAGCCGGTAGCGCGCGCCCAGCGGATCGGCTTCGAAGCCGGCACCGTCGGGCGTGGCGCGCGTGACGATGTCGCTCAACGACGAGCCGGCCTGCGGCTCGCTCAGGCACATGGTGCCGAACCACTCGCCCGCGAACTCGCGCGCCGCGAAGACCTGCTTCTGGCGCTCGCTGCCGTGCGCGAGCAGCAGGCCGGCGTTGCCGTGCGTCAGCATCGTGTAGGCGCCGATCGCGATCGACGCCTGCGAGAAGAATGCGTTGGCAGCCATCTCCACGACGCAGGGCAGTTGCATGCCGCCGATCTCCGCGTCCTGCGAGGCCGCGATCATGCCGGTGGCGGCATAGGCGTGCAGGGCTTCGTGCGTGGCCTGCGGCAGGCGCACGCGGCCGTTCTCGACCCGGGGCTCCTCGGTGTCGAGCAGCCGGTTGAACGGCGCGAACTTGTCACGGGCCAGTCGCTCGCAGGTGTCGAGCACCGCATCGAACGTCGCGCGCGAATGGTCGGCGAAGCGCTCGCGTTGCGGGAGCTGGCCCACTTCGAGCCAGTCGTACAAGAGGAAGTCGATCGTCTGTCGGGTGCTCATGTCGGGGTGACCACGGCCAGCGTGGCGCTCAGTTTGGCGACCAGCACGCGCTGCTGGCCGAGGATGGCGAAGACCTCGGACTCGGCGAAGATCAGCGTGCGCCCGGACTTCACGACGTGGCCGACGCAAACCAGCTTGTTGCCGATCGCCGGCCGCAGCAGGCTCGTCTTGAGTTCAGCGGTGATCGCGAGGCCGCCGCTGCGCACCACGCTCTGCGCCGCGGCGCCGGCCGTGTGGTCGGCCAGCGCGGTCACGACGCCGGCGTGCGCCTGGCCGGTGTGCTGGAGATGCCGCGACTGCAACACCATTTCCGTCTCGCATCGGCCTTCGGACACCGCCGTCGGCACGACCCCGAGGTCGACCATGAACGGCGCCCTGTCGAAGAAGCCGCGAACGGCGTCGAGATCGATCATGTCAAACCTTGCCGCTACGCTGCATGGAATTCCTCACCGCCGCCGGCGCTGGACCTTGGACAAGAGGTTCAAGGGAGCGGCGGATCCGGCTCTGCCGGGCCGCTCGCGGCCGGCCCCCTTGGGGGCAGGGAGCGCCAGCGACCGTGGGGCTCAAAGTACTTCGAAGACGCCCGCTGCGCCCATGCCGCCGCCGATGCACATCGTCACGCAGACCTTCTTCGCGCCGCGACGCTTGCCTTCTATCAGCGCGTGGCCGGTCAGGCGTTGGCCGCTGACGCCGTACGGGTGGCCCACGGCGATCGCGCCGCCGTTGACGTTGAGGCGATCCATGGGGATGCCCAGCGTGTCGGCGCAGTACAGCACCTGCACCGCGAACGCCTCGTTCAGCTCCCACAGGTCGATGTCGGCCACCGTCAGGCCGAGGCGACGAAGGACCTTCGGCACCGCATACACGGGGCCGATGCCCATCTCGTCGGGCTCGCAACCGGCGACGGCAAAACCCAGGAAGCGGCCGATGGGTTGAAGGTTCTTGCGTTCGGCGTACTGGCTGCTCACCACCACGCAGGCGCCGCCGCCGTCGCTGAACTGGCTCGCGTTGCCGGCGCTGATCACGCCGCCGGGCAACGCCGAACGCAGGTCCTTGATGCCGTCATAGGTCGTGCCGGGCCGGATGCCTTCGTCGTTCTCGACGGTGACTTCCTTCGTGCCGATGCCGCTCTTCGGATCCGCGACGCCCGCCGTGACCGTGATCGGCGCGATCTCGTCCTTGAACAGGCCGGCCGCGAGGGCCGCGGCGGCCTTCTGCTGGCTGGCGGCGCCGTACTGGTCCATGCGTTCGCGCGAGATCCTGTAGCGTTTGGCCACCGTCTCGGCCGTCTCCAGCATCGACATGTAGACGGCCGGCTTGTTCCGCGCCAGCCACATGTCGCGCAGCATGTGGTGGTTCATCTCCTGCTGCACGCACGAGATGCTCTCCACGCCGCCCGCCACATAGACGTCGCCCTCGTTGGCGATCACGCGCTGCGCGGCCATCGCGATGGTCTGCAGGCCGCTGGAGCAGAAGCGGTTGACGGTGGCGCCTGCGACAGTCACCGGCAGGCCCGCGCGCAGCGCGACCTGGCGCGCGATGTTGGCGCCAGTGGCGCCTTCGGGATTCGCGCAGCCCATCAGCACGTCCTCCACCTCGCCGCCGTCGATGCCGGCGCGCTCGATCGCGGCGCGCACCGCGTGGCCGCCCAACTCGGCGCCGTGCGTCATGTTGAAGGCACCCTTCCAGCTCTTGCAGAGCGGCGTGCGGGCGGTGGAAACGATGACGGCTTCGGTCATAAGGAAAACTCCTGGGAAACGTGATCTGGATGAAAGGCCGGATCAGGGATGTATCGGGGGTCAGACGCGCGTGTCGGGCGCGCGCTCGCGCTGGATCGGTGCGGGCGGCGTGGGGTCGGGCTTCTTGATGAACAGCTCGCGCCACGGGCCGGAGCCCGAGACGATCAGCATGCCCAGCACGACACCGGCCACGATGGCCAGCGTGCGCTTGATGAAGTCGGCCACTCGCATGCCTCAGCTGAAGGACTTGCCTTCGGCGGCCAGCCTCGCCAGCAGCGGCGCCGGCTGCCAGAAGGCCTGGTCGTCGGCCGGATTCTTCGAGAACTTCTTCATCGCCTGCACGACGTTCCACAGGCCGACGGTGTCGGCGTAGTTCATCGGGCCGCCGCGCCACAGCGGGAAGCCATACCCGGTGAGGTAGACCATGTCGATGTCGGACGCACGCGACGCGATGCCTTCCTCGACGATGCGGGCGCCTTCGTTGACCAGCGACCAGACCAGGCGGTGGACGATCTCGTCGTCGCCGATCTTGCGCGCGGTGATGCCCAGATCGGCGCGGTGCTTGCCCAGCATGTTGTTGACCAGCTCCGAGGGAACGGCGTCGCGCTTGCCCGGCACGTAGTCGTACCAGCCCGCGCCCGTCTTCTGGCCGTAGCGGCCCATCTCGCACAGCAGGTCGGCCGTCTTCGAGTAGCGCAGGTCGGGCTTCTCGACGTAGCGGCGCTTGCGGATCGCCCAGCCGATATCGTTGCCGGCCAGGTCGCCCATGCGGAACGGGCCCATCGCGAAGCCGAACTTCTCGACGGCCTTGTCCACCTGCTGCGGCGTGCAGCCCTCTTCCAGCAGGAAGCCGGCCTGGCGGCTGTACTGCTCGATCATGCGGTTGCCGATGAAGCCGTCGCAGACGCCGGAGACCACGCAGGTCTTCTTGATCTTCTTGCCCAGCTTCATCACCGTCATCAGCACGTCCGGCGCCGTCTTCGCGCCGCGCACCACTTCCAGCAGGCGCATCACGTTGGCCGGGCTGAAGAAGTGCATGCCGATCACGTCCTGCGGGCGCTTCGTGAACGAGGCGATCTTGTCGAGGTCCAGCGTGGACGTGTTGGACGCCAGGATCGCGCCGGGCTTCATCACCGCGTCGAGCTGCTCGAACACCTTCTGCTTGACGCCGATCTCCTCGAACACCGCCTCGATCACGAGGTCGGCGTCGCCCAGTTCGGCGTACGACAGCGTGGTCGACAACAGCGCCATGCGCTCGGCGTACTTGTCTTCCTTCAGCTTGCCCTTCTTGACCTGCGACTCGTAGTTCTTGCGGATGATGCCGATGCCCTTGTCCAGCGCCTCCTGCTTCATCTCCAGCATCACCACCGGCGTGCCGGCGTTGAGGAAGTTCATCGCGATGCCACCGCCCATCGTGCCGGCGCCGATCACGGCCACCTTGCGGATCTCGCGCACCGGCGTGTCTTCCGGCACGTCGGGAACCTTGGACGCCGCACGCTCGGCGAAGAACGCGTGGCGCAACGCCTTGCTCTCGGGGGTCAGCATCAGCGCGGCGAAGGCCTCGCGCTCGTACTTCAGGCCGTCATCGAACTTCGCCTTGGTGGCCTGTTCGACGGCGTCGACGCAGCGCACCGGCGCCGGGAAGTTCTTGGCCATCGCCGTGACGGTGTTGCGTGCGAAGCCGAAGTACGCGTCGCCTTCCGGGTGCTTGCACTTGATGTCGCGCACCATGGGCAGCGGACGCGCGGCGGCGATCTCATTGGCGAAGGCCAGCGCGCCTTCCAGCAGGTCGCCCTCGATCACGCGGTCGAACAGCTTCTGGCCGGGGATCTGCGCCAGCAACTCACTCTTGACCGGCTCGCCGCTGACGATCATGTTCAACGCGGCCTCGACGCCGATCGCGCGCGGCAGGCGCTGCGTGCCGCCGGCGCCCGGCAGGATGCCCAGCTTGACCTCGGGCAGCGCGATCGCCGCGCCCGGCGACACCACGCGGTAGTGGCAGCCCAGCGACAGCTCGAGGCCGCCGCCC
>Ga0307516_10009771_pt1 | contig 10642 bp, 14 predicted proteins | sample 19_EM_MG_FD_203310 | JGI IMG/M metagenome (GOLD analysis project Ga0307516, IMG submission 203310) | Populus trichocarpa ectomycorrhiza microbial communities from riparian zone in the Pacific Northwest, United States - 19_EM | ecosystem: Host-associated > Plants > Roots > Unclassified | place...
CTAGTCCTCAGCTACGGCATCCACTGCCTTGCACTTCCTCTGTGCTCACCTCGGTCCGCTGTTACTATCACCTCCTCTTCACCCTCTTCCTTACGGTTACCGGCCACGACATCTCGTTACCCGGTTCCCAATTAAGGCACCCGCTACCTCATTCATTCGAGGCTGTGCCGGTCTTTGTTCTTCGTCATTACCAGCTCCATCTCCGCCATCTCATGGTTGGGCGTCATGGCATAGGCATCAGTATTGCCACCCAGCTCCCCGCTACGTCACCTAATATTTCTCCTTCTCCGCCACTTCATGGCTACTCGCCACGGCATCGGCATCGGATTTGTCATCCATCGGTCCGCAACGGTAAACACTATCTCACTTCATCGGCGGTCGCCGTGTAACCCTCCTAGCATCCCTTGCTAACTCGAAGCGTATTTCTAATGAATGCAGGTAGACGAAGACATCCGACAGGGCTTACGAACGAGTAAAAACTGCCGCCATCACACCCGGATTGAGATGTCAGAATAATGGGCGTCCGGAGATGACGGACCGGAGAAGGCGTCCGGAGATGACGGACCGGAGGCGACATGTCCGGAGATGACAGCCGCCCGGGTCTCCGAGCACCGGCTCGGGAGACAGTCTTCCGTCCTTTCCCCCTGGCGAGTCCCTCGGGCCCGTTGTATATAGAGAGAATGTTCCTCCTTCAACTTTGTATCAATCAGTCAATTTACTGTCTTCATCTCTATCGATCCCTATATTCCAACATGAGATGTGCAGCCACATCGACCAGATACATGTGTATTGCGGGTCCGGAGTCCATTGCGAGACAATACCAGCTAAGTAGGCCATGCGTTGATGACAACATACCCTAAGTGGATGGGATAGCTGACCTCTGATGGCAAACCCAAACAATTTCAAGTAGAGATGGATTATGTCAGAACTCCTTGCAAATAAACGGTGCAGGGACGCTATATCAGTCTTCATAGAGAAGATGGAGTAGGTGATAAGAGACGGAGTGATGATGAGGATTGTGGGGGTTAAAGTGTATCCTCCCGAGGAGTACAGGTCTGGGGAAGGGGTGTTGCAGTGTCGTTTTTTTCGTTTTGGTATCCATACTGTGCCACAATGTACCGACTACATAACGGGAGTTTTCGGTCCCACTAGTCAGGGCGACAAGGAAAACCTGGTGTCTCGCTCGTCGGTCGTGGGCGATCCTGCGATGATACCACATTCTACGCCTCCTACACCCCCATGGTTGCCTGGCACGGCATCGGCAACGGCTAGTCTGCCTGGGTTTGCGATCCAGCACCTGCTCCTAGTATTGTTGGTTGTGCGCCTCGCCGCTTGTAACTACCACCTCCTTCTCCTCCACCACACGGTTGAGTGTCACGGCATTCAGATCGGATCGGGTTTCAGCTCGGCAATGACGGCACCCGGTGCCGTATGATTCCCCGGCGGTCGAGAGCCCGGTTCCCCGCGGCGGCCACCACCCCAAATTTCCTCCGCAACACGCGACACGCACCCACTGTCCCCGACACTCCCGATCCGCGCTACAACACACTCGCATCATAGTTTCGCCAAGTCGCTAACCGCATGTCGTTTCGTATTCGCTGATTCCAACATCGCTAACTTTACTGAGCCTTCATTTCTACTGCACTGTTTCGCAACTGCTACGCACGCGGTTGACGAGATCATCTGGCTCGCTAGTGAACCACCTCCCCTCCACCAGCATCACTGCGTACAGAGAAAGAGGAACTTCCCGATTTCGGAAGTGATGACACCATCGCCTCCCAGACTGTTGTGCAAAACCTCAGACTGCTCACAACAACGCTTCAGACCTACTTCCGCTCCGAGATTGCGATCGTATGCGACGACATCGGGAAGCAGTCAGCAGCCGTCAAAATTCTTTCGTCATCCGCAAAAGGGACAGCGCGCGAGATGAAGGACCTTAATGTCGTCATGGCTACAATGAGTGAGCGAATTGATAAGCTCACTGAGAAGAACCGGGCACTCCGGAAGCAAACGCCATTGCCAGCTACACAGCCGCTTCTGGCTTCTCCATCGACACTACCTTCCGGGCCAAAGTGGAAATAGACGGGGTACTGGCAGCTGAAAACCAGCTATGCGGAGACGCAGAATACCTGAAGTGGTCAGGAAACCAGACCACAGACGAGTGCTAATTCAGCAAGCTGCAATTCTGGAGCAGTTGAAGCAGGAGAACAGGACTTCGATAATTGCAGACCATGGAATAGGAAAGGGGCCCATCTACGGGTGGAAGTATGGAATAAAGCTGGCACAATCGAGGGTAGGATACACCCTATCTCGGAGGTATCGAGCCGGTGTCTGCCGGATGAGGCGCGGAGTCCGAGTCCGTCCGCGGAGGCGTCGAGTCCGAGTCCGATTCCGCGCGGTGTGGCGCCGAGGGCGAGTGCTAGCACCCTTGAGGTGTCGAGCCCGAGTCCGAGTATTTCCGATGAGGTGCCGAGACCTAGTGCGAGTACCCTTTAGGTGCGGAGTCTGAGTCTAAGTCCGTCCGCGTAGTCGTGGAGTCCGACTACAAGTCCGTCTGCTGAGGTATCGAATCGAGTCCGAGTCCCCGCGGTGAGGAACCCAGTCGAGTCCGACTTCCACCGCCGAGGAGCCGAGTCCTAGTCCAAAGCCGGTGTGCGGAGGAGTCGGGTACGAGTTCGAGTATACTTTTCGGGCGCCAAATCTGAGTCCAAGTACACCCTTGAGGTGCCGAGTCCGAGTCCGAGTCCGAGTCCGTCCGGTGAGCAATCCAAAACGAGTCTGAGCCTTCGGCGGAGGTGTGAGCCCGAGTCCGAGTCCCGGTCCGGCCGCTGAGGCACCGAATCCGAGTCCGAGCCTGCGGCGGAGGTGTCGGGTCCGAGTCTGGCTCAATCTGGTGAGGTGTTGAGTCCGAGTCCGTCCGCAGAGGCATCGAGTCCGAGTTCGAGTCCAACCTCTTAGGCATGGAGTCAGTGTCCTAGCCCGAGTGCGTTCGGGAAGGTGTCGCCTTTCTCCTTCGGAAGATTGCAGCCTCGGTCTTGTCATGATAGAAGGCTACACCGTTGATTACCGCCCAGCCAACGGGTGCTGCCGCCGCCTTCCACAGCTTCGCTACCACCGCCTCATCGTCTGCCCCGAGGGCCCACCACCCAGTGTCGTCCGGAGGCGGGGGAGCTTAGTTCCGAGGACGGGGGGGCGGGAGGAGCTACTACTGTTCCTACCCACGCCCCCTTCGTGCCATCGGCGGACGAGTGGTAGGGGATGGGTCACTTTTTCCTATGTTATTCCCTTTGTGATCCTCCATGGCGCGTATCTAGCTTTCCTTCGGGACAGGCCAGGGCGGAGGGGGAAGGGGAGCTTGCAACGTGCCGCCACTGCGCGGACAGCGGACCTGAAAAAACGGATAAAATGTACGCCGCCATAGTCTAGATATCTAGGCTAAATGCGAGTATGATGAAACAAAAAAAAAACCACTCCGTCGAGGACCAACTTAATCTGGTGGTCGCTGAGTGCGATGTGATCTCGATGTTCATTTGGTGAAACCTAAGCGATTGGACAATTCATGAGCACCGTCAGGGGGCAGAGTTGGACGGCACATAGATTGATTTTGCACGTGTTGGAAGAGTGGTCGAAGAGTGGAGTAGTATTTCAACAGAGGGAGCGACAATTTGAACAATTCCAACAGGTGAAAAGCAATTGCAGCACATAAAATACGACAGAGATATAGCAGTTACGTGAACCACTACCCCCTGCCTGAAAAAACACATCCAACAGCGTAAATACAAAATTCCAGTTCGGAAAACATCTCCCCTCCTAACTCAATAGTGATTCTCCCTACTGCTTACTTATCGTCCCTCGCTCCTACCCCTAGTTGCCCCTGCCCCTCTCAGCTGTCTTCGCAGCGAACTCCTTCAATTTGAGCTGGTACTCCTCATACACTCCTCCTGCCACAACTGGATATCGCAGCAGCGCTGCCTCCACATCTCGACATTGTTGCGTTCCTCCCCGTACTGTTCTGGAGTGTTATGGAGAGTCACCCTTGTTTGGTAGAACCGACCCTGGCGTCCCGGTTGATCGTTATCCAGCTCCCGCTCATTCCGGGCAACTGCTACCCTTTTTGCGGTCGTGACACTGCCCCGCGGGCCCGATTCTGGTCCTGCCTTACGTTTCATTGTTGGCGGAGCGTTGCGGCTGCCGGCAGGTGTATGGGTCTTGCTTTTCTCAACTACTTCGGAAATAAATCGGTAGTAGGGGCACAAAAAATCCAACCAATCTACGCGACTATCAGTATGAGTACACTGGGTAGCCGGAAGTTTTCATCCAACCTGACTCCATAGAAGCCCGCTGCCCGTCGGTCGTTCGCCCCTCTATATGGTTATCCACCAGCGGCTTAACCTCTTTGTACAGCTTGATCATTACACTCCAATGAGCCCTGATGGCGTTTGGCGAACGGCTGCCACGGAAAAACCCTGTGTCTCGCGCAACGTTCTCCCAAAACCTCTTTGGGTTCCGTTGCATCCTAGCGTAGTTATCGCCATTGTCCAGGATCGCGATCAACCCTTTGCTCTCGATCGTCGCCCACTTACCCTTTTTCTGGCATCCCACCTTTTCCGGCGCAATATTCAAGCCTTGATTGAATACCACATCCAATTCGCGCTGCAGGTTGCTGGGAGGATTTGGGCTGGGGGGGGCCTGGAGGCAGGGGCCGGCGTGGGCAGGGTTACCCTGGGTGGGTAGGCCGTTCGATGGGTTGTCACGAGCTGGGGCCGCGTAAACCGGGTTACCCCCGGAGAGGGCGGCGGGAAGCAAAGGGTGGGGCGGGGTAAGGGAAGGATCCCATGAGGGAGTGGATGCGAACAAGGCATCGCATGCGAAACCGGCGGTCCCCCGGAGGTCGTGTCCGGGAGGTGAAAGCAGCAAGGGCGATTGTGGAAGACCCGACCCAGATTGGGGGACAGAGACGGCTACATTCACAAATCAGCTTAGATAAATGGAGAATCGTTTCACTCCGGGGCGTACATCCGAGATGACGGCTAGCGGCAGGCTCGGCTGCTACTTGTTCGACAATTCCGATGGCGCATACACCGAGCCACTAATAGCCGTCAGCACACTGTTCCACTCCTTCTATAGCGGTAGCCACAACCAGCAGAGACCGGCCGCCATCACTTGGGGGCGTCTGGCTGCCACCTCGTGGCTCCCATCGGCATGCGTTTTCTCCTTGTGGCGATCCATTGCTGGCACCTTCCACGCCTGGGCCTTGTGGGGAACGATTTGCGACGGCAACAAAGCCTCCCGATGCGGAGTGTGTAGACGGGGGAGGCGTTTCGGACATGGTGGACCCCTACAGACAGAACACGTTAGAGCCCATGTCTTTGCTTCCTTAACCCACTGCGAGCAGACCTACGAGTCGGCCGGCACGATGTGTGATTTGCGATGATGTGGGATGATAGATAAAAGATGAACCGATGAGTGATCACGGACAAGAAATGAAATGATGACAGAGGAGAAATGTGCTGCTGCTACGGTGGGAATTCCTGTCGGCAGAGGCTGTCCAGCGTGCGAGGACGGATGCGCAGATTTTTCGTTTCGACGGGCGGGCGGCGGGGGTTTAAATAAGCGAGGAGGCAGCAAAGGAGCGTCGTCACGCGTCACCCAACTACGCCAAGAGTAGTGGGCACCATCGGTGGCCGTGTCAGCCAATAAGGGTTTCGTTACCTCTTGGCGAAGTGTACGCTCAGATTTGGCCAGCTCATGAATCCTTGCGCAAGCCTCCATGAATTACGCTCAAGCAGCGCTGCAAAAATAGGTGCTGCTATTGTTCGAATTTCTATCACTTCACCCCACAGTACCGATACAATCACGACCAGCTGCCGCTCTTGCCTGGGATGGTGTTGCCCTTGTTTGGCCCCACTACGGCAGCCGGTGAATACTTAGTCCTCACCCTCGGTTGCCAGCAGAGCCTTGGTCAAATGGGTGTTGCCATTCAGCGCTAGCTCGCTCCGCAACCGCCACCGGTGAATGCTTCCCACACTAACCTCTTTTGCCATCGGTCTTTGCTGAATGAGTGTTGCTATTGTTCGAATTGCCTGTGCTGCTCCATCACCAATCACCGCACCACACACGGCCGATATACTTGGCCTCCATTACGGCAACCGGCCAACGCTTCCGACCCCAACCTCGGTTGCCAGCACAACCTTCGCTGAATGGGTGGTGCCATTCCGCGCTAGCTCGGGCACTGTTACCGCAGCTGGTGAATGCTTCCCACACTAACTCTTTTGCCACCAGTCTTAACTGAATGATCGTTGCTATGTATTGTTCGAATTGCCCGTGCTGCTTCTTCCCCCATTGCGCTGCCCCGCACCGACAGTATCTACCAGCAAGATTCCCTGCCACTTGCGCCTTGGAGATATCGCCATTGCTTGGCCTCCATTCCGGCAACCAGTGAATGCTTCCAACCTCACCCTCGGTTGCCGGCAGAACCTTCGCTGGATGGGTGTTACCATTAGTCACGAGCTCGTGCTCTATTACCGCAACCGGTGTATGCTTCCGACACTAACCCCTTTCACCACCAATCTTTGCTGAATGAGTGTTGCTATTGTTCGAATTGCCTGTGCTGCTCCATCACCCATTGCCGCACCACACACGGCCGATATCCAAACGATTCACTGCCACTCTTGCATGGGAGGGTGTCTCCATTACTTGGCCTTCATTACGGCAACCGGTTAACGCTTACAGCCTCACCCTCGGTTCGCAGCACAACCTTCGCTGAATGAGTGTTGCCATTAGGCGCAAGGTCGTGCCCCGCTACCGCAACCCGTGAATGCTAACCTCTTTCAGCACCAGTATTTGCTGAATGATCGTTGGTATTGTTCGAATTGCCCGTGCTGCTACTTCCCCCATTGTGCCGCCCCACACCGACGGTATCTACCAGCACGATTCACTCTCCTCCATTGCGGCAACCGGCGAACGCTTCCGACCCCACCCTCGGTTGCCAGCAGAAACTTCGCTGAATGGGTGTTGCCATTGGGCACGAGCTCGTGCTCTATTACCACAACCGGTGAATGCTTCCGACCCCAACCCCTTTCGCCACCAGTCTCTGCTGAATGAGTGTTCCTATCATATTGTTCGGATTGCCCGTGTTGTTCCTTTACCCATCGCCGCCCACACCACCGATAGCCGCACGATTCCCTGCCACTTTCGCCTTGGAGATGTCGCCATTACTTGGCCTTCATTACGGTAACCGGCGAACGCTTACCGCCTCACCCTCGGTTGACAGCAGAACTTTCGCTGAATGGGTGTTGCCATTCCGCGCTAGCTCGGGCTCCGTTACCGCAATCTCTGAATGCTTGCGACCCCACCCTCGTTGACGACATTGCGCGTTTGCACGGACCCCCTCGTCACAACCGCTGATTATGCTTCTGACCGCACCCTCTTTTTCCAGCTAAATCTTTGTTGAGTTGAAGTTGCCTGGGAGTGGTAGAGTGGCTGAGTTTCTCGCGGGATGATGGCTGAATAGCGGAGTGGCTGAGTGGCGGAGAGGCGCTGTGGCCCGGGGTTGTCGCCGTTGGTGTGGCGCGGCGGCCGTGCCGCTGCACAGCAAAACGGGCGAAGCAAGCCGGGCGGACACCGGCATCTTCCAGGGATCACCGTCCGCACCAATGCTCCTCCGCTTGTACTTGACAGACTCTTCCACGAGGTGCAGAGCACGGTTCCACGCATCCGAGGGGTATCCTTTGTGGACGTCATTGGCGGGTGGGCGGATTGGCCGTGTCAGAATAATTGGCGTCCGTAGATGACAGCCGCCCGAGTCTCCGAGCACTGGCTCAGGAGACAGTCTTCCGTCCTTTATCCCTGGCGAGTCTCTCGGGCCCGTTGTATATTGAGAGAATGGTGCTCCTTCGAAGTTGTATCAATCGACCGATTCACTAACTTCATCACTATCGATCCCTCGACCCCAACAGGTCGGACGACGAGAGGGGGCGGCGGCCAAGACATCCGAGGCAGCAACAGTCCCCACTGACCGGGAAGCGAGCAGTGAAATGGCCTTTGGACACCAAGAGCTGGAGGTGGCAATCTTTCGCAGGAAAAGGGCGCCTGTCACAGCACCGGGGAAGGTTGGCCCCAACGTTGTAGCATTCAACAGGGCGGCGGCGCGGTCGCTGGGGGTGCGGCTGCAAGACGTGCACTCCATCGCGAATTTTTTTTTTTTTTGTTTATTCAGTACTCGTATGCGACCTATCTAGATCATGACGAGGGGCCTTTGCGGTCCATACGTACAGTCCGTTTCCTCGCTGCAGTCCGCGTGTAGCGGCACGGTGCAAGCTTCCCGCTCCATCGCGAATGTGCGGTGGCTGGTCCCGACTGAGGTAGACACGGGAGGCGAGGGCCGGAGTGAAAGCGGACGGAGTGTAGTGAGCGGGGAGAGCAGCAGGGGGGGGGGGGGGGGGGACGCCGCGCATCTGGGGGATTTTTTTTGTTTAATCATACTTGCATTTGGCCCGCCTTGACTGTGGCGGCGTACATTTTGTCCGTTTTCCCCGCCGCTGTCCACGCGGCGATGGCACATTGCAAGCTCCACTTTTTGCCGTCCGCCCAGGCCTGCCCCGAGAGATAATAGATGACCAAGGAAATAACAGGGGAAAGCGAGACCTATCCACTACTCGTCGTCCGCTTTTGCAATGAAGGAGTGCATTGGTAGGAACAGTGGTAGCTCCTCTCCAGCTCCCACCTCGGTACTCAACTCTTACGCCTCCGGTTCCCCCTCCGCTTCCAGCGTACGGCGCTCCCTTGGCCCCCTTTCCGACGCCCTCGGAGATCTCATTCCGCTGCAACCTACACAGCCAGCACTCTTCTTCCAACATTTCTGGTGGTGAGGAAGTCTAGTACTTCCTGGCTACATCTCCCATCGGCAAGGAAGTGCAGGAGCTTCCACCGGCTCTTTCACCTCCGAAGCACCCTTCCACCTCGGGCCAGAAGATCTACTGCAACATCCTCCATTCCAGGCACCCCGGTAGGTGGTGGTCTCTCGTGTGCGAGGGATACTGGCGCCGCCAGTACGGGGCGGCTTGATTTTATTCAAACGGAGCAACCGCTGGTCGGGTCGGCACCGCCACGATCTATATAGGTCGCATGCGAGTACGAGTACACAAAAAACTAAGATGGTCGGGTCGGTGTGTATTCGTGGAGGTTGGGGGTGACTTGGAGTACCTCCTAAAGTGGTCGAAGTGCCTACAGTAGCAAAAAACGGGGTATCATCAATCAAGCAGCAATACGGAATTCGACAGAGCCTAGCATTCCTGTAGCATCAGGACATAGATTCGCGCCGAGCGTGACTCTGGTGACTGGCTACATCACTATTAAATGCAATTCCGCAGGACGACATCATTCTAGAATGCAGTATCAAAACTTCCACTTTATATTTTACAAGAACTGAATACTATAACGGTGCAGCACCCATAAGGCATGAATGGTATACCACATATCTACCATTCTGAATGCCCCTTTAATCACTCCTACCCAATGCCCGTTAATGCCCGAGCAATACACCCCGGATGCCACACCGATCGTAACACTGAATACTATAATAAAAATGGGGTGGAATTTCCACCGGATTCCTTCTACACTAGGCTAGGTCGAGTATCAACACGGTCTTAAGTTTTCACCGTGTACTAACAGTCTGAAAGCCTGTTCGGCTGCGAGCTGCATTTTCAATCTACCTCACAAATTTTGGATGCTACTTGAAACCCTTAGCGAAGGGTGAGTGTTCGTCACACCACTCTGAGTTCAGAAAACTACATATTGTCGGCTAAGTCACAATACAATAAACTCTACCAAAAACCACCAGCACACAGCGTGGCCCCCTGAGTCAACCACGCCATCATGCCTACGATATGCAACTCTCACCCAACACCATGTTGGAAAAGCTTCTCGGCGCTGGAGGCACGGCGCTGTTGGCGACCAGAGTTGAGCGGGCGGCGTTGCTGGGGGAGCGCACGCCGGAGGAGCTAAAGCAGGGAGCCTAATGGGGACAAAGCGGGGAAGCAGCGAGATGTACTTTGTGTTCTCTGTTCTAAGGTTCTTTTCTTCTGTACTCTTACAACCGATATAGCAACTGAGATTGTCCCCGTTCGAACCCTACCACAACGTGAAGAATCCCATCTACGCACACCTACGGCCATAACCATTCAACACACCATTATCGAGGCTTTGCAATCCCGGTTGGTCCTGAATCGGTGCTATTTTTCAAAATAGGAACGCTCGAATTTTTTTTTGGTTTTGCAAGGTGTACGTTCTTAAGTCAGGTGACGGTGCTGGTGTCTATTCGCCTGCTGACTTGGTTCTTGCCCAGCCCCCGCAGGTTTGGAGTGTGTCATCCAATGGAGCCAATCAGCGCGTTTGTTTACATTCCGGGAAATAAATCGTGCAGTTCTTGCGCCGGTGCTATTAAGTCATGACTTTTTCTCGTGCCTTACATAAGTACGTGCACATCACCTTGTCACCCCCTGCAATCCTCCGTTGCCTAGAAAGAACGGCAGCCCACCTGATCGCTGACCACCTGGAGCGGAAGCAAGGTCTGCACCAAGGCCAGTTCGGGTGCCGGAAGCGGAGATCCTGCGTCGATGCGGTTGCCATCCTAATGAACCGC
>Ga0307516_10009772_pt1 | contig 10642 bp, 8 predicted proteins | sample 19_EM_MG_FD_203310 | JGI IMG/M metagenome (GOLD analysis project Ga0307516, IMG submission 203310) | Populus trichocarpa ectomycorrhiza microbial communities from riparian zone in the Pacific Northwest, United States - 19_EM | ecosystem: Host-associated > Plants > Roots > Unclassified | place...
TTTTTTTTTAAAAAAATTAATACAATTAAAAATAAAAATAAAAATAATAATAAAAAAAACCGAGAACAGTGCAAGTGAATTGCACTGTTCACGTGAACAGTGCAATTCACTCGTGAACAGCAGTGAATTACACTGTCCGCAGGTTTCTACAGTGCATGCATGCAAAGCAGGTTAGTAAAATAAGTTTTGTTATTACCAAACGGCTGCAGACTGCGTTTTAAATAAAACGCAGCCGCAGCCATATAGACAAACGGCCTCTTAAGCACACCTATATTCCAGTTGCATGTTTTTTTTAAATTTGATTTTTTTAAATTTTAAATTGATTTTTTTTAATTATTTTGATAATATAAAAATATTATTTAATATATTTTTAAATAAAAATCTATTGCTACTACCCATCTCTGTATTCGTATAGTCTTCTTTGTAGTGGAACTCTTTTCCATGAATGAGTTTAGGGTCAAATTTTTGACACGAAACAAAGCCCAAATCCCCTCATAACCGTTCGCAGACACACCGGCTTACCATCATCTTCCCAAAACACTAGGCAAAAATGCAAAAATCCTAACTTCAAAACCGAACCCCCCCGGTCTCCGTTAAAGAGCCAAACCTCACTCTCTCCCTCAGATCCACTCTCTCTTTCTACTCATATTTGTTTCTATAGCCCTACTCTCTCTCTCTCTCTCTCTCTCTCTATATATATATATATATATATATATCACATGAAACAACTATATTCATATACAGCTCCTAATTGTTCTGAACTATCTCAAGTTTGGTTTTTTTTTTTTTTGAGTTTTCATCCCTTTTGGTTTTCTATTTGCCACACGGGTTTTGATGATTTCTTCAACTCGTTGCCTGGGATCATGGTTTTAGCATACGGGTAATCTTCTGTTTTATAAAATTCCTCTGCGAGTTTTCCATATGTCGTGGGGATGCAATTTTATTAAGATTTTTGTCAAGCTAGTCTCTTGAATGTGGGCTGGCTTTTGTGTTTGTTTGATAGAAATCCTCTTTTTTTCTGGGTTTCTTGTTGAATGGATTGTGAAGATTTTTTGACATTACTGCATAGAATCTTGAGGTTGGGACATGAGTATGTTTCAATTTGAGGAAGAAATCAAGATATGCTCTCTCTGCGGGTCACTCGGAGATTCCGCAACTTTGCTGCTGCCGTTTTATTAACTCATAGCCCTGCAGCTGTATCTAATCTCATTCAGAACCAAAACCAGAAGCCTTTGGAGGAACCTGCACTTCTTAAGCTTAAAGCTGAGAGAGACCCTGAAAAGCTATTTAATCTTTTCAAGGCCAATGCTGAGAATAAGCTTGTTGTGGAGAATCGGTTTGCATTTGAAGATACCGTTTCTCGCTTAGCTGGTGCTAACAGGTTTGATTACATTGAGCATTTACTTGAGCACCAAAAGACTCTTCCACAGGGTAGGCGCGAAGGGTATATGGTGAGGATTATAATGTTGTATGGAAAGGCTGGAATGATAGAGCATGCTATTGATACTTTCCATAATATGCATTTGCGCGGATGTAAAAGGACCGTTAAATCCTTCAATGCTGCACTCAAGGTTTTGACTGGAACCCGTGATTTAGCAACAATTGAGACCTTTGTCAACGAGGCCCCAAAGAAGTTTGATATCGAGTTTGACATATTTTCAGTTAACATTATTGTTAAGGCTTTATGTGAAAGGGGTGTTTTGGATAAATCATATTTGCTCATGGTAGAGATGGAAAAGTCAGGGGTAACGCCAGATGTCATCACATACACCACACTTACATCGGCATATTATAAGAATAACAAAGCAGAGATTGGCAATGGATTGTGGAACCTTATGGTGCTTAAGGGGTGTTTACCCAATCTTGCAACATTTAATGTTAGGATTCAGTATTTGGTCAATATAAGACGGGCATGGCATGCAAATGATGTGATGCGTTTGATGCAGAAAATTGGGATTGTGCCCGATGAGGTTTCATATAATTTGGTTCTAAAAGGCTTCTTCCAGGTTGGTAATCTTGAGATGGCCAAACTGGTGTATTTTTCCTTACGTGGCAAGGGGCATAAATTTAATGTTAAAGTTTACCAAACAATGGTTCATTATTTATGCAAGGGTGGGGAATTTGATTTGGCATATACAATGTGTAGAGACTGCATGAGAACCAACTGGTTTTTGAATGTGGATACCATTCATACACTGCTTGAAGGGCTAAAGAAGAATGGGCAGCTTAACAAGGGTAAGGTAATCTTGACTTTAGCCCAGAGGAGAGTGCCACCTTTTCCTTCAAGTCATTTGAGTTCCATGCAAGCTGTATTGTCTAGAAGTTGAATTGGGGTGATGGAAATACTCAGATAAGCCTGATTCTGTAACACCCAGCTTGACAGCAGGGACTATTCTTTTCATTATATCAAACAATACGTTCACAGAACAAAATGGACATCATATCTTCATCCTTAACATCAAACAGGGGACTTCCCCTTTCTTCAATTAATTGATTTTAGCATCTTGATTAAGTTCCTGGCGAAATGAAAGTTATAAACTTATAGTGGATGGTGCCATGATTCCTGTAAGTTTTCAGGCATTTTCTTCCTTTATTATTGTCTGTTTCAAATCCAATGATCTCTCTTTCTAATCTATGAGTGTTGGAGCATGTGCTTTTTGGACTTTCACTGTGTCAATAATCACTCTACTTGCCGAAAATCAATGTCTCGTGCCATCTTTATTCACCTCTATCTACGTGGATTCATGACATTTTTTAAAATCATCATGCAACTTCCTCATTGTGTAGTGCATTTATTTATGAATACGACCATGTCTTCTGCCCTGACTTGTATGTTAGGCAAATTTACATCAGATGTGTTATATAAATTGGCTTTCAACTAAAATTTTGATTTGATTTTTCATTTCTAAGGTAATGCCTTTTTTGTGAAACTTTTGCAGCTTCATTTGACTAAGAGTTCGATAGCCAGCTGAAAAGGCGTCTTCTTTTTTATATCTATGACTTAGATGGCAACGTTGGTAAGCATCAAATATTTTGCACATTTTTGTTTCTTGGGCTTAGCAGATGCATCAAGTTGATTTGTGGAACTTACTGCTTCATTGTTCTAAATGCCTTCTATTTCAAATTTGAACTTTTGTTAAGTACATCACTGTAAGCTGATAAATGTTAAGAGTGATGGCTGATGTTTTGATACACTTTTTTTTTTCTATTTTCATTGTTATATTGGAGTATGTGATGCAGGACAGCTGGAGGCTGTTTCAAGGCTGCAAACTGCGACGTGAATAGTAATTTAAGGGTTTGAGGTGATCTTTCGATGGTCAATAGCTATAGGACTGACTGGGCTAGAACGAGTGGATGTTTAGTAATTAAATGGAGGTTGTTTGATGGTTGGAATATGGGAGGATTTGAATTGCTGGAAATTGTAAAAACTATTAGCCACACTAAAATGGTTTCTAGGAGTCACATTAGAGGATAGAAAACGAAGCTTCACACCTAGAGTTCTTAGGAGTCACACCTAAGAGAAGATTGAGTTTCTGGAATTTTTATTCGTGAACTGATTCTTTCTGTATTGAAAGATTACATAACCTTTATATAGAGTTCTTTGGACTTATCTTCCTATATAAGAAAATATTAATAATCTTATTTAAAATAGGGAAAACGTAATAAAGCTAATGACTCTTTAGGAATCAGGACTAATAAAATACTAAATAGAAAATAAAATCTAGAACTATAGAATTTCCAGTAAATCTGGAAATTTCACAAATAACCCTGTCTACGAAATTATACTAGAATACAATAATTTTGCTTCTTTTGTTGTCACACTACGAGTAATAGCTGCCGTGGGTGTTAGTGGTTTCATCTCTTAAATAGTTGTTGCAACATGAAAAATCCAACAAATTGTAGTAACATCCTAAAAGGAGAGAGCATTTTATAGTTTTAAAAATATGGTTACCATTTTTATTATTTGAATTGTTTTTTGGAGGTAGGTAAACTATGAAAGGTTATTTAATTTGGTGAACCTGTTCTTGTGATCATACTGGGTTGACCCCAAAATAAAAATGCAAGTAGAATTGTAGAATATTTTTTCAATAAATCTTGTATATCTTGCCAATAAGCGATTCAATAGAGTTCTTTGTTTTTGGAAATATGCATACACAAAAAAGGCAAGGATTATTAGGCATTGATTTCAGAAAAGGCTACTGGGGTCCCCGTGTATTTTGGAAATAGCGAGAGGGCTCTCCAATGCCCTTAACATTAAGTCTAGAATCCCACCAAGTATTTGCCTAGTTAGAAGTCAACACTCCAATGTGACACAATATGGAAGGTAACTTGGTGAGCTTTATGATACGAATATTCTACTTTCCTTCTTTGTGAAGCCAAATTCACATGAGGTAGAAGGCAAAACACTTTGGTCAGCCCTTCCTTGTCACCCCCGCAATTCACCGCCACTTCCTGTTCCATCCTTTTCTAAACAACCAGCCGACTTCTCTGAAGTTGCACCTCTGGTGAAATAATGAAACAAGCTTCATCGTGCAAATATTACTAGTTATGGAAACAGAACAAGTCATCCTCTGGTGGTAATTGTTGTTTATAATCCCTTCTGGCGATGATATATGAAGGAAGACTACTGATGTGATAAATTCGAGTACATTAAGTATGGTCTAGGGGTAAATATTGCCCCACCAAGTGAAGATGAATTGTCCTTACCTATGGGGGTGAACGGCTTCCACGAATCATGCTATTTGTCACTTTTCCTATCTTCTGACCTACATGTTGAAATGCCCTGTATAGTCAATTGCTGCATGAACACTAGGATGGACTGAATCACTTCTATTCATGTATATTTAATAACGGATAGGTAAGAACAAAAAGTAGACACATTGGAGGGTTCTAATGAAATTGATTCATGAATACATGCTTCTTGTCCCGCCGTAAGGGAAAAAAGGCATCCTTTCCTGTTCTTGAAATCCATCTTTCTGTCCAAATGGTAGGAATTCTTACCTTTTTCGTAATTGTAACTGTACAGGACAAAATTTACAAATCAAAATTGGCACAGCCTGAAAGGGAAGAGAGGAGACCTGTAAAAAGGATGCTGTTGCAAAGTAATGGGGCAACGGCCACAAGATGGAATATTTTAATGGGGCTCTTTGGCAGCAGAAAATGAATTTGAATTGACACATTCTTGGTTTGTGGCTTTCTACTAGAAATTCGACCTCTCATTTGATTGATGCATTCAGTGCTCAACAGAGTAACATTTTATGGCTAGTCTCTGGTTGCAGATCTGGATAAAGTGGGATTACTAGCAACAATTGGTGCTGCATTTTTGGGCATGAACAATAATGTCTTATGATTGAGATACCTGAACGCCTTCCGCTGCGTATTGTGAATTGAGTTTGGTTGTTTATAGGATTCTGTGTTTGACCAGGCAACTTTAGATGACACTTGTTAGCACTAGTATGATGTACGAAGCTCCGTCCTGTTGCTCCAGTTTTGACTATATGTTTCATACCTGAAATGCTTGCCTCTAGTTAGAGATATCCCTGCATACTCCTCACAAGCTTCCAAGACATAGAAAAGTAGCTGTTGACGGAGATATATCCTGCATTCCCCTGTTGTCATCTATATGGTTGGAGTCCTTTAAAAGGAGAAATTTCAAATGGTAGTGTTTTGTCATCTTCAAATTCAACTTTTTGCTGTAGAGAAGGCCTCAGAAGGCTATAATATTCATGCCGTTTATTTAATGGTGATTGGGGAGTGGCACAGGGTTTTTATTTTAAGATTTTGCCTTGGTGCCGGCGGTCTTTTTAAGATCGCCTTAGATTAACTCAAGTGAGTATAGGGAGGTAGGATTATAAAGTTTTTATGAACATGAGTCTCCTACAACCCTTGGTTGTCGAAAAAATGTTTCAGGTACCAGATCAGAAACATGGTTCGCAACCATTTTTTAATCAAAATTAAAATCTCTCATGTAATCAGCATCATCAATCCCTCATAAATTGAATCAAAATCAAACCCATTATTCACAACTAATTGTAGATAACCAACATTAGTTTTCTTTCTTCTAGTCTTCTCTCCTCTCTTCTCCAACTTCTTTTCTCTCTCTTCTTCAGCTCCTTTTCCTTTACATTTACTACAAAGTTTAATATTTCTAGACTGGTTAAGGCGACAGTAATTTTAAATGCACGAAAGTCATTCCTTGATATCACACGATAACGGGGAAGAAAAACACGACTGGAAAATCACCATGTGTGCCAGTTGAAAGCAGCTCCTGATAATGAATCTGAAGCCTGTTCAAAAAGCGTAATGAATCTGTAGATATCCTCTTTTTGATGGCTGTTCTTCTGCCAAATGTTTAAAAGCGTTTGTTTTGGATAAAATCAACATCGGGCAATCCACCAAGCTCTCCGAGTACAACCGGTGTCAAATCATGTACAGAAGGAAATACAAGGAAATCACAGTTTCACAGAAGCAGTCAGGCAGAGCAGACCCTCTTCCCATGGAAAAATCTTCTTTATGAGCCACCCATAAGGCTTGAAACAACTCCTTCCCATCCAAGCCCTTAGAAGTCATCTCTACATAAGCTCTCCGGCCTAGGAATAGGGTATTATGCAACCCCTCATAAGCTCGCATCGCAGCAACCATCTTATCCATGTTCCTGAAAAAAGTGGCCACGTACGAATCACTGTTGATTAATACATAATAATCCAAAGCAGCTCTAGTGTTCCCATGCATATTTAGGAGATCCTCGCCCCTGAGAAGTGCAGATTTGGTGACCACATTGGTGTAAGTGAGTTTTAAACCTTCAATTTCCACCAGGCCATCCCCAGCTGCAAGATACATGTTCGTGTTTGTAGGGATGGAAAGTGCCTGCAAAACGAAGGCTGTCTCGTTAGGTGTGAGGGGACACTTCCCTCGTTTTCTCCAAACACGAGCCAACTCCCCAGTCCATGGTTTTCTGTCTCCCCTTGCAGCTTCAATGGCTTCTATGGAGGCAGGAGAAAGGCCTGAGTACTCACATTGGCTATATGCTACCATGTCAGGTTCAAATCGAAGATGTAGCGAAAGAAAGGGTTTTGGTATAGCTTCCAGAAGTTCTGCAGCTTTCTGTTCCAAGGTTCTTGCAAGGCGTAATGATCCATAACAAGCTTGACAAAGTGCAACTTTTGCACAATGAGGATACCTAAACGAAATTGGAAAAGTTTACATAACAAAACTACATCCTCCTTTTCCATTTCTAAACATGTATATAAAGTCTTACGCTAATAATATATGCATGTAGCTAAACCTATAACCGAACAGGGAATTTCATGTAATCACTACACATGAAAATTAAATTGACATGTAATCTGATACCTGTCCCTTCTTTGACCTTTTAAAAACTGAACAAAGAAATCTGTGAGAGAGGACAAAAGGAGAAAGGAACCAGATCACTCGCTGGCAAAGCCAGAGACGAGTAAGAAAATACCCTTGAAATAATTTTGAGGTATCAAACATTGGATGAAAAAACAAATATTCGCATTTTGGAGCGACTCAGTGTACTTGCTGATTTTGGAGTCCAAAGCTAGCCTGATGATGATAACAGTGATGGAGATTGTGAACAAGGAGTTTTGCTAACTCCACCATTGAAACAACGTGGCCAATCCTGGGGAAAGGGACAAACACTAGCTCTGTTTTCCACATTCACTAAAAACATGGCTACAAGAAACTGGATTCTCTCTTTGATTAATGTTTGGTTTGAAGGAGTTTGTGATGTGTGGAAAAGATAATGAATTTGGTGGTGTGTAGAGTTGGATGCCTATTTATATGTTTGGCCATTTTGTTAATCAAATTACAGAATGATGAATTGACTTTCATGGCAGTGTGGTTAGGTGGTGACAGTCAAGCATGGACAGAAGAAGGAGATAAGATCTATATATTTTACCGTGATTCGGTGTGTATCGAATTAATTTTTTAAATATAAATAAATAACTTTTTTAATTACATTATTAAACTAGTTCAAATGAGTTAATTTTGAAACTTCTCGACTCAACTCTTTACCCAACTTAAAATTTTAATTAAACCATGTGAGAGCTATCTCAATTTAAATTAATCGATTTCATAAATCTAAATATAACCTTAATGATCTATAAAAACATGACTTAACTTTATAAAAAAACTTCATAATAATAATTTTATTAAAATATTAAGATAATGACAGATTAAATCGATTCTGATTCCCTGCGGCTCAAGTCATGAACTCTATTGGGTTTAATAATTTTTTTTATATATAATTTTTTTAATTTAATTATATGATAAAAATAAATGCTTACATAATTAAATACCAACCTAAAAATAAACACTTATTTGAGACAATTATCCCTATAGAAAGCAAACAAAAATTCATAATGCAGTTTATTTCCCAACCAATTTAATATTAAATGATGAAATAAAAAAGAATAAATTAAAAACAATTAAAAGAACAAAAATAAAAACAAAAAAAACATATCATATCGGTGGGTAAATTCATCAAACCTGTGAATCGGATAAGCCGGGCTAGTACGCCAAACTTGTGAACTAAGTTATGGACTTCACTATGATTATAATTTTTTTTTCAAAACTATTTTTTATTTAACTACATGATAATAAAATTAGATGATTGTAAAATCAAACTAACTCAAGAACGAGATGTTTTTTTAGATCACAATAACTTCATAAAAGACGAAACAAAACAAATTATAAAACTGATTTCTCAATTAACCTGGTATTTAAGGATGAAATATAAAAAAACTAATTAGAAAAAAGTTAAACTTGCTAGACCCGCAAACCAAGTCAACCGGTCAAATTTGTGAATAGGTCTATGAATTTTATAAAGTTTAATAAGATAACTTTTCTCTGAAACTATTTTTTAACTATATAATAAAAAATATATAATAAAAAAGTCAAGTTCAATTAAAAAAATAGACACCCCACCAAACTCATACCCTGCAAACCCACAAACCATGCTAACCTTATAGAAAGGTAAAATAAAAAGAAACAAATTAAGAAGTCAAATTATCAATTATTCCAATATTAAAAGATGAAATCGAAAAAAACAAATTTGAAAAAAAATCATAACATAAATTCAAAAAGAAAAAAAGAAAGAAAGCAAAATACCGTGGATTACTATTGTTATTCACGGTGCAATGTGTGTGGGTGAATAATAGTTTCCTCACACTTTTTAATTTTTGTTACTCTATAAAGTTAAATAACATGTCTTTTCTCTAAAATTATTTTTTTTAACTATATGAGGAAAAAAATAGACTATAAAAAAAATCAAGTTCAATTACAAAAAAAAAAAAGACCCATCAAACTCATAAATCGGGACAACTTGGGTTACCTTGACAAACTAATAAACCACGCTAATCTCATATAAAAGCAAAATAAAAAGAAGCAAATTACGAGGCTAAATTATCAACAATCTCAATTTTAAAAGATGAAATCGACAAAACAGATTTGAAAAAACAATTATAACAAAAAAGAAAAAAAAAACAAAACACTGTGAATTATTATTATAATCTACAATGCAATTGGTGTTGGGTGAATAGTAGTTTCCCTACATCCTTTAATCTTTATTACTTTATAAAGTTTATAACATGATTTTTTTCTAAAACTATTTTTTTTAACTATATAAGTAAAAAAATAAACTATAAAAAGCCAAGTTCAATTAAAAAGAAGAAGAAAAAAAAAACTTTGCCAAACCCATAAATTAGGCAACTGAGGTAACTTAAGTTTCATTGACAAATTCACAAATCACGTTAATCTTAATAAAAATAAAATGAAAAAAAATTCATAATGTTTTTTTTAAAAAATCATAAAAAAAAAAAACAAAAAGCAAAGAAAGAAAAAACACTCTTTTTTTGTTTTGAAAAACTACAATATTTTTTCACTTACTTTAGTTTGTGTTAATATGGTTTAAAATCACACCTGTTGAGATTGTCTTAGTTAGCTTAGCCGGTGACCTTAAGGTACTAACTTTTTTACACAATTTCTTGATCGTAGAGAAAGATAAATATAACGAGGAGAGAGAAAGTTTATATGGAGATTTTCTTATTATTTTCTATGAATTATATATTTGATTTTCTCTTTTCTTCGTATGCATATCCTTTTTTTTAAATGTGAGTCAATTAAAATAAATAATAGGATGTTACGCAATATATAATAAAAAACAATGAATTCATATTTTTTTTAATTAACAATTAACAACAACAATAATAAGTCTTTTCTTCCGACATTAATTTGATATAAAAAACCATCCTGAAGTTTTATAGTATTGGAGGAGTAACTAGCAAGACTTTATTAATTATTTTTTAAACTTAATTAGAAAAAAAAAGACAAATACAAGAAGATAAAAAATAAAACTTATGGTTCATCAAAAATAATAATAATAATTGGAAACATTCATTATTGCCAAGGAAAAAGATAAATATGATGACAAACAACTTCCGTCCAGTCAATCACTGATTTTCCGGGAAAACTCTCCGGTCTCAAATTTGTTTCCATAAGGAAAATAGCCAACCCATCATGGTTGGTGTGTTAATTAATCCAAATTCCACGTCATTGAAAATGTCTACAGCACAAAGACAGCTATTAAAGCCGTGGAGTTTTTGAGAATGGAGGCGGTGCT
>Ga0307516_10009773_pt1 | contig 10642 bp, 12 predicted proteins | sample 19_EM_MG_FD_203310 | JGI IMG/M metagenome (GOLD analysis project Ga0307516, IMG submission 203310) | Populus trichocarpa ectomycorrhiza microbial communities from riparian zone in the Pacific Northwest, United States - 19_EM | ecosystem: Host-associated > Plants > Roots > Unclassified | place...
TTGACACCGAGCATGATCACCGAGCGCACGCCGGGCCACAGCACGCGCGGGTCGGTGCGGCGTTCAGGGCTCGCGGCCAGCCAATCCATGTCGCCATGGGCGCCGGCCGCGAGGAATTCGCGGAAATGTTTTCCGGCTAACGTGATCGCATCCGGATCGGTTACGCCGATGCAATCAAATCCGAGCGCGCGGGCTTGCTGGGCGAGCTCCGCTTTGAGCAGTGCGCTCATTGAGCCATCTCTCGTGTCCCGGACGCGGTGCAGCGTTCTTCATGCTGCTCCGCAGAGCCGGGACCCACAGTGTCACCGTAAGAAGTGATGGGCCCCGGCTTAGCAGCGCACCGCCATAGCGCGTCGCAGACGCGCGTAAACGCGCTTGTGGCGCTGCGCAGCATCCGGCGCACGATGGCGACTATGCTCAGAAGTCGAGGTCCACGTAGGTCCGCGACGCCGGCACGCCGGCCAGCCATTCGCTCAGCAGCGGGCGGAACGACGGGCGGGATTTCACCCGCGCGTACCACGCCTTTGCCGCGTCGTCCTCGCTCCATGGCACGTCGCCCAGATAATCGATCGCCGAAAGATGCGCCGCGGCGGCAAGGTCCGCATAGGTCAACCGGTCGCCGGCAAGGAAATTCCGTGTCTGCGCCAGCCAGCCGATATAGGCCAGATGATAGCGCACATTGACCTTGGCCGCGCGGATCACGTCGGCCGCCGGCGCGCCGCCGCCATTCTCCTCAGCCATGAAGCGCTTGTAGATGCGCTCGGTCACCAGCGGGTTGGACGCCTCCTCGAAGAATTTATCGTTGAACCACGCCATCAGCCGGCGCACCTCGATGCGCTCGCCCATCGAGACCGGCAGCAGCCGCCGTTCGTCGGCCTCCGCGCCATGCACCTCGTCGAGATATTCGGCGATGATGCCGGCGCCAGGGATCGGCGGATAGCCTTCCGCAATCAATACCGGCGTGGTGCCGGCGGGGTTGAGTGCGAGATAGGCCTCGCGCCGTTCCCAGGCCCGCTCCTCGACGAGGCGCAAATCGAGCCCGTGTTCGCCGAGGATCAGGCGAATGAAGCGCGAATGCGGACAGAACGGATGATGGAACAGCGTGTACATGAAGTCCTTGTTAGAAGTCCTTGGGTTAGTCCGCGGCGCTTAAGAAATCCTCAATCCCTTGAAGCCGCGTCATCGCTATAGCCCAGCAGGCGGACGAGGCAACCCGTTTTGCCGTTTTTTTGCGATTGCAGCATGGATACGAATAGGCGAGAAGAACCCGGCTTTTTTGGCTCCATTCGATCATAACGGACCCGGATCATGATGTCAGATGCAATACGGGCGGTGATTCTCGGCATCGTCGAGGGCATCACGGAATTTCTGCCGGTTTCCTCGACGGGCCATATGCTGCTCGTGAAGCGTTTCTTCGGTCTCGGCGAGGGCGCCTTCTGGGACAGCTTCGTGGTGCTGATTCAGCTTGGTGCGATCCTCGCAATCGTCGTGCTTTATTTCGCCAAATTGTGGCGGGTCGCGACCGGCATGTTCTCCAATCCCGACGACCGGCGCTTCGTCATCGGCGTGCTGGTGGCGTTCCTGCCCGCTGTGGTGATCGGCCTGCTGGCCGGCAAATACATCAAGGAAGTTCTGTTCAATCCGTGGGTGGTGTGTTTTTCGCTGATCGTCGGCGGCGCGATCCTGATCTGGATCGATCAGCTCGATCTCAAGGCGCATGAGGACGACGCCACGCGGTTTCCGCTGTTGATGTATCTGTGGATCGGCATCGCGCAGTGCATGGCGATGATTCCCGGCGTGTCGCGCTCCGGCGCCAGCATCGTGGCGGCGATGCTGCTCGGTGCCGACAAGCGGTCGGCGGCGGAGTTTTCGTTCTTCCTGGCGATTCCGACCATGGTCGGCGCGTTCGCCTATGACTTCTACAAGAACCGCGGTGAAATGACGACCGATCACCTCGGCATCATCGCGATCGGCTTCGTGGTTTCCTTCATCACCGCGATGATCGTGGTGAAGACGTTCCTGAATTACGTCACGCGCCACGGCTTTACGTTCTTTGCGTGGTGGCGCGTCATCGTCGGCACGCTAGGTCTGATCGCGCTGGCGCTGGGACGGTAGGAACTCGTGTCCCGGACGCGGTGCAGCGCCTCTTTGCGCTGCTCCGCAGAGCCGGGACCTACGACACTATCGGAATGAGTGGGCCCCGGCTCTGCAGTGCACCGCCATAGCGTGTCGAAGACGCGCGTAAACGCGCTTATGGCGCTGCACCGCGTCCGGGGCACGAAAGCGCCGACGACCTACGCGCTCTTCCTTTGGAATTGTCCGGCGGCGCGGAAGCGCCAGAGATATTGCGGGGCGATCGCTTCCATCGAATCGGGCGCGATGCCGAGCCCTTCCAGCGTCAGCCCAGCGGCTTTCGCCGCATCCGACACCACATTGTCGGAGCGCAGCAGCGCCACCTGATCCGGCGTCAGTTTCAGCGCACCCGGCGCAAATTGCAAAAACAGCGCCTGGAGTTTTGCTAAGCCAAACGGCAGCGGCACCAGCATGGGATGACGCTCGGTGATGGCAAGAATGCTTTCGATGATCTCGCGCAAGCTCAGCACTTCCGGTCCGCCGAGCTCGTAGGTCGCGCCCGGTTTGGTTTTGCCGTCGACAGCGTCCGCCATCGCGGTCGCGACATCGCCGACATAGACCGGCTGCATCTTGTTCACCCCGCCGCCGATCAGCGGCAGCGCCGGCGACATCCGGGCAAGCGCTGCAAAGCGATTGGTGAATTGATCCTCAGGCCCGAACACGACCGATGGACGCAGGATCGTGGCGGACGGCACGGCCTCCAGCACGGCCTTTTCGCCGGCCGCCTTGGAGCGGCCATAGCTCGACAGCGAGTTCTCGTCGGCGCCGATCGCGGAGACATGGACGATTCCCGCGCCCACGGCAGCTGCGGCCTTGGCGATCGTCGCAGCCCCCTTGGCCTGCACGGCTTCAAAGGATTGCGCGCCGCCCTCGGCCAAAATGCCGACCAAATTGACCGCGACGGAGGCATCCCGCATCGCCGCCTCGACGGAGGCCGGATAGCGCAGATTGGCCTGCACGGCGTGGATCTGGCCGACCCGGCCGAGCGGCTGCAGGTGGCCTGCCAGTTCCGGCCGCCGCACCGCCACCCGGATGCGATAATCGCGTTTTGCGAGAGCCCGGACCACGTTTCGCCCCAGAAAGCCCGATCCGCCAAAGACCGTGACGAGCGTTTCCTGGTTCGATGCCATGGGGGTCATTCCTGCGGTCAAATTCGGGAGATCGTGGGCATATTTAGCGGATTCGCGATACGCCAACACGCCGTCGCTGTACAGCTTATTTGGATCGCAATTCGCCAATTTGACAAGCGCGCGACCGGTCCTTACTAACCCGCCCGGGCCCAGGTGGCGGAATTGGTAGACGCGCTGGCTTCAGGTGCCAGTGGCTTAACGGCCGTGAAGGTTCGAGTCCTTTCCTGGGCACCATTGCCCTTGCCCATGAGATCGCGGAGAATCGGACCTATCGGGCCACTGGTCCGGAGCAACCCGAAAAGCAACTTCCCGTCACTCTCGTCGTCGAGTCGCCGCTTCCAGAGGGCGTCTCGCGGTGAAGCCGTCCCCGGATTCGACGAAATCCGAGAAACCATACTCCTGTAGGCCCGCCCGGACATCCGAGGTCAGCCGCGCTCCCCTCACTGAGAGCTCCGTGTAGGGAGACTTTGACGAGTGGGGGCCGTGATGAAGATCAATTTGGTCCAGTTCGGCAAGTAGTCGGTCCTCTGCCGAGACGCTTTCATCAAAGTGAAATCCTGTGATTCCGCTGAGATGATTCGTGGGAGATTGGCTGGTGCTCCACAACAGTCGAACAACTGGCTCGTTGGCGGGACTCATTGTGATCCAGACCGGTTCTCCGGCCGGAATTGCTTGCAGTTGCTCACCAAACGCCGGGTCCACAATGACAACCACGACAGTCGATTCATTACTTGCGGCGTTCATGAGTGGTCCCGGTTCGATAGATGGAGATGTCGATGTCCATCCCCGTCTCGCCTGCCACGGCGGCCAGTCCGGCCGGAACTGTCAGGGAGGTGGAAAGGGCCGATGAAGGAAATCCCGCCGCTACATCCAAACACCGCGATCCAATGAGACTTTTAGATACCAACCGCTGAATGGGATCATGCGTCGATTGAACGCAATCGAGTGCAGCGGCCCATTGGTCGCCGTCATCTGCAATGTCGATCTGGGCATATCCGGCTCCGCTATCCGTTGGCTGCTCATAGCGGTCCAGAAGCAGTCCCAACGCAGTCTCCAAGTCGACCCGTGACAAGGTGACGTCTGGTATTCGGATCACGATCGAAAGGGGCTGCCGGTTGACCATTTTTGCATTCCTTCGCGTCGTTACCGACCGGATAAAATCCAGATCACTTCTGCCTCATCAAGGAGCTGTTGGTTCGCAGGGTCGATGGAATCGCCGCGTGTTGATCGAACACCTTTCAGATACGCGCAGATTGCCGCTCGCTGCTGCTCGGAGAATCCGCTCCGGAATTCCGTCCACCACTTTCCAGTGGTGCGGCGCTTCCTGCCGGCCGGCAAAAGGCATTCGAGAGCCCAATCCAGGTACCCGATTTCTCGGAGGGCTCCAACTAACAGTGAAGGCAAGTAATACCGAAAGGCGTTCGGATCGAGATAGACTCTGGCGGTGCTGGCGTGGGCGCCAGTCATCGTCCAATCCCACATCGTCACGTTTGCCCAGGGGCGGTGCGCTATTCTCTTCAGAAGCTCCTCGGGTATGTCGCCGACGGGTTGCTCTCCGTCGTCCAACCAAAAAAATCTTGGCAGCGGCTCGATGGGGAAGCTCGCGTATAAGAGTTCCGATAGTTGATCAGCTGTTGTCATGGTGGTGTGCAGGTGGCGCGTAGACTGTAAAGATAACCGCAACTTTCGCTCTCGCGAGCGAAGCGATCGTTTCACTCGATATTTCAAAGGATGCCGCGTGCGGCTCACTGCCTGCCTGGATACCAACATTAAGGGTGCGAGACTCAAACTCATCCCAGATATTCCGTGCTCGCGGCGAAAGTGACTCTATTAGTGCGACGAAGTTGGCTGCCGTCTCCTCAAGGGTGCCGAATTCGCTGACTAGCTCAACAGATGCTTCGTGCTTCGATTGATGAAGCACGACTACCGATGATCCAAGCGATTTCAAAAGTTCCTCAAGACCGCTCTGCGCTCGAAGGTCAAGATCGACGTTAAGAAATGCGGTAGGCCGAGATGCAGGTGGTCGACTCTGGATCATGACTGTTGGTCTGCAGGGCGATCTGGATGCAAATTCTCGGGATACTCACCTGTCGAGACTTCCACGGCAATCTCGCTGCGATAGGCGTCCAGGTATTGATGTCCCGCCACCGATGACGCGAGACCATCAACCTTTCCAGCGAAGTCCTCTGCCAAATCCGGCCGCAGTCTCCACTCCAGACCGTCACGGGCGAGGCGCATGCCGGTGTCAGGTTGGTCAGTGACGGCTCTGACAGTGATCGTCTTGCCATCTACCGCCTCGCAGAACCTGTCGAGTGTCGGCGCATTCGACACCGGCCATGCGCCGCGCAGAAAGCTCCGTAACTCACGCATGCCCATTGCATCTTCCCAAAGGAGAACGGTGGGACTGCCCTTCCAGTCTGCAAAGTAAGCCGATCGCAGCGTCATAGCCCAACCTATAAGCGAGCCGACGCTACGGCACAATTAACGGCTCAATTCAAATAGTATCGGTTGTTGGTTAGTCCGCCGGCTTTAGCCCCGGGAACAGGCATCTGCCCGCAACCCACATGCGCTGCGATCTGATCCAGATCCGCCTCCGCCGTGACGACGGCGATTACGCGCGATCTGTCGTGTCCGTCGATTTCGCTTCCAGGCGGTCAAATTATTACCGGTCGCGGTTGGAGCCGCCGCTTGCTGCGGATGCCTTCCGAAGAATCGAAAGGCCACTTGCGGAATACTTACTAGCCGATAAGCCTTTGGAGCATCTGCTTCACGACTGCGCGGACCTCGATGGCGGTGGCAATGGCGACCACAATAAGCGGCTGGTAGAGGGCTCCACCCGAAGCGACATGAGGAGCCGAGCAGGAAACCGTGCAAACCTCCCGGGCGCTGGAGTTTTATTCACGCGATTCGAGCAGAAAACGATATCTAGGGGTGCGAATCACCACTCTTGACGGCGCCCGCCTTTTTGCCGCAAGGTAGTGTTCACGTTTTGATCTCTCCGAGAACGGCTGGCCGCCACCATGCCTACGCCCTCGAATCCCTACGTTTTGAAGAAGCCCCCAAAGGTCCGCCGCCGTGCCCGCCCGACGGCAGTTGACCTTTTTTCGGGTGCCGGCGGTATCACGCTCGGACTTACCAGCGCGGGTTTCGACGTCGTATTTTGCTCTGACCGCGACGAAGCGTGCTCAGGCACGCACCAGCGAAACTTTCCGACCATTCCGTTCGCGATGGAGAGCGTAGAGAAACTTCGCGCCGCCGATATCCTTGAGATTGCAAATCTCAAGCGGGGCGAGTTGGATCTTTTGATCGGCGGTCCTCCCTGCCAAGGCTTCAGCATTATCGGCCAACGTGAAATCTGGGACACGCGGAACGGTCTCTTTCGAGAGTTCCTTCGTCTCGCGACTGAACTGCAGCCCCGGTGTGTGGTGATTGAGAACGTTCCAGGACTGGCCACGCTAGGCAAAGGGGCTGTGCTGCAAGAGATAGGTGATGCGTTCGCTGCTGCAGGTTATACCGTCGAATGTGCCGAACTTCTCGCAGCTCAGTACGGCGTGCCGCAGATGCGGTGGCGCATGTTTTTCATTGGCTGGCGTACCGATCAGAGCCACCGGGGCGGTTTTCCGATGCCCACCCACGGACGGTCCGGGATCGGAGACCTCGTTCCCAACAGGACGATCAGACCCGAGGAGACCGCCGGCTTTGTCACCATCGAACAAGCCATTGCGGATTTGGGTGTGATTGAGGGCGGCAGCCCCGGACTTAAATACCGAAAATCTCCGCAGGGCCAGTACCAGGAAGCCATGCGGCAGGGAGCCCCGACGCAGCTATCAAATCACTACGCCGCTCGTCTTTCCGACCAGAATATTGAGCGTATTCAGTTGCTGAAGCCTGGTCAGGACTGGCGCGATCTACCCCGAAGGCTACTCCCTGCCGGGATGCAAAGGGCGCTTCGCAAGGACCACACTCGTCGCTTTCGCCGCATGAAGTGGGATGGGGTCGCGCGTTCTATCATCACCCGCTTCCGCGATCCCAAGTCCGGGGAGTACACCCATCCGGAACAACACCGAACGATTAGCATTCGTGAGGCGGCCCGCATCCAGAGCTTCCCGGATTGGTTCGTTTTCGAGGGGAGTTATTCGGCGCAATACGATCAGGTAGGAAACGCGGTGCCGCCGCTTCTTGCACGCGCCGTTGCGGCCGAGCTTCGCAAAGCTCTTAGTGGCGCCGAGCGATTGAGGCAGTCACCGGTCAAATCTCGCTACAAGATCCGTTCTGAGAACTTCGCCGAAGCAGCTGAATAGGCAGATGGCAAAGAAGGCTTCGCGCGGCCCCTCGGGAAATTTCGTGAGTGAGTGGTTTGGCCACCGCATTCACCCCAATGTGGTTTCAAATGCACAGGCTGTCGCCGATCAAACCAATGAGCGTTGCCCCTTTCTTTCTGGAGCCACCGGGGAGAACCGGGCCTGCATCAAAAATCCTCAATCAAAAGGTGTTTGTTCGGTCAGCTGCGTCAGCAATGGACCACGGCAGGATTGGCTTGTCTGCCCATACAGAGCTTTGAGCCCTGAAATTGTCGCTGGAGCCGTGCGCCGATTGTTCGGGCTTGGTGCTGCGAGCGATCCCTTTGTCACTCCATCAGTCAATCTCGTAAAGCCCGACGTTCGCGGTGACGTTCTGTCGCGGCTTCAGGCAGGCCAGCCCGTGTTCACTTATTTCGACGAAAAGATGGGCGGTGAGCTGTCAATTCCGGCCACCGATCGGTCGCCTGAGTTTGCTTTTGATGTGACGATCGTCGAGATGACGTTGGTCAACGACGCTCCGCACATCAGCCGGTTCGGCATTCTCGAAATTCAGACCACCGACTTTCACGGCTCCTACCAGCATGCGGTGAGGAACTTGAAAGACGGCCTGCGGCTTCATCCCGGCAGCTTTGCCGCGACTTTGCAGGCTAATCAGCATTGGCTTTCTGAGGGCATGGAAGGGCCGAACATCGCAAACGTGTTCAAACGAACATTCTACCAGATGATGTTCAAGTTCCAGCTCGGTCACCACGATCGGTGCGCTGGATGTGTACTCGCCATTCCGCAATCGGTCTGGGATAGCTGGCAGCGTCACCTGGGGGCGCCCACGCTCGTCGCTGAACCGGATGGAACGCACAGCCTAGCCGCTCCAGGACGACCGAGGCCCGAACTTTGGCCGGCATGGATTTTCGTTTTTGATGCCGATGCTGCAGCCCCAATGACTCCATCACCTATCGATGTTCGGAAGGTGATCGGAACTGATGCTTCCGCGTTTTCATATTGGGCGCTTGAAGTCGCACCCGAGGCGGCCCTGTCTAACATCGATGCGGAGGCAGGCTTTCTCGCTGGCATGTCTCGCCGGCTGAAAGCCATTTGGCCTGAATTGGCCCGCACCGTTGTTGCAGAGATAGCGGCAGAGCGTCCGGACAGGACCCGTGGAAGCCGCGCGAAGCGGGTCAGGACGGTCGACGTGCCGATTGAAACGCTGGAAAAGAGGACTGGCTATGAAGGACCAAGCGAGGAAGCGGTAAAGGGAGACGAGCCAGACAAGGGTTGAGAATCCAACTTGGCACTCCCATAGGATCAACTTGTTCCAGATCGGCCTCGGCCGCGACGACGATCACCTGTGATCCGTCTCGCCCGCCAATTTTGCATCCAGACCGCCAAACACTTCGGAGATTGGCTTCACCCGGCCGGCATCGACGTCAGCAAGGCCACGGGCGATCGAGGCGTCGAGCGCAGCCAACCTTGCTTCGCGTTCCCAAATGAGCCGCACGCCTTCGCGCAGCACTTCGCTTTTGGAGTGGTAGCGGCCGGATGCCACGAGCTTGGTCACGAAGCTTTCCAGCATCTCGCCTAAATCTGCGCTTACTGCCATACGGGTCTCTCACGTCCCTCGCCCAATAACTATCAATAACTATTATTGGATGGCGTGTTTTCAAGCAGGTTCCGGGGCCCTGTTCTACTGTACATGGGGTTGTTTTCGATGTTTTGAGTCCGGACCCTGTGCTGGGCCCGATGACGATCGAAAGGACGCTACTTTGCCCTCATACGCATATTCGCGTCGTCGATCTTTTCGAGGTCAAAGGCACCGGTTTTCCGCACCAGGTCGGCATATTGACGTAACTCCGCCGATTCTGGAAAAGGGCCGATAAAGTACCCGTTCTGACCCGCGGCACCCCTCGTTTGTTGGCGATTTGAGCGTTACTTTAGGCGTTATCGATTCGAAGAGGTTCCGAAGCCCATGACCATCCGCCTGCATCGCGGCGACCTGCCCGATCTCTCCCGCTACAAGGATTCGGTCGCGATCGATACCGAAACCATGGGGCTCAATCCGCATCGCGACCGGCTCTGCGTGGTGCAGATGTCGAATGGCGACGGCAGTGCCGACGTCATCCAGATTCCAATGGGTCACACCGACGCGCCGAACCTGAAGGCACTGCTGGCCGATCCAGCGATCACCAAGATATTTCACTTCGCTCGCTTCGATCTCGCAGCCCTCTACAACGCCTTCGGCGTGATGCCGCAGCCGGTCTATTGCACCAAGATCGCCTCGCGGCTAACGCGCACCTATACCGACCGCCATGGCCTGAAGGACCTGGTGCGCGAGGTGCTCAATATCGACCTGTCGAAACAGCAGCAATCGAGCGATTGGGGCTCAGCCAGTCTCAGCGAGGCGCAGCTCGCCTATGCTGCTTCCGACGTGCTGCATCTGCATGGCCTGCGCGAGCGGCTCGACGGCATGCTGGCGCGCGAGAACCGCACCGAACTGGCGCGGGCCTGTTTCGACTTCCTGCCCACCCGGGCGAGACTCGACCTCGGCGGCTGGGAAGCCGAGGACATTTTTGCGCATTCCTGATCCTTGCCCCGGATGCTGCGCAGCGCGCTTGCGGTGCGCTGCTGATCCGGGGCCCATGTGTGGGTCCCGGCTCTGCGGAGCAGCGTTGCACGCTGCACCGCGTCCGGGACACGGCAGAAAGCGCCGCTTACGCCCCGTTTCGGTCACACTGCTAAAGCGAGGTCGCAGGCTGCGTAACCGGACAATTCCGGGTACAATGGCGGGCTGATCTCGCTCTGGAGCCGCGGTGAACTCGTTGCAGAACCCAGCTATCGTCGCCGGAATGGAGGCGCGCTTCGCCAGCGCCGCGCGCCACAGCCGGATGGTACGGATCCTGCGGGTCGCGGTGCCGGCGGCGGTGGTGCTGGCGATGGCGGGGATCGTCGCGGTGTCGGTCTTCAACCCGTTCCGCATGCTGTTGCCGAAGATTCCGGTCGACATGGGCAATCTGGTGGTTTCCGGCACCAAGATCACGATGGAATCGCCCCATCTCGCCGGCTTTTCGACCGACCAGCGCCCGT
>Ga0307516_10009774_pt1 | contig 10642 bp, 14 predicted proteins | sample 19_EM_MG_FD_203310 | JGI IMG/M metagenome (GOLD analysis project Ga0307516, IMG submission 203310) | Populus trichocarpa ectomycorrhiza microbial communities from riparian zone in the Pacific Northwest, United States - 19_EM | ecosystem: Host-associated > Plants > Roots > Unclassified | place...
CCCATAGCCGTTCGCCGGTATTGACGCTGAAGGCTCCCATCAGGCCCGACTGGCTGATGGCATAGACCACGCCGCGGTCGATCACGGGGCGCCCGGCAATGTCGTCCAGCGTGGACAGCATGGTCACATGCCCACTGCGCGACAGTACATCGGTCCAGCCCACCTGGCCGTTCTGCACGCGCAGGGCGAAAATCTCGCCTGAGGTATAGGGCGCGATCACGGTTTCGCCCGACACCGCCGCGCTGGTGGACGCCAAAATGCCCGCCGATTCGGTAATGCCCTGATTGTCCCAAAGCTGGCGGCCGTCGCTCTCGGCCAGCGCATAGAAATGATTGTCGTGGGTGGAAACAAAGATGCGCCCGCCGCTCACCACCGGCGCGTTGATGATGGGCATGCCCAGAGTCTTGCGCCAGATATCGCGCCCGGTTTTGGCATCCATGCAGATCACCACACCAAAGCCGGAGGTCATAAACAGCTTGCCGTCGTCATAGGCCACGCCGCCGCCCATGCCTTGCGGCGGGTCGATAGTATTGTGCTTGCCCAGCAGGCCCCAAAGCGTGGGCCAGTCGGTGCCGTTCCTGGGCGCAAGACTGCGATCCCACACCGGCTTGCCATTGTTGGCGCGGAAGGCAAAGACATGCGCTTCGGAATCCTGGACGAAGACCAGGCCGCCGCCCACCACCGGCGCGGAGGTCAGGTGGGAGTCGATATCGTTGCCCTTGCCGGCATCCTGGCTCCAGATTTGGCGCAGCCGTCCTGGCGCCGCCAGGTGATACATGGCGTTGGAGGCATAGCCGCCGGGCTGCGGCCATTCCGGATTGCTATAGGGCGGCGGCAGCAGCAACGGCGTGGCGGCCAGAACCGGATCGGCTTTCAGTTCGGTATCCAGCGACATCACCGGAATGCGCACGCCGCGCAGATTGGACTTCTTGCCGTTGGTGGCGAACCAACTGCCGATTTCGCTGAACACCGAACATCCGCCCAGCAACAGCGAGGCGGCCAGCAGCACCAGGCACAGGCGATAGCCGCGAGATTTCATCTATTTCGCCGCGGGCGTTTGCACGGGCTTCGCATCGGCCGGCGGGGGCACGGCATCGGGGGGCACGCTGCCATAACTCACGGCGCCGCCATTTTTGATGAAAGCAGCCATGGCCCGAGCGCGGCCGCGCAGCCCGTCCGGGCTTTCGGGGTCCAGCGCCAGTTCGGAATATTTGGCCAGCGCCGATTTGGTATCCATGGCGCGATAATCGGCATAGGCCAGCACCTCACGGGCGCTCGGCCGCCAGACATTGCCCTGCTGCACCAGCGGCCCCAGCAATCCGGCAAGTTCGGCGCGCGAGGCGCTATCGGCCAGCGCCCAGGCGGCGCGCAGGCGGGCGACCGCTCCGATCGGTCCGTTATCGTCGTTGGCGATCTGCTTATAGAGGTCGATGGCGCCGGCGCGCTGGCCCGATGCGTACATGGCGCCCGCCTGGGACAGTTTGGCCACCAGGGCATAGCCTTTGGGCGCGGTGCGGGCCAGATCGACAAAGGCGCCGGCGGCGGTTTGCGGATCGGTGATGCGCTGGGCGGCGATGAAGGCGTCGGAAATTTTTTGGCGTTCCTGCAATTCGTGGCGCTGCCAGAGCTGCCAGCCGGCGATGCCGGCGAACAGCAGCATCAGGCCGGCGATGGCGTAACTGCCATAGGCCTTCCACAGCTTCTGGAACCGCTCGCGGCGAACGTCTTCCTCGACTTCGCGGAAAATATCACTCACAGGCGCATCCTTCGGTGAGCCCTTGCGGGGCCGGGCTTTTGGGAAGCCTTTGACAGGGCGCGTTAATTAGCCCGCGCGGGGGCCGCACGCAATGCGTCTGACGGTAAGAATTGGCGCCGGAAACCCACGTTTTGAGCCGTTGCCGCCGGCCGCTCGCCAATGACTCGCGGCGTTCGCGGCTCAAATCGATCCATTGGATCGATTTGACCGGCTGTGCCGGTCGCCGCTCACTACTGGGCTTTTTTCATGGGGTAGACGTTTTCAACCCCTGGGAAGCGGCGTTCGCGCACGTCTTTGGCATAGGCCTGGACGGCGGCCTCGATGGCCGGACCCAGCTGGGCATACTGGCGCACGAATTTGGGCGGATTGGGGTTGAGGCCCAGCATGTCCTCCATCACCAACACCTGGCCGTCGCAGGCAGGGCTGGCGCCGATGCCGATGGTGGGGATGGCGATGTCCTGCGTGATCTTGGCCGCCAGCGGTTCGGCCATGCCTTCCAGCACCACCGCAAACGCGCCCGCATCGGAGACGGCATGGGCGTCGGCCAACAAAGCCGGCCATTCACTTGGATCGCGTCCGGTTGTGCGAAAGCCGCCTTTCACATGCACCATTTGCGGCGTCAGTCCGATATGGCCGATCACCGGAATGCCGCGCTGGCTGAGATAATGAATGGTTTCGGCCATGCGGGTGCCGCCTTCCAGTTTTACCGCGGTGGCGCCGGTTTCCTGAATCACCCGCGCCGCGTTGCGAAACGCCACCGCGGGGCTTTCTTCATAGCTGCCGAACGGCATGTCCACCGTCACCAGCGCGCGCTTGGAGCCGCGCATCACCGCTTTGGCATGGGTGATCATCATGTCGAGCGTCACGCCCAGCGTGGTTTCCAGTCCATGCATCACCATGCCCAGACTGTCGCCGACCAGCATCAGGTCGACATGGCTGTCGAGCAGCCGCGCGGTATGGGCGTGGTAGCAGGTCAGACAAACGATGGGTTCGGCACCCTTATGGGCGCGGATCTCGGGCACGGTGATGCGCTTGAGCTGGGTCTGAACCGACATGCGAGCCTCCAGGGCCGAGGAAACAACCCAACATACCCCAGGAACCCTCACAAAAATAATCTGGGCTGCTCCGCTTGACGGGCAGAGCTGGAGCCTGATACTTAAGAATATGCTTAACTATCAATTGGACAAGACCTTTGCTGCCCTGGCCGACCCGGCCCGCCGCGCGATTGTGGAGCGTCTGGTCCAGGGCCCTGCCTCGGTGAGCGAACTGGCCAGGCCGCTGCCCATGTCGCTGCCCGCCGTCATGCTGCACCTGAAGGTGTTGGAGGACTCCGGCCTGGTGACCAGCCAGAAGGCGGGGCGGGTCAGAACCTGCCGCATCGATCCCAAGATGCTGAGCCGGGCGGAAACCTGGGTCGCCGAACGCCGCGCGATGTGGGAGCGCAATCTCGACCGGCTGGGGGCCTTTCTCGATGAAACCAAACCGGAAGACGAAAGATGAGAAAACTGATTTCGCTGATGCATGTGTCGCTGGACGGATTCTGCGCCGGACCGAAGGGCGAGATGGACTGGATATCTCTCAATGACGCGATCTTCGCGGACGTCACCAAACTGATCGATACCGCTGGTGCGGCCGTCTATGGCCGGACGACCCACGGGATGATGCGCGGCTATTGGCCGGCCATGCTGGACAAACCGGATTCGCGGGAGGTACGGCACGCCCATTGGGTGGAGCAGATACCCAAACTCACTTTCTCGCGCACCCTGACGGCGTGCGACTGGAACAATGTGCAGCTTCGGCGTGATGCCGGCGATATTCTCGCCGACAAGCAGCAATCCGGGGCGGATCTGCTGATCTTCGGAAGCCCCGGCTTGGTGCAGGCTTTCTTGGCGCTGGACGCGATCGACGAATTCTGGATTTTGCAGAATCCGGTACTGCTGGGCGCGGGCATTCCTTATTTCCGAGGCGCGGTCAAAACCAAATTGAAACTCGCAAGCCACAAGCCGTTCGAGAACGGCGTCATTCGTCTGCACTATGTCAAAGGAGAGTAAGATGTCCCGTTCTGTCGTCCATGCCAGCTTCATCATCACGCGCCATTGGAAAGCCTCGCCATCGCGCGTGTTCCAGGCCTTCGCCGACCAGCAGAAAAAAGACGCCTGGTTCGGCGGCGGTTCGGATTGGACGCCGGTCGGCCGCAGTTTCGATTTTCGCGAAGGCGGCAAGGAACATGCGGCCGGGCGCTGGAAGACCGGGATGGTCTCCAGGTTCGACTGCATCTATCTCGACATTGTCGAGCCGGGCAGCGAAGGGCGCATCATCTACAGCTATGTGATGCATCTGGACGACAGGAAAATCTCCGTTTCCCAGGCCGCCATTGAGTTAAAGGCGGAAAACGGCGGTACCCGATTCATTCTCACCGAATATGGCGACTATCTTGACGGCTATGACGATGCCGGCTCGCGCGAGCATGGAACCAATGCGCTGATGGATGCATTGGAGAAGTCACTCGATTGACGGAGATGACGATGGACCTCAAGGAATTGGCAAAGGGCTACTACCGCGCCTTTGAGCGGCACGACCGCGGCTTCATGGAAGAAAACCTGCGGCCCGACTTCGCTTTCACCAGCCCTTTCGACGACCATATCGATCGGGCTGCCTGGTTCAAACGCTGCTGGCCCGAGCAGCCGCTGCATCAGAAATTCGATTTCATCACCGTGATGCAGGACGGCGATAAGGTATTTGTCGCCTATGATGCCACCATGCGCGTGCCCAACGCCACCCATCCCGATGCCCGCTTCCGCAATGCCGAGCTGATGACGTTTGAGGCGGGCAAGTTGAAATCGGTGGAAGTTTTCTTCGGCGACCCGCCGCGGGGGTTGAGCCGCCGCGAATTTGCGGTTCAGTCCGGGGCGGGCTGACAGGTTCACGCCGGGCCTTTTTCTTTGGTCTGCCCAGGCAATCACGCCCGGGCGCTCGGGACGCCCATAAATTTCTCTTGACCCTGCCCCAAGGTCAGGGCCCCAAAGTCCTGTGTTGTTAGGACAGACCGTCATGAACCAGCAATATCTAAGCTCCGCCGAGGCAGCCAAACGCCTTGGCGTCAGCACCAAGGCGTTGCGCCTCTACGAGCAGCGCGGCTTGGTTGCACCGATACGCAACAATGCCGGCTGGCGCTCCTATGGTCCCGCGGAAATCTCCCGCCTCCATCAAGTGCTGGCGCTGAAAAATCTGGGTCTTCCGTTGGCGCGTATCGCGGGCCTGATGGCCGCTGCCGGGGACAATCTCGATTCCGTCCTGGCACTTCAGGAACGTACGCTGAAAAAAGAAAGCGCGAATTTGGCGCACGCTCTGTCGCTCGTACGGACGGCCCGGCGAAAACTGGCGCACGGAACGCTGCTCTCAATCGATGATCTTGCAATCCTGACTTTGGAAGCGACGGCGTTGACGCCGTTCTTCGAAAAATATTTCACCGAATCCGAGTTAAGAGACATCATGGAACGTGACGATCTCGATCAGGAAGAACATCTGTCCGTCTGGCATGACTTGGTCGCCGAACTCAAGGAGATCGCAGCCAAGGGTGATGTTTGTTCTCTGGAAGCATTGGATTTGGGGCGCCGCTGGCTGGCGCAGAGCGAGTTATTCACGCGCGGTGACGCAAAGCTCAGCAATCAGCTGGGGGCGATGACGGTAGATGCCATGGCCGATCCGGATACGGTGGCAAAACTGCCAATCACGCGCGAAATGTATGATTGCATCGTCAAGATCGTGCAGCGCGTAAACAGCGAAATACATCGTTGATCATCCAATCGCGGCACGACAAGGAGAGACGTTATGGGTACTTTCGGCATCTGGCACATTCTAATCTTGGCGGCGGTCGCGCTGGTGCTGTTCGGCGGCCGCGGCAAGGTTTCCGATCTGATGGGCGATTTCGGCAAAGGCATCAGCAGTTTCAAGAAGGGCCTTGCTGAAAAAGATGATCCGCAAGTGATCAACGCCGGGGACATAAACAAGGACAAGACCACGACCTGATCCTGGCGCATCGCAATGTTCGATATTTTCAGCTGGCAGCACATCCTCATCATGGTCGTGGCCGCGCTTGTCGTGGTCGAGCCGAAGGATTTGCCACGCCTGATGAACATGGCGGGCAAGTGGGCGGGCAAAGCCCGCGCCATGGCCGGCGAATTCCGCAGAAGCTTCGACGACCTGGCGCGTGAATCCGAACTGTCGCAGCTGCGCGAGGAAATCGAGGGCCTCAAGAAAAATAATCCGATTCCCGATGTCGCAAAGGCCGTCCATGAGCGGCTTGGAGCCAATGTCGAAGGCGTCGCACAGAGTGTGGATGTGAAGTGACAACGCCATCTCCGGAAGACGAAGCCGCACTCGACGCCACCAAGGCGCCGCTGATGGAACACCTTCTGGAACTACGCACCCGGCTGGTCTGGGCCTTGGTGTCCTTCTTCATCAGTTTTGTCGTCTGCTATTATTTTGCGACGCCGATTTTCACATTCCTGACCAGGCCGCTGCATCACGCGTTGGCAGGCCGCGCCAATGATCATTTGATCTACACCGCGTTGACCGAAGTGTTTTTCACCAACGTCAAGATCGGCGCGTTTGGCGGACTTTGTCTGGGCTTTCCGGCGATCGCGGCGCAGATCTGGATATTTGTCGCGCCCGGCCTCTATCGCCACGAGAAACGGGCGTTTTGGCCATTCCTCATAGGCACGCCTGTTATGTTCATTCTGGGGGCGGCGTTCGTCTACTATCTGATGCTGCCCCTCTCGATCCGGTTTTTCACCGGCTTTCAGACAATGGGCACGGCTGACGCCATGGGCATCCAGCTTCAGGCCAAGGTCAGCGACTATCTCGACATGGTGATGACGCTGATATTCGCGTTCGGTCTCACCTTTCAGTTGCCTGTGCTGCTGACGCTGCTGGCCAAGGTGGGGATGGTCACGGCCAAAGTCCTGCGTGACATGCGCCGTTACGCCATTCTTGGACTTTTCGGCGTGGCCAACGTGGTCACCCCGCCCGATGCTTTCTCGATGCTCAGCCTGGCGGTACCGCTGGTGGCGCTCTACGAGATTTCCATTCTCAGCGTCATGATGGTTGAGCGGGGTACCGAAGAACAAAAAGAAAAAGGCCGGTCGTAAGACCGGCCTTTTCAATTCGTTTGAGTCTCGATGGCGTGATTACTTGCCGGCAAGTTTCCTGGGCTGACCGGACATCGCCAGGACCTTCGCCGAGAGGGTCTGGTTGACGTCGGCGATGCACCTGTCGCGTCTCGACCTGTCTTCCAGCTTGACGGGGTGGCGTTCTTGGCCATCTGAGGCGCAGACCAATGTGGCGGCGGCATGCACGCGGCCGGCAAGTACTTGGGTGTCGCTCGCCTTGGCCAGGTCGAGATCGCCGAACCGGACAGTGACAGAGTCACCGGCCTGGGCGGCAGTGCCCATTTGCAGGGTAATGGTCAGGGCGAGGATGGCGGCGGTTGTGAAGGTGCGAAACATGGAGCTCTCCTTGGTTGGGGTTGTGCATCCCGGTTCCGCCAACCCCACTGCGCTGGTTGGCCGCCTTGCCCGTCCTCAGGCCGCGCGTATACTCGAACAGGCTATGATCGAATCTCGCTTGGGCTGACGGACGGACAGACGGACCAGACATTGAAGCTCCTTGGCGTATGCCGGAATGCACCCGGATTGGGCCGCAATTCCGCTATTTCCGCGCTGGCCCGACTCCGAGTTCGCACCGACCAATCTCCGATGGTTATCCGATGACCGACGAAAACCGCCGACTTGGGCCTCTTTCCCCCATCAATCTGGTGGAGGAAGCTGATTTCCTCCTGGGCGCAGCACGCGTCAGTCCCTCCCGGCTGGAAGTGTCGCGCGCCGGCCTGCACGAAACACTCGAACCCCGGATTATGCAGGTTCTAGTCGCCCTCTATCAGGCGAACGGTAAGGTGGTTTCCCGGGATGAGCTGATCGCCCGCTGCTGGGAAGGGCGCATTGTCGGCGAGGACGCCATCACCCGGGCCATCGGGCGGCTCAGGCGGCTGTCGGAAGCCGATGGCGGCGTGTCTTTTGTGATCGAGACCATCCCCAGGATCGGATTTCGGCTGGTGGCGGCGGCCAACGGATCGCAGCCGCATCCTGACAGGCCGTCAGTACCGGCCCCATCCAGCGATCAGTCCTTTGGACAGCCGAGTGTCACGGAACCGTCGTCCCAGAGGCCATTTTATAGGCGGCTTTATAAGCGGCGTCTGATCGCGGGCGCGGGGGTACTCGCGGTATTGGCCTTGGCGGCATGGCTGTTGTTGCCCGTAAGGTCCACCGAGACTTCGGTCGCGGTGCTGCCTTTCGTAAACCTGTCGGGCGATCCTAAGGAGGAGTATTTCTCCGACGGCATGACGGAGGAGATCACATCCGCGTTGGCGAAAGTATCCAATCTGCCAGTGGTCGGACGGACTTCGGCCTTCGCCTTCAAGGGGAAAAACGAGGACTTAAGTGCAATCGGGCGGGCACTGCACGCGACCTACTTGATGGAAGGGTCGGTGCGCAAGGCGGGAGACCGCGTGCGCATCACAGCCCAGCTTATCGATGCGGCGACAGGCGATCAGGTGTGGTCCGAGAGCTACGACCGCAACCTTACCGACATTTTCGCGGTGCAGGAGGATGTCGCCAAGGCGATCGCTGCGGCGTTACGGGTGCCCCTCGGGCTCAATCAGGGCGAGACGCTGGTCTCCAACCGGGAAATTGATCCCGCATCTTATGAGGATTACCTGCGTGCTGCCGCACTTGTACGTAAGCGAGACGCAGGCACCCGGCTTAATATCCCTATTGCACTTCTCGAAGGAGTCGTCGCCCGGCGGCCCAACTATGCGCCAGCCTGGGCTCTTCTGGCTAATGCCTACGCAGTCGCGCCGCAATATGATCCAGCCTACCAAAAAGGCACGGTGGAAGAACTCCGTCGCGTTACTGGCGAGGTACTTGCCAAGGCCGAAGTTACGGCACGCCGGGCCATTAAACTGGACCCGCGCAACGCCGATGCCTATGTAGCTTTGGGCCGCGCTCAGGGCTATCAAGTCAAATGGCTGGCTTCAGAGCAATCGCTGAAACAGGCGCTCAGTCTGGACCCGCTGAATCCGGAGGCCTTACACGTCTATAGTATATTTCTCGCAGCAACCGGCCAAATCAAGCCAGCGCTGGCGATACGCGAAAAACTGAGCGCGATTGACCCGCTGGTTCCCACATATAATGTCCAAACAGCTGGAACTCTCCTAATGGCCGGAGAAAACGCCAAGGCGCTCGCCATTGCCCAAGCTTTGCCGTCCGGTACGGGCCAACGCGCCCACTTGCTCATGAGAGTTTATGTAGAGACAAAGCGTTACAAGGATGCCGCGGATAGCATTCTCAGTACGCCTCCGGGACTCTATCCGCCCGCAAACTTGGCGACCGCGGCACGTCTCCTGCGGATGGCGCCCTCTCCCATGCCGCGGCTGGACGGACCTTATATGGGCAATTTGAGCCTGGTGTTCCTCTATGTCGGCATGCCCGAGCGCGCTCTTGAGGAAGTGGAGCACGGCGCGGATGCTGGATATAACGGTTTCAGCGCTGTGGCCAACATTTGGCAGCCCGATTTTGGGCCGGCCCGGAAGACGGGGCAGTTCAAGAGCTTCATACGCAAGCTTGGCCTGGTCGATTACTGGCGCGCCAAGGGGTGGCCGCAGTATTGCCATCCCGTAGGCGCCGGCGATTTTGCGTGCGAATAGAAAAAGGCCGGTCATAAGACCGGCCTTTTCTATTTCGTCTGCCAAAGCATTCAGGCTTCTGCGGGTTCTTCCTCGGTCGGCTCAGCCTTGGGGCCGGCGCCTTCCTCGAACAGTTCCTCGGCGGCGACCTTGGCTTCTTCGGCCTCGGTCTTGGCTTCCAGAACATTCTCGCCGCGGGCCTGGCGCTCCGCCTCGTCATCGCTCCGGGCGACATTGACGGTGATGTTGACCTTCACTTCGGGATGCAACACCACCGGAATGGTGAAAATGCCGACGGTCTTGATCGCCACGCTGATGGAGACCTGGTGACGGTCGACCTTGAAGCCGGACTTTTCCATGACATCGGCGATGTCGCGCGGCGAAACCGAGCCATAGAGCTGGCCACGGTCGCCGGCCTGGCGGATCAGGATGAACGACTTGCCGCCCAGCTTCTTGGCGATGGCGTCGGCGTCCTTCTTGCGTTCCAGATTATGAGCTTCCAACTGCGCCTTCTGGGTCTGGAAATAATCGCGGTTGGCCTTGGTGGCGCGCAGCGCCTTCTTCTTGGGCAAGAGGAAATTGCGGGCAAAGCCGTCCTTGACGCGGACTTCATCGCCCATCTGGCCCAGTTTTTCGACGCGTTCGAGCAGGATCACTTGCATGGCGGTTCTCCTACTTCACGACATAGGGGAGCAAGGCCATGAAGCGGGCGCGCTTGATGGCGTTGGCCAGGATGCGCTGCTTCTTGTTGCTGACCGCGGTGATGCGGGCCGGCACGATCTTGCCGCGCTCGGAAATGAAGCGCTGCAGCAACTTGACGTCCTTATAGTCGATCTTGGGCGCGTTATCGCCCGAGAAGGGGCAGGTCTTCTTGCGGCGGAAGAAGGGACGGCGGGCGCCGTCCTCGCGGCCGCCACGGCCGCCTTCGCGGTCGCCGCCGCGTCCGCCTTCACGATCTCCGCCACGTCCGCCTTCGCGGTTGCCACCATAGCTCATACCAGAATCTCCTCAGCTTCGCCTTCCGGCTTGACGCCTTCGGGCTTGTCGTCGCGGCGCGCCTTGCTCGACGAGACATCGAACTGGTCGACCTTGACGGTGATGTAGCGCAGCACGTCTTCGTTGATCTTGAGCTGGCGTTCCAGCTC
>Ga0307516_10009775_pt1 | contig 10642 bp, 6 predicted proteins | sample 19_EM_MG_FD_203310 | JGI IMG/M metagenome (GOLD analysis project Ga0307516, IMG submission 203310) | Populus trichocarpa ectomycorrhiza microbial communities from riparian zone in the Pacific Northwest, United States - 19_EM | ecosystem: Host-associated > Plants > Roots > Unclassified | place...
ACCGGGGCGACCAGCAGGTCCCGGCCGAACAGGTAGGCGTCGTCGACCGACCAGGCCGCCCGGTCCCCGGGGAACTCCAGGAACAGCGGGCGCATGACCGGCAGGCCCTCGTCGTGGGCCTCGCGCATCACCTTCAGGACGTACGGCTTCAGACGCTCGCGCAGCCGCAGATACCGCTCCAGGATCGCCCCGGCCTCCTCGCCGTACGACCACACCTCGTTGGGGCCGCCGGTCATCTCCGGGCCCAGCGGCATCGCCGGGTCGCGGAAGCCGTGCAGCCGCATCAGCGGGGAGAGCGCGCCGAACTGGAACCAGCGGACCATCACCTCGCGGTACGCCGGGTCGTCCGGGTCACCGCCGTGGAAGCCGCCGATGTCGGTGTTCCACCAGGGGATGCCGGACAGCGCGGTGTTGAGACCGGCCGCGATCTGGCGGCGCAGGGTCGGGAAGTCGGTGCCGATGTCACCGGACCACAGGGCGGCGCCGTAGCGCTGACTGCCCGCCCACGCCGAGCGGTTGAGGGTGATCACCTCGTCCTCGCCGGACGCCGTCAGGCCCTCGTGGAAGGTCCGGGCGTTCTCGGCCGGGTACATGTTGCCGACCTCCAGACCCGGGCCGGCCCAGTAGCGCAGGTTCTCCTGGAAGCCCGGCTTCAGCTCCGGCTCGCAGGCGTCCAGCCAGAAGGCCGTGATGCCGTACCGCTCCAGGTAGTTGCGCCGCACCCGCGACCACACGAAGTCACGGGCGTCGGGGTTGGTGGCGTCGTAGAAGGCGACCTGGACGGTGGAGGCGACCTCCTTGTCCGGCCAGTCGGCGTGCGCCATCGGACCGTACTGGGTGCCGATGAAGTACCCGCGCTGCTCCATGACGGGGTGGTTCTCGCTCAGCGGGGACACGGACGGCCACACGCTCACCACCAACTTGACGCCCAGCTCGTCGAGTTCGCGGACCATCGCCGCCGGGTCCGGCCACTCCGCGGGGTCGAACTTCCAGTCGCCCAGGTGGGTCCAGTGGAAGAAGTCGCACACGATGGCGTCGAGGGGCAGCCCGCGCCGCTTGTACTCCCGGGCCACGGCGAGGAGTTCGTCCTGGGTGCGGTAGCGCAGCTTGCACTGCCAGAAGCCCGCCGCCCACTGAGGCATCATCGGCGTACGGCCCGTCACCGCGCTGTAGCGGCGCTGGCCGTCGGCCGGATCGCCCGCGGTGATCCAGTAGTCGATCTGACGGGCCGAGTCCGCCACCCAGCGGGTGCCGTTGCCGGCCAGTTCCACGCGCCCGATCGCCGGGTTGTTCCACAGCAGGGTGTAGCCGCGGCTGGAGGTGAGGACCGGGATGCCGACCTCCGCGTTGCGCTGGACCAGGTCCAGGACCAGACCCTTCTGGTCCAGCCGGCCGTGCTGGTGCTGGCCGAGGCCGAACAGCTTCTCGTCGTCGTAGGCGGCGAAGCGCTGTTCCAGGCGGTGGTGGCCGTTGCCGACGGCGGTGTAGAGGCGCGGGCCGGGCCACCAGAAGTGGGCGCGGTCCTCGGCCAGCACCTCGAAGCCGTCCTCGGTGCGCAGGAAGCGGACCAGGCCCTCGGCGTCGACCTCGACGGTCAGGGTGCCGACGGTCAGCGACCCCGAACCGTCCTCGATCTTGACGGTGGACTCGGTGAGGGGCGGCTCGTCGAGGAGCGCGCCCGGCAGCCCCTCCAGGACCGGCCCGCCGAGCCGGGCCCGGACCCGGACCGCGTCCGGGCCCCACGGCTCGATCCGTACGGTCTCCTGACGGCCGCTCCACTCCAGCGCGCCGTCCCGCTCGCGGAAGGTGCCGACGGTGGGTGACGACTGCGCGAGGCTGACCTGGGGCTGGTCCCCGGCCAGGTGCTGGGTTTCGGCGGGCTGATTCACCAGAGGTGCTCCTTGAAGGAGGGCAGAAGCAGGGCAGGCGGACAGGGGGTGCGGCCGGACAGGCGCCCGGGCGGGGCAAGGCGTTGCCGGGTGCGGCGAGGCGAGGAAGAGGCGAGGTCGGAGGGGTCAGGAAACCGTGGACGGAGCCGGTCCCGTGCTCGTGCGGACCGTCAACTCGGGCGCGATCAGCACGACTTCGTCGCTGTCACTGCCGACGAGCTTGGCGATCAGACGCTCCACCGCGTGCCGGCCCATCTCCTGGGCGGGGATCGCGACGGACGTCAGCCGCACCGAGGCCTGCACGGCGACCTGGTCCGGGCAGATCGCGACCACCGACACGTCCTCGGGGACGGCCCGGCCCTGCTGACGCAACAGGGCGAGCAGCGGCTCGACCGCCGACTCGTTCTGCACGACGAACCCGGTGGTGCCCGGGCGTTCGTCGAGCACCCGGGCGAGGGTCACGGCCATCGCGTCGTACCCGCCCTCACACGGCCGGTGCAGCAGCCGTACGCCCAACTCCTGGGCGCGGGAGCGCAGTCCGTCGAGGGTGCGCTCGGCGAAGCCGGTGTGCCGTTCGTAGACGGCCGGGGCCTCGCCGATGACAGCGATGTCACGGTGCCCGAACTTCGCGAGATGCTCGACACACAGCGCCCCCGTCGCCCGGAAGTCGAGATCCACGCAGGTCAGGCCGGTGGTGTCGGCCGGAAGTCCGATGAGCACGGACGGCTGGTGGGTGCCGCGCAGCAACGGCAGCCGCTCGTCGTCGAGTTCGACGTCCATCAGGATCATCGCGTCGGCGAGCCCGCTGCCGGTGACACGGCGTACGGCGTCGGGACCCTCCTCGCCGGTGAGCAGCAGGACGTCGTATCCGTGGGTGCGGGCCGCGGTGGCGACCGCGATGGCGATCTCCATCATCACCGGCACATAGATGTCGGTGCGCAGCGGGATCATCAGCGCGATGATGTTCGACCTGCTGCTGGCCAGGGCGCGGGCGCCCGCGTTCGGGTGGTAGCCGAGTTCACGGATGCTCTGCTCGACCCGCTGCCGGGTGGTCGTGGAGATGGACCGCTTGCCACTGAGGACATAGCTCACCGTGCTGGCCGAGACTCCGGCGTGCTGGGCGACCTCGGCGAGGGTGACCATCCAGCTCTCCAAGCTTTGTGAAGCGCTTCGACAGTGCGCAATGCGAACAAGGGCGGGTGAGAGTGGTTCGACAGTAGCTTCAGAGAAGGTGGGTGTCCATAGGTTGTCGAAGCGCTTCGACAGCGACTTCCGGACGCGAGGCCGCCTCGCGGTTTCCTGCGTACCACGAGCGGCCGTCGGGGGCCATGGATCGGGGTGCCGTCGAGACCGCGGGTCCACCGGCCCGAGCCGCTTGTGACGTCGGTAATCTGAGCCGCTCATGACAGAGAGGCGGGGGTAGATGGTGGTGACGGTACGGGTGGCCGCGCTGGTGTGTCTGGTGGGCGCCGCGGTGGCCGGTTGCGCGGACGGCGGCGGCGCGCGGGAGCGCTCCGCCGCGCAGATGCTCGACGACGCGAACGACACGATGAGTTCGCTCAAGTCGGTGACCGTCGACATGACCAGCGGCGCCGGCTTCTCCATGCGGGTGACGACCGACCTCAGGAGCAGGTGTACGTCCAAGGTGGCCTGGAAGAACGGTGCCCGCCTCGAACAGATCCGGATCGGTGAGACGGACTACGTCCGCCCGAATCGCACCTACCTCGAACGGTGGAAGGGCTCGGCCGTGTCCGGAAAGGACGACCAGGAACGCTGGATCAAGGTCCCTGCCGGCAGGGCGGAGCCGGGGGACGGGCTCAGCGCGTGCCCCCGGGAGTTCGCCTCGTTCGGCAAGGTGACGAAGGGCAGGTCCACCGAGGTCGACGGCAGCCCGGCGATCGAGCTGGTGGTGACCGACAAGGCGGACAAGGGCGGCGCCTACACCTTCCAGGTCGCCACCGAGGGAAAGCCGTACATCCTCAAGGTCGTCTACCAGCGCACCGGGGAACGCACCACCACCTCGTACAGCGCCTTCGACGAACCGCTGGGCGTCCGGGCGCCGGCCGAGGCCGACGTGCTGGCCGCGACCGCCGGTGACCTCATCGCCTGAACGGACGCGCCAGGGGTGGTGGGGTCGGGGTGGATCGGGTACATACGAACGGGTAGCACCCGTCAGTAACCAAACGGTCCCAAGATCCCGATTCGCGGCGAGGTGAGCCTCAATGTCCGCACCACCCACCCAACCCACCGTCACCGAGCGTGAAGCACGCCAGGTGGCGGAGGCAGCCCGGGAGCAGGACTGGCGTAAGCCCAGCTTCGCCAAGGAACTGTTCCTCGGCCGCTTCCGGCTCGACCTCATCCACCCCCACCCGATGCCGCCCGACGAGGACGCCCAGCGCGGCGAGCAGTTCCTCGCCAAACTGCGCGACTTCTGCGAGACGCAGATCGACTCGGCGCGGATCGAGCGGGACGCGCGGATCCCCGACGAGACGATCAACGGTCTCAAGGAGCTCGGCGCCCTCGGCATGAAGATCGACACCAAGTACGGCGGCCTGGGCCTCACGCAGGTCTACTACAACAAGGCCCTCGCCCTGGTCGGCTCCGCGAACCCGGCGCTCGGCGCGCTGCTGTCCGCCCATCAGTCGATCGGCGTACCGCAGCCGCTGAAGATCTTCGGCACCCAGGAGCAGAAGGACACCTTCCTGCCGCGCCTGGCCCGCACGGACATCTCGGCGTTCCTGCTGACCGAACCGGACGTCGGCTCCGACCCGGCGCGCCTGGCCACCACCGCCGTCCCCGACGGTGACGACTACGTCCTCGACGGGGTCAAGCTGTGGACCACCAACGGCGTGGTCGCCGACCTGCTCGTGGTCATGGCCCGGGTGCCGAAGTCCGAGGGGCACAAGGGCGGTATCACCGCGTTCGTCGTGGAGGCCGCCTCCGAGGGCATCACGGTCGAGAACCGCAACGCCTTCATGGGCCTGCGCGGCCTGGAGAACGGTGTCACCCGCTTCCACCAGGTCCGGGTCCCCGCCGCCAACCGCATCGGCGCCGAGGGCGCGGGCCTGAAGATCGCGCTCACCACCCTCAACACCGGCCGGCTGTCGCTGCCCGCGATGTGCGTGGGCGCCGGCAAGTGGTGTCTGAAGATCGCCCGCGAGTGGTCGGCGGCCCGGGAGCAGTGGGGCAAGCCGGTCGCGTTCCACGAGGCGGTCGGCTCGAAGATCAGCTTCATCGCGGCGACGACCTTCGCCCTGGAGGCCGTGGTCGATCTCGCGAGCCAGATGGCGGACGAGGACCGCAACGACATCCGCATCGAAGCCGCGCTCGCCAAGCTGTACGGCTCCGAGATGGCCTGCCTGATGGCGGACGAACTGGTCCAGATCCGCGGCGGCCGCGGCTTCGAGACGGCGGCGTCCCTGGCCGCTCGCGGGGAACGCGCGGTACCCGCCGAACAGATCCTCCGGGACCTGCGCATCAACCGTATCTTCGAGGGCTCCACCGAGATCATGCACCTGCTGATCGCCCGCGAGGCGGTCGATGCCCACCTGTCGGTGGCCGGTGACCTGATCGACCCCGACAAGTCCCTGTCGGACAAGGCGAAGGCGGGCGCGAACGCGGGCGTCTTCTACGCCAAGTGGCTGCCGAAGCTGGTCGCCGGGCCGGGTCAACTCCCGCGCTCCTACAGCGAGTTCAAGCATGAGGTGGACCTCTCCGGACACCTGCGCTACGTCGAGCGCACCGCTCGCAAGCTCGCCCGCTCCACCTTCTACGCCATGTCCCGCTGGCAGGGCCGGATGGAGACCAAGCAGGGCTTCCTGGGCCGGATCGTCGACATCGGCGCGGAACTGTTCGCGATGAGCGCGGCCTGCGTACGCGCGGAACTCCTGCGCTCCACCGAGGACCACGGCCGGGAGGCCTACCAGCTCGCCGACGTCTTCTGCCGACAGTCCCGTATCCGGGTCGAGGAACTCTTCGGCCGGCTGTGGGCCAACACCGACGACCTCGACCACAAGGTCGTCAAGGGAGTGCTCTCGGGCACCTACGAGTGGCTGGAGGAGGGCATCGTCGACCCGTCGGGCGAGGGTCCGTGGATCGCGGACGCGACACCGGGGCCGAGCCGGCGGGAGAACGCCCACCGCCCGATCCGCTGACCGACCCGTGGCAGGACGCGTCCCCCTCGGCCCCCCGTGCGGGGGACGAGGGGGACGCACTGTCCTCACACACCGTCCGTACGGCGACAATGGGGGGATGAGCGACAGTCCAGCCCCCTCAGGGCACGGGTCGGAAGCCCCGTCCGCCACGCGACGCCACGCACTCACTCTCGCCGTACCGGGCCCCGACCCGAGTGCGCCCGGTACGAGGGCCGGGGCCCGGCCCGCCGAGAGCACGCACCGGACGCCGCGGCGCCCAACCTCCGGGCGGACGACGGGGCCCGCGACCCGCGCCCTGGCCGACCCGCACCTCGTCTACGACCCGGTCCCGGGCGACGGACCGAAGGACGTGGTGATCCTCGGCTCCACCGGCTCGATCGGCACCCAGGCCATCGACCTCGTGCTGCGCAACCCGGACCGGTTCCGGGTCACCGGGCTCTCCGCCAACGGCGGCCGGGTCGCCCTCCTCGCCGAGCAGGCGCACCGGCTCGGGGCGAGGACCGTGGCCGTGGCCCGCGAGGACGTCGTACCGGCCCTGCGCGAGGCCCTGAGCGCCCGGTACGGCGCCGAGCCGCTCCCCGAGATCCTCGCCGGACCGGACGCGGCCACCCAGCTCGCCGCATCCGACTGCCACACCGTCCTGAACGGCATCACCGGCTCCATCGGTCTGGCCCCGACCCTCGCCGCCCTGGAGGCGGGCCGCACTCTCGCGCTCGCCAACAAGGAGTCGCTCATCGTCGGCGGCCCGCTGGTCAAGGCCCTCGCCGAGCCCGGTCAGATCATCCCGGTCGACTCCGAGCACGCGGCGCTCTTCCAGGCGCTGGCCTCGGGCAACCGGGCCGACATACGCAAACTCGTCGTCACCGCGTCCGGGGGGCCCTTCCGGGGCCGTACGAAGGCACAGCTGGCGAACGTCACGGTCGAGGACGCCCTCGCCCACCCCACCTGGGCCATGGGGCCGGTGATCACGATCAACTCCGCGACCCTCGTCAACAAGGGTCTGGAGGTCATCGAGGCGCACCTCCTGTACGACATTCCCTTCGATCGGATTGAGGTGGTCGTGCACCCGCAGTCGTATGTCCACTCGATGGTTGAGTTCACGGACGGATCCACGATCGCCCAGGCGACGCCCCCCGACATGCGCGGGCCGATCGCCGTCGGCCTGGGCTGGCCCGAACGCGTGCCCGACGCGGCGCCCGCCTTCGACTGGAGCAAGGCGTCGACGTGGGAGTTCTTCCCGCTCGACAACGACGCGTTCCCGTCGGTGAACCTGGCGCGACACGTGGGGCAGCTCGCGGGCACCGCCCCGGCGGTGTTCAATGCCGCCAACGAGGAGTGCGTGGAGGCCTTCCGGGCCGGCGCGCTGCCGTTCGACGGAATCATGGACACCGTGACCCGGGTGGTCGACGAGCACGGCACCCCGGGCACGGGAACCTCGCTCACCGTCGCGGACGTCCTCGAAGCGGAGACCTGGGCGCGGACCCGGGCCCGGCAACTGGTGGCACAGACGGCGGAGGCCCGTGCATGACGACCCTGATGTTCATCCTCGGCATTCTGATCTTCGCCGTCGGCCTGCTGGTGTCGATCGCGTGGCACGAGCTGGGGCACCTGTCCACCGCCAAGCTCTTCGGCATCCGCGTGCCGCAGTACATGGTGGGCTTCGGACCGACGATCTTCTCCCGGCAGAAGGGCGACACCGAGTACGGCATCAAGGCCATCCCGTTCGGCGGCTACATCCGCATGATCGGCATGTTCCCGCCGGGCCCGGACGGCCGCCTGGAGGCCCGGTCCACCTCGCCCTGGCGGGGCATGATCGAGGACGCCCGCTCGGCCGCGTTCGAGGAACTCAAACCGGGTGACGAGAACCGCCTCTTCTACACGCGCAAGCCCTGGAAACGGGTCATCGTGATGTTCGCGGGCCCGTTCATGAACCTGGTCCTGGCGGTGGCGCTGTTCCTCGGCATCCTCATGGGCTTCGGCATCTCCCAGCAGACCACCACCGTCAGCTCGGTCTCCAAGTGCGTCATCGCCCAGAGCGAGAACCGCGACGACTGTGAGAAGTCCGACGCGGCCTCTCCGGCCGCGGCCGCGGGCATGAAGGCCGGCGACAAGATCGTCTCCTTCGACGGTGTGCGGACCGACGACTGGAACAGGCTCTCCGACCTGATCCGCGCCAACCCCGACAAGGAGGTGGCGATCGTCGTCGACCGGGGTGGCCAGGAGGTGACCCTGCACGCGAAGATCGCCAACAACCAGGTCGCCAAGAAGGACTCCAGCGGCCAGTACGTCCAGGGGCAGTACGTCAACGCGGGCTTCCTCGGCTTCAGCGCCGCCACCGGCATCGTGAAGCAGGACTTCGGCGACTCCGTGACCTGGATGGGCGACCGCGTCGGCGACGCCGTCGACTCCCTCGCCGCGCTGCCCGGCAAGATCCCGGCCCTGTGGGACGCGGCCTTCGGCGACGGCCCGCGCGAACCGGACTCCCCGATGGGCGTGGTCGGCGCGGCCCGCGTGGGCGGCGAGATCTTCACCCTCGACATCCCGCCGACCCAGCAACTGGCGATGGCGTTGATGCTGGTCGCGGGCTTCAACCTGTCCCTGTTCCTGTTCAACATGCTCCCGCTGCTGCCACTCGACGGCGGCCACATCGCGGGCGCCATGTGGGAGTCGCTGCGCCGCAGCGTGGCGAAGGTGCTGAAGCGGCCCGACCCCGGCCCGTTCGACGTGGCGAAGCTGATGCCGGTCGCCTACGTGGTGGCGGGAATCTTCATCTGCTTCACCCTGCTCGTCCTGGTCGCCGATGTCGTCAACCCCGTCAGGATCAGCTGACACACGGTCGTTCTCTTCCGCGACAACCGTCGAAGCGGCACCCTTCACTCGCGCGATCCGTACGAGTGGGGGTGCCGTTCGTCTCTCCGCCACCACGGCGGCTTTCGCGCCCGGGACGGGCCGGGCAGCGTGATCGGCCAAGGAGTATGTCCTCCTGATCGGGGGCCATGCCCGGTCGGCCCCGAGGGGACGCCATCGGACGAACCGATGGGACGCCGTGCGCCCGAGTTCACGCTCGTGCCGTAATCTCGAAGCTCGGAGCCCGCTGCTGACGGGACCGAACCTTGATCCACGACTTGGGGTTGCACAGCAGATGACTGCGATTTCTCTCGGCATGCCGTCCGTTCCGACCAAACTCGCCGAGCGCCGCGAGAGCCGGCAGATCCAGGTCGGCACCGTGGCGGTCGGCGGAGACGCCCCGGTGTCCGTGCAGTCGATGACCACGACCCGTACGTCCGACATCGGCGCCACCCTCCAGCAGATCGCCGAGCTCACCGCCTCCGGCTGCCAGATCGTCCGGGTGGCCTGCCCCACCCAGGACGACGCCGACGCCCTCGCGACGATCGCGCGCAAGTCGCAGCTCCCGGTCATCGCGGACATCCACTTCCAGCCGAAGTACGTCTTCGCGGCCATCGAGGCCGGCTGCGCCGCGGTCCGGGTGAACCCCGGCAACATCAAGCAGTTCGACGACAAGGTCAAGGAGATCGCGCGGGCCGCGAAGGACCACGGCACGCCGATCCGCATCGGTGTGAACGCGGGCTCGCTGGACCAGCGCCTGCTCCAGAAGTACGGCAGGGCGACGCCCGAGGCGCTGGTCGAGTCCGCCCTGTGGGAGGCGTCCCTCTTCGAGGAGCACGGCTTCCGGGACATCAAGATCTCGGTGAAGCACAACGACCCGGTCGTGATGATCGAGGCGTACCGCCAGCTCGCCGCCGCCTGCGACTACCCCCTCCACCTCGGTGTGACCGAGGCGGGCCCGGCGTTCCAGGGCACCATCAAGTCGGCGGTCGCCTTCGGCGCACTGCTGAGCGAGGGCATCGGCGACACGATCCGGGTCTCCCTCTCCGCGCCCCCCGTCGAGGAGGTCAAGGTCGGCAACCAGATCCTGGAGTCGCTCAACCTCAAGCAGCGCGGACTGGAGATCGTCTCCTGCCCGTCCTGCGGCCGCGCCCAGGTCGACGTCTACAAGCTGGCCGAAGAGGTCACCGCGGGCCTGACCGGCATGGAGGTCCCGCTGCGCGTCGCCGTCATGGGCTGCGTCGTCAACGGCCCGGGCGAGGCCCGCGAGGCCGACCTCGGTGTCGCCTCCGGCAACGGAAAGGGCCAGATCTTCGTCAAGGGCGAGGTCATCAAGACCGTCCCCGAGTCGAAGATCGTGGAGACCCTCATCGAGGAGGCCATGAAGCTGGCCGAGCAGATGGAGGCGGACGGCGTGATCTCGGGCGAGCCGTCGGTGTCGGTGGCGGGCTGAGGGTTTCGGTCGTGGTCTGACGGGTTCGGTGGCGGGCTGAGGGTTTCGGCGGCGCTCTGACCGGTTCGGTGGTCGGCTCAGGGTGTCGGTGGCGGGCCAGAGGGTTCGCTCGCGATCTGACCGAGCCGGTGGCGGGCTTACGGTTTCGGCCGAAGGTCGGCATGTATCGGTCAATAGCCGACGTGACTTTTCAAGCGCCGGTCCAGGGCAACCCCAGCCCGTCCGGCGTTTGAGGACGAGGCCCGTTCAGGGCCGAAGCGGGGGTCTGGGGGCGGCAGCCCCCAGGGATCGGACGCCGG
>Ga0307516_10009777_pt1 | contig 10639 bp, 8 predicted proteins | sample 19_EM_MG_FD_203310 | JGI IMG/M metagenome (GOLD analysis project Ga0307516, IMG submission 203310) | Populus trichocarpa ectomycorrhiza microbial communities from riparian zone in the Pacific Northwest, United States - 19_EM | ecosystem: Host-associated > Plants > Roots > Unclassified | place...
TACGCATTCCGCATGAGCGCGTTTCGGGAGCTTGATGAATGGCCACCAAGGCAAAGACGCTGCAGGTTAAAGACAAGGAAAAAGACGACAAGGCAGCGGACACGCCTGAGAAGGATTCTCCGGACGCGCCGTCGCCGTTGCTCGATCTGTCGGATGCCGCCGTCAAGAAGATGATCAAGCAGGCCAAGAAGCGCGGCTTCGTGACCTTCGATCAGCTCAACGAAGTGCTGCCGTCGGACACCACCTCGCCCGAACAGATCGAAGACATCATGTCGATGCTCTCGGACATGGGCATCAACGTGTCTGAGGCCGAAGAGGCTGATTCCGAGGACGAGAAGGAAGAGGCCGACGACGAGACCGATAACGAACTCGTCGAGGTCACGCAGAAGGCCGTCACCGAGGTCAAGAAATCCGAGCCCGGCGAGCGCACCGACGATCCCGTTCGCATGTATCTGCGCGAGATGGGCACGGTGGAATTGCTGTCGCGCGAAGGCGAAATCGCGATCGCAAAACGCATCGAGGCCGGCCGCGAGGCGATGATCGCAGGCCTCTGCGAAAGCCCGCTGACCTTCCAGGCCATCATTATCTGGCGCGATGAACTCAACGAAGGAAAGATCTTCCTTCGCGACATCATCGATCTCGAAGCGACGTATGCTGGCCCCGACGCCAAGAACAACATGAACCCGGCGATGCTGGCAGCGCCCGTCGGTCCCGACGGCCAGCCGCTCGCCGCCGCCAACGCCAATGGCGCGACCGTGCAGGCCGCACCTGCGCATGTAGCCCCGCCTGCCGCGCCGCCGTCGCCGACCCCGTTCCGCGCTGTCCCCGCGGGCGGCGCCGCGACCGAGGAAAAGGATCCGGCCGAGTCCGCCGCCGAAGGCGACATGGACGATGACGAGTTCGAAAACCAGATGTCGCTTGCGGCCATCGAGGCCGAACTGAAGCCGAAGGTGGTCGAAACCTTCGACAAGATCGCTAGCGAATACAAGAAGCTGCGCAAGCTGCAAGAGCAGGATATCCAGAACCAGCTCGAAAGCAGCTCACAGGGGCCGTCGCTCTCTCCCTCACAGGAGCGTAAATACAGGAAGCTGAAGGACGAGATCATCGTCGAGGTGAAATCGCTGCGGCTGAACCAGGCCCGTATCGATTCGCTGGTCGAGCAGCTCTACGACATCAACAAGAAGCTGGTCTCGTTCGAAGGCCGCCTGCTTCGTCTGGGTGACAGCCACGGTGTCGCGCGCGAAGACTTTTTGCGGAACTATCAAGGTTCAGAACTTGATCCGCGCTGGCTCAACCGGGTCTCGAAACTTTCCGCCAAGGGCTGGAAGAATTTCGTCCATCACGAAAAGGACCGCATCAAGGATCTGCGCCACGAGATCCAGTCGCTGGCCGCCTTGACCGGGCTCGAGATCGGCGAATTCCGCAAGATCGTGCACGGCGTGCAGAAGGGCGAGCGCGAAGCCCGCCAGGCCAAGAAGGAAATGGTCGAGGCCAATCTGCGCCTCGTGATCTCGATCGCCAAGAAATACACCAACCGCGGCCTGCAATTCCTCGACCTGATCCAGGAAGGCAATATCGGCCTGATGAAGGCGGTCGATAAGTTCGAATATCGCCGCGGCTACAAGTTCTCGACCTATGCGACGTGGTGGATCCGGCAGGCGATCACGCGAAGCATTGCCGACCAGGCGCGCACCATCCGCATTCCCGTGCACATGATCGAGACCATCAACAAGATCGTGCGCACCTCGCGCCAGATGCTGAACGAGATCGGCCGCGAGCCGACCCCGGAAGAGCTCGCCGAAAAGCTCGGCATGCCCTTGGAGAAGGTCCGCAAAGTCCTCAAGATCGCCAAAGAGCCGCTCTCGCTCGAAACGCCCGTGGGTGACGAGGAAGATTCGCACCTCGGCGATTTCATCCAGGACCCCAATGTGGTCCTGCCGATCGACGCCGCCATCCAGTCCAATCTGCGCGAAACTACCACGCGGGTGCTGGCCTCGCTGACGCCCCGCGAAGAGCGCGTGCTCCGCATGCGCTTCGGCATCGGCATGAACACCGACCACACGCTGGAAGAAGTCGGCCAGCAGTTCTCGGTGACGAGAGAGCGTATCCGGCAGATCGAGGCGAAGGCGCTGCGGAAGTTGAAACATCCGTCGCGGTCGCGGAAGCTGCGGTCGTTCCTCGATAACTGAGCCCGCGTCCCGGGCGCGGCGCAGCACGAAGTGGTGCGCCGCAGAACCGGGACCCAGACTTTCTCTCTATCGTCATGGCCGGGCAAAAGCGCGAAGCGCGTCTTCGCGCTAGATGACCCGGGCATCCATCGAAACAAAACGGCGGGCAAAAGCCCGCCGTTTTGTTTGGTGCGATGCTGGATGAGCCTCAGGAGTTCACTTTTCCTTCCCGCCGACCCGGCTGATGCTCTTGATCGCCAGCGGCGTGCGGCCGGCTTTCTCGGAGATTTCGCGGTCCTGTTCCAGGACGAACCCACGCGCCGGCTCGTCTCCATCGAGCCCTCCGAGCAGTTCGGAAGGCACGCGCCGGTTGGAGCGCTGGGAGTCGTCTTCATAGACGACATTGAAAAAGGCAAACTCGCCTTTGGGATTGGTCCCGGGTTTCTTAGCCATGCGGGGCTTGTCGTCGATAAGGGCGCAGCTGTCAAAGAAAATAGCGGACTTGGAACTGCTTGTTCCGCGAAGAACGCGTGCTCCGCATGCGCTTCGGCAGGAACACCGACCACACGCTGGAAGAAGTGGGGCAGCAGTTCTCGGTGACCAGAGAGCGTATTTGGCAGATCGAGGCGAAGGCGCTGCGGAAGCTGAAGCATCCGAGCAGGAGCCGAAAGCTCAGGTCGTTCCTGGACAACTAGAAAACCTAACCGGTTCTGAATTCCATCTGAACCGGTCAGGCTCCAGGTCAACAGTGAGCAATATTCGAACGGAGCGGCGTTTTATGCGCGACCCTATTGCATCACGACAGCGATCCTCTGCCTGGTGGTGCCGACAAACGCAGTAAGCTGCTGTAATCCATTATCTTCGGCAAGGACGTCCAGCGGGCGCTTTCCGTCGAGCTTATCGCTCCGCGTATTGAGCCATTCGCTGAATTGCTGAATATCGTGGAAGTACTGGCGGACAGCCGTTCGCAGCACGCTGATTCTGTCCGGCAAGCAGGATTCTTGCGAATCCCAATGACGCCGAATGTTCTTTGGCAACATGGCGCCAAGCACGAAGCCGAGTCCACCATACAGCACGACGACGAACTCCCGATATTGGGCGGTAGCGTCGCTGACCGTCAGAGCGACTGCCAATAAGGCCGCGAGGGCCATCGCCGCGCCTTCTAAGCCACCGGACATTCCCTGTTCGAAGCGGCTGCCGAGCGGACGATCAAGTGTATAGGAAGTCATAGCCCCACAGATCGCGGGAACGATCGCCCAGATTAATTGCGGCGTAAAGTACTGCCAAAGCAGTAGCACCGGCGAGATCGTTGCGTTGCCGTCGGTCGGCGAAAGCGCTGCAATGGCGTTGGGGCTATAAAGCGCGAGGTTTAGGGTTAGTGATAAAATCCAGCATTTGAGGAAAATCTTGACATAAGCAACCGCGTGTCCGTGGCCGGAATCAGCATAATATGTGTTCAACCCGATGAGTCTCGTACGCAGCGCCAGGGCTTGTCCAATCGAAACAACGTGGACGATGAGGATTATCGCTAGAAGCTGCAAAACGTCGCGGGTGTCCGTCGGAATTAACGTTTGCTGGGTTTCGCCAAGAAACGTGTTTACAGCAATCAGACAGGCTGCAACGAGCACGAGCGCGGCAGCGCCGGAGACCTTGAGAATTGGATCCCAAGGGATTCCTTGCGCGGGCGGATAAGGAGATACAAAGCCGACAGCTCGCAAGCGATCAAAAATGCGTCCGTTGACGTTCGCTGTAACGGCGCAAGCGAATATTACATAGAGCCATTCAAGATTCTTGATCAGATCGCGCTGAATGCTAAGAACAGCCGGTCGTCTTTCCGATGTCTCTGGCTGTGGCAGGTCTGACAAGCGGGCGTGGATCGCCTGCAGATTGGTGCTGACGTTCTGTATTTCTGTGCGATATTGCCGAAATATTTCCAGGTTAAGATTGGGAAGTAAATCTTTCGGGTCCTCGAAACTGGCATCGCCGGACAAGGTGGCAGCGCGGGCATAAAGCAGCACCACGCGGTCAAACGTCGAGGAGGCACCCTTCAAATCCGGGGCGGTTACCGTCGACCGGTGCAGGTCAATCGCATTCCACGCATCGGCTTGCTTGTCATCCGGCATATCCATATCCGAAAATCGCATGTAGTTCAAAAGCCGATCTATGTTTTTCGGAATATAGGCCATTCGATGAGCAAAACCGCGAATCCCAATCTCGAAATCGAGAGCTTTCGGTAAATTGGGGTTGAGCCCCACGAAGTAAAAAGCAACCAAAATTGGAAACGTTGGATAATTTTGTAGAGTGGTATCTGTCGTTGCGGTTGAAGATGGGATATCGGTCTGCGTAGCGGCTGCGTTGATTGCCTTCAGTATCTGAAAAAACGGTCCTGGTCCGATGATCGAGACAGCGAGAAAAATCAGCACCATCAGACCAAAATAGATCGAAAAACCGATAAGGTATTGACGCGGCGGCGTCTGGTACCGCAGCAGTACAAATTTCCACGGACTATTGTCATCATTGCTGACGATCGGTTTGCCGAATTGATCCAGACAGTATTTGTAGATTACGAACGCCCCAACTATCAGACACAATAAAAAAAGCAGTAGATTATTACCTGTTGGAATTGTCGGCCAAAAGCCACTCATGGGACCCTCATTCCGTCAAAGACACCTCGAATTGACTACCCCGCGTGTTGGTGAGTTGGAGGCACACATCCACCCAAGCCTTTTTGGTGAATGCGCAGTATGTTGTTTCGGTCGCCTCCAGCGAGCCCTTCTCGGATAATTTGTTGACTGGCGCTCCGCCGCCGCAGTACTGGAAATACTCGCAGGACTTAGCGCAGTTCTCGACGCCCCGAAAAATTTCCGCATATGCTGAAATGAATCGATCGTCGGAAAGCATGTCGCTCAGTCTGCAGCATTGGTGAACGTTGCCGAAGATGAAGCGTTTCCGCTCCTCAGCTTTTAAGGCGAGTAGTTCGGGAGAAAAGGTGCTGATATCGCCGTTATGCGCGATATTCAGAATTCGGAGAGGTACAACTTGATCGTTGTCCTCGGGCACTCCGGCTAATAGCGATGATAAAGTGCGTTGAAAATCTCGCAGTACAATCGAAGTGTCACTTTGTCGTGCCGCCTCCAGCAGGACGTCCCCTATAAATTGCTCAAACATCGTGCGGCTACAATTCTCATAGAGGGACGAATGCGTGTTCTGCGCTTCCAACTCCTCGATGTTGAGCCCAATCGCCGTGGGAGCCAACCCCTGATAGTAGTCAAGAAGTTCAGACCCGCGAGAGAGACTCGACGTTGTCACCACGCCGATGAAGTGAAATGGATATCCGCGTGCTTGTAATTTCGCGATTCCGGCTATGGTGCGATCGTGACTGCCAGATCCGTTCCGATACTTTCGATTCTGATCGTGCAAGTCGCGCGGACCATCAAGGCTTATTCCGACAGTCATCTTGTATTGTTCGAATAGGCTGATCCAGGAGTCATCGATCAGGGTTCCATTCGTCTGAACCCCATAATGAACAGCTACGTCACGTGGGCGCTGCCGCTCGATGATCTCGATCGCCTGCGCGTAGTAGTCGGGCGGCAATGTCAATGGCTCACCGGCATGCCAAACGATATCAAGATCGTGTTTGAGCAGTGGGCGATCGAAGATCAAGCGCGCAACTTCAGTGACCGTGGAAAGGTCCATCGTTTGGTGAGGATTTATGCGGTCCGGCAAGTAGCAGTAGGTACAATCGATATTGCAGAACCCTGTCGATTGAAGGACCACCAAACCAATAGGACCAGCCGCCAGCATCGGAGCCTCGCCTAGCAATTTCTCCAGTAAGGAGGACGCATGCAATTATAGAAGTTGAAAAATTGGACGATATTCTCAATCTTGCCATTCGTCGCGCCGTCGTCGTCCGGCAAGATGACGCGAAGTTTCTCTTTTAACTGCTCAACGCGAAGCGAAAGGAGTTCAGGGAAGGGATTGGTCGAGCCGGCGTCAAGAGGATAAACCCTGCTGTCGGCAGAAACAGAGAGGGTTAACACGGCCCCGGAGGCAGTTATTGCCGCCAATAGTTTTCGTTTCGACTTCATGGCATGTCCTAAAGCACGTTTAGGTTGCTGTTTGAAGTAATACTCCTAAAAAGGGACGCCCCGCAAGGGGCTTGTTGAAAATCCTTGCTCGTGCGCGCACCGCGTCACAGGCCTTGACGGACAAATGTCATCGCAGGGGCTCGACGCCGGCCAACGTTCGAGCGTTGGGGCGGCTCGAAGGGCGGCGTTTGGCATGTTACAACCCACCATAAGCCGCTTCACCTTGCCCTTCGGAAGGAACCTCTTCCCAATGCTCCGCCGCCTCTCCATCGTGCTTGCCACTCTCCTCCTCGCGACCCCCTCCCACGCCGCCCGCTGCGGTGGCGACTTCAACACCTTTGTGACGGCGATGTCGCAGGAGGCGCAGGCGGCGGGGATTTCACGGGAAGTGATTTCGCAGGCGCTGTCGGGCGTGACGCAGGATCCGGCGGTCTTGAATTTCGACCGGCGCCAGCGCGGCACGTTCAACAAGACCTTCGAGCAATATGTCTCGACCCGCGTCGGCGCCGGCCGCATCAACATGGGGCGGCAGATGCTGCAGCGTCATGCCGCGCTGTTGTCGAGCATCGAGGTGAAGTTCGGCGTGCCCCGACAAATCGTGATTGCGATCTGGGGGCTGGAATCCGATTTCGGCAAGGGCGATATCGGCAAGATGCCGGTCATCCGCACGCTGGCCACCATGGCGCATGATTGCCGCCGCACCGAACTGTTCCAGGGCGAGCTGCTGGCGGCGCTGAAGATTTTGCAACGCGGCGATCTTCCGTTGCGCGACCTGATCGGCGCCTTCGCCGGCGAGATCGGCCAGACGCAATTTTTGCCGTCGTCCTACATCAAATACGGCGTCGATTTCGACGGCAACGGCCATGTCGATCTCCGCCACAGCGTCCCCGACGTGCTCGCCTCCACCGCGAATTTGCTGCACACGTCCGGCTTCAAGATGGGCGCGCCCTATGGCGAGGGCAGTGCGAATTTCGAAGCGATGCGCGAGTGGAACAGGGCGACCATCTATCGCAAGACGATCGGGTATTTTGCGGATCAGTTGATGGGGCGGTAGGTCTCGTCGTCATCCCGAATGCGTAGGGTGGGCAAAGCGCAGCGTGCCCACCAATCTTGTTATCGGCCAAAGATGGTGGGCACGGCGCAAGCGCGCCTTTGCCCACCCTACCATCCCGCTTTCGCTTCGCTCGCAATGACGGAGAGGGTTAGGCTGATGGAAAATTGTTTTCGTCGTCCCGGCCTTGAGCCGGGACCCATACGCTGCGGCCTATCGGTAGGAGTGCAGGCGTTAGAGACCTTCCCTAAAACGAACGCCGCGGAGTATGGGTCCCGGCTCAAGGCCGGGACGACACTGAGCAAAGTCCCACAGAGTCGCACGTCACACATTATCCGGCCCCGCGGTCATCCGCTTCTCGAGCTTTTTCGCCATCACCGACCAATACGTTCCAGGCAGCAAGCGTTGCAGCAAATCCATGAACTTCGCGTCGCCGCCGATCAAAATCCGCGGCTGGTTCTTCTCGATGCCGATGATGATGCGCTGCGCCGCCATCGCCGGCGTGTTGATCGCCATCGCTTCGAAGCGCTCGATCGATTGGACGCGGCGGGTATTGTCGTTGACGCCGCTGCCGGTGCGGGAGTTGCGGACGATGTTGGTGGCGATGCCGCCGGGATGCACCACCGACAATCGCACCGGGCTCTTTTTCATGGCGAGCTCGTGCCGCAGGCTTTCCGAAAAGCCGCGCACCGCGAATTTCGCAGCACTATAGGCGGTCTGTCCGGGCGGGGCGATGATGCCGAAGATCGAGGACAGGTTGACGATATGCGCCGCCGGTTGTCGGGAGAGATGCGGCAGGAAGGCGCGCGTTGCATGCACCACGCCCCAGAAATTGATGTTGAACAGCCAATCCATCTGCGCCTGTTCGACCTCATCGAAATTGCCGAGCAGGGCAACCCCGGCATTGTTGATGACGATGTTGAGTTTTGGATGCGCGGCTGTCGCGGCACCCGCGAAATCCTGGATCTGTTTGATGTCAGCGACATCGACGCGGTGGGTCGTGACCTTGCGCCCGGCCGCCTTGCCGAGCTCGGCGGCGACCTGTTGCAGCCCGGCCTCGTCGGGATCGGCCAGCGCCAGATCGCAGCCGCGCGCGGCCAATTCCAGCGCCAGCGCGCGGCCGATGCCGCTGGCAGCACCGGTTACGGCGGCGGCCGATCCGTTAATCGCAGTCATCTTGGGTCAACTCCTTGCAGATGGCTCAAACGGGCAGGGGAACCTGATACAGCGCGCCTGCTTTGGCAACCGGATCCGCCTGCTCACGCTCGCGTCACTTCCGCGACCGGCTGCGCCATGATATGGCCGGCCATGCCCCGTCTGTTGTCGCATCCCGCATCGATCGCGTTCATCTTGTTGGTCGCCGCCACCGCGGCGCCGGCGTAAACGACCGTGAATTTCACCTCGCTCGATGGCACGAGGAACCTGGTCGCGCATCTCGGCCGGCCCGAAGGCGACGCGCCGCGGCCGGCGGTGGTGCTGATGCATGGCTGCTCGGGCCTCCTGAACGACAAGGGCCGCATCCGCGGCCTCTACCGCGCGTGGGCGCGGGCGCTGGCGGTGCAGGGCTATGTCACGCTCACCGTCGACAGCGCCAGTCCGCGCGGTTTCGGCCAGACCTGCTCGGCAACGCCCGACCGCCTGACGATGTGGCGTGACCGCCCTGGGGATGCCTATGCCGCTCTGCAATATCTGCAAGCGCAACCGTTCGTGCAGCCCGGCCGCGTCGGCCTGATGGGTTGGTCGCAGGGCGGCGGCGTGGTGCTTTTGACCATCAACGACAAAAGCATCGGCCGGCCGGCTGGCCTCGCCTCCGACTTCATGGCCGCGGTATCGTTCTATCCGGGCGCCTGCTCCGAGCGGTTGCAGACCAAACCCTATACCGAGGTCGAGCCGAACGGCTGGACCACACGCGTGCCGCTGCTGACGCTGTTCGGCGAGGCCGACACCTGGACGCCGTTCAAGCCGTGGGAGGAATTCATTTTTGCCGCGCAAGCGCGGGGCAATCCACTCGAGCTGAAGAGCTATCCATCCGCCGTGCACGCCTTCGACGCGCCCAACCTCGAGCGGCGGGAGCTGCCCGCCTATCGCGTCGGCAACGGCCCGATCCCGGTGATCGCGACCGACCGCGACGCCCGCGCCGACGCCTTCACGCGTGTGCTGGAATTCATGAAGCGCCATCTCGAATTGAACAGACTGGAAATTGTCATGACACTCTCCTTCCTGCTGACCTCGCTGATCGTGGTCACCTCTCCCGGCACCGGCGTGCTCTACACGCTGGCGGTGGCGCTGACGCAAGGCGGGCGGGCCTCGATCGCGGCCGCCTTCGGCTGCACGCTCGGGATCGTGCCGCAGATGCTGGCGGCGATGCTCGGGCTTGCGGCCGTGCTGCACACCAGCGCGCTGGCGTTTGCGGCCTTGAAATGGTGCGGGGTCGTCTATCTACTCTATATGGCCTGGCAGGCGCTGCGCGAGCGAGGGGCGCTCGCGATCGATGCGCGGCCTGCGGCGGAGCGCTCCGGCCGGCGGGTCATCGTCACGGCAATTCTGATCAACATCCTCAATCCAAAGCTCTCAATCTTCTTTCTCGCCTTCCTGCCGCAGTTCATCGCCGCCGACGAAAGCGCTCCGCTGGCGCGGATGCTGGAATTGAGCGGCGCCTTCATGGCGATGACCTTCGCGGTGTTCGCCGTCTACGGCCTGTTCGCCGCCGGGGTCCGCGACCGCGTCATCACACGGCCGCGCGTGATGGCCTGGCTGCGCCGGAGCTTTGCGGCGGGCTTTGCCGCGCTCGGCGCGAAACTGGCGTTTGCGGAGCGGTAGGTGCAGAGGTCGCCGCAAGAATCAAAACGGCGGGCCTGAGCCCGCCGTATTTGCAAAAACCGATCGGTTAGAAATTGGATGCCCGGGCGGAACTGAGCGCCCCACCCGGGCCTGAATTCACTTCTTGGACTTCTTGGCCTTTTTCGCCTTCTTCGCCTTTTTCGCCTTCTTCGCTTTCTTAGCCATAGTATCCTCTCAAGGTTTTAATGGATTGAAACGCGACTCCGAGGCATGCTTGGCGGAGGGCCAACCTCGCAACATCCTCAATTACAATTGCAACAGATTCGTGGGCCGCTGCCGCGTGCTGTCACGTCGCCGTCATCACGTTATCCACAGTTGTTATGCATTTTGATGCGATTTTTCGCCAAAATGCGATTCGAGGCGCGATTCGTATCGCGTGCGTCATGCTTAACGATGCCCCAACGCGCGCGCTCTTCATCAATTTAAAACCACGGTTTGGATTAGCGGACGGCGGTGAGAGTCCGTTAAGCGGCGCGGATGCACCTTGTCCG
>Ga0307516_10009778_pt1 | contig 10638 bp, 3 predicted proteins | sample 19_EM_MG_FD_203310 | JGI IMG/M metagenome (GOLD analysis project Ga0307516, IMG submission 203310) | Populus trichocarpa ectomycorrhiza microbial communities from riparian zone in the Pacific Northwest, United States - 19_EM | ecosystem: Host-associated > Plants > Roots > Unclassified | place...
GATCCCCTACTTATTTTTATACTGCTATTCTTCATTTGTTTTCGGTGCTTCAACAAAACAATGTTTAGCCACTAGCGGCGTAGATTGAACAACAAAAAGCTTACTTTGTCACCGAACCTAAAAAAAACACCAAAAAACAAACTTACTAGTGTTTGGTAACCTGCTGCAGACATATCTTATCTTATCTTTTGAATTTGGTAACCTGCAGAACATAATTTGGTAAACATTACTAGTGTTTGGTATTAAGATGGATAGTATTTTTTAAATATTTTTTATTTAAAAATATATTAAAATATTTTTTAATTTAAATACATCAAAATTATCAGAAAACACAAAAAAAAATTCAACTTAATAATTTTTTAAGTAAAACACACTTCTAAAATAAACCTAAACATAATTTCAAATAAAGTACCAAACACACTCTATTGGATTACCAATGTTCATCATGTTTTCTCAAATAGAAAATGTATATTTAGTGCGTGTGATTTATCCATGGAGCGAACTCAGTGAAGTTTGACTTTGGCTATGTAATTTGCTGAAATATTCTTAAAAAATAATAAATTATTCTAAGCACCTTGTGATTTAATTTTTTTGATTATTTTATAATTAAATTTTTAAATATTAAACTTTATAATTTTGGTCAGATTTTAAAAATCAATCAAAATATAACAATGCTTTTATATATAATATTAAAGCATGGATATCTTAACATGTAGTCCTAAAAATTGTTAGCTTTTGCTAACAAATCATACCTCTTCCTTTCTTCGACCCCACACCCTCCTTGTTTTTTTTTTTTTTATAAAAAAAATGGAAAAACAAGAACCGTAGATTGATTTCACAATAGGTGACAAAGGAGAAGATCACAAAAAAAAAAAAAAAAACCTAATCTAAAACAAAATCCAAGAAAATTCAGTGTCTTTATTCTATATTTCAATCAACAATAACATCTAGGTTCTGATGGGATTGGTTGGGTCTATTTTTTTTTTTTTTTATTAATATGAGTGTTCGAATCAGTTTATATGTATCTCAATTAATCTTATGAATTCTAAAGTTAATAACCATGTAAGTTTCTAGTGGTAATAAGATTTATGAGATTTAAATTACTGATTTTTTAAAAATAAATTTAAAATATGATTGGTGAAGAGAAAGGGAGGGAGGAAGGTAAGGGATTAAAGGGAGTGGGAGATGGCTAGGGTTTTCAAATAAGAAAATGAGAACAGTAATATACGTCGTTGTTTCACACAAGAGTGAGAGAGCTGTCAAATGAAAACAACGGTCCATCCATTAGAAGCTAATCGTCCACGTAGAAGTATGATCTATGGTGGCTAATCAACCATAAACAAAAGGAACTCCTGAATTCCGATGAAAAAAAAAATATTTCTTTGATTTTCTTCAAAGTCTCTCTCTGCCTCGAATCCAATTCAATTCTCTTTGTGTTATAACTTTGGTAAGCCATTTTCCTGTAGAATCACATTACCTTACCGTTCTATGAATAGTCACAAACCAAAGTGATCAGACATTGAATTTTTATGCTTCACAATAGTTTCAAGTTCTTGAAACTTGAAAGTTTTCTATATATTTTTGGGTTGATGTGCCAAAGCTAACAATTTTTAGCACTACAGATCTTTGTTTTGTTTAGATGGCGAGGGAGATGATGGCGAGGATGAGAGAAAGACGAAGGGCTTGCCGTCGTGAGGAGAGCTGGGCTAGGGGGCTAGCGACTGTGTAGGAGAGAGAAGGAAAGAAGATGGAAATAATGGGGGCTCGAGTTTTATTTATTTATTTTTGTTTATATATATATATATATACAAACACACACCATACTATGTTTTGAAAAGAAAATGCTTTTTAATCATTATTTCAAATATAATTACAATCTTATCTGTATTTAAATTTCAGGCATAAAGTGTAATATTTAAAAATATATTTATAAAATAAAAAAATAATCAAACTATAGAATAACCATAGTAATTTATCCTTAAAAATATATAAATAAAGTTTTTTTTAAAACAATAAGATTATAAAAAAATAATTATTTAATCTTTGTATAAATGATTCTGATCTGATTCAAAGGGCTAATTTTGATGTGCGCCTCTCACCTTAAAAGCAAGATCAAAATAATTAGTCCTACTTGAAAAAAGCAAAATGAAGACTTAGATTAAGTGTTTATTTCAGTGCTCATATAAACCTTATATCCTACTTGATAACACAATTAAAATGAACTCATATTTCACTTTGCATGCATTAAAGGATTGATAAATAATCTAATATAATCAAGATAGATGGTTCTAAGAATTTATCAAGGTTAATCTATTAAAACTATAATTCTACATGAATCGGTCAACTTTTTTGGTGTTACCAAATGAACTAGCCAACCGCTTATTCATCAGGGATGAATACCTGGAAATTCTGCAAGAACTGGTCGACTGTTTGAACTATCAATGAGATTATAACCGCTATAAACAACTATGTTTTCTTATAAACATATATATAGCTTGTCCAGTTGCAAAATTAAAAGTGGATTCTTAACATATAAGATATACAAGCTATTTTAAGAATAAAAACACTTCAAAATCATCAATACTTGATTATACTCTAATTTATGCTATTAAACCTTCATAATCTAGTACAAGAGTATTCAATCTCATTCTCACCACACTTAAACAATTTTAAATCTTATAAGTGCAATCTTGTGAGATATAGAGATATTAAAACTTTCAATTGTATTATTCACTCTATTGAAAGAGTTAGTTGTGATAATAAAATCACTTTTGTAAACCTTTGAGAGTTGGGTAAAAACTCTTGGTATTAGTGAGATAATTTCACCAGATGAAAAGTCTTGAAGAGAGCATATTTTCAAGTGAGAAAAATCTTGAAGAGAAAATATCTTCAAATAGTGTAAAAAGCTTGGTGTAGATTTATCAAGTGACTATTATACTCTTGAACTTGGACTAATAAAGGAATACAATACTTAAGTATGGTTGGTACTTGATGTATGGATGTATGCTTGTTGAATCATGTTAAAAACAAGTTTGCATATTCTTTTTGTTTATCTCTTTACTTTAAGTACTTTAATTATTTTGTTGGTCATTGTATTAACTTGAAGTAATTTGTATTATTTGTTAATATTAATGATATATGTAATTCACTCCCCTCTTAGGAGTTACAATTGTCTTAATCATTAGATAATATTTTTTACTTAATTATATGATAACAAAAATAGATGCTCATAAAATAAAGCATCAATGTCGAAATATTTGTTTGAGATCATGATAACACCATAGAAACTAAATCGAAATAAATTATGAAGCTCAACTCCCAATCAACCCAACTTAACTCGCCAAAACCATGATTCGAGGTCATGGACTCCACTAAAATTAATAACTTAGTGTTTTTAGAAACTATTTTTTTTACTTAATTATACAACAAAAAATAAACACTCATAAAATTAAGCACCAACCAAATATGAGAACATTTGTTTGAGACTGTAATAACTCTATAAAAAGCAAATTGAAATAAATTATAAAGACCATTTCAAAATTAACCATATGTTAAATGATGACATTGGAAAAAAATAATTATTAAAAAACTCAATTAAAACCTAATGTTGAAGTATTAAATTGAATAAAAATTAAAGGATAAAAAAAAGAAAAAGAAAAAACAGTATAGGCGTGCAGGCCTGGGTGGCCCAGCGTGCTTCGGCCTACCAGCCTAAGTCCACTCACTTAGGTGTTATTTGTATATTTTTTAATCGTTTGCCCAATTTTTTTTTTTAAAGTAGACAATGTGTTGTCTGCTTGTGTAGAATCCAATCGCTATTATAATGCCTGGAAATTCAAGGGAGGGTTTTGTTTTTGTTTTTTTTTTGCCTAAAATTCATTTTCAACCCATGTTTACTGAAGAACACCTTATAAACACCACTAGAAACTCAAAAAGCTAATTAATCAACCAAAAAGACCCCTAAAATAGTCTAAAAATATAAAATCAAATTAAAAAAAAATCATCTCTTAACCTTGATTTATATTTCCTGACAAGATAAATATCTGAAAATACCTTAATAGGACCTTTTCCTATTAAATAAAACTAGTTAATACCAAAATTAATATTTTTTTTATCAATAAATTATGGCTAACCAACAACTTTTTCTCTCATATCTCAAATTTAGAGACTGAAATGTGAAGAAAATAAATTTTTGACTAAAATCAAAATTACAAAAACTAAAAGGATTATAAATGAACAAAAAGGAAAGTAGATGGTTTAAACAAAATTTTTTTTAGTGAATTTGAGATTATATTTTTTCTTATTTTACTTTGTGGTTCTCTTTTGTTGAATTTTTTCTTCCTTTACAATTTTTAAGAAATTGCTCATTAATTTAGGCATACTAGGTTGCAATTGAAAGAAAAATTTAAGAATAAAATTAAAAAAAAACTTTGTGGCTCTGCAGATTACTATAGTGATTTACCTAGCTGTTTTTATATAATTTGTAACTATAATTGTAACATTATTCATCTTTTTCATTCAATAGTGCCTTAACTTATGAATAATTATTTATTATACACTCTTATTAAATTTTTTTTGTTAATAATACTAATTTAATTCTCCACAAGATAAAACATTTTTTTTTTCAATGCCAAAAAAGGTACAAACATTGTTAACATGTTTTTTTTTATTAAGAGAAATTCTAATTGCAAAATAAAAAGTTTATATGTTCCTTTAATAAAATAAATCAAGAATTATATGAACTAATAAATGATAACAAATCTATTAATTTTAATAAAAAATATTAAGTTGAGAAGCTGAGATAAAAATATTATTTCTTAAAAAAAAGAGATTAAATATTTTCAGTTTGAAATTGGATCTCAAAAGTTTAATATTATTTGAATCAATAAAATTAAGTTTTATTTTGCTAATTTAAGCATTAACTCAATATCGAAAACTATTATTAACATCGGAAGATTCCTATATAAAACCAACCAAAATAAAACATCAAATTCAATCTCTAGTCAACTTAAGAATTAAATTAGGAATAAAAAAATCTAGTAAGAAAAGATTTTTTTTTTAAAAAAACACTTTGGGTAACTATTGCAATCAAATGTGGAATGTGTCTTTATCTTGCTTTTTATATATATATATATATATATATATATATTTTTTTTTTTTTTTTCAATCCCCAAAAAGATACAAACATTTTTTATTTCATCAAGAGAAATTCTAACTGCAAAATAAAAAGTTTATATGTGCCTTTAATAAAATAAATCAAGAATTATATGTGCTAATAAATGATAATAAATCCATTAATTTTAATAAAAAATATTAAGTTAAGAAGCTGAGATAAAAATATTATTTTTTTAAAAAATAAAATAAATATTTTCAGTTTAAAATTAGGTCTCAAAAGTTTAATATTGTTTGAATCAATAAAATTGAATTTTATTTTGCTAATTTGAGCATTAACTTAATATTAAAATCTATTATTAATATCGCGAGATTTTTATATAAAACTAATCAAAATAAAACATTAAACTCAATCTCAAGTTAATTTAAAATTAAATTAGAAATATAAAAAATCTAGTAAGAAAAGATTATTTAAAAAAAAAACACTTTGGTTAATTATTGCATGGATTGTGTCTTTATCTTACTTTATATATATTTGTCTTACATTGCTTCGCGTGTTTGTAATTCCCAACACCTTTTCATGATTTAATGAAAGTCAATTTTGAAAACCAAATTTACAATTGTTAAATGGGAAGCATACGGAACTAATAAAAAAAAAAGATGTAAATTAAAAAAAAAAAGAGTTTGAAGGATCTAATAAAAGAAAAGAACACAAATGAAAAAAAACATTGGGGATAAAATAAGTTTGTAAACCTAGTAAAAAGAAGAAATGATGCAAATTAAATAAAAACTTGAGATGATTCACAGTGTTTTCACTCATTTTTAATGTATAGTAAAAAAGTTATTAAACTTTTTTCAAGCTTACCAGATTAATTTGGTGATTTATTATTCAATTCAGGTCTCACTTAAAATCATTTTGATCATTAATTAAATTTTAATGACCAAATAAATAATCTAATTAATAGACTTTGAAAGTCATTAACATTTTAATTCAAATTTATTTTTGGAAAATTTTAAAATTTTTTATGTTTAAATTATGTTTAAATTATTTTAATGAGTTGAAATTAAAAATAAATTTTAAAAAATTAAAAATTATTTAAAAAATTATCACTTCATACAAAAGAAGAAGAAGAAGTTATTTAATGTCAATAATTAAAATTAAAAAAGACTTTGATCGACGAGCGATCCCCTTTATTTGCTAATCAGGGTTTAAGCCTCAAGAGGTAGCATTGAATTTAGCAACAGGAATCGAATTGGTTTCCATTTTTGGAAATGGAAGAGAAGAATCCAGTGAGGCTTACGTTAGGAAAGCATTCTTCACTAGCTCCAGAGCGAGAACCAGAAGAATGTTGATGTGGAAGGAATTGAGCCAGGATTGAGGCTGATGTATTTAGCTAATGAATGAAATTTACAAGGGATAAAGTAGGTGTTGTTGTGGAATTCTGATGTGTTGATGTTAATTTTCGAGATATTGATGATCGTACTGCTCTTCATATTGCTGCTTGGCAAGGCTTCACTCAAGCTGTTTCCGAACTAAAGCAGGCCAAATTGATCTCAAATATCGCTGGGGCAGCACTGTAAGTGTTTGGATAGTAAATTGTGTTTTTGTGAATTGGGTTTCTTGGAATTGTTCAAATAGCTGTGTTTATAAGAGATTGCTAGCTTGCTAATCTTTTTATAACGGGGTTGATGATGACGTTGTTCCGCGGAGATTTGAGTCTGATTTCTGAACTGTTTTGATTTTAGAGTAACAATGAGCTGCGTGCTTATGGTTAGATACATTATGTGGATTATAAAGTTAGAATTTTGGATATGGATTACTGTCATCTTAAAAAAATTGTTTGTTAATTTTGGGGATGCTATTTGAATTAGTCCTGGCAATTTGCACAAGCATTTTGTCTTGAGATGAGGGATTTTCAGATTGCCTGTTAAGATTGGGTTCTGTTGCTGATGCTATGTATTCAGATATGGGTTGATTAAACTCTTGGGGTGCATGGAGAACATTATAATTAAGAGCATTCTTGGGGTTCTTTTAAGGGATAAAATGCAGTATTTGGTTTGGTGTTTAACTAAAATTCGGTAAAAATCATAGTTTTTTTTTTTTTAGTTAACTAATGTTGCTTAAACAGCTTCTTGCAGATGCTATATATATTACAAAACCACGATGTGATTAAACTTTTGGAAAAACGTGGTGCTGGTGCAAAGCCTCTGGTATGTTTTCAGTTTTTGTTGTTTATATGAGATGCTGTAGTGTACTTTTTTGGCCTTCTTTGGTTTGGTTTTGTTATTATGTTTGGGTGGCTTTGTTTATCTAGATGGCTCTTATGCACGTGAGGTCCTGGAATACGAAATCAATCCCGATGAACTTGATTTTACTAACAGTGTAGAATTAACTAAGGTAACTTGTTCTCCTTGTCTTCTTTGCCAGCTAGAACTGATGAGCTTCTGTGGCCTTGTGATGACATTTTTTTTTTTATGTTGTGAAGATCAATACCAGTTTCTTTTATGTTGATTATTATTGTCAAGTGTTACAACTTGATTTAAAATATTGTTGATGATTTTCTGAGTTCATCTCTTATATAATTATGTTTGTGGCTTTTAATCCCTCTACCATAAGCATTCGAGTTGGGTAAGAATAATATGATTTCTTACTTAGGTAATGAAACATATATTGTAGATAAGATCTATGAAGTGAGTTTCTAAATCTTTGGTCTGCCTGTATTTGACCTGTTTAAAAGCACATTTCATTTTCAAGTTTACTGCATGAAATATGTCACAGGGAACCTTTTGTAGCATCATGGCAAGGAATTTAAGTTGCTGTTAAAAAGCTTGGTGAGGAAGTGCTTCGAGACACGATAAAGTGTGGTTTATTTATACCCTGAACCGTTTTTGTTCCTCAATAGTATTTGGTTGTACTTTTAGGTTCTCATGATGGTTAGTTTTGTACAGTGACCATTCAGAGATGAACTTGCATTGCTTCAGAAAATACAGCATCAAAATGCGACCAGTTTCTGGGTGCTGTTACTCAAAGTTGTCCAATGATGAATGTGACGGTATATTTGTCTAAGGTTTGTTCTTCAATGCTTTTGTTCACCACTTGGAATAACATTTTTCCAATCTCATTCATAGCATATTGCTTTTTGCTGGATCTTTGGTGTTGTCAGATCTCTATTATTTGCATGTTATTTTCTTTGTTGACTGTTATATATCATCGCCAATGTCTGTTAATGTGGTTTTTTTTCCGACCTGCTTTCTTATTTTATAATCATGTATTTTTATGCTCCATTGAATTTGATGGTGATAAATCTGCTCCCCTGATAAGTCCTGCTTTATACTTTCACTCAGGTGGATAAGATTTCTTAAATAAACTAAGAAAGCATTAACAGTCTATTCTTGTGAAAATTTCTGCATCATATGTGATTGAAATTTTAGTAGTTATATCACTTTGTTTGCTTGAAGAAAATATTGAACTGAGCTTGAAAGTTGTGGAGCTCGATGTTAACAGATTGACAATGAATGCCTAGTTTGCCCCTCAAAAGAAACGATTTGGATTCCTCTTCTCCCTCTCTTTCATTGCGAGCGCTCGCACACCCACCAACACACATAGACACGCACACACTGAGGTGTTAGACTTGGTACCCAAACACAAAGAGTGATGTTGAAATAAAAAAGCAACATTTTCGCTCTCTTTTTTTTCAGTGTTCACAAGGTGCATTTTTTTTAAAATTTTAGTCGTTTTCATTTTTAATTCTAGATTGTTGAGATTTTTATGTTTTGGTTGAAAACTTCATTTTGTTTATATTTGAGTCCCTGAGTTTGACAAAAGAGAGAGAAAGTGATTGGCTAGCTATACTCTATCAATAAAAAAAGTCATTCTTGGTGTTAATGAGTTTCATTTAATGAGAGAAGTTTTATTGAGGTATTTTTTACCTCTGATCTTGCCAGAAAAAATAGATCATGGCTCAAGATTGTTTTTTGAATTAGGGTTAATTATCATGTTTTTCACTTATTAAAGGTTGTTTAAAGATTATATATGAGTTTATTGAGATTTATGAGTGTTACTTTAAATGTTTTCAAGTGAAAAAAAATTGAAAATGAGTTTTTTAAGTTACATGTATGGACCATATTTTACAGCAACTTTCAGGTGATCAGAAAAAAAAAAGTAGTAGACGTGTCTAGCCTCCTTTTTTAAGACAAAAATAAAATAAAATTGTCTGTCTCTTTATTTATTTTTTTAAAAAGAAGGCCAGGTGTGCAGCCTTACGTTTCAGGCCCATGCATTTGGCCTCTTTTTTATCTTGTTTTTTCCCATCATTTTTGATAAATTTTTTGCCTTTATACTTTCTACTACAAAGTTTTCTGAGTGTCAACTGATCTTTCATCTTACAGGTTGATTGAGGAGTGCTGGCATGAGAATAAAGCTAAGCGACTGACTTTCAGGCAAATACTAACAAGACTGGACACTGTTCATAACAGCATGGCTCACAAGAGGGCGGAAAGGTTTCTCCTCTCTCTGAATATGTGTGTGTGGTGATGGTGTACTGTACTTGAATGAGTAACCAAAATTTTGACATTAAACTTTATCTGACTACCTCTAAAGCCTGCTCCTTCAAAGAACCAACCTTTTCTGTGTTGAATGGCTTCAATGCTTTATTTTGTCCCTAGTGGAGTTAATACATTCCAGTTCTTTTCCTTTTCTTTTTCTGGGTTGTGTGGGTAGAAGTTGTGATGATAAAGCTTGGAAATTGATAATTTACCCAAATTATATGAATTGAACCTTCTCTTGAGAGCTACATTTTTCAAGTTCTGGTTCTTTAAAATAGCGTTTTGTCCCTCCTACACGTTCCTGTTGTTGTAGAACTTTTTTTTTTTTTTGGCATTGTAACCTGTACAGGTCAGACCACTGACATGCTTTCAGAATCTGGAGGCAATGTTGAAGAAAGATCGTAGTCTAAGCAGCTGCAGTTCACGTTCTACCAGCAGTACATGAATTTTAGTTATGCCAAAAAATTATGTGATTGTAGCTGTTGCTTCTGATATGTATTTGGTAAAAATTATTGAGAGTATTGTACAATTAAAATTAGCTATGACCATTGACCATAACCATAAAAGCCTCAAATTTATGCTTCTCCGATTGGTGGTCTTTGATGTGGCCACAAGCATGGTGGAAGTAGTTTTCTTAACTAAACACTTTGGGTATTGTGGTGAGAGTAAAATTATCTTCCACCGTAATACCAAACAAGCACGACGTCCATCTTTCTTTTCGGTTCGATCACACGAACAAGTTTGTAGACTTGTTTATTTGGTTCAATCAAAGACTAATTAGGGAATTCATGAGGATTCTTACCTTTTCTCTACAACTGCTTAGGTTGGAACCATTATGGTTAGGTTGTGATTAATGCAGTACTGAAATGGAGGAGAATGGGGTGGGGATTCCTGGGCTGGCAAAGCTTGAAACCATCTCTCAGAATGCAGTGGCAGCAAGTGAATGAGGAGCAATAATGGTTTTTTTTTTTTTTATTAACA
>Ga0307516_10009779_pt1 | contig 10637 bp, 12 predicted proteins | sample 19_EM_MG_FD_203310 | JGI IMG/M metagenome (GOLD analysis project Ga0307516, IMG submission 203310) | Populus trichocarpa ectomycorrhiza microbial communities from riparian zone in the Pacific Northwest, United States - 19_EM | ecosystem: Host-associated > Plants > Roots > Unclassified | place...
GGCGCCCTTGCGCATCGAGCAGGTGCTGATCAGCAGCGCCGACTCCGGCCCGGCCCTGCAGGCCACCGTGGTGCTGACCGCCATCAACCAGGAGCGCACATGGTTCGCGCTGTGATGGGCCTGGCGGCGTGCACGCTGCTGGCCGCACCGGCCGCCGCCATGGGGCCGGACGATCCCTTCACGCCCCCGGGCCGCGTGCGGCTGCAGGCCAACGGCCCCGCGCTGCGGCTGCCGGCGGCACTGACCGGCGTGCGCCTTGGCCGTGCGCCCGCAGCGCTGATCGACGGCGAATGGGTGGCCCCGGGCACCCCGGTGCGCGGCGCGCACCTGCTGCGTGTGCAGCGCACAGGTGCCGCACTGCGCCACACCGATGGCCGTATCGAATGGCTCGCCTTGTTCAGCCTGGACAACCCACCGCCGGCCGCCGACCCGGCCGCCTCCGACCCCGCCGAAGCGTCCTCACGAGACACGCCATGACCCACTCCCCTTCAAGCCGGCGGTATGCAGCGCTGGCGCTGGCCTTGCTGCTGGCGGCCTGCCAGAGCACCCCGCCGCGCCCCGCCACGGCCAGCGCCATCGACGCCGAATTGCAGGCCGCGTTGGCCACGCGCCCGGCACCCAAGGTGCCGGACAAGGTGAGTGCGGCCCTGCTGCCGCCGATGGCGCAAGACCTGCCCCGGCCGGCGGCCCTGGTGGAGCCGCGCTTCAACCTGGCCGTCAGCAACGCCACCGCGCAGCAGGTCTTCCAGGCCATCGCCGCCGACTCGCGCTACAGCATCCTGCTGCCGCCCGGGCTCACGGCCACGGTATCGCTGAACTTGAAGGACGTGAGCGTGCGCGAGGCGCTGGACGTGCTGCGCGAGCTGCATGGCTTTGAGTACCGCATCGAGGGCACGCGCGTGTTCGTCCAGCCGGCCAGCCTGCAGACGCGCATCTTCCAGGTGAGCTACCCGGTGGCGCGGCGCACCGGCCGCAGCGAGACCCGCGTCAGCTCGGGCTCGGTGTCCTCGGTCACCGCGGCAGCGGCCGGCGGCGGCAGTGCCGGCACCAGCACCGGCCCGGCCGAAGGCAGCCAGATCTCCACCGCCAGCGATGCCGATTTCTGGAAGGAACTGGACACCGCCCTCAAGGCCCTGGTGGGCAGCGAAGGCGGGCGCCAGGTGGTGCTGTCGCAGCACAGCGGCGTGATCGTCGTGAAGGCCTTCCCCAAGGACTTGCGTGAGGTGGAGAACTTCCTGCGCTCGGCCAAGCTGTCGATCGAGCGACAGGTCATGCTGGAGGCCAAGATCGTGGAGGTGGGGCTGAAGGAGGAGTTCGAGTCCGGCATCAACTGGGCCGCGCTCACGCAGGGCAACCACCGGTTGTCCAGCGGCGTGGACGCCGGCCGCATCAACGTGCCGGGCAGCATCGGCGAGGCCCTGGGTGTCCGGCCCGGCTCTATCGCCACGTCCGTCGACTACGGCACCACACCGCCGACCGTCATCCCCTCCACGCTGGGCCAGTTGCTGGCCAGCCCGGCACTCTCCAACGGTGCTGGCGTGCTGGGCATGTCGTTCACCACCAACAGCTTCAATGCCTTGCTGTCGTTCCTGGAGACGCAGGGCTCGGTGCACGTGCTGTCGTCGCCGCGCGTGGCGGCGGTCAACAACCAGAAGGCCGTGCTGCGCGTGGGCACCGACGACTTTTTCATTACCAACCTGTCCACCACCACCACCGTCAGCGCGACGGGCAGCATCACCACGCCCACGATCACGGTGCAGCCGTTCTTCTCCGGCATTGCGCTGGACGTCACGCCGCAGATCGACGACGAAGGCATGGTGATGATGCATGTGCGCCCCTCGGTGAGCGCGGTGTCGGAGCGTTCCCGCGTGGTGAACCTGGGCAACCTGGGTACCTTCACACTGCCGCTGGCTTCCAGCAACGTCAACGAGACCGACACCGTGGTGCGGGTGCAGGACGGCTTCATCGTCGCCATCGGGGGCCTGATGCAGCAGACCCAGACGGACGACCGCGCCCAGGTGCCGGGCGCCGGCGACCTGCCGGTGGCCGGCCACCTGTTCAAGCGCACCGGGCGCAGCCTGCAAAAGCGCGAGCTGGTGTTCCTGATCAAGCCCACCGTGATCCGCGACGACGCGCAGTGGCGCGAGGACCTGGGCCGCACCGAGGCGCGCCTGCGTGCCCTGTCGCTGGCCCCGGCCCCCGCCAAAGCGGCCAGGGACTAGCCATGTACCAGCCGCATTTCGGCCTGGCCGAGAGCCCGTTCTCCCTCACGCCGGACATCGACTTCGTCTACCGCGCCGCCCACCACCAGGCCGCGCTGAACGTGCTGCTGGTGGCGCTGGCCGGGCACGAAGGCTTCGTCAAGGTCACCGGCGAGGTGGGCACCGGCAAGACGCTGATGTGCCGGCACCTGCTGGCCTTGCTGCCGGCCGACGTGGTGAGCGTGTACCTGCTCAACCCGCGGCTGGCGCCGTGCGAGCTGTTCCGTGCCATTGGCGCGGAACTGGGCTTGGCACTGCCGGCCGAGGCCGGCGAACACGCCTTGTGCCGCCGCCTGGAAGCCGAGCTGCTGGGCTTGGCGACGGAGGACCGGCGTGTGGTGCTGTGCATCGACGAGGCGCAGGCCTTGCCGCTGGAGAGCCTGGAGGCGCTGCGGCTGCTGTCCAACCTGGAAACCGGCAAACGCAAGCTGATCCAGATCGTGCTGTTCGGCCAGGACGAACTGGACGGCATGCTGGCCGGTGCCCGCATCCGCTCGCTGGCCAGCCGTATTGCCTTCAGCGCGCGCCTGCGTGGCATGGACCTGGGCGATTTGCGCCGCTACCTGCAGCACCGCATGGCGGTGGCGGGGTGGCGCGGGCCGGCCGTGTTCAGTGGCGCTGCCTGCGGGCTGCTGTGGCTGGCCAGCCGCGGCGTCCCGCGCCGGGCCAACATCCTGGCGCACAAGAGCCTGTTGCTGGCGTACGGCCGCGGCCTGCACCGCGTGGGCTGGCGCGAGGCCTGGGGCGCAGTGTGCGACGGCACCGGCCTGCGGTGGTGGGGCGGTTGGCAAGGAGCAGGGTCATGAGCGTGATCAATCGCATGCTGGTCGAGCTGGATGCGCGCCGTGCGCCGGCCTCGCCGCCCGCCCGCCCGCCCGCCGCGGTGCCGGTGGCCGTGTCGCCGCGTAGGTCGGTGCGGCGCCTGCCGGTCTTGGTGCTCCTGGGGGCCTGCCTGGCCTCTGCGGCGGCAGTGGGCAACTGGCCGGCCTGGTTTGGCACGCCGCTGCGCGTGCCGCAACCGGTTGCCATGGCGGAGCCCGCTGTGATGCTGCCGGTTGCTGCCGCACCTGCCCCCACGGTGGCCCCAACGGCTGCCCCCGCGGGTGTCTCGACGGCCGCGCCGTGGGCCGGCTTGAGCTACTCCCTTTCGCCACCGCGGAAGGCAACGCCCGCCCGGCCGCGCCGCATGGCCGCCGCCGCGCTGCCCACCCCGCTGCCGCCGGACGCCCCGGTGCCCTCGCAGGTGGAAAAGCAACCCGTGGCCTTGAGCGCCGCGCAGCAGGCCGCGCGCACCTACCGGGAGGCGGTGGACCTGGCGGCAGCCGGCTCCAGCACACAAGCCATCGACAAGGCCCTGGAGGCCCTGAGCCAGGACGCGGGGCACACATCAGCACGCCAGTTGGCTGCGGTGCTGATGTTCGAGTCGCACCGCCTGGACGAGGCCCGCACGCTGCTGGGCGATGGCCTGGCCCAAGGCCCGCAGGACCCCACCCTGGTGCTGCTGATGGCGCGGCTGCTGGTCGAGTCGGGCGAACACGCCAGCGCCCTGCAATGGCTGGACACCCTGGCCGCCCCAGGCGCCGAGGCCCTGGGCCTGCGCGCCGGCATCCTGGTGCAGCAAGGCCGCGTGGCGCAGGCCTTGCCCGCCTACGAAGCGGCGGTCCGCCTGGCGCCGGAGCACGCACCCTGGTGGCTGGGCCTGGGCCTGGCGCTGGACGCGCAAGGCCGCGGCGCCGAGGCCCGGCTGGCGTTCCAGCGCGCCCGCGCGCTGGGCTCCTTGCGCGGCGACCTGCTGGTCTACGTCGAGCAGAAGCTCGCCGCCACCCGCTGATGCACGCCAGGAGAACTGACTCATGAGCGGCCCACAAAAATTCCGCCTCGGCGACGTGCTGGTCCTGCGCGGCCTGCTCACGCAGGAGCAACTCGCGCAAGCCCTGGCCGAGCAGAAGCGCACCGGCCGCAAGCTCGGCCGCGTGCTGGTGGACCTGGACCTGGTCACCGACGAGGCCATCGGCGAGACCGTGGCGCAGCAGATGAAGTTGCCCTTCGTCGACCTGCGCAAGCGTGAACTCGCCGCGGCGCTGGTGCGCAAGCTCTCGGAGGCGCAGGCGCGCCGCCTGCGCGCCATCGTGCTGGAGGAACGCGGCGCCGACCTGGTGGTGGGCTTTGCCGACCCCACCGACGTGTACGCGCAGGACGAGGTGGCGCGCCTGCTGCGTGCCACCGTGCACCCGGTGGTGGTGACCGAGCCCACGCTGCTGGCCAGCATCGACCGCATCTACCAGCGCGGCGAAGAGATCTCCGGCCTGGCCAGCGAGGTGGCCGCCGACCTGGGCGGCAGCGTGGCCCTGGGTGCCGCGCTGGAGCTCAACGTGGGCAGCGACGACGCGCCCATCGTGCGCCTGCTGCAGTCGATCTTCGAGGCTGCGGTGTCGCAAGGCGTGTCCGACATCCATGTGGAGCCGCAGGAAAAGAACCTGGTGATCCGCTTCCGCATCGACGGCGTGATGCACGTGCAAAGCAGCTACGAGCAGCGCATCGCCTCGGCCATCGTGCAGCGGCTCAAGCTCATGTCGAGCCTGGACATCTCCGAAAAGCGCCTGCCGCAGGACGGGCGCTTCCCCATCAGCGTGGGCGCGCATGCCATCGACGTGCGCATCTCCACCCTGCCCACGCAGTACGGCGAGTCGGTGGTGATGCGCCTGCTGGCGCAGAACGCCGAGCGCATGAAGCTCGACCTGATCGGCCTGCCCACGGCCATCCTGGCGCGCCTGCGCGTGGCCTTGAAAGCCACCTCCGGCCTGGTGCTGGTGACGGGCCCCACCGGCAGCGGCAAGACCACCACCTTGTACGCGGCGCTGGCCGAGATCAACACCACCGAGACCAAGATCATCACGGTGGAAGACCCGGTGGAATACCGCCTGCCGGGCCTGAACCAGGTGCAGGTGCACGAGAAGATCGACCTGTCCTTCGCCCGCGTGCTGCGCAGCTGCCTGCGGCAGGATCCGGACGTGCTGCTGGTGGGTGAAATGCGCGACCAGGAGACGGCCGAGATCGGCCTGCGCGCGGCCCTCACCGGCCATCTGGTGCTGAGCACCTTGCACACCAATGATGCCGCCAGCGCCGCCCTGCGGCTGGCCGACATGGGCGTGCCGCCGTACATGGTGGCGCTGGCCTTGCGGCTGGTGCTGGCGCAGCGCCTGGTGCGCGTGATCTGCGAGCACTGCCGCCAGCCGCACACGCCCAGCGTGCATGAGCGCGAGTGGCTGGCCCTGTCCCAGGTTCATGACGGGGGTGGCACCGGCTACTTCACCGGAGTGGGCTGCAGCCATTGCCGCCACACCGGCTACCGCGGTCGCACCGGCGTGTACGAAATGATCGAGATGACGCCGGAGCTGGTGCACGCCGCCGCCACGGGTGACCCCGGCGCCTTCACCCGCATCGCGCAGCAGCAGTTTGCCGACTTCACCTTGCGGGCCGACGGCGTGCGCCTGGCGCGCCTGGGCCGCACCACGCTGGCCGAGGCCATGCGCGTGAGCAACCAGTCGTGAGCCGCCCCTCATGAGCAACTACGCGTACTTCGGCCGCAACGCCCAGCAGCAGCCAGTCACCGGCACGCTGGAGGCCAGCTCGCCCGGCCACGTGGCCGAGTGGCTGCTCAGCACCGGCGTCACGCCGCTCACCATCGAGCCAGTGGTGGAGGTGCAGGAGGCCGGCGACGTGCTGTCGAGCCTGTTCGGCCGCGGCCGCGTCACGCCGCTGGAGCTGATGCTTTTTTCGCGCCAGATGTACACGCTCACGCGCTCGGGCATCCCCATCATGCGGGCCTTGCGCGCGCTGGAGTCCTCGGCCGGCAGCACAGGCCTGCGCCAGCTCATGCACGACCTGCACGGCTCGCTGGATGCCGGCCTGGAGCTGTCGCAGGCCATGGCCCGGCGCGGCGACGTGTTCGATGCGTTCTATGTGTCCATGGTCAAGGTGGGCGAGACCACCGGCCGGCTGGAAGAGATCTTCAACAGCTTGTTCGCGCACCTGGAGTTCCAGAAGTTCATGCGCGAGCAGATCAAGGCCGCGCTGCGCTACCCCAGCTTCGTGGTCGCCGCCATGGTGGTGGCCATCGGCGTGATCAACATGGTGGTGATCCCGGCATTTGCCAAGGTGTTCGAGAACATGCATGCCGAGCTGCCGCTGATGACGCGCATCCTGCTGGGCAGCTCGCACTTCATGCTGACGTGGTGGCCGGCGTTGGCCGCCGCGGCCGGGGCGGCCGTGTTTGCCTGGCGCGGCTTCATCGGCACACCGCCGGGCCGGCTGGCCTGGGACCGCCTCAAGCTGCGCCTGCCCATTGCCGGCCCGGTGATCCGCAAAGGCGTGCTGGCACAGGCCTCGCGCTGCCTGGCGCTGGTGGCGCGCAGCGGCGTGCCCATCGTGCAAGGCATCACGCTCACCGCGCAGGTGGTGGAGAACGCCCACGTGGCCAATGCCCTGAAGGACATGCGCACGGGCGTGGAGCACGGCGACAGCCTGCTGGCCACCAGCACGCGCACGGGTATCTTCACGCCCGTGGTGCTGCAGATGATCATGGTGGGCGAGGAATCCGGCACGCTGGGCGAGATGCTGGAGGAGATCGGCCGCATGTACCAGGGCGAGGTGGAGTACGAGTTGAAAACCTTGTCCTCCAAGATCGAGCCGCTGCTGATCGTGATGCTGGGCGGCATGGTGCTGGTGCTCGCGCTGGGGGTGTTCATGCCCATGTGGGACATGGGTAGCCATGCCGTGAAGTAGTGCGCGCCGGTGCCCGCAAGTGCCCGCAAGTCCTGCGGCGGTGCGTCGATAACTCCCTGATGCCCGGCGCGGCCGGAGCCTTTCAACCCCGAGGGAGTTTTGCTCATGCAACGTCGTCAACAACATGGTTTCACGATGATCGAACTGATCGTCGTGATCGTCATCCTCGGCGTGCTCGCCGCGGTGGCTTTGCCGCGCTTCACCAACCTGCAGCGCGATGCGCGCATCGCCAAGCTGAATGCTGCGCGCGGCGCGGTCAATGCGGCCAGCGCGATGGTGTTCGGTTCCGCGGTGGCTCGCCAGAACCAGGTGCAGCCGGCTTGCGCGGGCTTCGGCACGCCCAACGTCAATCTCGCCGGCAACGGCAACATCTGTACCCAGAACGGCCTGGTGAATGTGACGCTGCTGTACCCGTCGTCCAACTTGGGTGGCGTGGTCGCGGCCGCGGGCTTGATCCAGGCTCCGGCCCCGACCAATGCGTTACTGCAGGCCGAAGGCTATTCCACCGCGGGCGTGGCGGGTGGCATCCAGGTGCAGGTCACCGGTGGGTCCGCCGCGGCCACCTGCTCGTTCAACTACCTCGCCGCCACAGCGTTGGGCCAGGCACCCACCATCGCGTCGGTCGTCACCACGGGCTGTTGAGGCCTGCATGCACCGCGGCGCGCACGGCTTTACCCTGGTCGAGACGCTCGTGGTGCTGCTGTTGATGGGCATCCTCGCCGCAGTGGCCCTGCCGCGGCTGGCCGGCCGCAACGCGCTGGCCGAACGCGGCTTCCAGGATGAGTTGCAAGCCATGCTGCGGCACGCCCGCAGCCTGGCCGTGGCCCGGCAGCACGATGTGTGCGTGCTGCTGGATGCGTCGCAGGCGCGCATGGTGTACGCCCCGGGGGCGCAGTGCAACGCCGCCTTGCCGGCGGTGGAGCCCGGCAGCAACACGCCCTTCGTCGTGGCCGTGCCCAGTGGCGTGACGCTGGCCGGCGTGGCGCAGGTGCGCTTCAACCCACAAGGGCAGCCGGTGCCCAACGCCAACCAAGTCGTCACCGTGGGCGCGCGTGCGCTCACCATCAGCCGTGAAACCGGTGTCGTCTTCTAGGCGCGCGAGCCGCGGCTTCTCGCTCATCGACGTGCTGCTCGTCATCGTGCTGCTGGGCATCGTCGCCACGGGGCTGGCCACCGTGTCGGGCCGGTTGGCAGCGCAATCGGCGCTGAGCCTGAAGACGCGCCAGGCCATGGCGCTGGCCCAGGGGCTGCTGGAGGAGGTGCGGCATGCGCCGTTCACCTATTGCGATGGCAACGATCTGCGGGCCACCGCCACCACCACCACCCGCGCCCGCATCAGCGCCACGGACTGTCAATCGCTGGTGGATGTGCCGGGCCAAGAACCACCAGGCGGCGAGAGCCGCTACAACCCGCCGCTGAGTCGCTTCGATAGCCTGACCGACTACCAGGGCTTCACCATGCCCGGGCCCGGCTGCCCCGGCCTGTGCGACATGGCTGGCAACGTGGTCAACGTCGTCAACGGAGGCACCAGCAGCCTGGCGGGTTGCAGCGCCAGGGTGATCATGGCTGCGGTGGCCCTGGCCTCCATTCCTGCGTTGGACGTGGACAACCGGCCCCAGGTGCTGCGCATTGCCGTCACTGTGACCTGTCCCGGGCTGGATCCTCTGGTGGTCGAAACCGTGCGAGTTCGCCATGCGCCCATCACGTTCTAAGTGCCTCGGCTTCACGCTGGTAGAACTGGTGGTGTCCATCACACTGCTGGCCATCCTGGCCATGGTCGCCGTGCCCATGCTGAGCCTGCCCATGTCGGCCTACATGGACGCGGCCTTGCGCAGCGACCTGCGCAGCGAAATGGACACCGCGGCCGCCAAGCTGCGCGACGACCTGGCGCAAGCCATGCCCAACAGCGTGCGCGTGTGGCCGGCGCCGCCGCTCGTGCCCAGGTTTCTCGAGTACCTGGAGGTGAGGGCGTATGGGCGCTACCGATGGGGACCAGGATCCGTGCCGGGGCCAAGCTGCCCGGCCGCTTGCGGCTCCAACGACGAACTGGTGCCTGCCTGCGCCGACAACTGCTTCGTCACGCTGGGCCCGCTGCAAGGCGGCGCTCCGGTGCCCGGCGCCGACTATGTGGTGGTCACGCCAGGGGGCGGCGTCAACCTGTACGCGAACGGTGCCGCCACTCCGCCCGGCGACGTGAAAGCGCGCCTGCAAAGCGTGACGCCCATTGCCAGCGACAGCGGCGGCGGCAGCCGCATCACCATCACGCCCCACCAGTTCTCCAACCACAGCGCGAACCGGCAGTTCTACATCGTGGCCACGCCGGTGACCTACGAATGCGACCCGGCGACGCGGCGCCTGACGCGCTACTGGGGCTACCCCATCGCGGCCTTGCAGCCCACTGCCTTTGGCGCGGGGGTGGCCCGCGCGCCCCTCGCGACGATCGTGACTGCCTGCCGGTTCGGCTACACCCCCACCCCCCCTCCCACCCCCCCCGGCGCGGCGACTCGCGGCGGCGTGGTGTCGATGTGGCTGCGCTTCACGCGGCAGTCTCTGGGCACGGGCTTCGAGGAGTCGGTCGAATCGCTGGCTGAGTTCAGCGTCAAGGAGCCGGCATGAGCCTTTCGCCTGGCCGGCAGCGGGCGGCACGGGCCCAGCGCGGCTTCTCGGTCATGCTGATGCTGGGCATCATCGTACTCATGGGCGGCATGCTGGCCTATGCGGTGAGCTTCACCAGCGGCATGAACCACAGTGTGGCGCAGGAGGCAGCGGTGCTGCGTGTCACGCAGGCCGCCAATGCGGGGCTGGAGTGGGGCCGCTACCGTGTGCGCATCCCGGCCATCCCGAGTTGCGTGCCGTCCACCAACCTGACGATCCCACTAAGTTCCGGCGCCGTGCCCGTGACCGTGCGCTGCACGAGCGCACCCTACATCGAAGGCGTTGCCTTCCCGACCATCTACCAGCTCAGCGCCACCGCCTGCAGCCCGGCGGCTGCGGGTGGTGCCTGCCCGAATCTGGCCGGGGCGGCGAACTATGTGGAGCGCACGGTGACGGGGATCGCTGAGCGCTGAACGGTGGCCGGCCGCGTGAGTTTCACGGTTGCGCCTGGAGTGAGCCGCACAGAACGGACTGGCCAGGATCAGGAGGGGTCGTCTTGCCGCCTGCGCGCTGCCCGGAGACCGGGCTGGCTGCCTCCGAGCTTGGCCAGACGCTGGGCGCTCTCCCGCTCGATGAACGCCTTCAGGCACTCCCTGATCAAGACCGAAGGCTCGGGTGCGCCCGCCAGCTTGCTGGCCGTGGCGAGCAACTGGTCATCGATATCGACGGTGATCTGCATGCCTTGACTCCAACGTCAGGCATCGAATCTATCAGCGAACTGGGGGAGGCCCACACATCCCCGGGTTCCCCCAGTGCCCGCTGCATCCGCTTACGACTGACGCGAAAGTGCACTGACACATTGCCTGCCTTCGCGCCCCAACCCTATGAAAGCGCAGATTGTGGTGAGGATTTCGCAGAGTTCATGCGAACCCGAAGCCCCGCAGTTGCGCAGGCCAGGAATCCATGCAAGTCGAATCCATCCGTTGAACCGGACAA
>Ga0307516_10009780_pt1 | contig 10637 bp, 6 predicted proteins | sample 19_EM_MG_FD_203310 | JGI IMG/M metagenome (GOLD analysis project Ga0307516, IMG submission 203310) | Populus trichocarpa ectomycorrhiza microbial communities from riparian zone in the Pacific Northwest, United States - 19_EM | ecosystem: Host-associated > Plants > Roots > Unclassified | place...
ATATATATATATATATATATATATATATATATATATATATATATATATATAAAACACGGCTTGCAAATTACCTAAAAAGCTCCCTATCAATCATGTTTTTTTGTGATTTGATATGAATGTATATATAAAAAACACATTTTTTAAAAGTTGTTTTTTTTAATAAACTAACTACCCGATGCATTAAATTCATTATCATATTAGCATTATGATACAAATAGTTATCAGACTAGTTAGTTGAAACATAAAATTATCACACTAGTTGACTGTCTTGCGAGGAGTAATTGTTTTTCTTTACATGGTCAACTAATATATTTTAGTTTAAAAATATTAAAGATTATTTTTTTTTCTTCAAATGTTAAGGTAACGATATATTGGATCGACCTAAACTAATCTCGATTAATCTGTGATCTAGATCATTGATCTAATTAGGCTTGATAATTTTGTTTTTTTAATTATTTTTTATCTAATTATATGATAAAAAGAATAGATGCTCACATGAAAGCAACCTGGTAAAATCTAAAATAAAAAACAACCATGTCTGGTTGCGCAAAAAAAATGTTTATTGATGTTTTTAGAAGAGTGCTATAATCTTATTAAAAAAATAAAAATAAAATTAAATAGTATTTTATAAAATCATATCTAAATATATCGTTAATTAGTTTAAGGGTTTAATAAAATAATATATGTAGTATATTTTAAATAAATTAATTTAAAAGAAACTGAAAGAAATTAGACTAAAATTCATAGGAAAAAATTGAAAACCCAAAACAAGCCAGACACGTGGGGTCGAATGCCTAGCAAGCTTGGCCCATCACAAGTAAGCCAAGCCCACACACCTAGCTATCTCCAATGAAATAAATAAATTTTTAGGTTTTTTTATAGTATGGATCTTTAAATTCCCTTGGATTGTCAAATCAAAATTTAATCACTAGTTATTAAAAGGTTTAAATGAATTTTTTTTGTTTGATTTTATAAATAGATATGAAACAAGTTTTGTATTATGTCATTTGTTTTTAGATAGCATTTCATTATGATTTTAGGATAAAAGATACAATAATAATAAGAATAAATATAATATGTTTCCATGTAATTTATGTTTTGAAGATACAAAAACTCACTCCAAACAGCTATCTAATAACACTTCCAAGTTATATATGAATAATTGACTAATGGCTATGAGACTCATTTGGGTGATAGTCAGCCATGAAATTGTTACGGCTCAGATAATTTTTTTTTAAAATGTAAAAAAATAATCTCTAGATTATCAAAAACAATTTGATATTGTTATTAAACTTAATGCAGTGTTTCAAACTTTAAAAATCATAACCCAATTCTTTATTTTGCTGAGTTTTAAATTAAATCGAATGAAAATTATTCTAATATGATCTTGTTGACTAAGTGGGTCTAAAGAAAAAAAAACAAAGAAAAAACAAAGAAACTTGACAGGTTCTGACATAACCTGCCAAACTCGTAACTTGAGTTATAGAATCCACTGGGTTGAGTTGTTTTTTTTTATTATGTGATAAAAAATACAAATATTAATTCACAATTAACTCAAAATTCGGTTAAAATGATGAAATTGAAGAGAGAGAGAGAGAGAGAGCAAAAGATTAAAAAAAGCAAAAAAAATTAAATCATGTGAAAGTTGTCCTAACATGACACTACTGACCTGGTAAATCCAAAAAAGAAAAAATCAAAGGAAGAAAAAACATATCATGTTCACCCTAGTCAACCCTTTAAATTCATGCTCGAGTTATTAAACCTATTGGATTAAATTAATTTTTTTATTTTATTATATAATAAAAATAAAAATACTCATTCACAATCAATTCAGTATTAAATGGTAAAATTAAAAAAAATAAAAAAAACCCAAATGATCAATAAAAAAAAAATCTATGCAGATAGGCCTAAAACAAACCCATGTATGGGCCTTTACTTTTTCCTTTTTTGCTTTTATGCGATTTGACCACCCTTTTTTATTAAAATAAAAGTTATGTAATAGACGACCACAAAACAAAAAATATTACAAGTGACAACTCTTGAGCTCGCAACATTCACCATGCCAGCACCACGTGTTGGCCAAGCAAGCTATTGAACGATGTTCATATATAATATTTTAAAACATATATTAATTTGTTTGCTATTTATATGAATAGTTAAATCAACCTCATGTCTTTTAGTTATATTAACTAGCTTTGATACCCGCGCGATGCTGCGACCGTTTTAAGTAAAATTTAATTTTAATTATTATGATAAATATTCATAAATTAATTAGAAATCTTATATAACAAAAGATATGACATTCATAAAGTTAGTTGTAAAAGTTAAGTAAAGATAGTTAAATTAACAAAAGTACCTAGAGTTAAATATTTTATGCTTTATACATATAGATAGAGAAGTGGACGTCAATGAGCGGCAGGTTGTATTAACAAAGCACATGATGAAGACATCGAATCAGCTTGCGATGTTGGATAAGAAAGCATTGATTAACCGAATGTTAGTTTTTTTCCTACAACAAAAAATAAGTGTAACTGTAAGCTATAAATTTTTCATAAAACAATAAACATCAAATATTCTTCAAGAAAAATTAGAAATGAGAAATAAAGATGTAATTGTTGCTGAGTATATGAGTTCATAAATAAGGGAAGGCAATTAGAAAGTAAGAATGATATAGCTGATTGTGATTGAATTAATTTTTGTTAAACAAAGAGGTGGTGGAGCAGTACAGAGAACTAAATGATATTGTAGATGCAAACCTTTTCAGGTGATGAAACGGAGAGGCGTTGCTTCTTTGAAAGTGCTGGTGCAGGACCGATATGAATAAAAGGCAAAACCATTTATTTATTAGTATAACACTTAAGTAATAAGTGACATAGGAATGAATATAGAGTAATGAGATAGTGGTGTCAGTTAACGCAACATCTTCAAATCAGAAAATAAGAATTAAAACAATGATATGGTTGAAAAAGGATTCCACATGATGACATTTGGATGCTGAATAACATATTAAGAATGAAAGGGAAAACCATTTATATATTCGCAGAACAGTCAAGCAATAATTGTTAAAGGAATGTACATAAAACAAATGAGACAGTGGCTTCGGCTGGTGCATCATCTTTGTATTGGAATATAACAAATAAAACTTTATCATGGTTGAAGCAGCATCCCGTAGGATGAGAAATTTATGGCACAATACATGGAATATTGTTTATGTGTGAGCAAGCGAACCAAACCTGTCGTGTGGCCTAGCATCAGTGAAGATTAATGCTTTTTTTGACCGGGGATGTTAGCTGCCATGGAACGTGTCTTTTTGCTGAGAGGTGTGCTGCTGTGATGCTGGAGACTAATTGACACTCAAGGGATCTGCAAGGTTCGGTGTTGGAGGGATGACAGGTATGGAACTTCCAGCTTCAGTGGCTATCGGGCTTGTTGTGTCAGCAACTTTAATAGGGCTAGTCGGGTCAATATATGCTTCAGTTGCAATGTCATCGAAGATGTTGCAAACATATATTTCACATTTATTGAGTACATATTTGTAGACTCCAAATCAAAGTTGAAATATTTTTGTTTTGTTTAATTTCTCAATCATTTGAGGTGGAACAATAAATGGGTCAGTGAATTTTTTGTAGAACACCAAATGATGAGCTGAAGCATTGAAAAAAAAAATTCAGTTGTCTTGCTAGAGAGAAGAAAGTTCATGACATCTTGACCATCACTGACGATTCAATTAATTCTGAACCTAAAAGACATAAAAAAATGTCTTGGTATGTATGGTAGTTGAACCATGAAACTGGTGCAGAGGTTGGATAGTCATGCTCCATGCATCGCAAATTATTAGGGAGTCCAAATAGTGGCTTGTTGCAATCTGGACAGCTCTCGCACCACCATCCCTTGAAGAGATCATAATCCACTATGAAAGCTTTACATGTAAATTTTTTATTCTGCACGTGTCAAGTAAAGTAGAAAGTCATACAATTTTTTTCTATAAAAATGAAGGTGATGCAGCGTTGGCAATTGTTAACAGTACTGTAATCATAATGTAATCATAATGATAGTATTTAGTTTGAGGATTATTAGCAAATGAATGAATAGAAATTAAAACTTATCTATATGTATTCATGGTAACTCAACAAATATATCTAAATTACCATGAAGAATATTTTTTTCCAAGCAATAAATCAACAACATGAGGCAACCACATTAACTTAATTCTCATATGTAAGATCGTATTAAGTTATTTATAAGTCATTTTTGTCCTAGAAATAATTCAACAGCTTTGTTTTGCTTCTAATAAGAAATATTTTAAAACAAATATAATAGATGCCTTGTGCTCGAATGGGTCCATACAGAGGATTTGTTAAGAAGTTGTTTTGTTAATGTAAACAACAACTGCTGGTTGTTCTTGGTTATAATCTTAGAAAAAGAATGAAGAGGTTTTCCATACTAATCTTCCATACTAATTTTGAAACAATTTGCATGGCCATCCATTACAGGCAAAAAAAAAAAACTTTGCTCATTAAGTTTTGTTATGACAACATAAACACTGTTTCTGTACATCAAAAAGAAAAAAAAATAAAAGACAAGAAATATAAACCACGGAGCTCGCATGTTAAGATTTTATAAGAAATGTTAAGAGTTTATAAGGAAAAGTGGAGGAATGCAGGATTGAAACTTGTAAAATACAGCATTGAAAAATAAATTTACATGGAGAGGCATGAAATAGGAACAAAACAAAAATATCTTGCGGGATCCTATTTTCTTTAAAGAAAATGGGATTACTTGAAATGTCAACAGAGGTTAACTGAACAGTTGGTGGTAATCCCCCTAAGTAATGACTCAACTCCAAAAAAACATTCTCATGGAAATAGAGCAATGAAAACAAAATTAAAAAATACAGAGCAATTAAAATTTTAAAGACTAAAATTAAGGGTTTAAAAAATACATAGAACCTCAAATTTTGTCTTGTTAGGGATTGCCTTGGTTTGACAAACAATTTTTTCTGTCTTATTTTAATTACTACAATTTATTTATTTTTTAATAGTGTTGAGCAAAAGAAACGACCAACATATTCTAATGGTCTAGATCCAGTGCTGAACAGCCAATATTTTTTGGGCAAGATAAAATTCTTGCAACATTTACATGTCACAACAGCTGCATCATTTACTATACAAATATAATTAAGAAAATGATATCTGACCCTATATTGTGGCATGTAATAAAAAAATATCTCTGCAAATTTTATATATATAAAAAAATAAATTCTTAAAGCTTACCAAAAGCATAAGATTTTATATGCACAAACACAGTTGCCCGTGATGGTGGTTTTTAGTAAAACTAATTACCACCCACAGAGATGATGATGCGATGTAATCCATGATGTTACTCAATGAATGACATTATTTACTTAAAAAAACGAAGAGATGTTGAGAGAAGGAGACTCTTTTCCAGAAGAGCATTTAACTTGAAAAAAATGTGATATGCCTTTGTACCTCTGAAAACTTTTTGAAGAACATGGCAACGATGAAAATAGAAACAAAGGATGTACCATTAAACTGCAGAATCAGACACAAAGATAAAGACACTTGATGTTCAATGAAATAAAAACGCTCATTTGTCAGGTGGAAAATTTATGTAAACATCGAAAATGATAAGGCATAACCTAATGCATAATAATTTGAGATGCAGACAGCAACATGAGTATAGTTATTTCTCACAACACAGTTTTAAAAAGCAACAAACAGAAAACTGTTCTAACCTTGAAGTCTAAGTCCTCTCCTGAAGATGATCCGATAAAGAAAATAAAGAACTGCAGAGGAAAGCATAACAAACTATGGCTGCTATGCACTGATAAAAACAAAAGCACATCCCACCTAAACTCTCAACAAACACTACTTGATGGTAAAAGCTAACCCAACCCAAAGAACAAAAGTTGCACAAAAACACACCTTGAAATATCATAAGAGAGCTGGGAGCCGAAAGAATTGAATTGCTAAAAAACACTTCAGAAAAGCACCACCCCATGCAATAAAGCAATTACAGACAAAAACAAAAAGAGCCTGCCAACTATACTAACCAAAATAGAAGTACCAACTAAAACAGAACATGAAATAATGAAAAGGTAAGGGCAAGTATGTTTGCATAATGATGTCAGCGTCACATTCATTTAATGCACTTTTAAGACCTGAAGTCGTGTAAGTTTATTATCTCTTGGCATATTCCTTTTATTATTTTCAAACTGATGACATGTCAGATAATTCAGTAACCCCCTCAACTTTATAGAAGGAAAAGAAGACCCAATTGTAGAGAAAGAAAAAATGACAGTGTAATTTTTCAAAGCATTTAATACACCGATATCATGATCTCGCTTTAAGTCAAATACTTTCAAACATGAAAAGAAAAGTGAGACAGTTCGCTACAGTGCAGTGATAATATATGTTTTGTGGGGAAAGCTACAGTGCTTTCCCCACACGTTTTAGAGTTCTTTTAATAACTTGTAGAGTCTAGGTAAAGACTAGAAAGTCTTATCGGCTTCAAACATTTAAGCTAACTTTACAATATAGATTTTTATTTGATTAGAACCTTATATCCAAACATCAATCAAGGTTAATGTTATATTTAGTTGGATGGTTTTCCACTTGGTGGTTTAAATATGCATTTAATATATCATAAATTATCCATTCATATAAATCTTTCTAAGCATGAATGGGTATAAAATACTCAATAAAATTATAGGCATATGCATCATCCAAATACCATTTTTTATAAAGTAACTAGTTTGTATGCTTGCACTACCTTACGGGATCCAAGTTTTTTAAAACATAAAACAAATATCCCATGAAATTCTTTGGCATTGTCATTAAACCCGAAAATACAGTTGATTTGAAATTTTTTCTTCATCAAAATAAATTGTCTTACTAACTCATCTCTTATTTATTTTAGTTAGCACAATGTTTTTAATTGTAATTATTATTTCTATTTTTTATTAAAAATTGTTTTATAATTGTTAAAGCAAGTTAACAAACAATCTCCAAATAACATGTCCATATTTTATGTGATTGAAAATTAAAAAAAAATCATAAATATGATACAATCATGTTCAAAATCAATTTAAGAATTTCAATAATAAAATATTTATTTCAACCAAATAATTTATTACTAGTATTAATATTTTCAGATCATGTATATAATAACTGAAAAAACTATTAAAATTCAAATAAAAATTTATAATAGTATTTAAAAATCGTATCAAAATTAGAGAGTAGATGGATCTAGTAAATTTTTCTTGGAGTGTCAAAAAAAAAGGGGACAAGAAAAAATAAAAGGACAACAAAGGGCTCTGACCTTTTTTATTTCATTAAAGGGGCGGATGACTCCACCTTTTTTTTTTAAAAAAAAGCAACAAATGATAATTAAGAATTTTTCTACACAATCTAGCTCTCGAACACACGACCTCGAGGATGTCTCACACACTTACCAACTCAATCATTGCACAAGATTGTTACAAAATAATTTAAAAGATATATTTAAGGCTCTTCATTGTTTAAATGAACAATAAAGCACAATAATGAATTTTAGTTCCTTTAGTGCGTTGTGATAAATCTGTATTTGGTGATAGTTTGACTTAGACAAGTCCATCAAAAGCCATTTTATAACAATACTGATAGCTGCGGATTAGGCCAAATTTTTTTTTGATATGAGGAAAGGATAGAAAATCCACGACTGAGGTCAAAAACTTGATTGGGTCCAATAAGATGACTTCATCTAATTATATGATACAAGAAAAAGAAGAAGCAATGATAGTAAATAGACTTAATTATAAAATAAAAAGTGATTATGGTGACCTGCATAAAAAGAATGCATGCAGAAAAAAAATGAAGCTTAATTCCAATACAACTCAATGTTAAACGATAAAACTAAAAAATTAGAAAGGACAGAAGAAGCGATATGAGTTAACCTGAGTTAGTTTGCTAAATTCGTGACTTAAGTCGTGAGGTCGATATAATCCATGTAGAAAGCAAATTGAAAAAATATATAATGCTTATAACAATTTAAATGTAGAGGGGCAAAATAAAAAAAAAGAAGAAGTCAATCAACAAGAAAGATTAAAAAAACCTAGTGAACTCGAGCAAGACTATTAGACCTTTGAGTAGGATCATGCAAATAAGATAACCTAAACGAAGGTAAAACATGAAAATATATTAAGCTCAATTCTCAAACTAAACTAATGTTAAATGACAAAATTGAAAAAAAATATTCTATCGTAAAAAAATAACCCAAGTTACCCAAGCCAACCCGCACCCCAGGTCATGAGATCAGGATAATCCCCTATAATGGAAATTGAAGAGAGTCATAAGCTCAATTCTCAACAAATCCAATGTTGAAGGATGTGAACGGAAAAAAAAATCGATGTCAACAAAAATATCTTAAAAAAAGATAAATTTCAACTCGGGTTAACATTTCAAACTCATGACTCAGGTTATGAGATTGTGATCACCCCGTCAAAAACATTACGAAGCCCAACTCTTATCTAACTTAGCGTTGAAGAAATAAATTGAAAAAAATTATAAAAAAAGGATCCAAAGCAAAGAAAAATATAAATCAAAACAACAAGAACTGAATTTAAAACATAGACTAAAGAACAAATTTATTTTCTTGCAAAACAGCATGAATCCCGATGAGATGAGAGAGAAAAAAGAGAGGATTGAAAAAAAAGAAAAAGGGGATGCCATGCGCCACCAACCGCCACACTTGCCACACTAAACCACGTTATTTCCAATGTAACCATGGACTTGCATAAAGTAATGGTTATCATTTTTTCCTCTTATGATCACAAATTTGATGGAGAATGCCCATAACCAAGCTTATGAAATAAATAAATAGACATACTAGATTAGTAAATTGAAATTTAGAGCTAAATCCATTATTTATAGAACTTGAATTGGTTTGGCAAGTCAACCTAAGATTCAGTTAACCTGAAGTCTAAAACGGTATAACTTTCACAAAAATAGAGGAATGAATTGACCTGGATGACTCGGTCAAAACCCAGGTTGACTCGATAAAAAAACAACAATATTATTTTGACCTATTTTTTAAAAAAGTATATTTTTAGTCATATCGGATCAACTCTCTTAACCTATGATTCAAGCCTTGCACACGGTCAACCACCAAATCATGTTTAATAACTATGGTTAAATATAATATTATCTTAGATCAACCCTTTTGACCCATGATTCAAGCCTTTCTCTAGTTCAACCATCAAATCATGTTTAATAACCATGGTTAAATCAAATATTATACTCAAAGATTATAAAAAGAAAAAATTACTCTATGCATCGTATAATATGATTTTTTTTTCTTCACTTTTAAATATTACACATTACAACCTAAACTTTAAAAATAAGTAACACTTTAAATCCTTAGTAATTGCATCAATGTCAATACCAAAACACAAGAAGAGAAAGTGACATAGAAAATGAAGTTTGATATTGTCCTAAACCATGCATTTATGTTTGGGTTTTCCCGTGCGAGAGAGTAAATGCTAGTATGAAAAGAGAAAATAAGTGTGTGGTAATAATTATTTTTTATGCTTTAATATATATATATATAATGTTATTATTGTTATTTTATTGATTTTTTAAATATATTTTGATGTTGTAAAGTATAATATTTAAATTTTTTTATAAGACGAAATTATTCAACACAAACTTGACCAGGAAAATAAAAAAAAGATAAAAACATGAGTGATTCAGTCGAAAACTCACTTATAATTCATTGATTATTTCTTTATTTTTTTAACAAAAACAATATTATTTTATTTTATAAAAAAATTAGGGATTAAGTTAGCCTCCATTTGGGATTGCGGCCCAAAAGAGGATGGACAAAATTTAAAATTTGTTTTTTGTTTAATTTTTTTATATATATTTTCAAATCGTTTTAATATGTTAATATTAAAATTAAAATAAAAAAAATATTATTTTAATATATTTTAAAATAAAAAATAAAAACAACTATTATTATCATACTTTACACTATTAGAATGCATTACCCAAATCTGTTTAAAAACTATAAATGCTGGAGTAATTTCTCCTTATCAAAAAATAAAAATAAAAAATGCAGAAACTTCTAAGCGGGAAAGCCAAAAATTCTAAAAAATTTCCAACAAAAACTGGAGCGAGCGACTCATCCTCAACCTCGCCCTCACCCTGAAGATAGAGAAAGAAACTAAAAGGAGCAAAAAACAAGAAAAGAAAAGAAAACAGCAACAATTCCAGTCAAATTCATGGAAGAAGAAGAAGATCCAACAGTCTGTGCCCTAATCACAGACCTAGAAGAAACCCTAAACACTCAAAACCAATCGCAATCACTTCCTTTCACTCTCTCAACCCTCCAAAATCTCCAATCTCTCCTAGATTCAAATGACCCCCAAATTCTTTCTCAACTCCTCTCCAGTCTCTCCTCTAAATCCTTCTCTTTATCTTCTCTTCTCCCCTCTCTCACTTCCGCAATGGACTCGGCCCCTACGCACCTTTCCCTCCTATCCTCAAAAATTTACCTCTCTCTTATTCTTTTCCCTAATTCCCCAGTTTTCACTCTTTTCAATCCCATTTCTTTTCTCGCTCTCCTTCGCTCGCTTCGCC
>Ga0307516_10009781_pt1 | contig 10637 bp, 7 predicted proteins | sample 19_EM_MG_FD_203310 | JGI IMG/M metagenome (GOLD analysis project Ga0307516, IMG submission 203310) | Populus trichocarpa ectomycorrhiza microbial communities from riparian zone in the Pacific Northwest, United States - 19_EM | ecosystem: Host-associated > Plants > Roots > Unclassified | place...
AAGACCAGATGCGCCGTGGCGCGCGACTGATACTGGACGGACGAGATGCGGGTGCGGATAGGCGACGGGAAAGAGGCGAAGGTGATAAAATCGAAGCTGTCGCCCGTGATCTTGCCCAGGCTATTGAGATAACGGCCGGTAAAGCCCAGATCGAAATTGTCCGAGACGTCATAGCCCAGCTTCGCAGTAGCCGTGATGTTGTTGTAGAAATCGTTGTTTCGGCGCTGGCCCGGCGGCAGCAAGTTCAGCGGCGTCACCGGCGTATCGGCGGAATGGAAATGCTGCACGCTCGCCGCATAGTGGAAAGCGCCTTCCGAGCCGGAGACAGAGCCGCGCTGGTTGAAAGTACCGAAACTGCCGCCTTCCGCGTCAGCCGTGATCGTCATCGGCCCCTCGCCCGCTTTGGTGAGGATATTGACCACCCCGCCGATGGCATCGGAGCCGTACAATCCGCCTTGCGGTCCGCGCAGCACTTCCACCTTGGCGATGTCGCCCGCCAGCAGCTTGGAAATATCCGCCGCGCCGCCGGGAGTGGAAGGATCGGCGATGTCGATACCGTCCAGCAGCACTTTGGTATGATTGGCGTTGGTGCCGCGCAGGAACAAAGATGTCTGCCCGCCCGCACCGCCGGTCTGCACGATGTTCAGCCCCGGCACATTGCGCAGCACATCGGGCAGCGAGCGCTGCTGACGGCTTTCGATGGCTGCGGCGGTAATCACCGTGACGCTGCTGCCGACCTGACTGACTGGCGTGGCCAGCCGGGTGGCGCTGACCACGATGGATTCGGAATCGTTCGGATTGCGGGGGCCCGCGACAGGGTCAAATTCGGGCTGCCCGACACCTTGCGCCAGCGCTGGGCTGGCAAACGCTATTAACGCAACCGAGGTTAAAAAAATGGATTTCATCAACGTCTCCTGGCTCAGGAGCCGTGCAAGCGGTATTGGAAAGGGTTTTCGGCCCCCGCAGCACACGACTCCAACTTCGTCGCCACTGCGGTTCACCCCGCTGCACCCCGCACACCCCGGCAGGCTACAAGACGACGGTGCGAGGCAGGTTTCCTGGCTAGCCGGATCAGCGCCTTGGCCCGTCTTCCCAAGGTTTCCCTCAGTGACATCTGGACCAAAACTCACCGGCGACAGTTGCGGGGGCAGCCGCGGTCAAAACCCGCGTTCCCTAGACCTTGCACCTGGGCGGCTTATGGGACGGCCCTTGCCCGCCGTCAAGCTTGCGCTTTGCATGGCTGGCCCGGCTGACAGACGCACTGGCTCTGCGCTAGGCTCCGCCACCCAATTTCAAAGGAGTGCCCTATGCCCCTGGCCATCAACGAAACCGCGCCCGATTTCACCGCCGACTCCACGCAAGGCAAGCTGCATTTCTATGACTGGGCGGGCGAGAATTGGGTGCTGTTCTTCTCCCATCCCAAGGATTTCACCCCGGTCTGCACCACCGAACTGGGCGCGGTGGCCAAGCTGAAGCCGGAATTCGACAAGCGCGGCGTCAAGGTGCTGGGCCTGTCGGTCGATCCCGTGGGCAATCACGACAAATGGGCCGCCGACATTCTGGAAACCCAAGGCATGGGTCCCAACTTCCCCATGATCGGCGACACCGATCTCAAAGTGTCAAAGCTTTATGGCATGCTGCCGGCGGATGCGCCCGGCACCTCGGACGGGCGCACCGCGGCCGATAATGCCACGGTCCGCAATGTCTTCATCATCGGGCCCGACAAGAAGATCAAGCTTCTGTTGGTCTATCCCATGACCACGGGGCGCAACTTCGCCGAGATATTGCGGGTGATCGATTCCATGCAGCTCACCGCCAAGCACAAGGTGGCGACGCCGGCGGATTGGAAACAGGGCAGCGATGTGATCATCACCGGCGCGGTCAGCAACGACGACGCCACCAAGCTTTTCCCCGGCTTCAAGACGCACAAGCCGTATCTGCGGACGACGAGCCAGCCGAAATAGCACCGCCTGTCATCCCCGGCCGAGCATTGCGCCAGCGATGCGAGGGGAAGGGGACCCAGGCTTTCAAAAACCCGGACGGTGTCAACAGCCTGGGTCCCCTTCCCTCATGCTCGCTCTCGCTCGCATTCGCCGGGGATGACAATTAAAGCGACGGCTGATTTTTCGCCCGCTTCTTCCACTTGTAGAAGTTAAGCGAATTTTTCCAGAAATATTTCTCCGCCGCGGCGCGGGTCCGCGTGGCGAAATAGGCGCGGGCGATATCCACGATCTGGGCCGGGGTGGCAACGCCCCAGCTGTTGGGCCAGTCGGTGCCGAACACCACCCGGTCCTCGCCGAACGTCTCCATCAGCTGGTCCAGCCGCGCCTTGTGCGCGGCCAAGCCCCGCTCCTTTTTGGTGCGATGATCGATCTCCGACAGCTTGGCCCAGATATTGGGGCGGCCGTGAATTTCCTTCAGCACCGCGTCATAAGCACCCTGCTGGGCCGGTGTGGGATCGAGCAACGGCAGGTGATCGATCATAATCCGCAAGTTGGGAATCTTGTCATTGATCTTCACCATCGCCTGCAACAGCTCGATGGTGGGATTGCAGGTGTCCATCACCTGATCGGCATCGGCTACGCGCCGGAGGCCATCGATGAATTTGGGATCATCCGCCTGTTTGACGATATCGCGGCCCCAGATGTTGCCGCAGCGTATCCCCAGAAATAGCGGGTTCTTGCGGAACCGGTTGTAGAGTTCGACAAAATCCGGCTTCTCCGGCTCCAGATCGCCGACGGTGCCGACGAACATGGTGTCGGTTTCGAGCTGCTCCAGCACCCACAGATTGTCCTCGACCCAGGGACTGGCCTCCAGCTCTATGGCGCCGACAATGTTCAGCGGTTCGGCAAAGGCGCGGAAGGTGGCGGGCAGCGCCACGCCGTTATGCTCCTTGGCCCATTCCGGTGAGCCTGCATAAGGCACACCCTGCGGCCGGCGGGAGTCGAACAGATGGATATGGGTGTCGATGATCGGAATGTCAGCCAACGATTGTGCCTCTGCCATGGTCGTGGTCACCGCGGCTGCGGCGCTCCCTGCAAGAAATTCTCTGCGTTGCATGACTATTTCGCGCGTTCCAGGCCCTTGCCCAGCCATAGCGAATAGGTGCCGGGCTGAGTGGCATATTTCAGGAACTGCGCCGCTTCCTTGGGGTGGGTGGAGCGCGCCGACACCGCCGCGGCGGAATCGATATAGGCGCCCAGCGAATCCGGCACCGGCCCGGCGCTGGTCAAGGAGTCCGGATGATTGACGATCTCGCAGATCAACTGCAGCGCCATCTGGCCCTCGCCGCGCGCGACCGCCTGGCCGCCTTCGCCATTCTTGCTGATCTTGCGCTTGACCTTGGCGAATTCCGGATGGGCGTTCAGCATGCCGTCGATGATCCGCGCCTCCATGCTGCCACTGGTGGGATCGGAATACATCACGCCGTCGGAGGCGTTCAGCACGGCGGCCAGCTTGTCGACCGTGGAGATGTCCGGCGCCGGATCGCCTTTGTGGATCGCCAGCCCGATGCGCACCCGGCCGATATTGATCCGGCCCGTCGCATTCTTGTCCGTTACCGCCTGGTCCATCAGGGCATAAGGCAGAAACACCACATCGGCCGGCGGCGTGCCGCCTTTCAGCTCGTCCACCATCTTGGCCATGTTGAAGGTCTTGATTTCGACCTTGATGCCCATTTCCTTCTCAAAGCCCATCGCCAGATCGCGCAAGCCCGCATTGGCGGTGACCGCAGGCGTGATGACCGTGATGGTGGTGGTTTGCGCCATTGCCGGCACCGCCAGTGCCATCATCATGGCGCCCAAAATCAATTTCCGCATTATGCTCTCCCCTTGTGTGGTTGATGTCATTCCGAAGCCGGCGCGGCGCGCGCCATATCGATATTGCGGGCCTCGGGCCCAAAATACATCATGGTGGCGATCAGCAGCGCGGCGAAACAGGCCACCGCCGCCAGCGCGATGCGATAATCCCCGCCATGGCTTTCTGCCAGCTCGGCCTGGAACACCGCATTGACCGACGCGAGCAGATTGCCCAGCTGATAGACGGTGCCGGCGAAGGTACCGCGCACGCTGGGCGGTGACAATTCATTGAGATGCACCGGCACCACGCCCCAGGCACCCTGCACGCAAATCTGCATCAGGAAGGCGCCCGCCGCCAAAGTCATCGCCGTGGGCGCATAGGCCCAGAAATAGATCACCGGCAGGGCCAGCAACGCCACCAGGATCACCGTCCGCCGCCGGCCGAAGCTTTGGCTGAGTGACGCGAAGGTCAGCCCGCCCACGATCGCACCCAGATTCAACACCACCGTGATGAAGGTCACCGTCGCATCGTTGAAATGATGCTGGACGCGCAGGAACGTCGGATAAAGATCCTGCGTGCCATGGCTGAAGAAATTGAAGCCGGTCATCAGGACGATGGCATAGAGTGCCAGCTTCCAGTGCTGGCGGATGAAGGGCGTGCACACGCCCGCCACCACCAGCAGCGGCACCACGGCCGCCGCCAGATACAGCATGCCGGTTTCGCGCCCGAAGGTCTCAAGCACCATCAACATCACCGACAGCACCACCAGAACGCCCACCAGATGCACCAGGTGGCGCGAAGGCTTGCGGACAGTCGGACGCTGGAACACTGGCGATTCCGGCACCTTCACATAGATATAAAGGGACAGAAGCAGTCCCGGGATCAAGCCGGCCATGAACATGCCGCGCCAGCCGAAGGCGGCATAAATCGCGCCGAACACCAGCGACGCCAGCAGATAGCCGGACGGATAGCCCGATTGCAGCAGGCCGGAGACAAAGCCGCGCGCCTTGGGCTGCACCGTCTCCATCGCCAGCGATGCGCCGATGCCCCAAATGCCGCCCATCGCCACGCCGAAGAAAGCGCGGATGATCAAAAAGCCGCTCAAGTTGGGGGCAAAGGCGGTGGCGAAACCGAACAGCGAATAAAGCACGATATTGAGGATCAGGATGGGGCGGCGGCCATAGTCATCGGCCAGGCGCCCGAACAGGAACGCACCCAGCGGCCTCACCGCCAGGGTCAGGGTCAGGGCCAGCGCCACCGCCGGTATCTTGACGTCAAATTCCTTGGCGATGTCGGACATGACAAAGGTAAGGACGAAGAAATCAAAGGCATCCAGGGTCCAGCCCAGATAGGAGGCGGCGACAACATGCTTCTGCGCGCCGGTCCAACCTTTAAGTGCGTCCAACGCCATTCCTACCCCCGGTCATTTTGGCCACGAGTATGGGGGGGCAGAAAGCTCTCCCGCAAGCCCGTGAGGCCGGCCCGCAAAGGTCCTGTGGACCTCTGGCGGCCGAACGCCCCCGAAACGGGCAGTGGCAACGGGTAGCAGCCCTGCTTGACGCGCCGCAACATTCGCTAGATCAGGTCGATCTTGAAAATGTATCCACCGCTGGGGCTGTTGAGTTCCGGAAAACCGGGGCGCGCATACTTCTCGTTGATCGGCCAGCCCGGATGCTCGCCCGCGTCCACGCCATAAAGCTGGCCATCCAGCACACAGACATCGTGCATGTCGCAGGAGCCCGGCACGAAATCGACAAACAGCACCGGCGCGCCCGACTTGATGTCGTATTTGATCAGGCCGGGGATATACCCCTCATAACCGGGCACCTTGGGATCCTGGGTGCCAAAGACCTGCCAGATAAAGCCGCCTTCCACTTCAATGCCGTGCAGCCGGTCGACATGGGCGGCGGGAAACTGGTAGTCGCACTCCCAGGTCACCGGATTCATCCGCACCAGCGCTTCCAGCCGGTTGGATTGAATCCACAAACGGCCGCCATCGACATTCTCCCAGGCCAAGCCGTGACAGGAACCGCCATTGTTCTTGGGCCCAAACGGAATTTGACGCTGGCTGACGGTCTTGCCGTTCATGTCGGTCTGAAAAACGCCTTCCACCGGCGGATCGGGCGGATTGTGCACCGAGGCGCCATTGGCGCCGCTCCAGATAAAGCCGTTGCCCACGGCCATGCCGCTGCAATCCTCGCACCTGGTCACCACGCTGTGCAGCACCTTGCCTTTGCGGTCGAGCAACCAGGCGGTCTCCGGTCCCCGGTCATGGCGTTGCTGCTGTACCCAGAAACCGCGCCCCTGCGGATCGGCGGTGATGGCATTGGGCCAGCAAGGCGGCGTCAGGAATAGTTCGGTGGTTTTGGCCTTGCGGCGGGGAATGACTTTGGCCTTCATGCTGGCGGCGTTGCGGCCCAGATCATCGGTGCCGGGCTTCTTGGCTTGCGCCTGCCCAAACGCTGGCGTGGCGGCCAGCACCGCCGCGGCGGTGAGAAACTGTCTCTTATCCATGGTCATTTCTCCTGCAGGAACACCATCGCCGCCGGCGCCCCGACGGCCAGGAATTTTCCGGTGAATTTCGGCACGCCATTCGGGTCCAGGTGGAAAGTGGCGATATTGTCGGCGTGCTGGTTCAGCGAATAGAGGAATTTTCCGGTCGGATCGATGGTCAGGCTGCGCGGAATGGTGCCCTGGGTATGGGTGTTGGCGATGCGTTTGATCCCACCGTCCTCCGCGATCGTGAAGGTTGCAATGGAGTCATGATAGCGGTTGGCGGCGTAGAGATGCTTGCCCGACTTGTCGATCAGAAGCTCCGAGGAGGCGTTGCTGCCTTGAAACCCGTCCGGCAAGGTCGAAACCGATGCGCCCTTGGCGGTCAGCTTGCCGCCAGCGAAACCGTAGACCTGGATGCGCGAATTCTGCTCGTGTAAGATATACAGTACCTTGCCGTCCGGCGAGAAAACAAAATGGCGCGTACCCGAGCCCGGCACCGACTTGGTCACCGACACCTGGTTCAGCTTCCCGGTATTGGTATCCAGCTTCCAGACAAAGATCTGATCGCGGCCCGCATCGGCACCCACCACATACTGGCCGCTGGGATCGGGCAGGATCATGTGGCCGCGCGAACCGTGCGGTACCTTGCTGCCGAACATGCCAGGCGGCCGGTCGGCTGCCTGATACACGCTCATCGGTCCCTCCGGCTTCACCACATCGGTGGTCTCGCCCAGGCTGCCGTCGGGCTTGAGCCGGGTTACCGAATAGCTTCCACCGGCGTAATTGGCCACCAGCAGAAATTTTCCCGACGGATCAATGCTGATAAAGCAGGGGATGGCGCCGCCCGAATCCACGGTATTGAGTTTCTTGAGTGCGCCACTGGCGGCGTCCACCGCATAGGCGGTTATCGAACCGATTTTGTTGGGCCCATAGGTGTCGATCTCATTTACCGCGTAGAGAAACTTGTGGCCGGCCGACAGGACGAACCAGGACGGCGACAGGTCTTTGGCCACCAGCTTGAGGCCGGAAAGCGCGCCGCTGGTCTCATCCACATTCACCAGATAGATGCCCTCGCCATTACCATTGGCGTAGGCGCCCGGCTCCGCCAGATTGGGTGTGTAGGTCCCGATATAGGCGCGTGCCGCACTGGCAGCGCCGGCGGAGCCCAACAGCACCGCCAGCGCGCCCATAACGGTAAAGAGCTTACGCATCTGAACCTTTTAGTGTGCCTCGCGGCCTACGGCAGAAACACCATCACTGCCGGCGTGCCCAGAGCCAGGAACTTGCCGGTGAATTTCGGCACCCCACCCGCGCCGATGCGGAAAGTGGCGACGTTGCTGGCGCCCTGGTTGAGTGAATAGAGAAACTTGCCGGTCGGATCCAAGGTCAGGCTGCGCGGAATGGTGCCTTCGGTGTGGATGTTGGAAACCAGCTTGACGCTGCCGTCCGCGCCCACCGCCATGGTGGCGATGGAGTCATACGTGCGGTCGGCCCCGTACAGATGCTTGCCCGCCTTGTCGATCAAAAGTTCCGAGGTGGTGTTGGCGCCTTCATAGCCGGGCGGAAGCGTGGAGATGGACGCGCCCTTCTGTGTCAGCTTGCCGCCGGCAAAACCATAGACCGTCAAGCGGGAGTCCTGTTCCTGCTGCTGGTAGAGCGTCTTGCCATCCGGCGAGAAGGCGAAATGGCGCGGAGCGGCGCCCGGCACCGACTTGGTCACCGACACTTCTGTCAACTTGCCGGTGCCCGTGTCCAACTTCCACACAAAGATCTGATCGCGCCCGGCATCGGCGCCAACAACATATTGGCCGCTGGGATCGGGCAGGATCATGTGACCGCGCGAGCCGTGCGGCTCCAGGGTGGGGAACATGCCCTTGGGCCTGTCGGTTGCGTCATAGACGCTCATCGGGCCGCCCGGCTTTACCACGTCCGTGGTCTCACCCAGGCTGCCGTCGGGCTTGATGCGGGTCACCGAATAAGAGCCGCCGGTATAATTGGCCGTCAGCAGGAATTTCCCCGACGGATGGATGCTGACAAAGCAGGGAATGGACCCGCCGGAATCCACCACATTGAGTTCTTTGAGCGCGCCGCTGGCCTGATCCACCGCATAGGCGGTGATGGAACCGCTCTTGTTGGCGCCATAGCTTCCAATCTCATTGGCCACATAAAGAAATTTGTGATCGGCCGACAGCGTGATCCAGGTCGGCGACAGGGTTTTGGCCACCAGCTTGGGATTGGAGGGCGCGCCGGTGACATCGTCGATGTTCACCAGATAGATGCCTTCGCCGTGATTGTTGGCGCCCAAGCGCGGCTCCGCCGGAACAGGGGTATAGGTGCCGATATAGGCCCGCGCGGCTTGGGCTGTGGTGGCCGAGCCCAGTGCGGCGGCGAGCGCGGCGATGGCGACCGTGGTGCGAAGGTATTTCATGGAGACTCTCCTTGTTGAACTGCCGATTTAGTTGTCAGGCAAGGCGAAGACAAAGATCGCATTGCCGTTATTGGGATGATGGACGCCCGGCATCAGCGTCGTGGGCTTGCCCACCGGGCTGCCGCCGCCAAGGCCCGATTCCACTGCGATATATTGTTTACCGTCCACGGCATAGCTGATGACATGGCCCTGCACGCTAGTGGGAAGCCGCGTCTGCCACAAGGTCTGGCCGGTGGCGGTTTCAAACGCGCGGAAGCGGCGGTCGAAATCGCCGACAAAGCCCACCCCGCCATCGGTGGTCAGCACTCCGGTCAGGAACGGCGCCTTTTGCTGGAAGCTCCACAGCGCCTTCATCGTCCTGGTGTTATAGGCCGCCAGTTTTCCCAAATTGCCGTCGGTGCCCGGCATCTCAAATAGAAGCTGCGAACCGGCATCGCCGCCCACGCCGATTTTCTTTTCCATCGGCTCGGCCCGCATCATGACGCAGCTTTGATGCAATGGAATGATCATCAGGTCGGTCTTGGGATCGTAAGACGTGGCCGGCCAGTCATGCCCGCCGGCGGGACCCGGGCAAGAGGAAATCCAGTCGCCGACCTTCGCGGCCTGCACATCCTTGCGATAGGTGGGAATGCCGGTCTTGGGATCGATCTTTTCAAAGACATTCTGGAACACGGTCTGGGCGCTGTCTTCATACTGGCCGGTAACGCGGTTGAGTTTCCACAGAACGCCCACCTTGCCGATTGTCAGCACATCCTTGCTGTCGCCGTGATTGACCAGCACCCGTTCGAACACTTCATCCAGGTCAAAATTCTCGCCCGGCGCATGGGTGTAAAACCATTTCAACGTCCCGCTATCGGGGTCCAGCGCCAAAGTGGAATTGGCATAGAGCGTAGCTCCCGCGCCGCTGCCGCGGCTGGCCCGCGTCCAGGGCTTGGACTGGGCGGTGCCCCAATAGGTCGTGTTGAGCTCCGGATCATAGGTGCCGGCGATCCAGGTCTCGGCCCCCTGACGGAATTCGTCGGGCAGATTGTTCCAGCTATCGCCGCCCGGCTCGCCCTTGAGCGCGATGGTCTTGAAGCGCCACGCCACCTTGCCGGTGTTCGCATCATAGGCGCTGATGAAACAATGCTTGGTCTCATAGCGGTTGCAATAGGTGAGTCCGACCAGGATCTTGCCGCGAATGGCGATGGCCCCGCCGGTGTTGCTATAGCCTTCCTTGGCGTCCTCGATCACCGTCTGCCAGACGATCTTTCCCGTCTTGGCGTCCAACCCGTAAAGCTTGGCATCGGTGGTCGGCACGAAAATCTTGTCGCCATACAGCGCCAGGCTGCGCGTCGCCCCATAAGCCCGTGTCGGCGCAGGCCCGATGCGGTTCTCCCAGATCAGCTCGCCGGTTTTGGCATCCAGCGCCTGCACCGTATTGGCCGTGTTGGACAAAAACATGATTCCGTCATGAACGATCGGTGTCACCTGGCTGGCGCCGCCGTCATTCATCGCCCAGGACCATTGCAGCTCAAGTCCCTTCACGTTCGCGGATGTCACCTGCGACAGCGGAGAATGACTCCAGCCCTGATAATTGCGGCGATACATCAGCCAGTCGGCATCCTTGGGATGGGCCAGCATGGCATCGGTGACCGGGTCGAAATTTTTCAGCGTGCCTGCCACTGTCAGGCCAAACCGTGTTTGCGGATAGGAGGTTGCCGGCCGCGCCGCCGTTGTCGCGACAGGCGCCTCCGCCATCACCGGTGTCTTGCCATCGGCAATGCGCCCGATCTGAACCGTCTCGTTACCGGCCATGGCGACGGTGCCGGGCTTGGCGCCGTTGGCCGCCAGCACATAGGCCACAATCTTGCGATAGGTGTCGGCATCCAGGCTGTTGCCGTTGCCATAGGGCATCGACGCCTTGACCAGATTA
>Ga0307516_10009782_pt1 | contig 10636 bp, 17 predicted proteins | sample 19_EM_MG_FD_203310 | JGI IMG/M metagenome (GOLD analysis project Ga0307516, IMG submission 203310) | Populus trichocarpa ectomycorrhiza microbial communities from riparian zone in the Pacific Northwest, United States - 19_EM | ecosystem: Host-associated > Plants > Roots > Unclassified | place...
TAGATGGTTTACAATTACTGTGGGCCGGTACCCGGTATTGCTCCAGAAAACCCGCTGATAAACCAGGGGGCGTGCGCGCTTTTTCACCCTCATCATTCACCCCCAACTCGGATCCTCCATGGGACGCGACAGCAGACCGCCTTGGCAGCTATACAAGGAGTGAGCGTTTGAGAGTTTGAACCCGTCGTTCGCATGTCACGTCCCCTTCCTGACGCTCGGGGCTTCTGTTCACAGGGAGATGGACACCCTCTTCCTCGGGGGTGTTAATCCATGGAATGATGCCCTATGGTAGCGTGATGTTCTTTCCGCCTTTGCGGACAGTATGCGAACATTCGAAAATTTACGACCTCTCTAGGGAACCCATCCCCGCAGGGAACGAACCTATCAAAATTGGAGACGTAGGTTATATCAACAATGGGCAATTCCATTTGTTGTTCCACGCTGGCACCCGGTTGGAGGACGTGGAGCTGGGAGTTAACGTTCCCAGCTCATTCGAACCATTACTCATTGGGAAGACCGTGTTTCGGGTTCCTCGAGAACCGGAGCCTCTTCATACGGACACCGTTAGAGAGGTCGAGATAACACTTGATGCTGTTGACCTAGAGTCTACTGCCCCGTATGTCCCATCCCTTGGGCTGTCCTCCACTTGTCTAAAAATGTCCCACGCAGGCCCACGAATCCACGCAGCCCCCCGAATCCCCGCACACGTTTCTCATACAAGCTCGTTGGGAATCACGGTGCAACACTGATGACGAAGTACCCAACGTATATCGCAGACACTGAGTCCCTGGGTACGTTTGACGAATATACCACCAAACACCAGGACTCTTGGGTTCGGTTTGCCAGGATAAAGGGACACAAAAAAGGCGTCCAGCCCATTCTCGTATCCGGCTTTGATGTGACTAGGGACTTTGCGATGTTGGCATATTCGAGCGAGGATGTATCTTTTAAGGCTGACTTGGTCATTGATTTCCCGATCACCTCTATAGCTTCGATTCGGGTGTCAGGGACCTCGACGTGCTCACCCCATCGTAAATGCTGGCCACAACCATGGAGCAAACCAGCCATAGACATTCCCTCCTCGCAATCGATGGACCTAGGACCACCTCCCGACGGGTTCAAGTGTTGCGTCTTCGTTCGGTATTTCACCTCCCGCCCGCAAGGGTGGAAAGAATGGCTTTTTGGCAATAAACCGAAAGTGAGGGCAAGACCACGCAACCCCGGCCCGGGGAACAACAGAGATGGCAATGGAGGGGGCAACGGAGAGGGCAACGGAGAGGGCAACGAAGGGGACGACGGAGGGAGCGACGGAGGGGACACCTCTCCGGAACCAGCAGAGGGGTCAAGTGCTGAACCTACGACGGACGGCAACGAGGCCCTCGGGGGACAATCGGATCTCGCCACAGACGATACCGGCTCAGAGCCGGTTGTTGTTCGCAACGCACCATATGTATGATCCCTGTGCGCCCTTTCGTTATCGCTCTGACTTTCGCCTTCAGGATGATGGAGAACATGACAGCTGGGATATCATTGCAGAATATATATTCCAGGTAACACCCTTCCCCGTGTGACTGCCAGGACACTCACCCCCCTCAGAATTCCGAAGCTGAGTCTGTATTGATGCACCACCGAGACTTGGCGTGGATCCGTATGGTAAGTCAATCAAGCACAGCAGATTCAGAGGGCTCATTTTGGGGTAGCCTGGGGATACGGACGACATATCAACATTGTTGACCAAGCGTAGGCCACCCATTGTGGTAGACGCAAAGGGGGGTTAGTGCTATCCCCTGCTATAAGTGGACGTTCAGGGTCTCATGCCCGCCAGTGGGGAGGATAACCCATCCGGAAACCCAGCAACCGGGGGGACCAACCCTGCCACCCCGTGTCACGACAAGCTTCGGGCCCCGGACGGGCGATGACCCTATCCCCGAGTCTCGCTCCGCAGAGGCCACAGCGTTGAACCCAAACATCGAAGCCGCGCAACGTGGACAAACCCCCGGCGACATAGAGCCCTCGGTATCCAGTTCCATGGCGGTGCGATGTTTGTTACCCTTCTGCCATACCATCCCTCACTAATCCCTGCGCAATATAGACCATGTCGCTCATGGACAAGAAAGCACGGGCGAAATCCCCAAGCCTCCCCCCTGCCCCCCATCATTCATCTCCCAGCCCCAGGGCAGGACTACCCCCGTGGCAGATATACAAGGAGTGAGTCATTGAGCCAGTCGTCCATACGTCACAAATTGCACCCTCCTGACGCTCGAGGTTCCCTTTCACAGAGAAATGGACTCCCTTAAACGTGGTCATGCCCTATGGTACGGTCTCCTCAACTCGTGTGGATGATATCTCAAGGTTTGGGATCTAGGAAACCTATCCCCGCAAACAACGAAACGCGCATCAGAATCGGAGACGTAGGCTTTATCCGCGGTGGACAATTTAATTTGTTGTTCCACGCTGGCGCCCCGTTAACGGAAGTGCAACTGGGAGTCAACGTTCCTAGCACATTCGAGACATTGGCCATTGAAAGGACGAAGCTCGGCCAGTCCCGTCCACCCGGCTGCCTTCGTACGGAGACTGTTCGAGTGGTCGGTGATACGGTACCTCCTCCCATGTGCGTTTCATCTCTTAGCCCGCCTTCCACTTATCTAACAGAGGCGCGCAATTCAGATCCCTAGAGCTCACCGGGGATCACGGTGCGGCGCTGGTGACGAGGCACCCGACGTATGTGAAAGATATTATGTCGGACCGCGAGTTCATAGAATATACTCGGCGCCACCACGCCTCTTGGGTTACGTTTGTCCGCGGCAAGGGGCACGGAGACGTTCAGCCCATTCTCGTAACCGGCTTCGACACGACCAGAGACTTTTCAATGGTGGCGTATTCGAACGAGGGTGCTCCTCTTGGGTTGGGCTCGACCATCACCATTCCCCCGCACGAACCCACTGCCGCTCGGGTGACATGGCGCGCAGGGCGTCCGCCCCACACCAATTACTGCCAGGAGCGTTTGTTAGGCGCGGAGGATGCTCCTGGCGAATCCGGCCATTGTGTCTTCATTCGGTACTTTTCAGTACAAGCTAAAATGTGGGAACCGTTGTTCCACGAGGCGGCCCACGGTAATTTTGGAGGAGGCGGCGGAAAGGACACACTCCCACTGGGGGTACTGGTACACTGCTGAACATACGATGAGCGGCGGTGGGGCCCGGATTCTGAGTCAGACACCGTCGTTTGCGCCCGTTTCACACCACGTGTACGGTTCTTGGTTGTTCCCTTCGGGTTTGCTCTGACCTGAGCTCTTTCTAGCCAACCGCTCCAACATTTTGACTAATTCCGGGTTCCTCGGCTTGTTGTGGTCCCTTCGTATTATGCCCGCCCTATCAAGACCACTTCCTATGACAGATCCGTGATGTACTTGTTGAATCCGTGTACGGTTGTTATCTTCATTGTTATCCCCATCCTGATCCCTGTATGACAATTCTGTGACAATTCCCCTGGTTTGTGTGTTTGTCGTACGTCCGCCATAGCCCTTGGGATAGACTGGAAAAAAGGAGGACCTCTCTGGAGGATAGACAAGTTTCGCGGCTAGAAACAATAAATCCACCAGGGGGCTTGCCAACCCATGGTAGGAGAGGATGCGACACCACTCTCACATCCGACCTATGCAGGGTACAAGTTCTAGATATCCCGGATTACTTTGGGCCAGGGCGCATACCATTTGACTAGGTCCCGAACGTGTTCGCCTTGGTCGGTGGGTCTGAGAATATCATCCACGACCGGGATCACCATCAGCTCAATCGACTCGGCCAAAGCGTGTATTCGGGGGTGGCTAATAGACAAACAATGGTACAGTTCTAATTGACGGCCAAATTAAAGCCCGTAGTGACAAGTGTGTATATTGTCCAATGTAATCCGAGTAACCGCGAGCGCAGTACGTCGGCTGTACAGGTGTACCTGACCACCCCGTCAGCACATTGACACCCCCACACCTACCCCCAACCACAACCACCTCCCGTGTCGTATGGTCGCGCCCAAAAAAGCCATACAACATTCTCGACCGAAACACCTGAGTCACAGGCGAAGCGTTCGAGGATCCCTCCCTAAGCTCAACCGCCACGCCAGCTCATGGTCCGAACCAGCAATTGAAAGCCTCCAAATGACACCGACGGCCCGAGCGGTAGCCCCCGAAGAGATCTCCGTGTGTGCATTGTTGCTCATGATATGTCGTGGGGGATCCTCAGCCGTCCAGTTTGGTTTTGTGTCCAGTAAACCCCTCCTCCGCAGGCCCGAGCACCTCGCAGGGGGTGATCTCGCCGCAGATCCGGCAAGTCAAACACGGTAGAAATAACCGCCGTCTCCACATGTTCTGGATCTGAGTGGACCGGAGTGCGTTGCCAATCGCCTGACGAAGCCTGGTGCGGTTATCGCTCGAAACACGCGGGAGCTACCCAGAGATGAATCGTCTGGGGTAGACCCGCGAGGTTACCGAGGGTTGGTTGGTGCCAGTAGCGTCAGAGCGAAGGCAGGTGGTAGCAGAGTCGGAGCCGTTCTACAGAACCCAGAGGGCAACTGCCTGGAGCCGAAGGGTCGGACTCACCTCCCATTCGGTCTTGCCGCCTTCCATCGGGTTTGCCCAGCATTTTTCGTAACCCGACGTTCCCAAGATCTAACGTTCAGATGTTCAGTCGGGGGAACGGCAAGCGCGTAACGTAACATACCTCCTCGTTATCGCGTTCATCCTGGTGTTCCCGCAGGGGTCATTCCTATCACCGTACGCCATTCCACCGCTTTAGCCTTCGTGACTACTAGTCTGCTGTGAGTGCGCGGGCCGGGCGAAGCATTAAAAAATAGGTGGATCACTTACCCGTCTGCCCCCCAGGTTTCCCGTCATGACGACCCCGGGGCAGAAGGGAGGAGGTGGTGGAAACTACTGCGAAGTAGCGACACTCGAGTAGACATAACGACGTCGCGGATTTTCGGAAAAGAGAAACCAAGCCACAGTCCTGTGAGGTTGGCACGTCTGGGCAGTTGTGATCATCCCGCTGACTGTGCGGAGAACGAAGACGAGATATATGCGTAGCTCACAGAGAAAGGGGGGTGTCGGGATCTTCACCGTACCCTCCGTCTAGTCTTGGCGAAGTTCTTGAAGTTCCTGTGTGTGTAGACCCAAAATTCGACTCGGAGAGAGAGAGGTGACACGTGCTGACGAACGAGTGCACCTAGGCGGCTTGCCTGTGTCGTCCTCTGTTGTGCCCTCGGGTGGGGCGGGCTTACGGATGGTGATGGAGGTAGGGGCGTGGTGTGGAGGTTCGCCTCAATGTTTCCTCTACTAAGAGAACAGCGATCGGGATCGACGTCGACCAACTCCCGTGGGCGGTCACCGACTCGGGTTGCTGTCCAAACATTTACATAACTCTCTATGGCGCTCCCTCCAAACCGCCAGCATGAGGGCATCCGCGTTCGGGAGTAGCCTACTCGGCACGGGCTACACTGCACTGGGCTATGCGTGAACGTGTTCAACTTCTCGCTGTCTCTTCCTTTCCCCCTAGGCCCCTCACGCGTCACGAGCCGACAAAGCTTTCCTACAGCGCTCGTCTCCACCGACTTACGAGCACCCCGAAACACGCTAGTCCGGAGTGTGATTGTGTATTTGCTGTTCGATGGTCCAGAACGGTCGCCCAAACTCATGCCTGGACTCAAGTCTTGCTGTGTTGAATTACTTGATGACGCCCGCTTTGCCCTCAACCCAACCTTCCGTCATACGATTGGCACGTGCCGAAGGCCACAGAACTTAGTGCACGCGTTGCCGTCCAGCACGCCGCGGACAAGATTATCATTGGATCAATCAAGAGGGCCGCTAATAAACCAGAAGTGCGGTCGCCCTTCCCCCCGGACTTCATCAGTCACTCCCTCCGCTTCCCCATGGCACGCAAACCTCAACCGGGATGGTGGATATACAAGGAGTAAGCCTTTGAACCAGTTATTCATATGCCGCGTCCCCCCCGATGTTCAAGGCTTTCTTCCACAGACAGATGGACTTCCTTTGTCACGGTGATGCCCTATGGTAGCGTGTCGTTTTCTCGATCGATGTCGATGATGCCTGAAGATTTGAACCCGATAACCTCTAGGGAGCCCGCCCCCACCCGCAATTACGCACGCATCAGCATCGGAGACGTAGGCTTCATCCGCCGTGGGCAATTTCATTTGTTGTTCTCCGCTGGGAGCCCGCTGGGAGGACGGCAGCCGGGAGAGGACGTCCCGGCTACATTTGAGGAATTGACTGTTGGAGATCCGGTCTCCGGTGAACCTCGACTGCCTGGCTGCCTTCGTACAGACACTGTTCGGGAGATAGGGGCGGGTCTTGGCGTCACGGTATCTACTGCCCTGTAAGTGATATTCCTTAGACTACCCTCTACTCATTTTAAGGGTGCGTCACGTAGGCCCCTGGAACCCGGCGCAAATTTCTCGTTTGAGCTCACCGGGAATCGCGGTGCAGCACTTGTGACGAGATATCCAACGTATGGGGAAGATTCTCTGTTGGAATCTGCATTCGAAAGATATACTAAGCGTCACTACGACTCCTGGGTTACGTTCGCCCGCCACAAGCAGTACGGGGACGACGTTCGGCCCGTTCTCGTGTCTGGTTTCGATATGACCAGGGACTTTGCAATGGTGGCGTATTTTAACGAAGGCGCTTCTCTTGAATCCGACCTGACTATCGCTGTTCCGATGGTCGCTTCTGCGTCTGCTTCTCTCTGGGGGACGTGGCGTACGAGATGTTCACCCCATACCAATTGTGGGCCACAGCAACGCGGTCCCTCTCCGAACCGAGAAGCCATAGATTTTCCCTCTCGATCGGTGGACGCAGGAAGTATTCCCAACGAATGTAATCAATGTGTCTTCGTTCGGTATTACACTATGCGTTCGAGAAAACGGATCCCGATGTTTCCCAAGGTAATTCGGGCCGGCGCGGGACCACACGACCCCGGCTCGGGGGACAGCAGAAGGGACGCCCTTCCAGAGTTAGCGGTGTGGCCCGACGCTGAACCTACAACGAACAGCGACGATGGCCTCGGGGGGCAGTGGGGTCCCACCGCAGATGACACCGACTCCGAGTCGGACCTCGTCACCCGCAACACACCACATGTTTGGTCTCTCCCATGCCCTTTCGCTTCCGCGCTGACTTTTGCCTTCAGGACAGGGAGTATGACAGCTGGGACGCAGTCGCAGATTACGTATTCCAGGTAGTACCGTTCCCCGTGTCGCTGCCAGGTCGCTCAATTCTCTCGATGGAAGAACTCCAATGCTGTATCCGTACTGATACACCACCAAGACATGGCAAAGATCCGGGCAGTAAGAAAAGCAAGTATAGTGGGTTCCGAGTGCTCATTTTAGGGCAGGCAGGAGATACAGACAATGTACCCGCATTGTTGGTCAAGCATAAACCGCAGATTGTGGTAGACGCGAGTGGGGGTCAGTATTATCCCCTGCCATAAATAGACGCCTATGGTCTCACTCATCTCAGTGGGGAGGATAAACCGTGAGGGAATCCAGCGACCAGGTGTACCGGCCATGGTGACTCCTCCTATACAAAACCACAGTGCGATGATAGTCACATTAGCCTCGAGAAGTTGCTGTAATAACCTTCCTCAGATAACCTGCGGTTCTCGTCGGCTGATCGTCTGACAACCTTCGCCGCCCGACTCGATGGGCTTTCTGCCGATCAGAACCCCGAAGATCTCTCCATTTCCCTAAGGACAGCGTTCGCGGAGCGTGAACTATACAATCTGTACCTCTCCTCCCTGGCGGGGGATGCAGAAAAGGCGAAGGCGTTGTTGGAGGTATTTGACAAGGTGCGTTAGAAAACATGCGCTATTCCACGAGGTGATTCCCAACATCACCGTACGACATAGGCTCTCACAGACCCAAGATACGATGTGAAGATATTCAAGAAGTTTCGCCAGCTCTGTGGTCGGGCAGGATTGCTCCCCACTTCCCACGTTATACCCGAAAAGCTCATCCAAACGAGCGAGGTCTCTGCTGCCTCTGGCAGTTACGGCGACGTTTGGGAGGGTATCTACAATGACAAGCGAGTTGCGATAAAAACTCTCCGGGTGTACAGGGAAGATGACGTACGGAAGGTCGCAAAGGTGACTCACCCAGCGTTCCCAATCTCCCTGTAGCTGACTATCGTTAAAGGTCTTTTGTAAGCAGGTGGTGATGTGGAGGCGGGTCTCACACCCCAATATCGTCCCATTCCTTGGGGTTTCCGAGGCTCCCGCCCCCCTTTCCATGGTGTCTGAGTGGATGCCGAATGGAAACGTGCGAAATTACGTCTCAAAAAACCCGAAAATTAGTAGATTGCAACTGGTGTGTTGGCTCGAAGGTACATTGGGCTCGAGTTGACGTAACTTCAGTTACTCGACATCAGTCACGGTTTGTCGTTCTTACACTCCCTCGAGATCGTACATGGAAATTTGAAAGGGGTGCGCATTGGTTCCTTCCCCCACTACGTTTCGGCCGGCTGTAATCTCACCACCTCCTATCGCAGGGCAATGTACTTGTTGACGAGTCGGGCTGTGCGCGGCTCAATGACTTCGGGTTTGCCAGCATCGCTAGCCTCAACTGTACGGAGATTTCCGTGTCCGGATTCAAGGGATCCCACCAATGGATGGCACCAGAGCTCTACGGCGTCAGCAACGAAGGAACACCTGACCTCCCCACGTACCAATCGGACGTGTTTTCTTTGGGGATGGTCACCTTCGAGGTGAGGGATGCTTACCACAGAGGACTACCTCACAGTTTTGACACTCCCCTTGTACCTTCCCTCAGGTGTTTACCGGACGAGTGCCATTCCACGATAACAGAGCTTCGGCAATAGTAATGAAATGGATCATGGATGGTGAGCGGCCAATGAGGCCCCAAAAAGGGAAGAAACTTGGGCTTTCAGATGAACTTTGGGAAGTTGTACAAGCTTCGTTGGCTCAAGAGCCGGAGGAAAGACCTTCAGTAGCTGTATTCGTCGATTCTCTGGAGGAGGCTACCCCGGACACCGCCGTTCTCGAAGAACTCGCCGAATTCGATGCAAACTCTGAAGAGCATATCCAAGAGCTCCGCCACATGCTTGGGTATGGAGATAATACGCTTTTGGGAATGCGAGAGGAGGAGACCCTCGTAGTCATCGAGGTTTTCGACCGGGTAAACATCGCTCGCCACCCTTCACGCCTCTCGACCGCTTCTAACTTCATCTGGTTTCAGGTTCTCAGCTCCTCGTTAAACGACTCGACGCTCCGCAGCCGGTGCTTACGGGGGCTTCAGGAAGTTTCCGCCCGGTGTGGCCTCCTGCCGAAGAGCTACTGGATCTCCCACACTAACTTCGCTGAACCTGACGGTGCTCTCTCCGCTGTAGGGGGGGTATCCAACACTGGTTTGCGGTTGATGGACGGAAATTCGGTGGCTGTTAAGACCATCAGTCCCGACTGCATCGAGAATTTCGATGCCTTCAAGCGTGTACGTCTCCCCCCCCAAAAAAATATATACGCCATTGATGTCATTTTCTGTTTGGGTTTTTACAGAAATTGTGGACTAATGGGATCATGTGGAAGCGACTACACCATCCAAACGTGGTCGATTTCCTTGGGTTTGGGTCCGAGTCTCCTCCTTTCTCCCTTGTATACCCCTGGGTGTCCAACAGGGGTTTGTCTGAGTACGTGCGCGAGAACCCCGATGCCGATAAGCTCGGTCTGGTGTGTGGTTTCCTTAAACGCAGTCAGTAACCCCTGCAATGACCCTGACAACCACCCCCACCAGGTATTGGATGTCGCCAGTGGATTGGCCTACCTGCATCAATATAATGTCGTTCATGGGAATTTGACAGGAGTGAGCCTTGATTCCCTCGCCCGGGGTGGAGGGGACTGACGACCTCGCAGCATAATATTCTGGTGGATAGCGATGATGTTGCTTGCATTTCGGAGTACGGCCTTGAAACTGTCCTACGCAACGAGGCTTCCCCACGGTCGATCCCGACCAGCGTTCGATGGACGGCCCCGGAGGTTCTTTTAACTGAAAATAAAAACAAGCGGGTTACGTCTGTGGATGGTGGGAAACGCGCTGATGTCTATTCGTTTGCTGTGGTGATGTTCGAGGTGGGTCTACCCTGTCTTTGCCCTCAAATTCGTATCCCCATCTTACCCCCCCCTCCCAACCCTAGGTCTTCTCGGGAACCACTGCGTTTCCCAAAGAAAGTGATGAGGAGGTTGTGGAATATGTCACCATAGGATTGCGACCCGAGTGGCCGCCTGGGGACGGCCCGCAGGGTTTGGAAGACGCAATCCGGGAACAGGTTGAGGCTTACTGGAGTCACGAACCGGAGGAACGACCCACTGCGCTCGCCGTGCTACAAGCCTTGCAAGAACTCAGTGAAGAGTGGCCCCAGGAATCCCAGGAACGCCTGGAATGCTCCAGTGACGACACCTGGGATTACATCAGGGGTATCCCGAAACCCAGTAGGTTCGATTTCCGCGGCAGCGAATACCAGGCCTGATATTTTATCTACTCCAAGCCCCTCTGAATTCCGATGGACACTCCATACTATCCGGCAGTACCCTCGTGGGTAGCTCGATCAGCCCCTTCGCATCCAAGC
>Ga0307516_10009784_pt1 | contig 10636 bp, 9 predicted proteins | sample 19_EM_MG_FD_203310 | JGI IMG/M metagenome (GOLD analysis project Ga0307516, IMG submission 203310) | Populus trichocarpa ectomycorrhiza microbial communities from riparian zone in the Pacific Northwest, United States - 19_EM | ecosystem: Host-associated > Plants > Roots > Unclassified | place...
GATCTGCGTCGGCCAATCGTTCAAATGCTCCGCTCCTGTGACGACTAAATAGAGATCGCATCGGTTTGGGGTGCGCCGGCCTCGAATCCAAACACACGAGTCGTCGGTGGATGAGAGGTCGTGCCGCGCCGAACAGGAACTTGCACGTCAGGGAGCAGGCTTTCAGCGCATCTAGGTCATCCAGGAGGCAGGCCAGGATCTCATCCACGAGCTCCTGGGGCAGGCCCTTCCATCCGGCGCCGGTAAACTGCTTGGAGATGTCATCGACCCTGCGCCGTATACCGCCTGACATGGGGTTGATCCACAAACGGGAGGCAGATCCTTCGGGAATGTCAGCATTGTTGGAGGAATGACGGGAGTTCGTGCTTATTCACGGGCGGTCTTCATGCTCGGGTCCACAGCTGAGGTTTAGAGTCACGTTCCGGCTGGGCTCACCCCAGACCACCACGATATACGTTCTCGTATAAAGGAGGATCGAGGAACGTTGGGGGGCGATCAAGTACAGACTCGGAGATGCGCGGATGGCGCGTACCTCTTTTCGGCGTTCGCAATCATCCGGTGATCCGCTTCCTGGTCTACGTACCCTGGGTCTACCCACCACTGCTCATAGCACACGCGATCCCAGGCGACAAACGTGACGACTCTCTTTCGCAAGGCAACGCGCGTTGGGTTGGGTGGTGATTCGGAGAGGGAACCGGATTGGGTTGCGGCGACCGTGTCGGTTGCGGAGCCTAAGTGATGAGTGAGCTCCGCTCTTCCCTTCTTCATCTGTTGATCCTGACGGTATAGGTCGTTGAAAGCGGCCCAAAAGTTCCACGATATCGATTCTCGGCCGGAAAGCTTGATGGGAGAGTGCATATCACGCGCCTATCGCAGCGCGGGGCACAGTGCAACGCAGAAAAGATTGCCCCCATGTATAAACACTGAAAGCGTTACAGAATACATGCATCGCTGCTGCCGGTGAGTTTTACTAGAATATTGGTGGGTCCGTCCACACCGCCGCCGAAAAGCCTCAGCACCGCCCCCAACCGAACAACAGAGATGTGAAGCGAAGCGCCGATCAAGGCAGAAGTGACCGACGGGTTCGAACCATGGTCGGAGACCTGCCAAGCGGCTTACGCGAAAGCAACACCAACGGACTTGGCGTTTTATTCAAAACTGTCGGGTTCTTGAGGAAGGTGGGTTTTGTTGAAGATCAGCGTAGGAAAGTGGGAGACAATGAGAAGAGGATGATTGGAGAAACCCGGCGATGGACGGCCCCACCTTCATTTTCTCGAAAGTAAGACCGCGCCTTTGACCGTCCGACGCACTTTGGATCCTATGTTGGCTGTATCTCCGCTGTTCAGCCCGTTTGAGGCCGCCGAACACGCACTAGCTGGCAGACACTCCTCTCCTCACATTCCACACACACGCCAACGGACAGCGGGGCGTAGACAGTGAGTCAAATTCCTCCATTCAGTCGCACGTCGTGATATAACCATTGGGGACCATAGTAATTCCACTGAACCCAAGGTGAAACCTCGTGCCCGAAAGATTTGAACTCGACGCCTCGTTAACCGGTTTCCGGCAGATCCACGGGTGGATCCACCAGACGCTCCAAATGATCACTTTGCCCCTGTCAACGAACTCGCGACCTGACCTCCAGGCGAGACGCTTCTGTGGAATTTGACGAGGAATGATGGCTGGAAGGTCATGGACACGTTGTCAAATATCCTGGCCATACGGAATCCCTATACCAGGACTGTGTTCAGGAGTATTTCGACTCGTTCTTCAACGGTATCCCTCCAGGAGGTAGCCCAGGATCTCGTTTACGAGCTCCTGGGGTAGGTTCTCCCATCCAGCGCCGGTGAGTCACTTGGAGATCCCATTGATCCCGGCCGAAAACTAATACTCTGACGGGGTGAATGGAACCGTGGTCAATGAGGGAACCCCCCACCTTTATTGTTATATAGGATGGGATGCTGTCGGGGTACATCTAAGGGGTCGGGCGTAAATACGGGTACAATTCAAAGACAGTCTCTATCTGACCGATAAAAATGTGAATATGGGGAATCACGCTGCTTACTCCAGTGATCACTTGAAGGAGCTCCGCGAATGACTCGCTATCTGAGAGTTCCTCGTACGGCCCCCATCTCTGTCGGTCGACCTTGATAGGTGCAAGCCACTTGGTTGGGAGGCCCTCCAAATGGTAGCACTTGTAACCGCCTGCACCGTACCGCTTAGCGGCTCTATGATGATGGTATTCGTCTCGGGCAGTGGGTGCATAACACCTCAGCCAAAGGCTTGGTCCTCTCGTGAAATGGGAACCTGTTATCGAGTTCTGCCGATTCGAACTTGGCGAGGTAGGTGTCCACATGCCCGAACCATGATAGTGATGGGTGGGAGTTGATGGTGCGGACTCGACATCTGTTACTGTAGGTAGTTCAACATATTTACTCTATCTTTACAACGTTCTTGGTGAAGTGAAGGATACGGATCCCCGCAATTTCTCCGCGATGAAGCTTATCGGGGTGCACGACTTCTACAGACCGGCGATAGTACTATACAAACTTTGATGCATGTACTCGCGAATCCAGGTGAATATCAAACCCATACTATAAGGCAACTTTCAGGACCCCCGTCCGTTGCGCTGGGCCACGGATATATTGGCTCCGAACGCTGGGACCATCAAACATCATCAGACCTCTCAAACAAACACAAGATCCTGCGGGTGTTTTTTCAAAAACGAGCCATCGAACTGCAAGCGGTTGTATATAGGATGGTATATGGTATAAGATGGTGACCGGATACATCTATGGGAGGGGATGACGCGAGGCGGTCGGTAATAAATACGGGTACAGGCGTCCTATTGTTTCCAGCTTGTCAATAAAAATCTGAGCCAGGGATTGGGGAATCACGCCGCTCGCGCCAACGACTACTTGAACCATCTCCGTGAACGACTCGTGGTCTGAGCATTCCTTGTATGATTGTAGGCCGGACTTGGTAGGTACGATCCACTCGGCTGGGGCGTTCGCCAAACCGCGACCACCTTGCCGATCAGCAGCTTGCTGAGCATATCGAATCACCCAGTGGGTGTGTAACGCCTTGGCCAAAGGCCGGGTCCTCTCGTGGAGTGGGAGTATATGGTTAAGCTCTGTCGATTTGTACTTGGCGTGATAAGAGGCGCCCACACTCCCGAACCATGATAACAATGGATGGAGGTTGACCATGCGGATTCGGCCTTGGCTGTCCTTCCTCATACAGACGCAGATGTAGACGAGGCACCAGGCGAAAGACTCTGCATCGTGCCGGTAGCTACGTTGCACCTTGCCGTTAAAGGCCGCTTTGTCGAGTAGATCCAGAGCCAAGAACGGCATGGTCCCGATGTTGTCTGTCGCGCTCGGCTTCCTGTTCGGTCCGCCCTCTCGTGCTAGGTCCAAGTCGTTGAGAACCCCCCGCTTCGTCACTGGATCACACATAAGGTTGCCTATGCTGATGTCCCCGTGTTCAATACCCTTCTCCCACAGAGCCGTGGCCTGCCACGGGGTGAGTATTATGACATGACAGAGACTACAGAGACACTCACAGAACAAACAGTCCAGAAATGCGGTCAGCATGTCATCCTCGTCCAGATGTTTGATCTCCAACAGACGGTGGAACACGATGACTCGAAGGACTCGTGCGCCACTCGCGTCGAGGCCAAGAAATTCGCGGATTAGGCGCGTCGAACATGTTAGGTATGGGGGATCGATGTCGCCTAGCATCGTGGGGATATGATCCTTCACGAGTAGGTTGTCCTCCCCAATCGCTTCTGCCCTCCGGACGAACTCCGCCTCACTGATCCGGGATTCCTCCGGCCAGGAGAACTTGGCGACCAGTTTGTTACCGCGTCTGATCTCTTCGGAACTCGTCAGTTTCGAAGGTGGATCGCCGACCTTCCTGGCTCCAGCGATGCGTGTCGAGCGGCCAGTCAGGCTGATACGGCCGTAGATGAGGTCGTCCTCGGGAAAGATATCAATAGGTTCCTTCGCAAAGTTGGCTCTCAGAACGTGGCTCTGGTCGTTGACTCTCATCGACTGGATGCTTGACCCTCGAAACTCGGTGAAGGGACCCCATCGTGCCAGATCGAACCTTTGGAGGATAAGAAGGACCAAGAGGAAGTGAGGTAGGTCGTCCACGATGTCGAAGCCATCCGTTTGGATAACATTTTGCCTATCCGACCATGTAATATGGATCGTACTCCCTAGTGCGTCAGGTTCTGGGTGAGCCATACCGTATGAGGGATTTCGGGACCTGAATCATACCGAGTAGAATGAAATTGATCGAGTGAGTGATGTCGAGAGAACAAGAGAGTCTTTCGGCGGCATATACCCCGTTCAGGATGTTGGCCGGATGCTTCAGCGATAGCCCCTCGCATCTAATCCGCTTGGTGGATGGTTCCACCCCGTCTTCGTCGTGTTCTAAAGTTTCTAGCTTGTGCTTGTCATCCATCAATATCGAAGTCCTAAACCTAGTTTCCGCGGTGACGGGTGGTTTCCCCTCCGACAACCTCCCAGAGCTCCTGATGTTATCTGTGCAGGCGAGTAAGCGGCAAGAATCTTGGGAATGATATGGGTTTACATATTCTCATGGGGAGATCCTCGGAGATGAATGCAGGCTGGGGGTCGTCGGCGGGCGGGGTGTACAGCGGAACTTCTGTGAGAGCTCCAAAATCCTTATCGAAAGTCATCGGCAACTCAATGCGATTCGGTAGGGTTTCGAACTCCATCTCTACTGTCGACCAGATGTTCCTCCAGGACAGTCCGAGGTCGGACTCGGAGGTACCAAGATCGCCCAGATACGATCTGGAGTAGGGAAAAGGCTTGGCGGTAGGGCTTGCGAAAAGTCCCCATTGAAGTAATACGACGTCTGGCTTGACCCGCGGTGGTAGTTGGTGGTTCAGGGACTTGACCGAGTGGTGGTTGTGGGCGAAAACTATCTGCTTCTCGAGTTCGAACGAGGGTAGTCCTTCGATCTCAACCGCCGAAAGTTCGCCTAGGGCATAGTTGCAGGCCAGCACAAATGACGTGTACATTTCTAACTCGCTCTTGGCAGTGTAGCTAATAACGACTTAAGTACGTCCCCGAGCACCAGATCCGGGCACTTACAACTCCAAGAACCGCGTTTGCAAGGGGGTTCCGTTAGAGTTCGCCAACTCCCTCGTCTTCTCAAAGGCACGTTGCAATACATCCTCGTGGTGGACAGGGACAATTTTTTCGTTTCCAGATTGGCAGAATGCGAGTAAGAACTTGATCATTTCGGTTGCCTTGCATTGTCCTTCAAATCGGCTGAGATAGAGTTGACCATGCCGCTCGTGCTATTCGCGTGTGATTACCAGAGACACAAAACGAAAGATGTATGGACGCACTCATAGAACTGGAAAGGTTTTGTTCGTAAATAAAATTGGCCGGTCGAGCCTGAGGTAGCCTTACCACCACTGCGGTGGGGAGTGGTGTGGAGGGCATCTGCAATGGAGTCGTCAGGTATTCCCGTAATTTGCTGATCCTCAGATCCACTCTTTGGGTCACTGGGTTCGGAGGTCATGGCCCGAGACTTGGAGGTAATGGACGTGTTGGAGTTTTGCTGGCTTATAACTAGTCACGTGCAGTAACACCTGTGTCACGCGGGGTCGCGAAGGTCCGTCGACGACGCTACCGCGGTTCAGGGAAATATTCAAGTACAACGCCGGGTCACGGACCCCTGTCTGTAGGTCGCCTGAGAGTTGAACGTTGAACTACCACGGTAACATTAGTTCGATCGGAATCACCGTGTAGGCTCGGGGAGAGGGATGCATTTGCCCGGCGCGCAGTATATGCAAACACAGATCTGGGCCAAGATACATACAACATTGGGAATTCGGAGCGTAACTAAGTTGAGAGGGCTCGCCAGTGGGTTTACACCCTTGTTGGAGCCAAATTGTCAGGTGCGTAGATCCTCACTGATTGGGGCGACCGTCAAGGAGATGTCGACTGTAAGCAAAAGTCACCCGAGAGGAATACTGAACGAAACCTACACAATGCCCACTCAACGCAATGGCTTCTGCCGCAGCATTCGTCGCCGCCTTCTTGGAACCAGCCGTCCGGCTGTACTTTTCGAGCTTCTCCGTCCCATTCCCTGCAACTCATGGATAAGAGGACAAGCACCGCACGGAGAACATGGGTTGAATGCTCACAAACTTTCCAATGATTTGTTACGACGTGGGTCGATCTTTGGAGTCAGGAACGGATCACACACACAACAGTGGGAAGCGAGGGTCTACCTGGAGTGTACCGGAACATCACCCTGTGAGCAGGCTCACCAACTATCCGTTCCACCTCGGTTATCCACGGATTCGCCATGCCGAACCTGCACGCAAGAACGTTAGCCAAGGGCACTGACGATCCATATCGCCGATCTCCCGGAACAGGTTCCCTGTGCGCTGGTGCATAATTGCGATACCAGATGCATCGCAGATATTGATTTTCACCGGGGCGGAACGTTGGCGACCAAGAGCGAGTTAGGAAAACCAGACTCACGAAGGTTACGACCACGATTGGCATCGTGGAGTGGTGGTGGTAAGGGAAAGGCTTTTGATTCGCCCGTGTAAGTCATGAACCTCCCGCTGACCACTGGTTGAAATGTTGTAACCTAAGATTGAGGGAAACAGGGGAGACCAGAACAAACAAGTCCGAATTCCCGGAGCCACCGCCGAACGGTGAATACCTCCAGGTCGGCATTCACCCCGAAGGACCCGGACAATCCAGGTGGCATCCTTCGCTCTCCAGGTCTCCTGCGATCACGTTTAGACGGCCGCTGATAAACCTTATGACAGTGCTCTCCCAACGCCTGAAACTACATATTTGGGATCAGAGGTGAAGGACAAGCACATCGAAAGTGGGGCGGGGAGTGTCTCGACGACGGTGCCGCAGTAGAAAATGATTGAGGAATCCCAGGAGAGTGGCCCATTGGTTGGGCGTTTTTTTCGGACGACCTTTGTAAGAGGTACATTTTAGAGAAGGGCAGCGTTGATTACTTACTGGTGGCAAAGAGAAGAGCGTGGGGTATCGCATGGGCAGGGCAAACAAATGTAAACAAGACTCCTCGCTTCGCAGGCGTGCCCGTCCACGGGTCTCTCGTCGTCCACGCACCACATCACTTTCTCGCATCTACCTCCGTTTTTGCATGGATACCGACGCTCAACGACCGAGAGGGCAGGACACCACTTACTCCTCGTTGAATGTAACCATCGAAGCCCTCAATCTCGCGAAGGATCTCTCTGGTATCGTACCAGCTAAGGTCGTCTTTGGCTCCGTCAGTTCCCTCCTGACGATGATCAGGGTGTGTTTCCTCCCGCTCTCCGACGATCGTGCTTTGGTTTCACATGTATCCAGGACTCCCTTATTAACAAACAAGACTACGTCGAGCTGGGGTTGGGCTGTGCTGATGTTTGCAAGGCCCTTGACCGGGGAGTGAATGGAAAGAAATTGGATGACCTCAACCAGTCTGTGTTCGAAGCGATGACTCAGTTAACGACGTGAGTTGTACTGGTGATGTGCAGCTTAGATAGCTCACCGACCATGTTCGTGATCGCAGAACCGTAGCGGAGATCCAAAGAAAGATTGTCAAACGGAGTGGACGGAATTCACTCTCTCGGCTTTTTCATGCGAAGAATGATAAGGAAAGGATTGCCACATGGAAGTTGGACCTCAATCGGGTCCTTCACACCTTCAATGTATGTCCAGTTGGTTCTGCTCTGCTGTCACTAACTTCTCCCTTTCAGACCGAACTAGCGATCAATACCCATGCATTGATTTTGGATATTCATAATATTGTAATAGGCCAAGAAGGTGCTGATGGTCAACCCTACTCAGTAAGCATAACTTTCTATCTATCAACCTCAGGGGACTGACAACCCCATAGACTCATGCAAGGACAATGATAACAAAGCCCATGAGATCCACAGTCCTACCCCCACACAGCCCCCCTCCTGCAGAGTCACCTCCTCCAGCACTGAGGGATTGTTTTGGACGTGATGAACTCATTGAGAAGATTGTTGGCCTTGCAGAAACCCTCACTCCAATTGCCCTCCTTGGTGTAGGGGGGATTGGAAAAACATCTATCGCATTGGCTGTCCTTCACCACAACCACATCAAAAAACAGTTTGGAGATGATCGACGGTTTATCCGCTGTGACCAGTTCCCTACGTCATGTACACACTTCCTCAGCCAACTCTCCAAGGTCATTGGTGCAGGGGTTGAAAACCCTGAGGATCTAGCTCCCCTTCGACCCTTCCTATCCTCAAGGAAGATGCTCATATTCCTTGATAATGCTGAATCCATTCTTGACCCACAAGGGGTGAATGGCAAGGAGTTCTATGCTGTGGTGAAGGAGATGAGTCAAATCAGCAATATTTGTCTCTGCATTACATCTCGTATCACCATTGTTCCACCTACCTGCAAGATTATCAACGTCCCAACATTATCCAAGGATGCTGCCCATGATACCTTCAATCATATCTATGAGGGGGGTGGACAATCTGATTTGATCAACAGTATCCTGGAACAACTTGATTTTCACCCACTGTCAATCACCTTACTTGCCACCATTGCACACTACAACAAGTGGGACACCAACCGACTGGCCACGGAATGGGGGAGGCAGCAAACAGATGTGCTTCATACAAAGCACAATGAGAGCTTTGCTGCTGCTATTGAGGTTTCACTGGCATCGCCCTTGTTCCAAGAACTTGGCCCCAATTCCCGTGACCTCCTTGGGGTTATTGCTTTCTTCCCTCAAGGTATTGATGAAAACAACCTTGACTGGTTATTTCCCACCCTCTCCAACACAGCAAACATCTTTGATAACTTCTGTATTCTCTCCCTCACATATCGAAGAAATGGATTTATCACAATGTTGGCACCGCTTAGGGCCTACCTTTGTCCCAAGGATCCAACATTGTCTCCACTTCTCCAAACAGCCAAGGATTGCTATTTCTGTCGGTTATCAGTTGATGTTGTTCCTGGCTGGCCTGGCTTTGAAGAGGCAAAATGGATTAGGTCAGAGGATGTGAATGTTGAACACATGCTTGATGTCTTCACATCCTGTGACATGAATTCAGTTGATGTCTGGGAAGTCTGTGGTTATTTCATGGAACACCTCTTCTGGCATAAAAAGCGGCCTGTTGTCCTGGGTCCAAAGATAAAAAATCTCCCAGAGAATCATGCATCTAAGCCAGATTGTTTGCTCCAGCTCTCACGACTGTTTGACTTAGACTCAGTTGGAGGTTGCATGGAGTCCAAACAACTTCTTGTTTATGTCCTGGAACTCTGGAGAGAGCAGGGGAATGATCCCCAGGTTGCCCAGACATTGAGGGTTCTATCTGATACAAACCGGCGGTTGGGCCTGCGTGAGGAAGGGATACAGCAGGTGGAAGAAGCATCAGGAATTTATGAGCGACTAAACAGCATATCAGGTCAAGCACACACTTTGCAAGAGCTTGGCCAGTTGTTGTATGAAAGTGACCAGCTTGATGCAGCAGAAGAAGCTATATCCAAAGCTATTATTCTCCCCTTGGATGTGGGCCAGGAATATATGTCCTGCAGATGTTACCGTATCCTTGGCTGTATCTGTCATTCCAAGGGTGAGACAGAGAAGGCCATCAATCACTTCAAGACAGGCATTAAAATGGCATCCTCTCCCAATTGGCATGGCCATCTCTTTTGGAGCCATTATGGCCTGGCAGAGCTGTTTTCCAAGCAGGAGAGGTTTGATGATGCACATGACCAGGTTATGTCTGCCAAGTTGCATATAAATGATGATAAATACCTTCAGGGCCGCACAATGCACCTTCAGGCTAGGATTTGGCGTAGCCAACGTCGGTTCAAAGAGGCAAAAGCTGAAGCTTTGCGTGCTGCTGAGGTTTATGAGGAGCTTGGGGCTACAACAGACCTGGAGGTCTGTAAAGAAACTCTCTTGATTATTGAAAGGGCTATAAATGAGTAAGCAGTCTCTCACAGATAAGTTTCAGGAGTAAGTTCCTAGAGATGGTACTCTTTTTGACACCTATTAAATCTCTATTCTCAGCTCAGGATACCTGCTGGGATTGACACAATCTGGTATAATCTAGTTTCTGGAAAGTTTTATATTCCATCATTTCTTGTGGGGGCAACTTACCCCTCATCTCCACATGTGACCCTTTATCATATGTTACTTCCTGTCTTCACTTCACCCAGTACCCTGTATATACATCATCTGTCTTACCTCCTCCTATCCCTAAAGGTACACTGTCCTGCCTCATTTTGGCACAGTGTCCAGATTGTTTGTTCCCCCTTTCCTGCAGAGATTAGTATGTATATACCATGTCCTAGTTACCCCTAATGAAGCTTTTGTCACGGGTGTTAGGCGCGGCTTACTGTTGGTTGACTAGAGGGATAGTGTTGGGGTTATGGAGGGCGAAGGGGGGAGAGTCGGGAATGATTGGAGGCGAGGGGGGCTGGTCGGGGACCAAGGCATAGTTGAATATGGGGGGGTAAGGAGCGATGGGGGCAAAGTAAGCTTGGCAGAACTCCTCAAGGAAGTGAAGAAAACCCACGGAGTTTTCTTCGAGTTCTTCTTCCTGGAGGAAGAGTAGTTCTGCTAG
>Ga0307516_10009785_pt1 | contig 10636 bp, 8 predicted proteins | sample 19_EM_MG_FD_203310 | JGI IMG/M metagenome (GOLD analysis project Ga0307516, IMG submission 203310) | Populus trichocarpa ectomycorrhiza microbial communities from riparian zone in the Pacific Northwest, United States - 19_EM | ecosystem: Host-associated > Plants > Roots > Unclassified | place...
ATTGCGACGACAACGATCCACTCGTCAGCAGCAAGGCCGCGGAAGTGTGCGGCAACAAGAAAGACGACAATTGTGACGGCTCGGTCGACGAGCCAGGTTGCGTCGCACCGCAATACGACACTTGCAAGAGCGCACTGCAAGTGACCGAGCCCGGCTACTACGACATCGACTTGACCGCGACCGCGCTCGACAACCCCACGCCTTGCGCCACTGAAATGGCTGGCTTCCGCGACGCGGTGCTCAGTGTCGTCGTGCCCGAGGGCGGCCCGTTCGACGTCGACGTGACGGCCAAGCTCGACTCCGGAAAGCTCTCGCTCGCCACGGCAGATAGCTGTGGCGATGCGGCTTCGGTCACTTGCGAGCCGTCGTTTACGGCGCCCGAGGGGGCGAGCGTCGCGCGCTTGCTGCTCCGCGGGCTAGAGGCGGGCAGCTATCCGCTTTACGTTGCCGCAGACTCCGAAGCCATCGCGCAGGTTCACGTCGATTGGCGCCCTCAAGAGCCGCAGGCAGGCGACCTTTGCGAAGACGCACTACAGCTCACGGCGGACGGCCCGCCGGTGCTGTTTCGCTTGCCCGGCTACGCCCAGGACGTCGCCTCCGCTTGCCAGCCCTTGAGCGGTGACGGCTTTGCGACGTTCACGCTCGAACAGGCTAGCGACATCACGCTGATCGCCGAAGCCCAGAACGACCTCGGCACGCCGGTCCTTTCGCTGCTCGACGAAAAGTGCAAAACCGAGCTTACTTGTCGGCACAGTCAGCCCGGGCGACTCTTCGAGCGAAACCTCGCGCCTGGCACCTACCGAGTGATGGTCGCCGCCACCGGACCGGACGACGTGAGCGTGCGCCTCGAGACGGGACCTGTCAGCGACGCCCCGCCGGGCGAAGGCTGCGCCGCGGCGCTGCCGCTGGTCGCCGGTGTGGAGCAGGTGATCGACCTTCAGGATCACGACGACGCGGTCAACCCGAAGTGTCTGGCAGGCGCGCCCGACGCGAGCTTCGAGTTCACGCTCGACGGCCAGGGCGACGTGGCGCTGGTCGGTCGTTTCTCCGACGGCGACCAGGGCGCGGTCAGTCTCGCCAACAGCAGCTGCAGCGCGAGCAGTGCTTGCAGCACGGGGCTCGGCACGCAGCGCGCGCTGCGCTACGGCCTGTCAGCCGCGACGTACCGCGCAGTCATCGAGTCCGCGAGCGGCAATCCGGTCGGCATCAGCTGGTTCGAGCGCCCAACCGCCGCGCCCGTGACCGTCCCGTTCGCCGACAATTGCGATCAGCTGGTGACGATTCCCGAGGTCGGGGGACGCTTCAGTGGCAACACCAGCAACGCGTTTCCGGACTTTTCAGCGGGCTGTGACGTGGGTGGCCAGAGCGACGGCGGCGCGCCGGACCAAATCTTGAAGCTCAGCTTGAGCGCTGCGCGCCGGGTCATCTTCGACATGCAGGGCAGCGCCTATGACACGATGCTTTCAGTGAGGCAGGGTCAGTTTTGCCCCGGCATCGAGCTGCCTCTGGCGTGCGCCCCTGGCTACGTGGCTTCACGGAGTTACCTGGATCTGGATTTGCAGGCAGGTGACTATTTCGTGCAAATCGATGGTTACGACGGCGCAGCGGGTGCGTGGAAACTGGATGTTTTCACGGCAGCGCTTTGAAGCCGTAGCTGCGGGTCGTAGCAGCCTTGGCCTCCATCGCCGACAGGCGTAGGCTGCCGTCATGCGCCGTGTTGCCGACCGGACGCTTTGGGCATGCTTGCTCGTGCTCTCTTTCGTAGCGTCTGCGCGAGCCGACCCGGGTTCGAAGCTGGCCGCTGCCGCTCGGGCCAGCGATGCTCGCGTCATCACGGAGCGCGAGCGCGAGGCGCTTGGCGCCGGCAGCATGGTGTCGCGCCCGCTCAGCTTCGACGACGCCGGGGGCCACTACGTGGGCGGCGTTTCGTACCAGGTCGTCGATGCACGTCCGGAGCTGGTGCTGGCTGCACTTTCGGATGTGAACAATTGGCCGGATGCGCTGCCACGCACGAAGAGCGCGCGCTTGCTGAAAACAGTCGGCGGTCTCTCGCGCGTCGAGCTGGTCCAGGGCAGCGCGCTGGTGGACGCCCGCTACACGGTCGTGCTCGAGCGCGCCGACGCCGACACCATCCGCTTCTGGATGGACCCGGCATTTTCGCACGACATTCGTGACGTCTGGGGCTTCTTCCGCGTGAAGGCTCTGCCCGGCGGGCGTTCGCTAATCACGGTGGGTGCAGCGCTCGATCTGGGCGACGGCCTCACGCGCATGCTGTTCGAGGACCGAATTGCCCATATGCTGCTCCGGGCCCCACGCCAAATCCGGGCTTTCGTAGAGCCGCGCGCCCTAGCTCTGTCCGGCGCTCTGGCGCCCTAAAGAGAGCCGCGCGCGCTGGCACTGTCCGGCGCTCTGGCGCCCTAAAGAGAGCCGCGCGCAGCGCTGGTCCGCGCCGGGCTAATTGCGGTAGAAAGCGGCTGATGCTCGCCCGCGTCCTGGTTATCGCGCTCAATACTTATCGAGAAGCCGTTCGCGCTCGCATCCTGCACGGTCTGTTCGCGCTGGCACTGGCCACCACGGGCTACTCGCTGGTGGTCGGGGCCTACACCGCGAAGAACCAGCTGCGGGTAGTCAGCGATTTGGGGGCGGCCGCCGTCTCGCTCTACGCCATCATCGTCGCCGTCGTGCTCGGCGCGACATCGCTGTATCGCGAGCTCGAGCTCAAGACGCTGTTCCCGATTTTGGCCCGCCCCGTGAGCCGCACCGAATACCTGGCGGGCAAGTACTTCGGTACGCTGCTGCTGCTGCTGGTGTTCGTTGCCGCCAATACCGGCGTCGTGCTCTTGGCGACCGCAGCCATCGCGGGTCGTGGGCTATCGACGGTGCTGGGGCTCGCGCTCGGCAGCGCCGCGGCACTGGGCGCGGTCGGTTATTTCGAGCGCCGCAGCATCACCTATTTGCCGATGGCCTGGGCGGCGTTCCTGACTGTCGCCGGCGCGGGGCTTTCATCGGGGGCTCCGGATGACCGGCGCGTGCTTTTGGGGCTCGGCGTATTGACGATGTGCGAAGTGGGCATCGTGGCCGGCGTCGCCACGCTGTTCTCGTCATTTTCGTCGCCGTTTTTGACCGCGGTTTTTACCTTCGGTCTGTTTCTGATCGGACGTTCGGCGGACACGCTGGCGCGCCTACCCGTGCGGGTTTTTGGGCAGTTTCTTCACGATCTGTGCGCCGGCCTGAGCAAGGTCGCGCCCAACTTGATGCTGTACGTCCCGCCGCGTTCGCTGCTGACGGGTGAGGCGTCGGCCGTGCCCCTGTGGTCCTACGTCGGTAGCGCCGCGCTGCACGCGGCGTCTTGGTCGCTGCTCTTGCTAGCCTTGGCGAGCATGATCTTCCGGCGCCGCGACTTCATATGAGCGCACCCTCCGGACTTGCGCGAGCGCTGCGCTCGCTGTTCTGGGCGGCCTCCGCGCTGGCGCTGTTCGGCGGCGTGGCGACGCTGCGCGCAGTGCTCGACGGCGAGCGCGAAATCGCTGCCAGCGACGCCGCCTTCGACGCCAACGACCTGCACGGCGCGATTCAACACGCCCGGCGCGCGGCGTCGGCCTACGCTCCCCGAGCCGCGCATGTCGAGCGCGGCTACGCGCGGCTGTTGGCGGTCGCGCGCGGTGCCGAGGCAACCGGCCAACCAGACGTGGCGATGCTGGCCTGGCAGGCAGAGCGGGCGGCGGCGCTGGAAAGCGCCTCGCTGTGGCAGCCGTTTCCGGAGCGGCTCGAGGAAGCGAATCGCAACCTCGCCCGGCTTTCGGCGCTCAAAGCCGGCGCCGAGCCCGAGCGCGCCGAGGCCGCCCAGCAGCTCTTCAAACATGCCCAGGACGAAAGCGCCCAGCGCGCGCCTTGGGGGGCGTTCTTGGCTCTGGGCCTGCTGGTCGCCGGGCTCGGCCTGGGCTGGTTTGCGCTCCGCGCGCTTGCGCCTGATGGCCGCATCGAGTGGTCGCGCGGGCGCTGGGGCCTTTTGACCTTCGGCCTGGGGGCGGCTTTATGGGCCCTGGCCGCCTTTCACGGCTAGGCTCGGGGGGTGACAGGCCTCGCTCGAGGAGCCAATGATCCTGCGCTAGCCGCGGTGGTCGAGCGCTTCGCCGAATACTTGGAGCTCGAACGCCGCTCGTCGCTCAACACCGTGCTGGCCTATCGCCGCGACCTGAGCGGGCTTTCCGCCTTTTTGCGCGAACGCCTCGAGCGCGAGCCAACGCTGAGCGATGTCACGCGTATTTCGCTGCGCAGCTGGCTGGGCAGCGTCGCCGGAGCGCTCGCCCCCGCCAGCATCGCGCGCAAGCTCTCGAGCGTGCGCGCCTTGTACGTCTTCCTCGGCCGCAGCGGCGACGTGCGCGAGAACCCGGCCGCCTTGCTGCAAAGTCCCAAGCTCAGTCGCGGCTTGCCGCTCGTGCTCAGGCCCGAGGCGGCAGCAGAGGTGGTCGAGTCGCCCGACCTGGCGCCGCTCGGCAGCGACGTGGAGAAGCTGCGGGACCGCGTCATGCTCGAGCTTTTGTACGGCTCGGGTTTGCGCGTGAGCGAGCTCGCCGGCCTCGATCTCGAGGCCGTGAACCTGCGCGCCTGCGAAGTGCGCGTGCTCGGCAAGGGTAGCAAAGAGCGCATGGTGCCCATGAGCGGCAAGGCGCTCGAGGCGCTCGAGGTCTACCTGCCGCGTCGCCACGAGCTTAGGCACCGGCGCACGGGGTTCATCCACGACCAGGCACTGCTGCTCACGCGCCGCGGACAACGCCTCGGCGTGCGGCGGATTCAAACCTTGGTCCAGCGTTACGGCGCGCTGGGCGCGGGCCGACCCGATCTCCACCCCCACGCCCTGCGCCACTCGTGCGCCACGCATCTGCTCGAAGGCGGCGCCGATTTGCGGGTGATTCAAGAGCTGCTCGGTCACTCGAGCCTGGCGACCACGCAGCGCTACACCCACGTTTCGCTCGACCAGCTGCTGACCGTCTACGACAAGAGTCACCCGCTGGCGCGCGCGAAGCGCACCCGTTCGGGGTAGGCTCCGCGCCGTGAAGCTAGCGGCAACGAAGTCGGAACGGAGCTCGGCGTTGGCAAACGCCCTCGAAGGCCTGCTCGGGGCGCTGACCGGCGCTTCACTCGGCGCGCTGCTCAGCGGTAGCATCGACGCTCGAGCGGCCAGTGGCGCCTCGGGTACTGGCGGGCTCTTGCCGGCCTGCTTGGGTTTGGCGGCACCGCTGGCCTTGCCGGTGGGACTCGCCGTGTGGGCCTTTCGGCTGGTGTTTTGGGGCGCCGACGCCTGGTCTCCGCTGAGGTTCTGGCGCGCGCTCGAGCAGGAGCGGGGGGCATCACGTAGCGCTTGGCTGGTGATGCCGCCGCTGGTCGCGCTCTCGGCCTTGCTCGGCTTAGTCGTGGTCTCGGGTGTATCGGCACGGCTCTTCGGCTTGCCATTGACAGGAGCGTCGGCGTTTGCGCTTGCGCCGCTGAGCGTCGTGCCCTTGCTTTTCGCTCTGCTCGGTGGCGCGCGGGTGCTGGCGCTCGGCTGGGGGCCGCGGCTGAATGCGCCGAGCGCAAGTCCGCGGCTGTCTCTAGCGGCCTCGGTAGCCGGTTTCGTGGTCGGGCTCAGCCTACTGATTGCGCTGGGCGAAACCGGCGGCGGCGGCGGTGCCTTTCGCATTTTAGGTGTGCTGCGCCGGCCGGAGCTCGATTTGCGAGCGCCGGGACTGTTGCTGGTCTTGGCGCTCTCGGCCCTGCTTTGGCCCAGCCCCAGGCGCCTGGGCGGGATTTTGCTGTCGCTCTTGTGCGTCGCCGCGCCCGAGCTACTGACCTGGCAGGCTGCGCGCGGCGCCACGCTGCCCGAGACAACCGCGCTCGCGATTGAGCGGCAGGCGCCGCTCGGTCGCGTGGCGCTCGCCGTCTTGCGCCGGCTCAGTGATCGCGACCACGACGGCGTCAGCGCCGCGTTTGCGGGCGGAGACTGCGACGATCACGACCCCAGCGTGAGCCCGCGCGCCATCGATGTGCCTGGCAACGGCAAGGACGAGGACTGCCAGGGCGGGGACGCCAAGCCTGTCGAGCTCGCGGCCGTATCGCCCGACGCCGAGGCCGCCGCCAAAACTGCGCGCGAGCAGCTGCCCAGCGATCTCAACGTGATTCTGGTGACCATCGACACGTTGCGGGCTGATCTCGGCTTCTTGGGCAACCCGCGCAATGTGTCGCCCAACCTCGACGCGCTCGCCAAGCAGAGCGTCGTCTTCGAGCACGCTTACTCGCTGGCTTCTTACACCGGCAAGAGCATGGGGCCGCTCATGATCGGCAAATATTCGAGCGAGCTCGACGGCGGCTTTCTGCACTTCAACAAATACTCGAAGCGCGAAACCTTCGTGCAAGAGCGGCTGCAGGCCGCCGGTGTGCGTACGCTCAGCGTGCAAGGTTACTGGTACTTTTTCAAAGATGCCGGTTTCGAGCGGGGCTTCGACGTGCTCGACACCAGTGCGGCGCCGCCCGGCATGTCCGTCGAAGGCGACCAGTCGTCGAACAGCGACCGACAGAGCGACGCCGCCATCAAGCAGCTACAAGCCCCCGAGCTTCAGCAGCGGCGTTTCTTCATGTGGATGCATTTCGTGGATCCGCACGCCGAGTACGCGCCACACCCCGGGCACGATTTCGGTCCCAAGCAACGCGACAAATACGACGGCGAGGTGGCCTTCGTCGACGAGCACTTGGGGCGCGTGCTCGCGGAGCTCGAAAAGACGCCGTTCGCGGGCCGCACCGCGGTCGTCGTGACCAGCGATCACGGCGAGGCGTTCAACGAGCATGGCATGATTCGCCATGGCTTCGAGCTTTGGGAAGAGCTGGTGCACGTGCCGTTGATCATCAAGGTGCCTGGCCTTGCCCCGCGCCGCGTCGCGGCGCGCCGTAGCGCGATCGGCATCGTGCCTACCTTGCTCGACCTGTTCAAAGTGCCGTTCGAAGCGCACAAGCCGACCGACTTTCTGAGCGGCGAGTCGCTGCTGCCGGATCTGTTACGCCGTGCCGGCGAGCCCGATCCGGACATGCCGGTCTTCGTGGACATGGCGCGCGGTCCGTACAACGACGAGCGGCGAGCCTTGATCGAGGCTGATCAGAAGCTCACGCTGAGCGAAGGGCGCGTGCTCGGTCTCTACGATCTCGCGCAAGATCCGGGAGAAAAACACGATTTGTCCGGCGAGCGGGCGCGCGTCTCAGCCATGCATGGCGAGCTTTTGAAATTCACGACCCGGCTGCGCCCCGTGCCCATGCCGCGGCCATGACCTCGCTCTCGGCGAGCAGGCCCGGCAGGCCGCCGGTGTGCACGAACAGCGCTCGCTCGGGTTTGCGCGGCAGCTGCGAGAGGCCGAACAGCGCTTTGCCGGTGTACGCGGGATCCAAGAGCAGGCCCGAAAGCTGCGCCACCTCGAGCATGAAATCGAGCTGCTCTGGGCTCGCCTGGCCGTAGCCAGGTCCTTTGAACTCGTCGTAGATATCGAGCGCGCTGGCTGTGCCGAGCGTCGGATCGAGGCCATGCGCTTGCGTCACGATGTCCGCGATCACGGTCTCGAAGTAGGCGCGGTCGTCGCACACCGCGAACGCTGCGGCGCGCTTGGCGACGCCGGGAAAGCGCGTGAGCCCGAGGGCGATCCCGGCGGCGGTGCCGCCTGACCCGCACGCGAAGGCGATCAGGTCGAGCTCTGGTGGTAGCTCGCCGCGCGTTTGCTGCTCGAAAAGCTCTTCGACGGCAGCAACGTAGCCGAAGCTGCCGAGACCATTCGAGCCGCCTTCGGGAATGACGTACGCGCGCTCTCCGTGCGCGGACAGCGACGCCGCCGCGCCGGCCATCAGCTGCTCGCGATTTCGGTATTGCTCGGGCGTAATGTAGCGAATCTCGGCCCCCACCAAGCGATCGAGCAGCAAGTTGCCGACCGCGGCGGGCGGTGTCGTCGGCGTGAGGCTGCGCAAGAATAAGAGCGAGCTCAGCCCGAGCTCACGCGCCAAGATGGCGGTCGCGCGTGCGTGATTCGATTGCAGCCCGCCGCAAGTGATGACCCGGGTTGCGCCTTGCGCCAGCGCATCGGCCAGCAGGTATTCGAGCTTACGGATCTTGTTGCCCGCGGCCGCCCCGGACGTCATGTCGTCACGCTTCACCCACAGCTCGAAGCCGAGCCGCGCGTCGAGCGCGCGATTGTGCCAAATCGGCGTCGGAGCGTGACACAGCAGCAGCCGCTTCATAACGGCTCGATCCTGACGATCAGCGCGCCTTTTTCGACGGCGCTCGGGGCCGTCAGCGGGAGCTCGACGACGACGCCGTCGAGCGGGGCGAGTAGCTCGTTTTCCATTTTCATCGCTTCAATCACGGCCAAGGCTTGGCCCGCTTTTACTCGCGCGCCGACGCTGGCGAAGATGCGCAAAAGCTTACCCGCCATGGGCGCGATCACGGCGCCGGCCGAAACGCCGTTGCTGGACCCAGCGCCGGCGGGTCTCGTCCGCTGGACCCGTGCCGACAGCCGTCGCGGCGCGGCGCCCGGCTCGCCGCTGGCTGAGACGTCGGCCCACAGCTCCGCGCCCCGGCGCGCGCTCACGAGCTCGAGCTCACCCCAAGGGGTAACGACGCGCTGGCTGCCGTCGGGGCGGCTGTGTACGACCACCAGCTCGGGCTTGCCGTCGGGGCCGCGCAGCACCACGCCACGCGCAGTGAGCTCGACATCGAGCTCGTAGACCGTGCCCTTGCGCTCGAGTGTGTACTTCATGACCAGCGCCTCAGAAGGTTAGCCCGAAACCGGCCGTGGTCAGCGCCTGCGTGCCCAGGTGCTCACCGTTTGCAGCGTTGAAGGCCGAGCCTGGAAACGCCAGCGCCCCTTCCAGCGACAGGCGCACGAGCAGAGGGGCGTCGAGCGGAAGTGTCAGCTCGGCTCCTAGGTCGAGCTCAGTTCCGAGGGCCCGCCCGACCGGCTTGCCACCGTCGAAATTTTGGCGCACGCCGCTCACGGCCAGAGCGCTCGGATCGACGACGCTGGTCGTCGCCGACGCGACCACGCCGCCCGCTTTCAGCGCAAGATCCGGCGTCGGGCGCAAGAGCAAGACCGGATTCAGATAGCTTGCGCCCGCGACGCCGCCGCGCGTGGCCAGGCCTTCGACGCGCGCGTCGCCAGCTGCTGCATTCCGGCTCGCCAAGAGCGCCTGGGCGCGCGATGTTTTGAAGCGCAGGAGCTCGCCGAACAGCAGCATGCCCACGCCATGATTGGGGTTCATGACGAAGCGATGCAGCTCGGTGTCGCTTGGATCGGCGTCGCCCGACGCCATACCCCACTCGAGCGAGACGACCACGTGAGCGAAGCGGCGAGAGTCCTCGATGCGCTCGAGCGCCGCACCGGCGCGGATCGCGAATGCCGCGGACGTGAGCGTCTGCTCGTCGCCAGCTCCAAAAGCCGTGGCTTCGTTGACCTCGCCGACCCTGTAAGCGATCTCGTAATCGCCGAAGAGCTCGCCGGGGCGGCCGGGCAAGGGGCTGCGAAAACCCCCGGAGAGGTCGAAGAGCAGGCTCTGGGCGCCGGCGCGCGTGTCGCGCTTGGCGAGCGTTTCGTAGCGCGCTAGCAGGGCCAAGTGGGCCCTACGGGTCGGGGCGTACTCGGCGCCAAGCCCGACGCGAAACAAGCGGTCGCCGTCCGTGAGCGACAGGCGCCCATCGCTTGCGAGCACCTCGCCGCTGGCCCCGACGCGCAGCGTCGAGTCCGCCACGCCGCTCAAGACCTGCAGGCGTTCGTAAGTGGCGGGGGCGTCTGGTGTGCCGAACCAACGCGGCTGGTCGCCGTCCGCGTCGACGAGACCCATTCCCAGTCGAGCGGTCGTATGACCGAGTGAGACCTCGCCGAGTCGGCCGCGCAGCGTGAGTCGCAACATGCGCGCGTGAAGCCGCACCGGCTGCTGGCGATCGAAATCCGTGCCGTTGTCGGGCACGGCGTCAGGCACTTGGCCGTAGATCATGCCGCGCGGAAAATCTGCTTCGGCGCGCAGCTCCGCGTGGGTACCGAACAGACCGAGCCCGCGCAGCCGCAGCCAGTGATACAGGCGTGAGGTCTGGCCGAGCGAAGGGGCGCTACCGGCGACGGGCGCGAGCGGCAGCGCGGTCAAGAAGGTCTGGCGCGCTTCGTACTCGCCATCGAGGCGGATTTTGACGGCGGCGGGCTCTGGCTCGGGCTCGCGCTCGTGGCTGCTGGGCAGCACCACGGATTCGGCCAGCGGTTGGCTGGCAACGGGCGGAGGGGGCGGCTCCGTTGCGCGCGCCGCCGCGCAGGTCAAAAGCGACGCTGCGGCGGTCCGAATGCGCACGGCCGGCAGGCTATCAGAAAGAAAGCTGGTCATCGCCCGGCTGTTTCGCGCAAACCACGGTGATGCGCGAAGGCGAGTAGATGAAGAGCGTGACGGCTCCGGCCAGCAGCGTAAACGGGTCGGGCTCGATGCGGATTTCGGCCCAACCGCGCGGGCAGGCTCGAGCAAGATCATAGCGCTCGTAGCCGCGCACCGTGCCGAAGAGAAAGCCCGGGTGCCAACGCTCTTCGAAGCCGGCCGCGGTCTTGCCGGGCGGCTCGCCCGAGCGCAGCGTGGTCGTCGCGTAACC
>Ga0307516_10009786_pt1 | contig 10635 bp, 13 predicted proteins | sample 19_EM_MG_FD_203310 | JGI IMG/M metagenome (GOLD analysis project Ga0307516, IMG submission 203310) | Populus trichocarpa ectomycorrhiza microbial communities from riparian zone in the Pacific Northwest, United States - 19_EM | ecosystem: Host-associated > Plants > Roots > Unclassified | place...
GCGGCGAGCAGCAACGCCAAGAACGTCTTTCTCATCGACATCTCTCCCTTTGCGCATCAAGGCGGGCTTTTGCTGCCCGGTCTCGTTAGTTAACATGTTATATAATTGGCCCGGGTTTTCAAGCCGGCCATCGCGCCGCAGCGCTTCGCTTGGCTCCAATGAAAAAATCTACTCCCGGCGCATCTTGCAGTGCGGTGCAGTGCAAGACATTGTTCGCTTCACCGGCTCGTCTTAAGTCCTTGGCGAAAATTGTTATATGATATAATTATCGTTACAATACGTGCCGCGTTCATCGGCGTGCCAACCTTTATTCGACCATGGGAGCAGGGAATTGCGGACAAAAGTCGCAATCATAGGCGGAGGGCCGGCGGGATTGTTGCTCGGGCAACTACTTCACCGCTACGGCATCGACAACGTGCTGCTGGAGCGCCAGACGCCGGAATATGTGCTCGGCCGGATCCGCGCCGGCCTGCTCGAGGAGGGCACGGTGGCGCTGCTCGACGAGGTCGGCGCCGGGACGCGCGCCCATCGCGAGGGCCTGATCCACCACGGCGTGGAGCTTGCCTTTGGCGGTGCGCGGCATCGCATCGACATGCACGCCGCCACCGGCAAGACGGTCATGATCTACGGCCAGACCGAGGTGACGCTCGATTTGATGAACGCGCGCAAATCCGCCGGCCTCACCACGGTCTACGAGGCCAGTGAGGTCAAGCCGCATGATTTCGACACCGACCACCCGCGCGTCACCTGGGTCAAGGACGGCGTCACCCACGAGATCGAATGCGACTTCATCGCTGGCTGCGACGGCTTCCACGGCGTCAGCCGCGCCAGCGTAAAGCCTTCCGCGATCCAGACTTTCGAGCGAATCTATCCGTTCGGCTGGCTCGGCATCCTGTCGGAGACGCCCCCGGTCAGCCCTGAGCTGATCTATTCCAGGCATGCGCGGGGCTTTGCGCTCTGCACCATGCGCTCGACCCATCGCAGCCGCTACTATGTGCAATGTCCGCTCGACGACCATATCGACCAATGGCCGGACCACCGCTTCTGGGACGAATTGAAGCTTAGGCTCGACCAGAAGGCGGTCGACGAACTCGTCACCGGGCCGTCGATCGAAAAGAGCATCGCGCCGCTCCGCAGCTTCGTTGCCGAGCCGATGCGGTTCGGCCGCATGTTCCTGGCCGGCGACGCCGCCCACATCGTGCCGCCAACCGGCGCCAAGGGCTTGAATCTCGCGGCCAGCGACGTGCATTATCTCTCGCACGCGCTACGCGAATTCTACGACGAGAAATCCGCAGCCGGCATCGACGGCTATTCGGCCAGGGCGTTGGCGCGGGTCTGGAAGGCGGTGCGGTTTTCGTGGTGGATGACCTCGATGCTGCACAAATTCCCCGATGAGGGAGAATTCGGCGCACGGATCCAGCTCGCCGAGCTGGACTACCTGGTCAGTTCGAAGGCGGCATCGGCGTCGCTGTCGGAGAATTATGTGGGGTTGCCGTTTTAGAAAAACGCCGTCATTGCGGGCCAACGGGTCGCAGTGACAGAGGGAACAAGCAGTCGTCCACTTTCAAACAAAAGTCGAAATCACGTTTAAAACTTTGTAGGCGGTGCATTGCGGCGTCAGTTCGCGTTCAGTGACGGTCATCATCGTCAATGCGCGAGCTGTGAAATGGCAACCACCGAAATCCCCGCAGGCTTCGAGCCTCACTCTCGAAAAAGCCCGCTCACCGAGCCCTGGCAGCCGCTTTATTCGAAGCGGACCGACAAGGCTGTCATTATCGGGCTGCGGCTGGCAAAGCCACACACCAATGGCCGCGGCCTGATCCATGGCGGGCTGATTGCAGCCCTTTCCGACAATGCGATGGGCTATAGCTGCGCGCATGTGATGGGCGGCGTGTCCTCGCTGGTGACGATCGGGCTCGCCGTGGATTTCGTCGGTACCGCAGAGGTCGGGCAGTGGCTCGCGATCGAGACCGACGTGATCAAGACCGGCAGCACCATCTGTTTCGCGCAAAGCCTGATCAAGGCCGATGACATCGTGATTGCGCGGGCCAATGCGACGTTTCGCGTGGTGCCAAAGAAGGGACAAGCGTAGGGCCGCACCTCGTGTCCCGGGCGCGGTGCGGCGTCCTTCACGCCGCTCCGCAGAACCGGGACCCACGCGGAGAGATGGGCCCCGGCTCTGCAGCGCCATGGCGCGTCAAAGACGCGCGTAAACGCGCTTATGTTGCGCTGCGCTGCGTTCGGGGCACGATAGCTAGCCAAAATGCCAGTCGGTGATCTCGGTTACGAGATCGACGAAGGTGCGCACATTGGCCGACAGCAGCCGCGAGGTCGGATAGACGATGTGGATCGGCAGCGCCGGCTGCTCGAAGGCGGCGAGCACGATCTTGAGCCGCCCGGCTTTGAGCGATTCGGCTGCCTGATAGGCGAGCACGCGGGTCAACCCGCCGCCTGCTTCGGCATACTGGATCGCGGCATCCGAACTGTTGGTCGTCAGCCGCGGCGTGCTTGAAACGCGGATCTCGCGACCATCTGACGCGAAGCGCCAGTCCAGCGCAGCGGTCATGGCGCCGAACTGGACGGTGTCGTGCGAGGCGATCGCCTCCGGCGTCTTCGGCTCGCCGCGGCGTTTCAGGTAATCCTTCGAGGCCACCACGATCCGCCGCATCTCGCCGACGTGACGCGCAACAAGCGTCGAATCCGGGAGATGACCGATCCGCACCGCCAGATCGACGCCCTCCTCGACCAGATTGATCATGCGATCCGACAGCCGCAGATCGACCGCGACTTCGGGAAAACGTGCGAGATAAACTGAGACGACCGGGCTGACGTGAAGCCGTCCGAACCCGTTCGGGGCCGACACCGCCAGCCGCCCGCCCGGGCTCGTGCGCTCGCCCTCGGCCGCATTTTCGGCCTCCTCGACATCGCCGAGGATTCGCCGGGCGCGCTCGAGATAGCGCGCGCCGACATCGGTTAGCGTCACCTGCCGCGTGGTCCGCTGGAGCAGGCGGGCGCCGAGCCGTTCCTCCAGCGCCGCGATCAGCCGCGTCACGCCCGACGGCGACAGTCCGAGTTTTCGCGCGGCAGGGGCAAAGCCCTGCAAATCGGCAACGGTGACAAAAGCCTGCATGGCTTCGATACGGTCCATACCATTATTTCATATATTGCAACACTGAAGTGTCAATGACGATGATTGTTTAAATTATGGAAAGGAGCATGCTGGAACAGGCGCGCATTGGCGCCAATGACTTTCAGGAGTCACTCCGATGTCAGACGTCCACACCTCATCCAGCCAGACCTATTCCAGCGACGTCGCGTTCACCCCGGCGGTGAAGGCCGTGCAGACCCGCAAAGGCTCCCGCGACAACTATGCCCACGTCGAGCAGAACGGCGGCTGGCGCACCGAGATCGATGAAAACCTCGCGGGCTTCCTGGCCGAGACCAACAGCTTCTTTTTCTCCACCGCCTCGGCCGACGGCCAGCCCTACATCCAGCATCGCGGCGGCCCGAAGGGTTTTGTCAAAATCCTCGACAAGAGCACGATCGCGTTTGCCGACTACAGCGGCAACCGGCAGTACATCACGCAAGGCAATCTCTCGGAGAATCCGAAGGCGCATATCTTCGTGATGGACTTTGTGCACCGCCGCCGCGTCAAGATCTGGGGCGAAGCACGCGTGGTCGAGGACGACCCCGCGCTGACCAAGGCGCTGATGCCGCAAGGCTACAGAGCGCGGCCCGAGCAGGTCATCCTGTTCCGGATTTCGGCGTGGGACACCAATTGCCCGCAGCATATCCCGCAAAAGTTCGACGCCGCTGACGTCGCAGCCGCGCTGGCGTCGCGCGATGGGCGCATCGCCGAACTCGAGGCGGAACTGGCGGCGTTGAAGGGCCAGGGCGTCGCGGCGAGTTAGGGCGTCGACTGATAGGTGCGCGACGTCCGCTTTCGGGGACCGGAGATAATGGGTTCGCGGCCAAAACGACAAGATTGACCCGACGCCAACCAATCAAAGTGGCACCATGCGCCTAGCCCGGCAGGCGCGGATAAATATCCCGTTTTCAGGTGCGCCAAGCATGACGGCTTCACGCGGGCGTCATAACCGATGCGTAGATTTTGAGGCCCTGGGGGCACGTTACAAACTCTCTCTTCTGCAACCGGCTTGACGCAGCACAGTCCAACTGTCGGCTGCGGCGGCATCCATTTGTCCAAACATTTGAACATATATTGGGGAGCGACCATGACGACACGTAGCGGTGGAAAGGCGGAAAGGGCGCACAACAAGCCCCGCGGGATGAGCATTCTCGCGCTTGCAGCCTGCTTGGCGATTTGCCCGGTCATCAGCGCGCACGCTGACGATGACGGACGCGAGAGCCGGGCTTACGCCATCGGGTTATGGGGCGATTTTCCGTATTCCGACACGCAGGCAACGACTGGCGTGCCGAACCTGATTGCCGACATGAACGAGCAGAAGCTGGCATTTACGGTCCACGACGGCGACCTGAAAGCTGGCAACAGCACGCCGGGATCTGTGACTCCGACGACGTGCAGCAACGCTCTTTACCAGCAGGCGCTCGGATATTTCAACTCGCTGAAGTCGGCCGCGGTCTTTACGCCCGGCGACAATGACTGGACAGACTGCGATCGGCCATCGAACGGCTCGTTTTCGTCGCGCGAAAGGCTCGACTACGAGCGGCAACTGTTCTTCAGCACCGATCTTTCCCTGGGCCAGAGACCCATCAAGCAGGAGGTACAGCGCGACAAGCTGTGCCTCGATCATTTCAACAAGCTTGTGGGCTGCGTCGAGAATCGCCGATGGACCGTGAATGGTGTCGTGTACGCCACGCTCAACATTCAGGGGTCATGCAACAATCGGTGCGACACATTGCCTGACGACGCCGAATGGGCCGCACGCAATAACGCCAACATTCTCTGGATGCAGCAGACCTTCGATCTGGCGAGAATGAAACGCGCGGCTGCCATTATGTTTATCTCGCAGGGCGACCCGGGGTGGGACCTGTCGGACGGAACGCGCGCGCCATTGCGTGACCCAAAGACCCTCGCGGAAACCGACGGCCAGCCCGACGGGTTCCAGGGTTTCCTGGCCGCATTCCGCGATGAAGTTGTCGGCTTCAGGAAACCGGTCGCCTATGTCCATGGCGACTCCCACTACTTCCGGATCGACCGGCCGCTTCTCGATGCGAAAGGCCGGCGGCTCGAAAACTTCCTTCGTGTTGAGACCTTTGGCAATAATGCGCCAAATGGCAACAACGACGTGCACTGGGTGAAGGTGTTCGTTGACGACCGCACTCGCGAGGTATTTGCTTTCCAGCCGCAGATCGTGCCGGCCAATCGAACGGCTGTGCCGGCACCATCGAAGAGTGGGGACTAGTGAACGGGGTCGAGACCGGCCCTCGCGGCCGACCCAACATACCTAAATCGTTGGGACTTGCATTGACATATCCACTTCACGCGCCGAACCCATCGCGTTCGCTGGCCCTGCCGGCGGACGCTTTGCCTTTATCCAGATGCGGTGATGACGTCGTTCGGCTCGCGGTTTCGATCACTTGGGCTGGCATACTCGTGGCCGCACTGCTCGCTTGCTTCAGCGTGGCTGCGCGGGCACAGATCAGCGTCGAAGGGTCCGCAGACGCGGTCCGCATCGACGTCGTCAACGCGCCGCTTCGCGATGTGCTGGGCGCGTTGCAAAACAGGTTTGGACTGCGCTACCGCAGCAACGACGCCCTCGATACCTTGAGGACTGCGAAATTGCATGCGTCGCTGAGCCGCGTGATTGCCCGGCTGCTCGAAGGCTATGATTTCGTCAGTACGGTCACGCCCGAGGGCATCGACGTACTGATCCTGCAACAGAGCGAGGCCGCCAATATCGTGATCCCTGGCATCGTGTCGGCACGGGCACTGATGCCGGCGCCGGCCGCACCGGTCATGACCTCAGGGGAAACCTCTCGCTACCCGCGCGATTGAGTGACGTCGCCTTCTGTGAAGGTTTTCGGATGCCGGCCCCATGACGGTGGCGCCGCGCTCGCCTCGCGCGATGGGCGTATCGCCGAGCTCAAGGCGTAGCTGGCCGCATTGAAGGGCCAGGGCGTGGCGGCGCTATAAGGGCTTCTTCGCTTGGGGCGTCTCAAGCTGCAGCAAAAAGCAGAGCGAATCGCCGTGCACGCCGGCCACAGCGGATCAGGCGGCTCGCTCGATCTTGTAGGGACGAACCAGAAGGTCCGCCGGAATTTTCCAGGCTTCGCCGACCTTGTGAATCATCTCGACCGTGAGTGCTCGCCGGCGCGAAAGAACCTCCGACGCGCGCGAACGCGAGCCGAGCAGTTCTGCCAGCTCGGCCTGGGTATGGCCGAACTCGTCGATGGCATACCGGAGCACGTCGACAGGATCGAAGGTCTCATCGATCTCGATCGGCCATCGCTTGGCCTCGTAGATTTCGACGAGTGCTAGCAGCACATCCAGCTTGTCACCCTCCTCCGTGCCCTCGGGTGCGCCCCAACAGGCCTCGATCGCTGCAAGCGCTGCGCGGTGATCCTGGTCTGTGCGAATGGGCCGGATGTCCATGGTCATCTCCCTAGAACTGCGACACCTTCAAAGCATCGATGCGATCATATTCCGCATGAGTGCCGATGAATTTCACAAAAGCGATCTGCCGACGGACATCGAAGGCGGCCACCAAGCGATAGCTTCCTCCTGCGACTTCAAACCTCACACGTTCGCCGTTCAGCACCTTGGCTTTCGGAGCCGCCTTCTGGACCTCATCAGTCGATGTCCATTGCGCGGCTCTCGCGATCGTGTGCCAACGTTCGAGCGAGGCCTTTGCTTCCGGGTGCTTGCTCCAGAAGTTGACGAGCACATTTCGAGCGATGACCCGCATGCCTCAACCTAGCATGTTCCCAAAACGGGAACAAGCCTCACGGCGTCGAAACGCGGCCAACAGCCGGAAGACCGCTTGACCCGGCCCCTGGGACTGCCCCGATAAGGACAGCGGTCAGCCAGCATCGAGGTGATTCATGAGCGCTTCCGCCCAATTCCTGAACCCCTCCGTCGCTGCTCAGCGGCTCGGCGTTTCCGCAAAAGCACTGCGGCTCTATGAGCAACACGGACTAATTACTCCCAACCGCACTGCGGCTGGATGGCGGGCCTACGGTCCCGACCAGATGACCCGAGCCGCCGAGATCGTAGCCCTGCGCGCGCTGGGACTGAGCCTCTCCCAGGTAGCGCGGGTGCTCGGGGATGATCCTCAAGGCTTGGAGCCGGCCCTGGCCGCGCATCAGGCAACACTCGAAGGCCGGATCCGCCAGCTGGCCGGCACGATCGAGAAAGTCCGTGACCTTCGGGCCGATCTCGCGCAGGGCAAGCTCCCGACAGCTGGAGAACTGGTGCGACTGCTGCGACCGACCGCCGAGTTCAGCGTCGCCTTCGATCTTCCATGGCCTTGGGGCGGGGAACGGTTTGAACTAAACGACGTGCAGCGGTTGAACTATATCATCGGCCCGTTGGGCAGCGGCAAAACACGTTTGGCCAAGCGTCTGGCTGAAACCCTGCCTAACGCCGTCTTCCTGGGCCTAGATCGGTTGGAGCATCGCGGCGCGTCAGCTCGGGCGCGACTGGACGCCGACCCGGCACTTCAGTCCAGGGTCGATCGGACTTTGGCCTGGCTCGTTGAAGACGGTGCTGCGGCCTCGGACGCCCTGGTGGCCCTGCTGGTCGGACTGGAATCGGAAGACGCAGCTATCGTGGTTGTCGACATGATCGAACAGGGTCTGGACCAGCCCGCACAGCAAGCCCTCATCGCCCACCTTCGCCGCCGTGGGCCGGGCGCGCGGCCACTTTTCCTGATGACGCGCTCTTCGGCGATCCTGGACTTGGCCGCAGTGGGCGCCGAAGAGGCGATTATTTTCTGTCCCGCCAATCACAGCCCTCCGATCAGCGTCGCCCCATATCCCGGAGCCCCGGGGTACGAGGCGGTCGCCACTTGTCTCGCCTCACCCGAAGTGCGGGCGCGGACGGAAGGCGTCATCGCATGGAGACCCCAAATGGCGTGATGCCACTTCTCGCACCGAGCAAACGTTTTCGGATGCCGCCCATGCTCACTCACGCCTAAGGGTTACGCCGCTTGCTCCAGCGGCGCCCAGATGAACTCCGGATAATATTGCGGCATCATGCGGTCGACATAGGCGGTGAGATTGGCGAACTGCTCCGTCCGTTGCCGCAGCGGCGATTCGAAGTATGGCGTCAGGATGCCGGCCAGCGCGCCGAACGCGGTGGCGTCGGTGCCGCAGGGCATGTCGCCGAACAGATAGGGCTTGTCGCCGAGCTGCACCGACAGCGCAAACAGCGAGCGCACGGCCAAATCCACATCTTCTTCCGGGGCGTGGCGGCCGAGACCACTCAACAGATAGTTTTCCGCCACGCGAAACTGAGCGTCCTCGCAGATTTTTTCGCGCAGATGTTCCGGCACACCGTCGAAGAAAAGCGCCGGCCCCTTGGCAAAATTCTCAGTATCGACCCAGCGCGCCCCGACCAGCGCCCAATAGACATGGTGCTCGATCATCCGCTCGAATGCCCAGGCCTGTGCGCGCGCCTGCAAGGACAGCGGGGCGTCGAAATCGAAGCCGTATTTGCCTTCGATATGGGCGCGAATGAAGGTGGAATCGGCGATGGTTTCGGCCTCGTCGACGATGTATGGCAACTGCCCCTTGGGCGAGGCCGGCGGTTTTGCTCGCTCCTTGCGATAGGCAAGACCGGCCATTTTCAGCTGGACCTCGGTCTTGGTCACAAAGGGGCTGATTTCCGGCAGCCCGAACCCGGCTCCGAAGCCATAAAGCGTAATCATGTGAGGCCCCTGATCTCCTGAACGGGTAAACCCTAGCGACTGGCTGCTGCCACCGTGGTGTCAGCAGCAGCACTGCCGGCCGCGACCTTCCTCTTCCCGCGGCGTACGGTGCCCGCGGGCCCACGAAACAACCTGCCCTTGCGCGAAGCCGCACATTGCGGTGAATGAACGCCATGCCAGCTCAACCATCGCCCAGCGCAGATCTGACGTGACGCAGGGGATGGAAACCAGCTGTTCCAGCGCGAAGGCTTCGGCATTCACAAGGTTGGCAAGAGGCAGGCGGCTTCCCGGGAAGCTAAATTCGCTGAAAATCGTCATGGACAAATTCCCTTCAGTTGAGGTGTTGTCCCGGTATAGCCACCCCCTGCTGCCAACATGCTGTCAGCATCGGCAACACGGGCTCGTGAAAAGAGACAGGAGAAGAGACCTGCCATGAGACGCGCCGACCGGCTGTTTCAGATCATCCAGGTGCTCCGGCGCACCCGCAAGCCGCTGACCGCGGACGCGATCGCGGCCGAACTGGAAACCTCGAAGCGGACCATCTACCGCGACATCGCCACCCTGATCGAACAGCGCGTGCCGATCCGCGGCGAGGCCGGCATGGGTTACATCCTGGAGAAGGGATTCGACCTGCCGCCGCTGATGCTCACACCCGACGAGATCGAGGCGGCCGTGCTCGGCGCGCAATGGGTGGCGGGACACGCCGATCCGGTGCTGGCGCGCGCCGCGCAGGACCTGATGTCGAAGATCGCCGACACCGTCCCGGAACGCCTGCGGCCGTTCGTGCTGGAGCCCGCAAGCCGCGCTCGGCCCGGCTGGAACCGGCAGCCCGACCTCATCGACATGGTGCGGACGCGCAGCCAGATCCACGAGGGCAAGAAGATCACGCTGAACTATCGCGACGAACAAGGCCGCGCCAGCCAGCGCACGATCTGGCCGATCGCAATCGGCTATCACGAAGCGGTGCGGATCCTGGCGGCGTGGTGCGAACTACGGAAGGATTTCCGCAGCTTCCGCACCGACCGCGTCGTCGACGCGGAGTATCACGACGAAAAGTACCCGGAGCGGCGCGACTTGTTGCGGGCGAAATGGCGGCGCAGCCTGGTCTGGGAAGCGACGAAAGATACCTAGGCGGGGACTTCACCTCTCCCGCTTGCGGGGGTCGAGACGAGCGAAGCTCGCTCTTAGGTCGACGCGCGAAGCGCGGCGGGTGGAGGCTCTCTCCACACGATGACTCGCGGCGACACCCCCACCCCAACCCTCCCCCGCAAGCGGGAGAGGGAGCACATCCCGCACCAGGCGCGGCTGGCTCGTCGCTTCATTCCGCGCTAAACGCGGGGCATGAATCAAGCCGAACCGGCCATCGACAGCGAAAGCCCCTGCCAGGCCTGCGGCGCCTGCTGTAGCTATTCGCAGAACTGGCCGCGCTTCACCACCGAGGACGATACCGCGCTCGATCTGATCCCGGAGAAATTCGTCAACGACAGGCTGTCAGGCATGCGCTGCGACGGCGACCGCTGTTCGGCATTGTCGGGCAAGGTCGGCGTCGCGACGTGCTGCACCATCTATGCGGTGCGGCCCGAGGTATGCCGGACCTGCATGCCCGGCGATGTCGAATGCGCGATGGCGCGAAAGCGGCATGGGTTGCCGGTGTTGATGTAACTCACCACCGTCGTCCCGGCCTAGTGCGCAATTGCGCACGGGGGCCGGGGCCCATACGTCGCGGCAACTGTTGTTGGAAAAGGAAGACAACGACCAGCGCGCTTAACAAGTTCCGCTGGTG